>Ga0326727_10024374_pt1 | contig 11452 bp, 16 predicted proteins | sample MB2enrmetagenome_FD_207643 | JGI IMG/M metagenome (GOLD analysis project Ga0326727, IMG submission 207643) | Lab enriched peat soil microbial communities from McLean, Ithaca, NY, United States - MB29MY | ecosystem: Environmental > Terrestrial > Soil > Wetlands > Peat | place: USA: New York... | reverse complement strand
CAGTATCGCGTCAAGCACGCGGTCGACGGACACGAGCGCGTTCTCGGCGAAAGCCAGTTGGCAGCACGCAGGGGTGTTCTCGGGTAGGCTGCTCGCGCGCAAGGCATCCTTGGCGTTCGGCGCAATCTTGTTTAACAGGGGCGTGGCAAATCCGGGTCTGGTTAACGGGCTCGGTCAACACACGGGTCCGGGGATGGCAGAGCATCTGGCGCGCCGTCCCGCGGCAGCCAGGAGCGGACGATGGCCTTCAAGCCGAACTACAATCAGCAACGGGCTGAGCGGAATCGCATCAAACAGGCGAAAAAGGATGCCAAGCTGCGGGAGCGCGACGAAGCTGTCGCCCGGCGCAAGGCGGAAGAAGAAGCCGAACCCGCGAACGCCGCCACCACCGATCAGAAGTCCGAGCCGTGACAGGCGGTCACCCATGGTCGGCAGCCGCCGATGATCCCCCGGCCATGAGCGTCCGGCCATGATCGGAAGGCGCTAGTCGACCGCCCGAAAGCGCGGGCTCGCGATCAGTTGCCGACAATCAGCTTCACCCGATTGGCAGCCCCCTTGCTGCATTCCCCCTAGGCTGCATCCCCCCAGGCTGCATCCCCAAAGGCTGCCCCAAACAGGCGGCATTCCCACAGGCTGCTTCCACTCCGGCAGCCGCACGCAACAGGACACCTCACCATGGCCATGAAACGTCGCTCCCTGAGCAGCTTCGCGCTCTTCGACGTTACCTACGTCGACGGCACGCGCAGCTCGAATCGCAAGGTCCTCAGTTCGGTGCTGGAGGGCTTCGAGGGTGAAGCAGCCGCCTCCGCGGTCCTCGAAGCTCAGGATCGCGAGATCGCCGCGGCATCTGGCCGGCCGAGAAGCGACATCAAGTCGATCAAGCGCGTGCGAGCATAAGCACCCCGGCCGGGCACCCACCGCAATAAGCGGCAGCCGGCACCACCACCGCATCACGATTCCGACATTCAACAAATTTGGCGCTTGGCACTCCCATGCGATGAGTGCTAACACCCCGCCATCGAAGACGTGCCTTGCCTCAAGGTGGCGTCGCACCCCGGCCGCCAATCGCCAAATCAGGCAATTCTATCGGGGCCAGTATCCAGGAGCACAACCAAATGAAATTCCGTCCCCTGCACGATCGGGTGGTCGTCCGTCGCCTCAGCGCCGAAGAGAAGACGGCCGGCGGCATCATCATTCCCGATACCGCGCAGGAAAAGCCAATGGAAGGCGAGATCATCGCCGCCGGTCCCGGCGCGCGCAATGAAGCCGGCCAGCTGGTGCCGCTCGAGGTGAAAGCCGGCGACCGTGTCCTGTTCGGCAAATGGTCCGGCACCGAGGTCAAGCTCGATGGCGAGGAACTGCTGATCATGAAAGAGTCCGACATCATGGGCATCGTTGAAGGCACCGCCGCCGCGCCAGCCAAGAAAAAGGCCGCGTGATCTCAAAACTTCTTTGAATTCAGAAAAGGAATTAACCAATGAGTGCGAAAGACGTTCGGTTCGGCGGCGATGCACGCCAGCGTATGCTGCGTGGCGTCGATATGCTCGCAGAGGCAGTGCGGATCACGCTCGGCCCCAAAGGGCGCAACGTGATTCTCGACAAAAGCTACGGCGCGCCGCGTATCACCAAGGACGGTGTGGCGGTCGCCAAGGAGATCGAGCTCTCCGACAAGTTCGAAAACATGGGCGCGCAGATGCTGCGTGAGGTCGCCAGCAAGACCAACGACGTCGCCGGCGACGGCACCACCACCGCCGTCGTGCTGGCGCAGGCCATCGCCCGCGAAGGCACCCGTGCGGTCTCCGCCGGCATGAACCCGATGGACCTGAAGCGCGGCATCGACAAGGCGGTCACCGCCCTCGTCGAGGAACTGGCAAAGCGCACCAAGAAGATCACCACCCAGGCGGAGACGGCGCAGGTCGGCACCATCTCGGCCAACGGTGAGGTCGAGATCGGCCGCATGATCGCCGAGGCGATGCAGAAGGTCGGCAAGGAAGGCGTCATCACGGTCGAGGAAGCCAAGGGCATCCAGACCGAGCTCGATGTCGTCGAGGGCATGCAGTTCGATCGTGGCTACATGTCGCCTTACTTCATCACCAACGCCGAGAAGATGACCGTCGATCTGGAGAACCCCTACATCCTGATCAACGAGAAGAAGCTGTCCGGGCTGCAAACACTGCTGCCGCTGCTCGAGGCGGTGGCCCAGTCGACGCGTCCGCTGCTGATCATCGCCGAGGACGTCGAGGGCGAGGCCCTTGCGACCCTGGTGGTGAACAAGCTGCGCGGCGGTCTGAAGGTCGCAGCCGTGAAGGCACCTGGCTTCGGCGATCGCCGCAAGGCAATGCTGGAGGATATCGCAGCACTCACCGGCGGGCAGGTGATCAGCGAAGATCTCGGCATCAAGCTGGAGAACGTCACCCTGGCGATGCTCGGCACCGCCAAGAAGGTGCTGATCGAAAAGGAAAACACCACCATCGTCGACGGTGCCGGCAAGAAGGCCGACATCCAGGCGCGCTGCAAGCAGATCCGCTCGCAGGTCGAGGAGACCACCTCGGACTACGACAAGGAGAAGCTGCAGGAGCGGCTGGCGAAACTGTCCGGCGGCGTGGCGATCATCCGCGTCGGCGGCTCGACCGAGGTCGAGGTGAAGGAGCGCAAGGATCGCGTCGATGACGGCCTGCACGCAACGCGCGCGGCAGTCGAGGAAGGCATCGTCCCGGGTGGCGGCGTCGCGCTCGCCCGCGCATCGCTGATCCTCGCGAAGCTGAAGGGTGCCAACGAGGACGAACGTGTCGGCATCGAGATCGTTCGCAAGGCGGTGCAGTCGCCGATGCGGCAGATCGCCGAGAACGCCGGCGAGGATGGCGCGGTGATTTCCGGCAAGGTCCTCGAAAAGGACGACTACAACTATGGCTATGACGCGCAGACCGGCGAGTTCAAGGACATGGTGAAGGCCGGCATCATCGACCCGACGAAGGTCGTGCGCTCGGCGCTGCAACACGCCGCATCGATCGGCGCGCTGATGATCACCACCGAGGCGATGGTCGCCGATCGTCCGACCCCGGGCGGCGGCAACGGTGGCCCGCCGGGTGGCGGCATGGGCGGAATGGGTGGCGGCATGGGTGGCATGGGCGGGATGGATTTCTAAGCGCCCGCACACCACAGCTTACACCGCACACCTTACACCGACGGAACGACGCCCGTCGCGAGCCCTGTCCAGGGCTTCGCGGCGGGCGTTTTTTTATCCGGCGCCGCCGCGCGGCAGACCATCTCATGATGCGGCACAGGCGCGAAATATTTCGGACGTTGTACGATACCGCGCCTTGCGGGCCTCCTCCCATGCGACCATGTCATCATACAGCGCTGGACTCGGTATCCAGTGCGTGTGGTTTGGGTGCGGGGGCGCGTCACGTGTCGCGTCAACAAGTGCGCCGACACCGAGCGCGGGAGACGCAATCGTCTAATGCCGGGTAGCGGAAAGATTGACCTACTGCGCGGAGCATCCAAGTCGAGAGTCAATCTTTCCGCTACCTGGTGTAATGCCGAAGTGCCCGCCAACCTCACCTGAGTGACGCCAAACGCCGCGATTGGTCCGCCATAGGATCAATCGGCACAGCAACATGTGGGAGACCAACGATGGCCAAAGGTCGCAGTTCGCGGAATCGCGAAGCAAAGAAGCCCAAGGCGGACAAGAAGCCCACGGCCGCGGGACCAACCTTCCTGCGCCCGCAACCCCCTGGCAAGCCACAACTGACCAAAGAGACCACAAAGCCTCAGTGACAAAGCCTCAGTGACAAAGCCTCAGTGACAAAGCCTCAGTGAGTCTGGAGCCGGCGCGGTCAGCCCCAGTTTAGACCGGCCTGCACTGTAATGACCCGCCCTGACTCAGTCGCCTTTGTCTCGGTTGCCGTTTCATGGCGCCTACCTGCCGCAGCGCCGGACATAGGAGCAGCGGATCATACCGGAGACACGCACGCCTTCACCGACCTAAAGGTCTCACTAGAATGCTGACCACCAATCTGGCCGCTGCTTTCCTGCTCGGCCTCACCGCAACGGCTGCGGTCGCGCAGCTCCCGGCCGCACCCTCGGCGACGCGCTCGGGCCAGGCAGTCGCAGCCGGTGCGTCGTCGCCGCAATCGGACAAGGCCAGCAACAACGGCCCTGCCGGCACGAAACCCACCATCGCGCCCACGCCGCCCTCTCCCATCCTGGCATCCCCGGCGCTCGGCAATGATGCCATGTCGCGGGACTATCTTCGCGCCGCGCGGGCCGCATTGGTCGCCGGCAACACCGGCGAAGCACAGCAATCGCTGGAGATGGCCGAGACCCGCGCGCTCGGCCGGCCGGTGGTGCTCGGCCAGGCCAACACCCCGAATGCAAGCCTGTATATTGCCCGGATCGCCGATGCGCGGAGCGCGTTGGGCAAGGGCGACAGTCGTTACGCGATCTCGCTGATCGACGTCGCCTTGCTGCATTGAGCCGGACCGGACCCGTGCGTAACACCAGGCCAATCGCCGATGGATGAGCAAGACGCGCAGTTCAACATCATGACCTCCCGCCTGTTGCGGCGAGAAGCCCTGCGTCGCGCCGCGCAGGAGCTGAACACGACATCACCAATCGGGCTGGAAGACGTCATGGCGCGCATTTCCGCCGAGGTCACGGCCGACGCCGCGGCTCGCGCTCACGCCCCAGATGTCGTCGACGCTACCGAAGCGACGAAGCAATCCGCCGCACACGTCAAGGCTCCGCCGCGCGCATCATAACGCCAGCGAACCATCGACCTTAACCGCCCGCCGCGGCTGCCTCGACGACCTCGTCGGTCCACACGGTGAAGCTTTGCAGCGTGTTGGGGCCAAACGTATTGCTGATCGCCACATCCACCGCATCGCGTCCGCGCGCGATCAGCACCCGCCCCTTGCGCGGCGTATTGTTGCGCGGATCAAACATATGCCACGCGCCGCCGAGATAAGCCTCGAACCAGCCGGCGAAATCCATCGGCGAATATGGCGGCGGCACACCGATATCGCTGAGGTAACCGGTGCAATAGCGCGCCGGAATGTTCATGCAACGGCAGAATGCCACGCCAAGGTGGGCAAAGTCGCGGCAGACCCCACGCCGCTCGTTGAACGCCTCCCACGCGGTCCGCGTCGGGCGGGCATGGGCGTAATCGAACGCGATATGCGCATGGACGAAATCGCAGATCGCCTGCACGCGCGCCCAGCCCAGCGGCGTGTTGCCGAACAGCCGCCACGCGGTATCCGACAGGTGATCGGTCTCGCAATAACGGCTGCCGAGCAGGAAGACCAGAACGTCGTCCGGCAGATCCTCCACCTGGTGCTGCACGGCATCGAGCACCACCGGATCAGGTTGGCCGTGGTCACGCACCACGCCGGTCGCGGTGATCCGTATCTGTCCCGCGGGCGCCATCAGCCGACTGCACCAGTTGCCGAACCGGTCATGATAGGCACGGATCGGCACCGCCGGATCGGTGGTCATGACGTCGGGCACCACGATATCGGCGGCCCGCGAATGGTGCACGTTGAGTGTCAGCATCATCGGTGTCGGTTGCGGACACTGATAGAGCAACTCATAGCCGACCCGGATCTGCATGTGGTGCCTCGCTATGAGAACATCGGGATTTCGTCTTCGGTCACGCTGACCGCGACCTGCATCCCCAAGCAGGAACTCGCCGATCCACGATAGGTTCCCCATAACGGCAGCGCCTGCACCGGGGACCACGCGACCGCCACGCGAATCAGGTTGCGATTGCCGATCAGGCTGTTGGTCGGGTCGAAATCGACCCAACCGGCGCCGGGCAGATAGACCTGCAGCCAGGCGTGGGTCGCGCCGCCATGGTCGGGTTGGAGCGATGTGTGCCGTGCAGTCTGCGCCGCATCGGGCACGTAAATGTAACCGCTCACGAAACGGGCCGCGAGACCGAGCGACCGCACCGCGTCGATCATCAGCCAGGCGAAATCGCGGCAGGTCCCGCTGCCGTGGCGCAATGTCTCTACTGGCGTCTGCACGCCGCGTTCCTCGCGCCGCACGTAACGCAACTGCTTGCGGATCCCGAGCGCCATCGCGCGGAGCAGGTCCATCGTGCCGATGGCACGGGGGGTGTCAGGTGTGCCAACGGCACGGTTCAGATCAGGTGCGCCGACGGCACGGTTTGCGTCAGGTGTGCCGGCAGCATGGGATAAATCAGAGGCGCCAACCGCGCTGGCGTGCGTCTGGACAATGGGCAGGAAACCGGCCGCCCATCGGTCGATTTCGATGCACGGATCCGGCCGGTGCAATGCCTGCGCGAGATCGGGCCTCTCGTCGTGTGAATAGTCGAACGGGAACCGCCGCGCCGCGGACTCCAGCACATATTCCGGCAGCTTCGTCTCGACATGCTCCAGCGTGATCATGCTGTCGAACCGCAGCAAATTTGTCGCGCCACTGAACGTCGCGACCGCAACCGAGTTGTCGAACACGTCATGCAGCCAGCGCAGCTCCGTTGGCTGCGGCGTGATCTCCAGCCGCGTGCGGATCAGGCGGAGGTCGTGACTCTCGCGCGGGCGGAACATCATCCGATGCTCGCCCAGCTCGACCGGCTCGGTATAACGATACGTCGTGACATGACGCACAGACAGCACGCGCACGGCAAGCTCCTGAGCGCCATTTATCGTCGGGTGACCGCGTGGGATGCCGAGCGCCAGATCCCCAGCGTCGGATCCCCAGTTTCAGATTCCCAGCGTCCGATTCCCAGCGTCCGATTCACCGTCGAGTCATCTAAACACGATATGGCGGACCACGATATGACAAACCGCAAGGTACCTCGTGGGAATCGCGTGGCACGGCTATCGTCGCACGGCGCGCGAATGCCGCGTTCGAGTCGCGGCCATGCACGGCGCCCGATCGGCCACGGCCAACCCGGATGCCCACCTCATCCCGTCTCATATCGACCAGCCTCATATCGATCAGCCTCCTATCGACCAGCCTCATACCGACCCCGCCTCATACGAAAGGACCCCAGCCATGGCGCGCGAGACAATGTATCTGGTCCAGGCCTTCAAGCCTGGCAAAGGCACGCGGCTGACCGCGGATCCGGCAATTCGCTGTCAATCGTCTGAGGGCGCGCGGAAAACCGCGGCGGCGCTGGCGGAAACACGGGCGGGCGTTGTGGCGTATGCGACCTCGGGCGACGCGGAGTCGGGCGATTATGACGAGGAACCGACGATCATCTTCAAGACGGGCCGTCTCCCGGCACCATTCACCGAGGCATAGCGGCCGCACGCCACCCCCAGGTGATGGCTCGGCTCCCGTTCGGACGATTTACCTATAGTTAACCTTGTTAGTTTAGGCTCCCCGGTGTAGGGTGCGACCCAGCGACGTTTGACGCCGTGCCTCGATGACGATGGCCCTGCACGAATTCCCCGGTCGCAAGAATTCCCTGCCACAAGGATCTCGCGCCGCAAGGTTCTCGGGTCGCTGGGTTCTCGGGTCGCCGGGTTTTCGGGTGGCTGGGTTGCCGTGTCGCACGCGTGGGGCATCTCGACCCAACCAACCATCTTCATCCAGTCGGAGCGGAGCCACGGTAAGCCGCCAGGAGTCTTAATTTGGTCGCGAGTTTCTTGACGATGCCCGAGTGGCGATATTGGTTGTTGCTGGAAGCGCCACTGCTCGTAGCCACAGCAGTCTGCACCCACCTGGTCATCTCGTTCAGCCAGACCATGCTGCACCGCTGGCTCGGTCACCGGCGCCTCGGCGCATTCTTCTATCGCAATCACATCAACTTTCACCACGCCTACTACACGCGGGGGCACCTCGCCTCCGCTGCCTACCAGGGGGAGGAAGGCAACAACACGCCGTTCTTTCTGATCCCGACCGCCCTGGTCGCCGGCGGACTGTTTTTTGCCCTGCCGCTGCAGCTTTTTCTGGTGATGATGTTCGCCTCGGTCGTGTCCTTCTATGCCCACGTGTTTTTCGACAAGGAATACCACGTCGCAGGATCGAGGCTCGAGCGCTTCGCCTGGTTCAGGCGCAAGCAGCAGCTCCACTTCGTCCATCATTTGCATGCCAACAGCAATTTCGCGGTCATCGATTTCTTCTGGGACCGGATGCTCGGCACCTATCGGAAGCCGGATGGCGAGGCGCGATGATTTGGCGCGGGACGATGAGCATGCGCAATCGCCCCGGCTTTGGCCCAGGGTTAAGTCACGCCTTGTATCTGCACTGCCTCCAGCTTACATCCGGTGGTAATGTTTCACGGATTTTTCTAGGATAATTTGGTGGCAGCTTCCGATGTAAATGCTTTGCAGCGGTCGGATTTGAACGAATTCTTATTCGCCGATGTCGGCACGGAATCGAGCGGCATGGTGCTCAGCGTCGTTTCGCTGCTTGCTCGCCAGGGAAGTGATCCATGGCGCGAGGCGGATCGCCTGGCCGTTCTGCCGAAGCAGGACGCGGCTGACTCTCTGGCGCATGCCATCGCAAACATGCCGCACGGGATCTGGAGCCTGCCGGACGCTGTGTCGATCGCCGCGCGGCTCATCGGCCTGTTGCCGGCACGCCCGGCGAGGGCGGAACGGCATTCGCCCAATACGAATTCGTCCAGCCCGTTCTCCGTCTCAGGCGCCGCCAATTGGACCTATCCATCGTGGCTGCCTGTCTGGAAACCCTCGCGCGGGAACGCGGTTGCATTGGCGATCGTCGCGCTGGGAGTCGCCTTCGCCGTCACGGCAATGGTCCGCCCGTCGCCGGACAAGTTCGAGGGTGGCGACGTCTCCGCTTTTGAGGCGCCACGGCCAGCCACCGCGGTCCGCGGCGATGATGCGGCGTCGACAGCTTCCGCCAATGGCATCGCGCCCAATCTCGTCGCTCCGGATGCGGCAAGCCCGAATGTGGCAACCCGGAATGCGGCAAGCCCGAATGTGGCAAGCCCTAATGTGGCAAGCCCTAATGTAGCCGCTCCAAATGCGTCCGCTCCAAATGTGGCCGCCGGCGCGTTCAACTCGCCCGACGCCAATGCTCCCGCTCCAATGGCGGGCGCATCACGCCGCTAACCACGTGATCGGTTGGCGCCTAAGCCGGGCCGCAAGGCCACCGCTCGCTGACTGAGGCCAGTTCGCTGTGATGGTTTGAACAAGGAAAGCCCCCGATGGAACTCAACGCCAACGAATTGCCCCCCAACGAATTCCAAACCGAGCCGGAACGCCAGGCCGACAAGGCCGCGGACGAAATGAAAGACCAACTGCGCAAGGAAGTCGCCGTGTGGAATGCCGAGCGCAACGACTCGTCGGCGCGCCAGGTTGCCGAGGCCGGCATGACGCCGACACCGCGCACCGCGCCGCAGCCGGCCAAGAAGGCGAAGCGCGCCAAGCCGGCCGCCGCGACGGTCGTGCAACCCGCCGGCACCGCTAAGAAGCCGTTCGCCATGTCGTTCGACGGCGTAACCGACGCGCAACATATTAGCTATATGATCGCTCGTGGCGCGCGGTGAGTTGGGTCACGTTCGAAACTGCCGTGGGCCTCGTCGTGGTGCAATTACGCCATATCGTCGCCATCTATGACGAGCAAGGTCAGGTTAAACTGGCCACGGCAGCCGGTGGGGAGCATGTCCTGAAGGACATGTCGGTGCAGCGCGCCGCAGCACGCGTCTCTGCGGTGCTCGAAGCAGACGTCACCACGCGGGTGGACGGGGCCGCGCCGGTCGTCGGGTAAGTCCCCTCGGGCGGGCAAGCCCCAAAAAACGGTCAAGCCCCGAAGGTCGGCCACGCCCGAAAGGCTGCGCACGCCCGCTGGATGCCCTGGCGGCGGTCTGTCTCGAAGCCGCCGTCGTCCCGGAGGCGCGTACTACAAATAACCGGGCCCGTGGCGGGGGGGAGTGGGCGTCGTGCCGTTTGTGGCGCTCGGCGCTTAGCCGCCCCGAAAACGCCTTGGTATACCATTTGATTGAATGCCGAACGATCACCAGTGTCGGACCACCTCACGTTACCCAGCGCAAGCAGGAGCCAATCATGCAAGCGGACCCAGAGCTTCTCGGTCAAATATCCTACGACTACGATGAATTCTGCCGGGATTACGGCCCCCCCGCGGGGCGCCTCTTCACCTTCGAACTGACGCAGGGCGCGGTGACCCAGGTCTACGCCGATGTCGTCGGTTTCGTTCGGGGCGATGAGGTGATCTTCCGCCTCGACGAGTCGGACCTGGTTCAGACCCGCAAGGCCCACTGACGGGGCGGCCGCGCAGGCGAGCATGACTCTCAGGCTGATCGCGTCGGGCAATGAGCGCGCCCTGGCCATCCGAGACCATGTTCTGCCGCTGCTGCGGCGGGACGGTGTGCTGGAGGTCCAGCGCGACACGGTGCGGCTGATCGAGTTGCGCGTCGATCCGTGGGTTTTTCGCGCCTGGACGCCGTTCAGCGCGCTGTTCCCGACCGATGCGGCATCACCCGGCTATCGGCATGCGATCGCGCGCCAGCACACGCGGCCGGATCTGCCTTATGGGCTGGAGATCTGGCATGGCGAAAAACTGCTGTGTGTTCAATGGGCAGACGGCGGGGCATTCGAGGTCGCCGATTTTGTTCGCGGACCCTGGGAGGATGCGGTTCTCGCGCTGTGACGCCAGCCTCGGGCTGCCGCCAGCCTCCGGGTGACGCGAGTCTCCGGGTGACGCGAGTCTCCGGATAACGCGAGCGCAGGAAGACGCGAGGCTGCGGGCGGGAGAAACTGCCGTGACCCGAGCCGGGGCTGATCGGAACCGCGCGGGTCGCGCAAAATCCAACCACCAACCGAGCGCCAACCCGATCAGACCAGCCGCAGACGCGCACTCCGCTTTGCGGCGGCGGAACGACGCGCTGCTGGCATCAACTTGAGGCTGGGACCTACTCGCGGCTGATGGAGGCGGCTTCAGGTCCCTTGGCACCTTGCACAACGCCGATGCGAACCGACTGGCCCTCCTGCAGCGGCGGCATGCCGGACCGCTCCAACGCCGTCGCGTGCACGAACACGTCCTTGCCACCGGACTGCGGCGTAATGAAGCCGAACCCCTTGTCAGGATTGTACCATTTCACCACGCCAATCATTTCGTTGACCGAACTCATGTCAACCGGATGACGGGGCGCGCTCGGCGGACGGCTGGTGCGCGGACCGGCCGGTGACCGGGGGCCGGGCTGTTCGGCGGTGCTCTCGTCGACCGAAATGACCTGGTCGACCTGGCGCCCCTTCTGCCCATTGCCTACGCGGACCTTGAGGGTCGCGCCCGGGCTGACCGTCTGGTGGCCCGACGCCTGCAAGGCGTTGATGTGGAGGAACACGTCGCCCGATCCATCGGACAGCGCAGCGAAACCATAGCCCTTCTCGGTGTTGAACCACTTCACCGTCGCCTGCACTTCTGGTGCGGACGAGCCGATCGTCACGGATGGGAACGTGGGCGGCGCCGGGGTATTGCCGTAGAAGTTGTCATCATCAAA
>Ga0326727_10024372_pt1 | contig 11452 bp, 9 predicted proteins | sample MB2enrmetagenome_FD_207643 | JGI IMG/M metagenome (GOLD analysis project Ga0326727, IMG submission 207643) | Lab enriched peat soil microbial communities from McLean, Ithaca, NY, United States - MB29MY | ecosystem: Environmental > Terrestrial > Soil > Wetlands > Peat | place: USA: New York... | reverse complement strand
CAGGGCGAGCCTGGCTTGAGCCTCACTGAAATCACCATGGACGCCAGCATCAGCGGCGACTATCCCGCCATCATGCGTTTCGTCAACAGCCTGGAGCGCGATCCCATGTTCTTCATCGTTCGCGCCATGGCCCTCACCGGCCAGCAGGGCGGCCTCGTCAACCTGCGTCTCCGCGTTTCCACATGGCTGCGCCCCGCCGACGCCGCGGCCAGCGGACTGCCCCCCACGCCGCCCGAAAACGCGCCGCCCGAAAAACCCTCCCCGAGTTCCGCCGCCGGCAAGGAGGGCGAATAACATGGCCCTCGCCCTCGGTCTTGAAAACAAGCGCAAAGTTGCTGCCGTGATCGTGCTCTTCGCCGTTCTCATCGGCGTGGCCGTCTACGTGTTCTTCTCCGGCCCATCGGCGCCCCCACCCGCGCCGTCCGGGCAAACTGCCCCTGCCGCTCCCGCCTCCCCTTCCGGCAATGTTCCCGCCTCAGGCGCCGACGCCGAAAGACTCTCCAACGCCGGCATCGATCCCGCCTTGCACTTCGACAAGCTCATCGCCAGCGAAGAAGTGCGCTATGAAGGCGCCGGCCGCAATATCTTCTCCGCCGATTCCGCGCCTGTCGCGATCCCCCAACCCCTCGCCTCGGGACGCCCCGGCCCCAACGGCGGCGCAGTCCCTGCCGCACAGAACCTCCCGCCTCCGCCGCCCAAGCCGCCGGCCATCGACCTCAAGTACTTCGGCTACGAGCAGGAGAAGGACAAATCCTACCGCGCCTTCTTCGTCCACAACGACGACATCTTCATCGCCCGCAGCGGAGAGATCGTCGACCATCGCTACAAGGTCGGCGCCATCCATCCGCTTAACGTCGAAATCACCGATCTCTCCTACAACAACACCCAGACGCTCCCGCTAGCCACGAACTGAGCCGCATGACGATTCTTTCCCCAACCCGCCCCGTGCCCCATCCTTTCCACGGCTTCGCGCAGCGAAGACGAGGAAAGGGTGGGAAACCACAAATCCTCGGGTGCCCCATCCTTTCCGCGGATTCGCGCAGCGAAGACGCGGAAAGGGTGGGAAACCACAATCGTCTCGGCCCCAAAAACGCCGTCCGTCCCTCCGAACAGGGCTACGTGATTCTCTTCGCCATCTTTCTTCTGGCCCTCCTCGTCATCGCGCTGGCCATCGCCGCGCCCCAGGTCGCCAAATCCATCCAGCGCGACAAGGATCTCGAAACCTACAATCGCGGCCTGCAATACCGCCGCGCCATCAAGCTTTACTACAAGAAATTCAACGCCTATCCGCCCAGCGTCGACGCCCTCGTCCAGACCAACAACATTCGCTTCCTGCGCAAGAAGTACATCGATCCCATCACCGGCAAGGACGATTGGAAGCCGATCCTCTTCGGCCAGAACAAAGTCCCCACCGCGCTGGGATTCTTCGGCCAGCCACTCGCGGGCGGAGCCACCACCGTCGCAGGCATCGGCCCCGGCGGCGGCAATGGCGGCGGCAGCGGCGGGGGCATACTGCCAGGCGGAATCAGCGACATCCTCGGCGGCGGCCCCTCGAGCAGCCCATCGAGCTCCAACCCCACTAGCGGCCCAACCGACAACTTCGGCACCCCCATTGGCAACACAAGCTCGCCGGGAACCAACACCCCGGGAGGCCCGTCCACCGGAGACACAGGCTCCACGCCGGGCTCGTCGAGCGGCTCCGATCAATCCGGGCAAAGCGGCCAGACCGGGCAAAATGGCCAGACCTTCGGCGGCGCAGGCATCATCGGCTTCAAGCCCGCCAGCGACAAAAAGTCCATCCTCATCTATAAGAAAAAAGACCACTACAACGAGTGGGAGTTCACCTACGACCCCATCTCCGAGATGAAAACCATCGGCGGCGGCAGTGCCGGAACCATCGGCCAACCCGCCAGCAGCACCTCCACGCAGGTCGGTACTCCCACTTTCGGCACCGGCACGTCAACCACCACCTCGTCGACTACAACCACGCAGTAGTAGCCTCGCCCGTGGGCCGCACCCGGGAATCGGTTAGCATTTCAGTATGCCCATCCCCGAACGGCTCAAGCCCGCCTTTGCTCCCGCTCGCCCCACAGAGCCAGACCGAATGCCGGAGGCGCGCAAGCGGTTGATTGTCGCGCTCGATGTTCCCAGCGCCGCCGCTGCCGAAGACCTCGTAGCCCGCCTCAAAGGCACGTGCCAGTGGTTCAAGGTGGGTTTGGAGCTCTTTGCCGCCGCCGGCCCCGCCGTCGTGGAGACGCTCGCGGCCCGCGGTCACTCGGTCTTTCTCGATCTCAAATTCCACGACATTCCCAACACCGTGGCCGGCGCCGTGCGCTCGGCGTCCGCGCTCGGCGTGCGCATGATGACGGTTCATGCCGCGGGAGGTCCTGCCATGCTTGCCGCGGCCCGCGACGCCCTCGACGGCCTGGCCGATCCGCCCCAGTTGCTGGCCGTCACCGTGCTCACCAGCATGGACGCGGCCGAGTTGCAATCCGCCGGAGTGGACCGCGCCCCCGCCGATCAGGTCGCCCTGCTCGCCACGATGGGCCTCGAAGCAGGCATCCACGGCTTCGTCTGCTCGCCCCATGAGGTCGCGGCCCTGCGCGCGCTCACCGGCCCCGCGGGGGTTCTCGTGGTTCCGGGAATTCGACCCGAGGGCGCGGATGCGGGCGATCAGAAGCGCCTGGCCACCCCCGCCGCCGCCCTCCAGGCAGGCGCAAGTTTCCTGGTCGTAGGCCGCCCCATCACCCAGGCGCAGTCGCCCGCCAGCGCCGCCGAGGCCATTCTGAAAGAAATGGCCGCCGCCATCGCTTCTTAAGAACTTACGCGAAAATCCTGCTGGCGGCCATAAAATCCTCTCAGTGACCAACCACGCGAGTTCTCCGTTCACTCTTCGCCAGCGCCTCGTCCTGGCCGTCGTTCCCCGCCTCGTCTGGGCGCTGCTCTCCGTCGTCGCCCGCACCTGGCGCTTTGAAATCGTTGTCGAGGAAGGCGCCACGCCGCTCCCATACGGCGAAGGCGTCGGCGCGGAGATCTACTGTTTCTGGCACCAGTGCGTGCTTCCCTGCACCTTCTACTACCGCCGCACCCACGCCACCATCATCGTCAGCCAGAGCTTCGACGGCGAGCTCATCACCCGCACCCTCGAGCTCTTCGGCTTCCACACCACGCGCGGCTCCAGCTCCGCCGGCGGGCGCGAAGGCCTCCTCGGCCTCAAGCAGGTCATTGAGAGCGGCGGTCCCGCCATCTTCACCGCCGACGGCCCCCGCGGTCCCATCTATCGCACCAAGATGGGCCCCATCAAGCTCGCCCACCTCACCGGCGCGCCGATCGGCGCCTTCCATCTTGAACCCGAGCGCGCCTGGACCATGCGCTCCTGGGATCGCTTCCTCGTGCCCAAGCCCTTTACGCGCATCGCCGTCAGTTGGGCCCGCTGGACCCACGTCCCTGCCGATCTCGACCTCCCAGAGAGCCAGTTCGAGCAGAAACGCGAAGAGCTAAACGCCGCCATCGAACGTGCCCGCCTGCAAGCCCTCGCGCACTTCGGGAAGGCCGCCGAATGAACGCACAACCGGCAAAGCTCAACTTGAGTGATGAAATGCGAATTTGCCAACTCGCGACCGTGCGCGCCAGCGCACGCGAACTTGCCAATTCGCGAACCTGCGCGCAAGCGCACGCGAACCCGCCAACTCGCGACCGTGCGCGCAAGCGCACGCGAACTTGCCAAAATGACAACCCCAACCAGCACATGGCCGGTCTCTTAATGATGACGGCTCCCCATAAACTAAGAATGCCCGCTTGGAACCCGGGAAGGTCAGGTGCCTCCTACGAACTCATTCGATAAGAATTCTGGCTTGCGCGTGTCCGACTTCGACTACGAACTCCCCGAAGAGCTCATCGCGCAACAACCTCCCGCCGAGCGCGGCGCCAGCCGCATGATGGTCGTGGACCGCGCCACCGGCGCGTTTCAGGACGATTTTTTCTCTGGTCTTGGACGACACTTGCGGAAAGGCGATCTCCTCGTCCTCAACGACAGCCGCGTAATCCCCGCGCGCCTTTACGCGCGCCGCACCCTCCGCCGCGAGCGCGAAAAGCCCACTGGCCGCATCGAAGTCATGCTCACCGAGCCGGTATCACCACAGCAGCTCCGTGCCCCATCCTTTTCCGCGGCTGTGCGAAGCGAAGACGCGGAAAGAGTGGGATCGCACGAACCTCAATCCGCAGCAACGAACCAATGGCGCGCCCTCGTCCGTCCCGGCCGCAAAGTCGCCATCGGCGAGCGCCTCGTCTTTCCCGCTCCCGATGGCGAAATCCTTCTCGAAGCCGAAGTCCTCGAGCGCGGCCCCTTCGGCGAGCGCCTGCTCGATTTCGCCCCCGTCCCCCATTCCTCGGGCATCGACTTCTTCTCCGTTCTCGACCGCATCGGCCACGTGCCGCTGCCGCCCTACATTCATCGCGACGACGCAACCGCCGACCGCGATCGCTACCAGACAGTCTTCGCCGAGGAGCGCGGCTCGGTAGCCGCGCCCACCGCAGGCCTCCACTTCACGCCACAGATGCTTGCCGCGCTCGAAGCCGGCGGCGTCGAGATCGCGCGCATCACCCTCCACATCGGGCTCGGCACCTTCGCCCCCTTGCGTGTCGAGCGCGTCGACGAGGTGCGCCTCCACCGCGAGCGCTACACGATCTCTCCCCAGTCCGCTGCTCTCATCCAAAGGGCTGCCGCACGCAGTGCACGCATCGTCGCCGTCGGCACCACCACGGTGCGCACCCTTGAATCGGCAGCCCTCGCCGCCGCCGGCAATCCCATTCAGCCCCACTCCGGAACAACCGATATCTTCGTCTCGCCCGGCTTCGAATTCCGCCTCGTCGGCGCCCTGCTCACCAACTTTCACCTCCCGCAATCGAGTCTGCTCATGCTCGTCAGCGCCTTCGCCGGCCGGGAGAATGTTCTTGCCGCCTACAAACACGCAGTCCAGGAAAAATACCGCTTCTTCAGCTACGGCGACTGCATGTTCATCGCGTAAAAGCTGTCATTTGCCAGTGATCGGCGGTCAATTGCCAGTCGCTAGTGGTCGTTTCCCCCAGTGCATCCGCGCCGCCGCGCTTCAAGCGCCAACCTGCCAACCTGCCACGTCGCCGCGGCGACGCCAACTCGCGGTCCTTTCCCGAACCCGTTCCAATCAATCGCTCGTTTCTCTCCAGGGGCCGGCCATCATGCTTTAAGACTCCTCGCCGTCGTTCCTCGATTCACTCACCACCTTTGCTCACTTCCGCGCTTCTTTCAGTCTCCTCACTCTTCCCTGACAACTGTTAGACTCTCTAGCGTGACCGCTCCCGCCAAGCCGCCCGTCTTCCTCCTCGACACCATGTCGTTCATCTTCCGCGCCTACCACGCCATGCAGCACTCGCGGCCCATGTCCACGCGCTCGGGTCTGCCCACGGCGGCCACCTACGTCTTCGTCAACATGATCAAGAAGCTCCGCCAGGACTTCGCGCCTAAATACTTCGCCGCGGTCTTCGACGTGAGCGGCGAAGTCTTCCGCGACGAGCGCGCCCGCCAGATGGGACCGCTACGCAAATGGAACAGCAAGTCGCAGAGCTTCGACGAGGTGAGCTACGACGGCTACAAGGCCAAGCGCGAAGCCATGCCCGAAGACCTGCGCCGCCAGATTCCTTACATTCGCCGCGCTCTTGAAGCCCTGCGCATTCCCATCCTCGAAGCCGTGGGTTTTGAGGCCGACGACGTCATCGGCACGCTCGCCCGTCAGGCCGCCGAGCACGAGCACGAGGTCTTCATCGTCTCCGGCGACAAGGACATGATGCAGCTCGTCACGCCGCAGGTGAAGGTCCTCAATCCGCAAAAGGACAACCTGATCCTCGATCCCGCCAAAGTCGAAGAGACTCTCGGAGTCCCGCCCAACAAGGTCGTGGACGTGATGGCCCTGCGCGGCGACGCGGTCGACAACATCCCCGGCGCGCCCGGCATCGGCGACAAAGGCAGCGTGGAACTGATCAAGGAATTCGGCTCCGTCGAAGCCGTGCTCGATCGCGCATCTGAGGTCAAGCGCAAGGCCTACCGCGAGTCGCTCGGGCAGAATCGCGATGCAGTGCTCCTCTCGAAAGAGCTTGTCACCATCGATTGCCACGTGCCGCTCGCGCTCGACCTCGACGCCATGGAAACCCAGCCGCCCGATCTCGAAGCTGCCCGCGCGCTCTTCACCGAGCTCGAATTCACCTCCATGCTCCGCGACCTCTCTCCTGCGGAGGGCAAGGTCTTGGTTGAGATCGTCGAAGAATCGACGGCCGCCCAATCCGCCGCCTTCTACGCCGCCGCGCGCGACCAAGGCTTCGCCTTCGCACTCGATACCGCAGAAACCTCGTCCGAAAGCGCGGAGGGCGAGGAGCCCGCCGCCGCCGCGCCATCGCTGCTCGATCTCGCCGAGGCCGCGGAGAAGAAAGAACACTTCCACGCCGGCGTCTGCGCCGATCCCGCGCGCGCCTTGCGCCTGCCCCTCACGCCGGAGTTGCGCGCCCTCCTCGAAGACTCATCCATTCCCAAGCGCGTGCACGACTGGAAGCTGGCCCTCCACGTCCTCGGCGATATGGCCATTAGCCTCCGCGGCCCCGTCGACGACTCCATGCTGCTCTCCTACGCGCTCAATCCCACGCACTCCACACAAACGCTCGCCGACGTAGCCGCGCGCCACGGCCAGGCGCCGCCAACTTCGCTTCCCGCCGCAGCCGCGGCCATCCACGCGCTCGTCCCCGCCTTGCGCGAAGAAGCGGAAAAATCCGCCGTCCTCCGCGTCTATGCCGATATCGACCTGCCGCTCACGCCCGTGCTCTATCGCATGGAGCAAGCCGGCGTCCGCATCGATTCAACTGCGTTGGGCAAACTTTCGGAGAAGCTCAGTGGTGAACTAACGCGCGTCGGCGAGCACATCTTTTCCCTTGCCGGCAAGCGCTTCAACATCAATTCGCCCAAGCAACTGGGCGCGGTTCTCTTCACCGATCTCGGCCTTCCCGCTCCGCCCAGCCGCGGCAAAAACAAATCCGTCTCCACCGCGCAGGACGTTCTGGAGTTTCTCGCCGACAAACACGAACTTCCGCGCCTCGTCCTCGAATATCGGCACCTGTCAAAGCTGAAATCGAACTACGTCGACGCCTTGCCGCTCCTCGCCGACGCGGACTCGCGCGTACACACCACCTTTCAAGCCGCCGCCACCGCCACCGGCCGGCTCTCCTCAGTCAATCCCAATCTCCAGAACATTCCCATCCGCACCGAACTGGGCCGCGAGATCCGCGCCGCGTTCACTTGCGCGCCCGGCACCGAACTGCTCTCGGCCGACTACTCGCAGATCGAATTGCGGCTGCTGGCGCATTTCAGCGGCGACCCGCTCTTGATGCGCGCCTACGCCGAAGACATCGACATTCACACCCTCACCGCCAGCGAAGTCTTCGGCGTCCCCGTTGACAAAATGGATAAGGAGACGCGCAACCGCGCCAAAGCCGTCAACTTCGGCATCGTCTACGGCATCTCGGCCTTCGGGCTCGCCGCGCAGCTCGGCATTCCCCAGACCGAAGCGAAGGCCTACATCGACCGCTACTTCGCCCGCTACCAGGGCGTGCGTGAGTTCATCGAGCGAACCCTCGCCCAGACGCGCAAGGACGGCAGTGTGCGCACCATGTTCGGGCGTACGCGGCCGATTCCCGACATCGAGAGCCGCAACCTCAACCAGCGCGGATTCGCCGAGCGCACCGCCATCAACACGCCGCTGCAGGGCACCGCCGCCGACCTCATCAAGCTGGCCATGATCTCGCTCGACCGCAAGCTCGCCGAGCGCAAGCTGAAAACCCGCATGGTCCTGCAGGTCCATGACGAATTACTCTTCGAGGTGCCGCTTGCGGAGACCGAAGAAGTCGCCGCGCTGGTCCGCGCCGAGATGGAAGGCGTCGTCCAGCTCAAAGTCCCCATCGTAGCCCACCTGGCCTCCGGCCCCAACTGGCGCGATATGAAATGAGACCGCCGCGGGCCGTGATGAAGAACACATGAAAATCCGCAGAAAATGCGTTGCATAGATATGCACAACCGTTGTATATTTATTCAAGCACGGTTTCCGCTCGCCGGACCGCGCCTTTGCTCTGACCAAGAAGGAATCGGACCCGTGAAAACCCAACGCCTGAACGTAATCCGCGAAGTGCTGGCCGACACTCCCGTCACCAGCCAGGATGAGTTGCGGCGCAAGCTGCGGCGACGAGGCATTCACGTGACCCAGGCCACACTTTCGCGCGACATGCACGAGCTGCAACTCTTCAAAGGGCCGCGCGGATACGCGCTTCCCAATGGTAACGGCGCGGCAGCCGCGATCTCTGCCGAGGCCGAAGACGATCGGCCGCCGCTGCTCGATGAAATGCTCGACAGTTTCGGTGTGCACATTAAGCAAGCGATGAATCAGGTTGTGGTGGGCACGGTGTTGGGCGGCGCGCAGCCGGTGGCGGCGGCTCTCGACCGCGAGGAATGGCCGGAAATCGCGGGCACCATCGCCGGCGACGACACGGTTCTGGTGATTTGCACTGACACACGACGGGCTGGCCAAGTAGCCGCCCGGTTGAGGACAATGTTAGAAGCATGACCAAGACAGTTCAAACAGCGATTGTGGGAGTCACAGGCTACGCAGGCGCGGAGTTGGCGCGGCTGCTGCTCACTCACCCGCGCCTCCAGGGCAAGCCGCCGGTGCTTGCCGGGCGCGTGGAGGGCCAAGACCTCGCCCGCGGCGGCGTTCCGCTGGTTGAGATTCATCCCCAGCTTGGCGACAACGACGGCGCGAGCAAATTGAAGATGCAGCCGTTCTCCTGGGAGCTTCTGGGCCAGCGCGGCGTAGACGTGCTGTTTCTGGCCACGCCTCACGAGCAATCGCGCGCGTGGGTTCCCGAGGCGCTTGAGCGGGGCATGCGCGTCATCGATTTAAGCGGAGCCTGGCGGCTCACGAACCCCGCGCATCGCGCCGTGTATGCTTTCGCGGACGAGGGTACGGAACAGGCCGCGGCCACCCAGGCGCAGGCCGTCTACGGCCTGCCGGAGCTGCATCGCGCCCAAATCGCCGGCGCCAAGCTGATCGCCAATCCTGGCTGCTACGCAACCTCGGTGATTCTCGCGCTCAAGCCTCTAGTGGCCGCCGGAGTCGTCGACATCGATCACGGAATCGTCGCCGACGCGAAGAGCGGCGTGAGCGGCGCAGGCAAAGCGCCGACCGCGAAAACGCATTTCATGTCCGCAGCCGAAAATCTTTCCGCGTACGGCGTCTTCACGCATCGCCATACCGGCGAATTGCTCGAGCAGATCGGCGTTTCCAGCGACGAGATCGTCTTTTCGCCGCATCTGCTCCCCATTCCGCGCGGCATTCTCTCCACGATCTACGTGCGCTTCAAGCAAGCGCAGGCGCGGAAGAGCGTGACTGCAATTTATCGCGAGTTTTTCGCCGGCAGTCCCATGGTCCGGCTTTACGAAAACTCGTTGCCGCAGATTCAGTACTCAGTGCGGACCAACTACGCCGACATCGGATTCGAACTCGATGCCAGCGGCAAGCGCGCCATCGTCGTCAGTTGTCTCGACAATCTGCTCAAAGGCGCTGCCGGCCAAGCAGTGCAAAACCTGAACGCAATTGCCGGCTGGCCGGAAGCGGAAGGTCTCAGATGAAACTCGCCGCGGAGGACTCGAAATGAAGTACGTAGTCAAGCTGGGCGGCGCGGGGCTGGAAAATCCATCGCTGCTCGCGGGCTGCACCCGGGCCATCGCCGATCTGGTGCGCGACGGCAACCAGGTGGCCGTGGTGCACGGCGGCGGCGTGCAGTTGACTCGCACCCTGAAGGCGCTCGGGCTCGAGAGCGAGTTCATCGACGGCCTGCGCGTGACCGACGCCGAGACCCGCGACGCCGCGCTGATGGTCTTTGCCGGACGCGTGAACAAAACTCTCGTCGCCGCGTTCAGCACGCTGGGCCAGCCGGCGGTCGGCCTCTGCGGCGGCGATGGCATGATCTTCCGCGCGCGCAAGAAGCGCATGGCGTCCGATCTCGGCTTTGTAGGCGAAATCGCCGCGAGCGACGTGCGCTGGCTCGACGCCATCTGGCAGTTGAACGGCGTACCGGTGCTCTGTTCGATGGCTTTGGGTTTTGACGGCGAGTATTACAACATCAACGCCGACGAGATGGCCGCGGCCTGCGCCATCGCCTGCCGCGCCGACGCGCTGGTTTTTCTCACTGACGTTCCCGGCGTGAAGGGCGTCACCGGCGAAGTGCTGCGATGGTTGTCGATTGATCAAATAGCGGAGATGGCCAAGAGCGCCGTCATTACCGGCGGCATGTTGCCCAAGCTCAGCGCCTGCCGCGAAGCGCTTTTGAACGGCGTCAAGCGCGTGCGCATCCTTCCCGCTGAAGCGGCCGGCTCCCTGCCCGACCTGTGTAGTTCACGCGTAACTCATGGCACCGAAGTGATGGTGGCCTAAGGAGAGAAAATGTCGAAACTCGCTGAGATTCAGGCGGCCGAACAGAAGCTGCTCATCCATACTTACGATCGCTTTCCCGTTCTCTTTGTCGCCGGCGAGGGCGTCTATCTGATCGACGAGAACGGTGACCGCTATCTCGATCTGCTGAGCGGCATCGGCGTCAACGCGCTGGGCTATCGCTCCAAGGTGATCGAAGAAGCCATCGCCAGGCAAAGCTCCACACTGATCAACGCCTCGAACTACTACTTCAATGAGAAAATGGTCCCCCTGGCCGAGCGGCTGACGCGGCTGACCGGCATGGATCGCGCCTACTTTGGCAACTCCGGCTGCGAGGCCGTGGAAGCGGCGCTCAAGCTGGCGCGCGCACACGCCGGCCTGTTGCGCGAAGAGGGCCGCAACATCGGCACCAGGTTTCTCGCGCTTGAGCAGAGCTTCCACGGACGGACCTTCGGCGCCATCTCGGCCACCTACAAGGAAAAGTACCGCGCGCCCTTCGAGCCGGTCGTGCCCGGCTTTGAGTTCGTGAACTTCAACGACATCGACGACCTGCGCGCCAAATTCTCCAACGAGGTCTGCGCCATCCTTCTCGAAGCGGTGCAGGGTGAAGGCGGCGTGCGTCCTCTCTCGCCGGAGTTTTTCGCCGAAGCACGCAAGCTGGCCGACTCGACCGGTGCGCTGCTGATCGCCGATGAGATTCAGGCCGGCTGCGGCCGCACGGGCAAGTGGTGCGCCTATCAGCACTACGACGTGAAGCCCGACATCACCACGCTCGCCAAACCCCTGGCCGGCGGTATTCCCATGAGCGCCACGCTCTGCACCGATGAAGTGGCGCGCGCCTTCCACGCCGGCATGCATGGCACCACCTTCGGCGGCGGCCCGCTGGCCTGCGCCGTGGCCATCGACGTCATCGATTTCATTGAAAATGAAAACCTGATGGCGCACGTAAC
>Ga0326727_10024371_pt1 | contig 11453 bp, 9 predicted proteins | sample MB2enrmetagenome_FD_207643 | JGI IMG/M metagenome (GOLD analysis project Ga0326727, IMG submission 207643) | Lab enriched peat soil microbial communities from McLean, Ithaca, NY, United States - MB29MY | ecosystem: Environmental > Terrestrial > Soil > Wetlands > Peat | place: USA: New York... | reverse complement strand
ATCGCAGAATTTTTGAAGATTTTCTTGAGCCGCGGATGGACCCAGATTGTCACCGATAAATCAACGGGACGTAATGGATGGATGCGGCTGGTTTCGGTTGCAAAAATGCCGAGAGAATTGCTTGTCCGAGGACTGAAATTGTGTCAATAGTCATCTCTGACCCCTATGGCCTTCTCGGATCGGGTCTTTTAGTTTTATCGTCGATTTGAGAATGCAGATGGAACGGATGGATGTGAGGCGCGAGCTTTTTGTTTTTGAATAAACGAGCCCATCGTTGTAGAGTAAACCCTGAACGCATCGAGCGCCATGAACAAACGCACGTCAACTTCGCCATTAAACCGCCGACTCATGCTGGTCGGTGTTTGCATCCTCGCGATCAGTGGATGCGGCTTTCTTTACTCTGTGTTAGTTGGAGACTCCCACGGTTTGAAGGCTTGGCTTTTGCCGTTCGGCCCGTGGTCCTGTGCGCTGTTTTCTTATCTTGGATATCGTCAGGTGCAAAAGCATCAAAAGGACGAAAACAACCCGGCCTAGCGTTTGCTCCGGCGAACGCATCGGTTCCGTTGCTGTTTCGATCCCATTGTTCCTGGCGGCGCAATGCAAAGCGCTCAAGTCAGGGAGTTTCGATCTGGTCTTTCATGCGGTAACTGCGGCCTTCGACGATCACCGTTTCAGCGTGGTGCAAGAGCCGATCCAGCACGGCGCTGGTCAGGGTGCTGTCGTTGTTGAAGATTTTGGGCCTGTGGCGACAGGCCAGCGGTACCGCGACAGGCCAGCGGTACCGCGACAGGCCAGCGGTACGACAGGCCAGCGGTACCGCATCTTAACATTTAACATTTCAGCCGCATTCGTCTTGACTATGAGTACGACAACGCCTCGCTGCTGGCGTCGGTGTCGGACCGCACGAACATCGCGTCGGAAGCCGGGGTCCTGACTATTGACACTTTTTGGGGGGCGCGGCAGGGTTACCTGATGTCACGGAAATTGCGCTTTGAGTATCCGGGAGCCATTTACCACGTCGTCAATCGCGGAGATCGACGGGAGGACATATTCAAGGACGATTTGGACCGCCGGCAGTTTCTCTCAACGCTGGAGGAAGGGTGTCAGAAGATAGACCGGCAAGTGCATGCCTTTGCTAATGGGTGATACCGCGGTTGCTCCGGGCGGGGATGTGGCTGGCGAGACGCCAGCCGCCGCGATCGGGACGATCGCGCTCCCCAAAACATGGGACGGGCACCGGTGTCAGAATGAGGGTGACATGGCACGGGTTTGATGCAGCGTGGTTTCCGCTGCCGGCGGACTTCCAAGCGCCTCGTGAGGTTGAAAGCGGTGTCGTCGCTGCGCTCTGCCACCGCGCTCCACAAAAGAGGCACCGAAAAACGTGCAGTGCATCTTTGGGTTCGGTTAAGGCTCACTGTTGCCTTGCCATTTGCGCCCCCCGTCTCCATTGTAATCCCCGATTAACATGAGTCGCACCAAGAGAATCTTCGGCACCGACGGCGTCCGCGGCACCGCCAACATCGAACCCGTCACAGCGGAAACCGCCCTCAAACTCGGCCAGGCCGCCGCGCACGTCTTCAAAAACCTCCATTCCGAATCCCGCGGGCGCGGCAAGCACAAAATCGTCATCGGCAAGGACACCCGCCTGTCCGGTTACATGCTCGAAAACGCCCTCTCCTCCGGCGTCTTGTCAATGGGCGTCGATGTCCTCTTTATCGGCCCGTTGCCCACTCCGGGCGTCGCTTACGTCACGCGCAGTTTGCGGGCCGATGCCGGCATCGTTATCACCGCCTCGCACAATCCCTACGACGACAATGGCATCAAGTTCTTTCACGCCGACGGCTACAAACTCAATGAACTGATCGAGGCCCAGATCGAAAAACTGGTTTTCAGCGGGCAGATCGAAAAAATCCGGCCCACCGCCAAGGAGATCGGCAAGGCCGTCCGCATCGACGACGCTTTGGGCCGCTATATCGAGTTTGCCAAAGGCACCTTCCCGCGCAATCTGACCCTCGACGGCCTGCGCGTGGTGGTCGATTGCGCCCACGGCGCGGCCTATAAATCGACCCCTTGCGTGTTGCGCGAACTGGGCGCACAGGTCATCGTCTATGGAAATCAACCCGATGGCCTGAACATCAACAAGGATTGCGGTTCCATGCACCCGGAGCACTTCTGCCGACTGGTGCGCGAACATCACGCTCACATGGGCATCGCCCACGACGGCGACGCCGACCGCGTGCTGTTGTGCGACGAAAACGGAGCCTTGATCGACGGCGACGATATTCTGGCGATCATCGCCCTGGAAATGCTGGCGCGCGGAACGCTGGCCCACAAAACGCTGGCCGCCACAGTGATGAGCAATGCCGGCCTGGATGCCGCGATCGTTGCGGCCGGCGGCCGCACGGTGCGCACCCCCGTCGGCGATCAAAACGTCCTGGCCCGCATGTTGGCCGATGATCTCAACGTCGGGGGCGAGCAGAGCGGCCACATCATCGCCCGCGATTTCAGCACCACGGGCGACGGCCTCATCGCGGCCTTGCAGGTCTTGCGTGTCATGAAGACCAAGGGCAAGCCGCTCTCCGAACTCGCCCGCTGCTGGACCCGCTTTCCGCAATTGTTGACAAACATCGTGGTCCGGGAAAAAAAACCGCTCGAAACTTTGCCCGCCGTCTCCCGCCTCGTCAGCGAGGCCGAAGCCTGCCTCAAACCGCAGGGCGGGCGCATTTTGCTGCGCTACTCCGGCACCGAGCCTAAGGTGCGCCTGCTGTTGGAGGGACGGGACGCCTCCGTGATCGAGGAGTGGAACCGCAAAATATCCTCCGCCCTCAAAGAGGAACTGGAATAAGTGCGCTGATGACCGCCAACGCCTCCGGCAAAGTTAAAGCCTGTCATTTCCCCAAAATAACCGCGACTCCGGCGCACGCATCCCAATGAATGTCAATCTGGCCTACGGACAGGGACACCTGACGGTGGATTTGCCGGACGACCGCACAACGGTCATCCAGCCGGCCCACCGCAGTGGCCTGCCCGATGAGCGCGCCGCCGTCCTGGCCGCGTTGGAGAAACCCATCGGCGCGCTTCCCTTGCGCCAGTGGCTTCACCCGGGCGACCGGGTTTGCGTCACGTTTACCGACTTGACACGCGCCACGCCCAACAACCGGCTGATCCCGTGGCTGCTGGACTGCCTGGCCGGCGTGCCGCCACAGAACATCACGCTGCTCAACCAACTGGGCACGCACCGCCCCAATACCCAGGCCGAATTGGAAACATTGCTGACTCCGGCGGTGGTCCGCAGCTATCGCGTCCTCAATCACCAGGCCGAAAACGACGCCGAACTGGTGCCATTCGGCGCGATGCGGGACGGGACGCCCGCGCTGATCAACCGTCACATAGCCGAGGCGGACGTGCGCATCATCACCGGCTTCATCGAGCCGCATTTCTTCGCCGGCTTCAGCGGCGGCATCAAAGGCATCATCCCCGGCTGCGCCGGCCTGCGCAGCGTGATGAGCAACCACGGTTTCAACAACGTCGGCCACCCGAACGCCACTTTCGGCGTCACCGAGGGCAATCCCCTCTGGGAGGAATTGCGCGATGTGGCCTTGCGCGTTGGCCCGTCCTTCCTCCTCAACGTCAGCCTCAATGAAGAGCGCCAAATCACCGGCGTTTTTGCCGGGGACTTGATTGAGGCGCATCGCGCCGGCTGCCAATTCGTCCGCCAGTCGGCCATGCAGATCGTCCCCGCCCCGTTCGACATCGTGGTCACGACCAACAGCGGCTACCCCCTGGACTTGAACCTCTACCAGGGTGTCAAAGGCATGAGCGCCGGCGCCCGCATTCTCAAACAGGGCGGCCTGTTGATCCTGGCCTGCGAATGCCGCGAGGGCATCCCGCCGAAAAGTCCTCTTGACAACCTCCTGCGCGCCGCCCGCGATCCGGGCGAAATCCTGGCCATGCTCGCCACGCCCGGATTTGTCCGCCCCGAACAATGGCAGGCCCAAATCCAGGCCCTCATCCAGCGCCGCGCGGACGTTCTTCTCTACAGTTCGCTCCCCGACGACATCGTGCGGCGGGCCTTGTTGCAACCGTGCCCCGACATCGCGGCCGCCGTCCGGCGGCGCCTGGACCAATTGGGGCCGCAGGCGCGGGTGGCTGTCTTGCCGCAAGGACCGTTGACCATTCCCTGCCTGGCCTGATAATGTAAGGGATCATGCGGTGCGAAAAGCGCGCCATCATTTGGCTTTTGTCGATGCTCTCCTGCCTGCCGGCCGGGTACCTGGCGGCGCAGCCGACTCCGGCTGACGTGCCCCCGCTCGTTCCCCCAGGCGTCACACCGGCGACGCCCCCGCGGCCGCCCCAACCCCAAGGGCGCATTACACCGGGCGGTCCTTCCCTGGTGTTCGATTCCGAAGTCAAACAATACGACGCCACGCCCGGCGAGGCCGTCGCCCCGTTTGTCTTCAACCTCACCAACATCTGGACCAGCGAAGTGATCATTGACAGAGTCCAGGCCTCGTGCGGCTGCACCACGGCGAGCCTGCCGCCAGTGCCGTGGCACATTCCGCCCGGCGGAACCGGGCAGGTTAAAGCCCAGGTCCGGCTGGCCGGAAAATCGGGCCTGATCGCCAAGACGCTCACCTTTTTCACCTCCGTCGGCACGCGCGTCCTTACCCTCAAAGTCAGCATCCCGACCGCGCCGGCGGCGGGCGGAGCCTTGGGGGAAGCGCAGCGCAACGCCGCCATGGCGCAAGCCGCCACAAACGCCCAAGCCATCTTCACCGGCTCGTGTGCCGTCTGCCACGTGGACAAGGGGCGCAACTTGCTGGGACAGGACCTCTACGCCGCCGACTGCGGCATCTGCCACGAATCCCCCCAGCGCGCCAGCATGGTCCCCGACCTGCACGCGCCCAAAGAGGCGACCGATTTTGATTATTGGCGCACCGTGATCACCCTGGGCAAACCGCATACGATGATGCCCGCCTTCGCCGCAGCCCACGGCGGCCCGCTGACCGACGAACAGGTCATTTCGCTCGCCGCCTATCTCAATCGCACCATCTCCCACCACTTCATTCCCATGACGACCAACGCGCCCGCCCCTTAGCGGCCTTTCCCTTTTCCCCTTGGCAGGGCTGAATGTCGCATTTATGGTGGACACCTGTGGCAGACAAGCCGAAAAAGAAAAAGGCCGCCGTGATGATCGGCGTCGGGTTGGATTCCGACGGCCACAAGCGCGTCACAGCCGGGCCTAATTTCGCCCTCCTCGGCGGCACCGCCGAAACCCACGACGCCATGACCGAAAAGGCCATCAAAATCAACGAAAAGCTCGCCGCCCGCGGGAAAAAACTGGAGGACGTCTCCCGCGAGGAGTTCGATGACATCGCCCAATCCGTCGGGCTGCAACGGCGCAACCAAAAGAAAAAAGACGAGTAAGCATTGAATCCCCGCGGCACATTAAGTCCCCAGGCCAAGGCGACTGTCCCCACCCACGTCGCCATTATCATGGACGGCAACGGGCGATGGGCCAAGCGCCGTCATCTCCCGCGCGTGGAGGGGCACCGCAACGGCGTCGAATCGGTTCGCGCCGTGGTGCGCGCCGCCGGCGAGGCCGGCGTCAAATACTTGACTCTCTACGCCTTCTCCGTCGAGAACTGGAACCGGCCCAAAGAGGAAGTGGACACGTTGATGCGATACCTGGCCAGGTTTCTGAAAACTGAAATCGCGGAATTGAACCGCAGCAACGTCCGCCTCGACGCGATCGGCCAGATCTACCGCCTGCCCGAATTTGTCCAGCAGCAATTGGAGAAAACCAAAGCCGCCCTGGCCAATAACAACGGGTTGACGCTGATTTTGGCCCTGAGCTACGGGGCGCGGACGGAAATTGTCGAGGCGGCCCGCAGCATGGCGCAGAAGGCCAGGGACGGGCGCTTGGAGCCGGCCGAAATCAACGAGCAGTTGGTTTCGCAGCACCTCTATACCTGCCACTATCCCGACCCCGACCTGCTGATTCGGACCAGCGGCGAGATGCGTCTGAGCAATTTCCTGCTGTGGCAGATTTCCTACGCCGAACTGGTCGTCACGCCCACCTTGTGGCCTGATTTCCGCAAGCCCCAATTCTTCGAGGCGCTGGAGGAGTACACACGCCGTCACCGCCGTTTCGGGACGGTCTAGCCCAGCGAAGCCATCACCCGCGCCATTTCCAGCGCGGTCCGCGCCGCTTCGGCCCCCCGGTTGTGTTTCTTGTCAAGACAACGGACCACCGCCTGGGCTTCGTTTTCCAGCAGCAGAACCTCGTGAATGACCGGCAACGCCCGCTGAATTTGCAATTGCGCCAGCCCCGCGCTCACCGCGTCGGCGATCTGTTGCGCATGGGTCGTCTGGCCCCGCAAAATGACGCCCAGACAGATGAGGGCCGAAAAGGGCGGGCTGGACTGCGCCAGACGCGACGCCACCGCCGGAATCTCAAACGCCCCCGGCACTCGAACCAAGTGGATTTTTTTGGCGCCCGCCTTCTTCAATTCGCGTGTCGCCGCCTCGACCATGGCATCGACATAGCGGGCGTTGTAGCGCGACGCGATGATGGCAAACGCGCCGGACGCGCGCCGGATTTTGTGATGTTTGACCACCGTCAGCATAGTCGCCGTCAAAGCAAATGCCCCATTTTTTCCCGCTTCGTCTTGAGGTACCGCTCATTATGCGGATTGGGGCGGATTCGAATCGGCACTTGCCTGACGATTTCCAGCCCGTAGCCTTCCAGGCCGACCACTTTGCGTGGGTTGTTGGTCAGCAACGAAATGGTTTTCAATCCCAAATCGACCATGATCTGAGCGCCCAGCCCGTATTCGCGCAGGTCCATTTTGTAGCCAAGCTTGAGGTTGGCTTCCACCGTGTCGTAGCCGCGCTCCTGCAATTTGTAGGCCTTGATCTTGGAGGCCAGGCCGATGCCGCGTCCCTCCTGTCGCATATAAACTATCACCCCGCGCCCCGCCGCCGAGATCTGCCGCATGGCCTGCTGCAATTGCGGCCCGCAATCGCACCGCCGCGAGCCGAAGACATCGCCCGTCAGGCACTCGCTATGAACGCGCACCAGGACGTTCTTTTGGCCCTCGACCCGCCCTTTGACCAGCGCCAGGTGATGCTGGCCGTCAATGCTCGAACGGTAGAGATACAGGTCGAAATCGCCGTAAGCCGTCGGCATTTTGACCACCTCCACCCGCTCGACCAGCTTCTCGCGCGTGCGCCGGTGATGGATCAATTCGGCGATGCTGCAGATTTTCAGCCGATGTTTGCGGGCGATACGCCGCAGTTCGGGCAACCGCGCCATCGAGCCGTCTTCGCTCATGATCTCGCACACGATGCCGATGGCGCGCCGTCCGGCCATTTTGGCCAGATCGACCGCCGCCTCGGTATGGCCGGCGCGCTGCAAAACACCGCCCGGCTTGGCGCGCAATGGGAAGACATGCCCCGGTTGCACCAGGTCTTCGGGCACCGCCGTCGGATCGGCCATGATCTTGATCGTCCGCGCCCGGTCAGCCGCGCTGATGCCGGTGGTCACGCCGCGCGCGGCATCAACGCTCACTTGGAAATCGGTGCGGAAGGACTCGGAATTTTGCGCGACCATTTGTTCGATGCCCAACTGCTTCAACCGCTGTTCGGTGGTCGGCACGCAGATCAAGCCGCGGCCATACTTGGCCATGAAATTGATCGCCGACGGCGTGACGCTTTCGCCGGCCATGACCAAATCGCCTTCATTCTCGCGGTCGGCGTCGTCCACTACCACGACCATCCGGCCCTTGCGCAGATCATCGACAACCAATTCGATGGAGTCAAACTCGCGGTTCATATCGGGGCGGCGATGGAAGCCCGGGCCTTTTGGAGGGCTTGGTCCAATTTGGAAACGTCCTTGCCGCCCCCGCGCGCGTTGTCGGGTTTGCCGCCGCCTTTGCCGCCGACAATGGGCGCGATGCCTTGAATGATTTTCCCGGCGTGGAACCGGCCCGTAAACTCGGGCGAGACGGCCGCCACCAGCGCCACCGCGTTGTTAGCGGTGCCGCCGAGCACAATCACGCCCTTGAACTGGCCTTTGAGCGCGTCGGCCACCGCTTGCAGAAAATCGCCGTCGGCCGCGCCGAGATTCTCGACAATGCTGTTCCCAGATGCCTTGCCAACCAGAGAGCGGGCCACATCGGCGGCCTGTTTTTGGCGAGCCGCGTGCAGTTGCTTCTCCAAATCCTTTTGCTGTGCCAGGAGCGACTCGATCTTCTTCTCCACTTCCGCAAGGGGGGCGTTGATTTTGGCGGCGACGGTGGAAATCAGCGCCGCGTCCTCCCGCGTTTTGTCATAGGCGCGCAGGCCGGCCACCGCCTCGATGCGCCGGATGCCCGCCGCGACCGCGCTCTCGCTGACAATCCTGAATAGTCCCACCTCGCCCGTCGCGCGCGTGTGCGTGCCGCCGCACAATTCCATCGAATAACCGTCCAACGCGCCCGGCCTGCCGCCGATCTGCACCACGCGCACAGACTGCCCGTATTTCTCGCCGAAGAACTGCATGATTTCCTTGCGGCCCTTGACCTGCGCGTACGGAACCTCGCTCCAGGTGACCTCGGCGTTTTCCAAGACCCGTTCATTGACCAGTTTCTCCACGTCGCTGACTTGCGCCGGCGACAGCGGCCCGCTGCTGAAATCGAAGGTCAGTTTGTCCGGCCCGACGTACGACCCTTTCTGGGTGGCGTCGGCGCTGACCACCTCGTGCAGCGCCCAGTGCAGCAGGTGCGTCACCGAGTGATGCCGCTGAATGGCCGCCCGGCGCGGGGCGTTGACAAGCAATTGGATTTTCGTGCCGGGTTCGGGCGCGTCCTTGTCCGCCAGCAAATGCAGGAAGGTGTTGCCGGTCTTTTGCGTGTTGGCGATGCGCCAAATCTCCCCTCCGGCGCGGGCCTCGCCAGTGTCGCCGACTTGCCCGCCCATCTCCGCGTAAAGCGGGGAAACATCAAGCGTGAGCGCGAGTTTATTGTTTACGTTGACAATCTCCAACACCGTGGCCGCGGCTTCCAATTGCTCGAAGCCAACAAAACGGGTGGGCTTGGAGGTGTCGATATTCGACGCGGCGACGATCTCCTTCTTCTGCGCGGCTCGGGCGCGGGCGCGTTGTTCCTCCATCAGAGTTTCAAAACCGGCGCAGTCCACGCTCAGCCCGCGTTCGCGCGCCATCAATTCGGTCAGGTCCAGTGGGAAACCGTAAGTGTCATAAAGCTTGAAAGCGAACGCCCCGGAGATGGATTTGACACCGGCTCTGTCTGCCTCTTCGTTAAACAGTTCGATCCCTCGATCCAGCGTCTTATTAAACGCCTCCTCCTCCGTCTTGATGACCTCCTGGACATGGGTTTGGCGGGCGCGCACTTCGGGAAAGACATCGCCCATTGTTTGCGCAAGGACCTCCGCCAGCTTGTAAAAGAACGGCTCGTGAAAACCCAGCGTCCGCCCGTACCGCACGGCCCGGCGCAGGATGCGCCTCAACACGTAATTGCGGTCCGTGTTGCCCGGCAATATCCCGTCCGCAATCGAAAAACTGAGCGTCCGAATATGGTCCGCAATCACCCGGAATGCGACATCGATTTGTTCCTGTTGCGCGCGCGTTCCGCTGCCCGGAAGCGTCGAGCCGTACTTTTTGCCGCTCAACTTCTCCAGCCTGTCAAACAGCGGCCGGAAAATGTCGGTCTCGTAATTGGAAATGACCCGGGAAAAATTGGTGAACCCCCGCGTGTTCTGCATGATGCCGGTCACCCGCTCGAAGCCCATCCCGGTATCGACGTGCCGCGCGGGCAAAGGCGAAAACGTGCCGTCCGCATTGGCGTTGAATTGGATGAAGACCAAGTTCCAAATCTCGATGCACTCGGCGCGGCCTTGATTGACCAGCGCGCCTTTGGTATCGCCCTCCGGCGTCAAATCGATGTGGATTTCCGAGCAGGGGCCGCACGGGCCGGTTTCGCCCATCATCCAGAAGTTGTCCTTCTTGCCGCCATGGATAACGTGGACCTTCGGATCAAGGCCGGACGCCGAAAACTTCGCCGCCCAAAAATCGAAGGCGTCCCTGTCAAATTCGCTTGGGTCGCCCTTGGCTCTGTCCGGACAATAGACGGTCGCATACAAGCGATGGCGCGGGAATTTCCACACTTCCGTGACCAATTCCCACGCCCATTCAATGGCCTCCTTTTTGAAGTAATCCCCAAAGCTCCAATTGCCCAGCATCTCGAAGAAGGTGTGGTGGTAGGTGTCCAGGCCCACGTCTTCCAAGTCGTTGTGTTTGCCCCCGGCGCGAATGCACTTCTGCGTGTCGGCGGCGCGGGTCGCCTTGCCGGGAACCGCGCCGGGCCATTTGTCAACGTCGGGAGCGCGCTCATTGAGGAAAATGGGGACGAACTGGTTCATGCCGGCGTTCGTGAAGAGCAGGCCGGGGGAGTCGGGCATCAAACTTGACGACGGGACGATGGTGTGCCCCTTCGATTTGAAGAAGTCCAGGAACGACTGTCGGATTTCCGCTGATGTCATGCGATAATGAACCTAACCGCTTCCAAGGGGACTTTAAAGTTCTTTTGCCCTCCGGTCTTCCTTCATGTAGCGGTGAACCAGGAAATAATAGAGCAATCCGAGGACGGCCGCCGCTCCCGCCAGCCAAAGGGTGATGCGATGCAGATCGCCCTGGAGCAGTTTCTGGTCATTGCCCGCCGCCACGCCCACCCACGCCAGCACGGCGCACCAGAGGGCCGACCCTGCCAGCGTGAAGAGCGAGTAAAACTTGAAGTTCATTTGCACGATCCCCATCGGGATGCCGATCAGGTGCCGCACCACCGGCAGCAACCGCGCCACAAAAACCCCCAAAGGCCCGAAGCGCGCCGCCCATCGCTCCGCCGCGTGTAATTTGGCCGCCGGCACCATGAAATACCCGCCGTAGCGAAGCACCAGCGGACGCCCCGCCGCGCGCGAAGCCCAATACATGATCGTTGCTCCCGCCCACGATCCGAGCGCCCCCGCCACCACAATCCAAGGAACGCTCAACCGGCCCGAGGCGTGAGCGCGCTGCGCGGCGAACGGGATGATCAACTCGCTGGGAATGGGCACCAACGTGCTTTCAATGGCCATCAACACAGCGATGAGCGGATACCCGCCCGAGTCGAGCGTGTTCTGATACCACTGAATCAAGTGCGTTATCGTTTCCTTCATGCGTCGGCGCCGCATCATAAGTTTGATGCCCCGCCAGTCAAGGAACAAGGCGCGACAACTGAGCCGGCGGCGGAGATGGAATTCACTTCCCGGTTGTTTCGGCGACCGGATGCCGGTAACATCGGAGGGTATGGCGTTGGCGCGAATACTCGTGGATGGCTACAGCCTCCTGCATAACTGGCCGGAAGTGGCGCCGGGCAAACCGCGCCATTCCGCCGCCGCGCGCCAGGAGTTGATCC
>Ga0326727_10024370_pt1 | contig 11453 bp, 9 predicted proteins | sample MB2enrmetagenome_FD_207643 | JGI IMG/M metagenome (GOLD analysis project Ga0326727, IMG submission 207643) | Lab enriched peat soil microbial communities from McLean, Ithaca, NY, United States - MB29MY | ecosystem: Environmental > Terrestrial > Soil > Wetlands > Peat | place: USA: New York... | reverse complement strand
TGTCAACGCAACGGATGGTTTTACGCCGGTACCAGGTAATACTTCATTCTTGGCCTGCGGCTACCTTGGGTGGTGTCAGAGCGCGAACAACACCAATAACTGCCAACCGCCTTTTGTCTGCAATGCCCCAAACAACATCCCGACCGTTAGCCAGTGGCGTCCTCCTAAGTCGAAAGACTTTATAACGGCGCCGCCTGGACCCTTCAAGCCTTCGGTTACGCAGTGCGTTACTGCTCCGAACGATACCGCCGAGGAAATACTTGGAAATAGTGTCCCGATAGAACATAATCCCGCCGCCACGGGCCTGGTTTATCAGAGTACGAGCAGGGGAAATAATCCGACCGTTTCCCCCGAAACTGTAGAGGGAGCGAACGCATTTGCTGTATTTTTCGCCGGTTATATGAATATGTTGGGCTGTTTGTGGAATACTTTTTGAAAGGCCGAGTTCTGATAAAGCATAAGGGAGAACGGCAACCTAAGCGAACGATGAGGTTCAGGGGCCAGAACGTCCCGATTCTATATGGTCGCGGTCGGAAGAGCATTTTCGGCACTGAAGATTGGACTGCAAGGGGAACAATACAAAAAATTGGCGCGACTATCTTCGCAACAGGTTTCTTCTGTGCTTCGGTTGCTCTTTTTGTCGCCAGCCTCTTAATAAGAGCCCAAGTTTCGGAGAATGTGGGCGGTGTTTTAGGCCAGATCTTCGGAACAGTGCTAGCGGTTCTCGCTTTAGTGGTCGCGTGCATCGGCATGTTTCTGACCTTCAGGCTGGTGCGAGGTATAGTTCGCTCATTCTATAAATGAAAGCTAATCCCCGCAGCTTGTTGCGCGAAGTCGTAAAGCTGGCGCTGGAAGTGTTTGTCGCTTCTTATGGATCAACGGCTAGTGCGGCGGGATTGATGGTCCTGGTGTATCCGCTGGCACATACACTGAACGCAGGTCTATCGTTCCATCAGTTTAACCGAATATTTTCAGTGCCATACTTCCCGGTGCAAATCGCTTTCGGGTTCGCCGTAGGCTACCTAGGTCGAAAGCGGTTCGGTACTCGATTCTCTTTTTGGGTATGGACTGTTCCGCTCTTAATCTTCATTTGGCACTTTGTTGCGTTTGAACCGAGTGTTTTCGAGAGCTTCTGGCGGGTTCGGCTTGACCACTTTGTAGGGTCAGCTTGCCGACCACCAGCGTGTTTCGATCAACTGAGCTACACGTCGCCGGTATACACGTCGATTGCGTATGTGTTGGGTGCGTCTGTGAGGAAAAAAACAGAGCACGAAGAAACTTGGCGGCAATAGCCGGGTGCGCCACGTCTCGCGGTTTTCGAGACGGGGCATGCCGCGACCGTTCCCGCTCCGTAATCTAGGCCCGGTACCCGGGTTCGCGCCCGTTCTTTGGACGGCGGGTGGGCCACATTTTTAGGAGGGATAAAAGGGGGTGCGCCACTTCTCGCGCTTTTCGAGAAGTGGCCCGCTGACTGCCGAACCCTTGCGCCTTCGCGTTCCTCTTCCCGCGCGGGCCGAACTTTCATCACTATGGGACGGTGTGCGGCGTCACTGCGCGCAACTTCGTTACGTCGCTATCCTGTGCTGGGTGCGCCACGTCTCGCTTTTCGAGACGTGGCATGCCGCGACCGTTGTATGATGCTCTGGGCCGCATGGTCGAGCAGCATAATGGATCGGCCACCACCGAGATCCTCTACAGCCCGGCGGGTAAAACGGCGCTCATGAACGGACAGACTTTGACCAAGGCGTTCCTGCCGCTGCCCGGCGGCGCGACCGCCATCTACAACTCGACCGGGCTGGCGTATTATCGGCATTCGGATTGGATCGGCAGTTCGCGCCTGACTTCGACCCAGGCGCGAGGCTTGTATTCCAGTTCCGCCTACGCTCCGTTTGGCGAGCAGTATGCTGTCTCTGGCGCATCGGACCCCTCCTTCACCCGGCCAGAATTCGGATAACGCCAGTACCCTGTACGATTTCACCTTCCGCGAGCACAGCCCCAGCCAGGGCCGCTGGATTTCTCCCGACCCGGCCGGAGTGGCCGCCGTCGATCCCACCAATCCCCAGACCTGGAAGTCGGAGAAGCTGGAGCGGCAGATCGAGCAGTTGGAGCTGCGGTTGGAGGAACTGGAATCGAACCGCAGCGAGCCCGAGCCCGACGCGCCAGCACCGGCTCCTGTCACCGCCGCTTCGACTCCTGCGGTAGCGAAACCCACGCGCCGCGCACTGCCCGAACATCTTCCGCGACAAACGCGCCGGCACGAGCCGAAGGAAACGGCGTGTCCGCAATGTCAGGGCGCATTGCGCAAGTTAGGCGAAGATATCTCGGAGATGCTGGAGTACGTGCCCGCCAGTTTTTTGGTGGTTCGCCACGTGCATACCAGGCTGAGCTGTACGAAGTGTGACTGCATTGTGCAGGCCGAAGCGCCGAGTCGTCCGATTGCGCGGGGCATGGCCGGGCCGGGGCTGCTGGCGCACGTTCTGGTTAGCAAGTACTGCGATCATCTTCCTCTCTATCGGCAAAGCGAGATGTATGCGCGTCAGGATGTAGAACTGGAGCACTCGACGCTGGCCGACTGGGTGGGCGGAAGCTTTTCAGCCGGCTGCTGGTTGGCGGTCCGCAAGGGCCGCCGCCCGCTCCCTCTAATGCGGGCCGATATGCAAACTCGAAATATCCTCGAGATAAACGCCGGTAGCGGGCGCTCCCGGAGCGGAATCGCGGGTGGACGTGAATACGAGCCAGTGGCCATCGGGAGAAATCGAAGGATAGCCATCGAAAGCATCGTTATAGGTCAGGCGCACCTGCTGGTCGCTCTTCAGATCCCCGAGAAAAATTTCATAGTTGTTGGGTGGAAGCACTTTCACAAAGACATAGTGATGTCCATCCGGAGCGGGAAAAGGCGACCAATTCGTCCCGTCGTCGTGAGTCAACGGCTTCAAGCCGGTACCATCTTCCTGAATGGTGAACAGAGTCATAGGGAGTGGATGCTTCTTTGCTAAGGAATCCGCAGTACGCCAGGCACGGAAGATGATCGTTTTATTGTCGGCAAAAATGAATGCGCCGCCAGGTTCCCACCCGTCGAGATGCGTGATCTGCACCGGATCGCTGCCGTCGGGCTTCATCTTCCACAGTTCCATCTTGCCTGACCGCTGGCTGCCGAAGAGAATCCATTGGCCGTTCGGAGCTACCGAGACTTCCGCGTCGTAAACCGTGTTGTTGGTCAGCCGTTTTACATCGCTGCCATCGAGGTTTGAAGTATAAAGCTCGGCGCCCTGCGGATAGTCGGTTGGATTCGAGTAATTTGACTTCGCCAATTCCGGGTGGTCTTTCGTCGATGTCCATATAATGCGCTTGCCGTCCGGAAAATAGAACGAGCAGGCGTCATCGCCCTTGTCCTCAATGCGCCGAATATCGGTGCCATCAATCTTGAGCGTATAGACACGAAAACCCGTGTCGCCTTCGCGCTGGGCATTGCCGATGATGTGAGTTCCGTCCGGAGAGAAATAAAATTCCGCGCCCCTTCCGAGATTCGGAATCCGGTGCACGGGCAATTCTTGCCCCTCGGGCGAAGCGTTCGCAGCCAACGAATTGGTCTGCGCACCGGCCTGACCGAAGCTGAGCAGTACGATAGCCACCGGCCGTAAGAGCGCGTAAACCAGGTTCCGCAGAATGCTCCAGGAGTGAGAGAAAATCGCGCAGTTCATATTTCTTAGGAGTTCCCTTTCTGTCTCTTTTGGTGCAAGACGCCTTGCTGCTGTCGAATCTAGAAAATGACCTTGAGAGCTAACTGGACGTTGAACGGCTCACCGGGGCCTATCCCCGGCAGGCCAAACTGTGACCCACTGGTGAAGGTGATGGGAATTCCGAAGTTTCCATATCCTGGGATCGCAATCAATCCGTTCGCTCCCGTGAACGTCGGGTTCCCAAGATTTATGCGATTGAACAGGTTGAATATCTCGACGCGGAACTGGGTCGAAACGCGCTCGCTGATCGATGTGTCCTTCAGAACGCTGAAGTCCACATCGCCGAAGCCTGGGCCAAACAGCTGGTTTCGGCCCATCGTTCCGAACTCGCCATAGTTGACGGTGAACGCGTTGGGATTAATCCACTGCACCGGCTGGTGGTCTTGGACACTGTGCGAAACGCCCGCATACGGGTTACTTATCACGTCTGGACGGTCGGTATTCTCACCCGTCCCGCTGATATCGCCGTAGGCATCGACCGAAAAGGGTAAGCCTGATCGGAAGCTGAGAAGGCTGCTGATCTTCCATCCGTTGGAGAGGAACCGAGGGCCATGTGTGGTCGAGGGGAAAGCGTATAAGACATAGGCCGTAAAATTGTGCTTGGTGTCAAAGTCACTGTTTCCATACTCCGCCCCCGGATCGAGGCTGTTCTGCGGCAGTGCGGTAAAGCTGCCGTAATCCAGTGTGTGGGCGTAGGTGTACGCAAACTGCGACGTCAGACCATGCCAGGACGAAAGCTTCAGGCTCGACTGCAGGGAGTTGTAGTTTGATGTCCCACTGCTTTCGAGCTGATCAATCACTCCGAACTGCGGAAACTGCGCATAGTAAGGACGTGTTGGGTTGGGCTGGCCCGGGGTCAAGCTGAAATCGCTGCCCAGCGCCGCCTGATTGAGATCGCGCAAGAGCAGCAGATGCCGGCCCAAGCTTCCAACATAGCCGACCTGAGCAATTGCCGCTTTGCCCAAGCTCTTCTGAACATTGAGGCTGTAGTTGTAGAGATAAGGCGTCTTGAAATTCTGACTGACGGAAAACAAGTTGAAGTTGGTGTTTGTCGGCCACGGGATCAATGAACCGTCCGTCGGCAGGGTGAAGCCGTTCAGGGTCAGGGTTTGCGAGGAGTTTGTGCCAATCGGATTGCCTTGAACTCCGGCCGGACCTCCGTTGAAGATAAAACTGTTACCGAGGAAAGGCGAGACGTTGACTGTGTCATAGGCGAGTCCAAAGCTACCGCGAACCACGGTGCCCCCGTTGTCGAAGGGCTGCAATGCAAAGCCAACGCGCGGACCAAAGTTCTTCCAATCGCTGGGATACAGCGACTTGACGCCGTCGCCGGCCAGAACCAGTCCCCCCGGAGACGTCGGGATAAACGTCGAAAGATCCTTCTGGCCGTCGTGGATGGGGCCGCTATAGTCGTACCGCAGGCCAAGGTTGATGTTGAGTTTGCGGGTAACCTGAAAATTGTCCTGCCCGAACAACGAGAATCCATTCGTGTAAACGGTCCGCGCCGGATTGCCCCTGACGATGCTCGACTGATAGACGAAACCCGCCATGAAATCCGCCAACGCCAGCAGGTTTCCGTCCGTAATGTCGGGGCTTGTGGCCCAGGGCCCCTGGGAGCCGTTGAAGTTGAAGGTTCCGCGCTGGCCTTCGTGGTAGAACTCATCCACCCTTGTGCGTCGAAATTCTCCGCCGAAGCGCAACTGATGCCGGCCCACGTTGTAGCTCGCGGAATCGTTCAGATGCCACGTCATATCCTGCCGTCCGGAATATGGGTTCAACCCGATAGGATCGAAAGCTCCGATGGTGATGCTCGGCGCTCCGGCGAGCTGCGGATCGCTAACCCCCGTGTTCAAGCCCAGAGCAATGGGGTTGAAGTTGGTGTCGGCATCGGAGAGCGTCTGATCAAAGAAGTTGAAGCCGAAGAGGAATTGATTCGCCAGCCGCGGCGAAAACGTCGAGTTGTATACCAACGCCCAGTTCTCCACGTGCATAGGAGACGATTCAAAGTAAGGAGAGAGGAAGGAACTGGTGGGCGCGGTCTGGTGACCTTGCGCGACAAAGGCTCGCAGCGACAGGTGGTTGCTTTCGTTGAAAGCATGGTCCAGTTTCAGGATGCCGTTATTGCTGTACCCATTCTCTGTGCCGGGATTGAAGTAGTTGTCGGTCTGGGCGGGACCGGTTAGCGCCGTCGCCGGCCATAACGCGGATAGAAGATTCTGGGAGACTGGATTGACGGGAACCGGTGCGTAGTTTCCGTATGCGCCGCCCGCGTTCGCCAAGACAGCCAAGGCCTCCGTCTGGTAATCCTGTGACGGCTCCGTAACCAGGGTCGGATTTCCGATGTCGAAGCTCTGGTGTTCAAAGCTGAAAAAGAAAAACGTCTTGTTCTTGATGATCGGGCCGCCCACGGAGAAGCCGTACTGCTGGTCGCGCAATTTGCTCTTCTGCGGGGTATTTGAGCCATTCGCTGCGAAGACCGGTGAGGCCGCCAGCGCTTCGTTGCGGTTGTAATAGTAAGCGCTGCCGTGCAGGCTATTGGTGCCCGATTTCAGGACCAGGTTGACCGTTCCGCCGGGGTTGCGTCCCGTCTCCGCGCCGCCTTGCGTGACTAGCGAAAATTCGTCCACCGAATCGAGCGGCAGCAATATGCCCGGAATCCCGTACACACCGCCCTGGTTCACAGCGGAGGTGTTATTCCACGCGTCATTGTTGTCCGCGCCTTCAATCTGCCAGTTGGTTTGGGTGGCTTGCGAACCATTGATCGCGCTCAGAAAACCCACGCCATAGCCGGCATAGCCCGGAGTCACGGTGAGCAGTTGTGTGAAATCCCGACCGTTCATCGGAATGGTCTGCACCGTACTCGTCGCCAGGTCCTCCGTTTGAACCGCTGTTGTGGTATCGACCGCCAGGGCGGCGGCAGCGACATCGACCTGGGTGGCCACGGAAGCTACTGCCAACTTCAGCGGCAGGTGGTAAATGCCGCCAGCCCGCACCGTGACTTGCGAAACTCTAAGGGCGTCAAAGCCGGTCCGGGTCACGCTCACGGTGTAACTGCCCAGCGGAAGATCCTGAAACGTGAACTCCCCGGCTGATGTAGTAACCGTCGAGTAGACCTGGTCGGTTCCGTCGTTTTCCGCCATCACTACCGCATCCGCCAGCAGTGCGCCAGACGGGTCCTCGACTACGCCATGAATACCGCCGCGAAATGTCTGCGCCGGCGCGGATGTGGAATCCAGGATTAGAACCACGGCAAAAACAAGAACCAGAATCCGGGTCAATCCAGCTACGCTTCCTGATGACATCTCCGAGTCTCCTCCGGGTGGTGGCGCACCCGGTTGTGCTGCGGGGCTGAACTCCGCTACGCGAACAGCATATCCATAAATGTACAGTATGTCAATCGACATAATTGATATTGTGAGAGAGTCCGCGGGTGTGGGCCTGCACTGGCTGGGGTTCTGACATCACAGGGCTACGTGACATCCATCACTGACAAACTCTAGTAAGTCTGTCAACATAGTTAAAGTTCCGTCCCTCCGGAACATCTCCCCCGCAATCAGCGACCGTCGCAGGAGAACTTATGCCGAACTCTCACGTCCTGGAGCAGCCCCTCGCCGCTCCCACTCGCGAAATCCACACCATCACCATTCTTGGAGGGCAGGGCAAGAACGGGTTGCCCGAACCTCTACGTCAGGTGGACCTCAAAATGGGCGACATCGTCAGCGTCGTCGGGCCCACCGGTTGTGGCAAAACCACCTTGATTAATGACATCGAGTTGTATGCAAATCGCAACACTCCCACCGGTCGCACGGTCCTGATCAATGGCGAGCCCCTTCCGGAGGACTATTTGTGGGATCCATCCGCCAATCCGATCGCGCTAATCTCCCAACATACAAATTTTCTTTCCGATCTCCCCGTCAAGGTATTTCTGGAAACGCACGCGCGCATCCGGGGCGTGGCATCGCCGGTTCGTGCCGTGGAAGAGACGGTGAACTTCGCCAACCAGCTTACGGGCGAGCCGATCATTCTGGAGAACGCCATGACCGAGCTCTCGGGCGGCCAAACCCGGTCGCTCCTGATCGCCGACGCCATCGTCATCGGCAACTCGCCCATCATTCTTCTCGATGAAATCGAAAATGCCGGGATCCATCGCACCCGCGCTCTCGAAATGCTCAAGGGCTACGAAAAGATCTTCATTTTCGTTACCCACGATCCGCGCATTGCTCTGCTATCGGATTACCGCATCGTCATGCGCGACGGCGGCATGCAGAAATTGATCGTCACCCAAGATGAGGAAAAGGGAGTGGCCAATGAGATCCGCAAGCTCGACGACCTCCTCCTGGGACTGCGCCAGCGAATTCGCATTGGCGAAGAACTGAATCTCGACCAACTCCATGAACAGCTTCGCGCCCTGGGATACATGGCCTGAAGGGACCGGAAGGGAAAAGAGAGGAAACCTATGAAACTCGTTATCTGTGCGGGACCGCCCACTTGCGGTAAGACGACGGTTTTGCGGCAAGTCACCAAACGCCTTCTGGCGAAACAAATCAAGGTCAGCTTTCTGAAAATCGACGTGCAATACGCCGACGAAGACGAGATCTTTCAAAAAGAGTTCTCCATCCCGACCCGCAAGGTTTATTCGGGAGATCTGTGCCCCGATCATTGCACGGTCATGGTGCTGGGGGATGCGCTGAAATGGGCCGAGGAATCGGGCGCAGACCTCTTAATGGTCGAGACCGCTGGTTTGTGTCTGCGATGTTCCCCCTACGTCGACGGACTCCTTGGAATTGTGGTGCTGGAAGCAACCAGCGGCATGAATCTACCGCGCAAGATCGGGCCGATGCTTTCTTTGGCCGACGTGGCCGTGGTGACGAAGATCGATCTGGTCTCGCAGGCGGAGCGCGAAGTTTTCCGCGCCCGTATTCAGGAAGCGGCGCCGGGCACGGCGATCGTCGAATCGAACGCGCTCTATGGTATCGGGATCGAGCCGCTTGTGCGCCGCATCCAACGCGCCGCGGAAGTAGAGCCTCCTCTGTTTCTGCGGGGCAACCCGCCGATCGGCACGTGCACGATCTGTGTCGGGAAAAAGGAAATCGGCTGGCAATCCCACTTTGGCGTCGTACGCGCGCTCGAAAACCAGACCTTCTACCGCGGAGAGTGATCCATGCCAGACCGTATCTATTTCGATCACTCCGCGACCGCTCCCCTCGATCCCCGGGTTGCTTTCGTCATGAACCTGGCGAATGTTGAAACCTTCGGCAATCCCTCCAGCCTGCACTCGGAAGGACGCCAAGCCCGTGAGTTGGTGGACCACGCTCGAGGTCAGGTGGCGGCGCTTCTCCATGCCACCGCTTCCGAGATTGTCTTCACCGCCAGCGGTACCGAGGCCGACAATCTCGCCTTGCTCGGAGTTTTTCGGCTCGACTCTGAGACCACGCCCGGTCACCTGATCACAAGCGCGATCGAGCATCCGGCGATCCTCGAGACCTGCCGCTTTCTGGAACACAACGGCGTTCAGGTCACTTACCTGCCAGTCGATCAGCACGGACTCGTCGACCCCGACGATCTGGCCCGGGCGTTTCGCCCCGATACTCGGCTGGTGTCGATCATGGCCGCCAACAACGTTGTCGGAACCCTCCAACCGATTGCCGACTTGTCCCGTATCGCCAGGGAGCGCGGGGTCCTGTTCCATACCGACGCGGTGCAATCCGCCGGTAAGGTTCCGCTCGATGTCACCCGCGAGCCCGTGGACATGGTGTCCATCTCGGCTCACAAACTGCATGGTCCGAAAGGAATCGGGGCACTCTATGTTCGTAGCGGAGTTCGGCTGCAACCGCTGATCTTTGGTGGAGGACAGGAGCATGGACTGCGTTCCGCCACGGAGAATGTCGCCGGCCTCGTGGGATTCGGCTCTGCGGCTCAACTCGCCTTGGCCGATATGACCGAAGAGGCGGTGCGGTTGGTGCAGCTGCGCGATCACCTGTTGGCCGGTCTGCAGCAGGCTCTCCCCCAGGCCTATCTGATCGGTCATTCTTTCAAGCGGCTTCCCGGACACGTTTGCCTGGGTTTTGCCGGACAGGAAGGTGAATCGATCCGGCTGCTGCTCAGTCTGGACGAGGCCGGTGTCGCCATTTCCTCAGGCAGCGCGTGCAGTGCCCACAAGGCCTCCGAGCCCTCGTACGTTCTGCTTGCGATGGGTTTCGACCCAATCCGCGCGCGGGGAACGCTGCGCGTTACCCTCGGACGCTTCAACACAAAATCGGAAGTAGACCGCTTCCTCCAGATTCTGCCCCAGGCTGTGAATGCACTGAGACCGGTCGCCAGTTATGGCGGCTTTGCCCGTTAATTTAAGGAGGCTGCAATGCCAGAAACAACCAAAGTGACGCTGCCCGGCTTGGACTGCGGTTTGTGCGGATTCAAGCATTGTGAGGAACTGGAACGGGAGTTAGTTTTGCGCCCAGAGCTTCTGAAACGATGCATCCAAATCTCGGATGATCGCGTCGACGCGACCACTGCCAATGCGAGCACCCTGCCGGGCAAGGACCTTCCGCCGGTTCCCGTGACTCCCGTTGCCGCTGGCCGTCCACGGCCCGCGAAGCTCGCGCCTTTCATCGACACTCTGGGCCGGGATTTTGATTTTTACCTCGAACATTTTCCTGAAGATCCGGGCCCGCGCGAGATCATCATTCCTCACAACCCGATGATTACCCGGGAGCTTCCCGTAAAAAAAGGCGACGTTCTCATTGGGCGGCCCCTGGGTATGTCCTGCGGTTGTCCCATTACCCATTGCGGCGTGGCCATGGAAGTGGATCAACGGACCGGCGTCATCGTCTGGTGTGTTACCGGTCCTCTCGCGCCGCGCGCGCAAGGCTTTAAGGATCTAGGCTACTACATCGCGGAAGGTTACGAAGGGCTGATCACGGAAGCCAAGTCCGAGATCAGGATTGGCTGCCGCTACTACTTTCAGCCTCGGATGTGCATGCTGCAATGGCGGCACTCCGGGCTGGTGAACTTCATCAACCGCACACCGAAAGGGCTGCAGGTTCGACTCGAGGGGCTCTGGATCGGCTAACCAACGGCCCTCCCTAGTCTTCACCTACGGTACGGACTCGTTCGGCAATTTGACGAAATCCACGACTGGGCCGGGTGGAACGTGGGCATGTAGCCCAAACGCCGACGCCAAGCGCGCGCTCGACCGGCTGCACCGCGAACTGATGGAGTCGGGTGGCGGACGTCTAACCCGCCTAGACTGTGGGTGCCCCATTTCTCGCGCCCTTTGCGAGAAGTGGGCCGCTCCAAGGTCTGCAGTCTGGCCGCCCACTTCTCGAAAAACGCGGGAATTGGGAAGGGACGATTCGCGCCGAGTCGAATCCGACGACCCGGGCGTTCAGCGAGTCGCTGGCGTTCGCTCCGTTCGGCGAGCGCTACGCGCTGAAGGGCGCTCCGTATAATGTGGACAGTTTCACGGGCAGTCCCGACCAGTTGGTGAGCGACGAATACGACTTCGCGGCCCGGGAAGAACACGGCGGACAGGGCCGCTGGATCAGTCCCGACCCGATGCGGGGCACGGGCAACAAGTACGCCTATGCCGACAACGATCCGCTGAGTAAGATCGATTTGGGCGGCCTGTTGCCGGACTGTCTGGGATGCGCCGAAATGCAGGCGTGGTTTGATTCGGAGATGAATCGGCCCGACCCCCTGGAGGAGTCGGAATCG
>Ga0326727_10024369_pt1 | contig 11454 bp, 5 predicted proteins | sample MB2enrmetagenome_FD_207643 | JGI IMG/M metagenome (GOLD analysis project Ga0326727, IMG submission 207643) | Lab enriched peat soil microbial communities from McLean, Ithaca, NY, United States - MB29MY | ecosystem: Environmental > Terrestrial > Soil > Wetlands > Peat | place: USA: New York... | reverse complement strand
ATTTTAAGTCTGCTGCGTCTGCCATTCCGCCACGGGGCCAAGTGAAGCCGATTATATATAATGGCTGTCCCAGCACTCAGACCCCTTCAATGAGCACTCATAAAAAGAAGTACACGATCGGCATCGATGTCGGCGGGACCAAGATCCTGGCCGCCGTCCTCGACGGTGCGTTCCGGATCCAGTCCGAAGTGAAAATGAAGACGCGTCCGGAAAAGGGCCTCGCCCGGTTTCTGGTAGACGTTCATGACTGCGTCCGGCAGGTTATCGCCGAGGCCAAAATCAAGCGTTCGGCGATCGTGGGGGTCGGGGTCGGCTGCCCGGGCATGATCGACGCGGAACGCGGGATCATCACCGCTTCCCCCAATATTCCCTTCCTGCGCAACCTTCCCCTGGCGCGATTGCTCGCGCGGCGCATCGGGCTGCCTGTGACCCTTTGCAACGACGTTCAAACCGGACTCTATGGAGAGCACCAGTTCGGCGCGGCGAAAGGCTATGACAATGCCGTCGGTATCTTTATGGGGACGGGGATCGGCGGGGCGCTGGTTTTGAACGGCCAGCTCTACCGCGGCGCGACGGGAAGCGCCGGCGAAGTCGGACACATTATGGTGGATCCGGAGGGGCCGGTCTGCGGCTGCGGGCACCACGGGTGCCTGGAAGCCCTGGCCGGGCGCCACGTGATCGCGGCGGAGGCGGCCTTGGCCGTCGCGCGCCAAAAAGCGCCGCATCTGGCCGACAAGACGGGCACCGACATCCGGCAGATCAAAAGCGGCGCCATGGCCAGGGCCATCAAGGCCGGAGACCGGGCGATCGAGGACTTGATCCGGCGCAAGGCGCGGCTCGTCGGCCAGGTGATGGCCAACCTCATCAACATCATTAACCCCGACGTGATTGTCCTGGGCGGCGGGGTCGTGGAAGCCATGGGCGGGATCATCCTCCGGGAAGCCGAGCGCGCCATGCGCGAGCGTTCCATCGGCGCTTCTTCGCGGCACGCCAAAGTGGTGGCCGCTAAACTCAAGGATTATTCGATCGTAATGGGAGCGGCCAAGCGAGCGTGGGACCTCTTTGGCGCAAGGTCCGCCGCGCACGGAGCGCCAAAACATTCCAATGGCTGAGACGATTGCCGTCGTCGAGGTGGGGTCCTCCGCCATCCGCATGGTGATCGCGGAAGTGGGACCGAAGCTCGCCATCCGGCCGCTCGAGAATCTGCAGAAGCCGGTGTCCTTCGGCAAGGACGTGTTTACGACCGGCCGGCTCAGCCACGCCTCGATCCGGCAGGGGATCGAGATCCTCGACAATTTCGCATCCGTCATGGAAAGTTACGGCGCCAAACGCGTGCAGGCCATCGCCACCTCCGCCGTCCGGGAAGCGGCCAACCGGGACAATTTCATCGACCAGGTTTTTGTCCGGACCGGCATCGACGTCGAGGTCATCGAGGGGGCGGAGGAAAACCGGCTGGAACTGATCGCGGTGGAAACGGCGCTCGCCGGGCGCTTCGATTTCGACAAGAAAAACTGCCTCATCCTCGAAGTCGGCACCGGCTCGACCGAGATCATTGTGACGAAGGGCGGGGAAGTCTCGCTCACGCGCACCCTCCAGTTCGGCCCCCTGCGCCTGCCGGACCAGGCGGTGGCCGGGAAGACCGAACCGGCGACGCTCCAGCGGCTGCTGAAACGCCGGATCCACGCCATCGCGGACGAGCTGGGCCGCGAGTGCGACTTAAACGACATCGACGCCTTTATCGCGCCCGGGGCCAGCATGCGTTTTGTCTGCCGCCAGCTCCAGGAAAAATCCGATCCCGCGCTGAGCGCGCTTTCCGCCAAGGATTTCAATGAGTCGCTGAAGGCCGTGGCGAAACTGCCGCCGGATGAGCTCTCGGACAAGTACGGCATGCCCTACCCGGACGCCGAATCCCTCTACGCGTCGCTTCTGATCTACGCGAGTTTCCTGGCGGAAACCAAGGCGGATGTCATCCAGGTCCCCATGGTGAGCATCCGGGATGGCCTCCTTCTGGAACTGGCGCAGCTCGTCTCCGGCTACAAGCGTACGGACCTTTCCCGGCAGGTCATTCATTCCGCGAAGAACCTGGCCAAGAAATACAAAGCGGACGACCTGCATGGCTCCGCGGTGGCCCATATGTCGCTCAAACTCTTTGATCTCCTGCAGGAAGACCATGGCCTGGGTTCCCGGGAGCGGCTGCTCCTTGAAATCGCGGCCATTCTGCACGACATCGGCACCTTCATCTCCCCCTTCAGCCATCACAAGCACGGGTATTATCTGATCACCGCCGCGGACATTTTCGGCCTGCGCAAGATTGACAAGGACGTGGTGGCGAATGTCGTGCGCTACCACCGCCGGTCTCCACCCAAGCCGACGCACATTCCGTACATTTCATTGCCCAAGCCGGAGCGCGCGGTGGTCTCCAAGCTCTCCTCCATCCTGCGCGTCGCGGAAGCCCTGGACGCCAGCCACCAGCAGAAATGCCGGGATTTCACGCTGGAACGCGACGGGGATGAAGTGACGCTCTGGGTGCCGGAAACCGTCGGCGACATTTCGCTCGAACGGCAGTCCCTCATCCGCAAAAACGATATGCTCACCGACGTCCTGGGGCTCATGATCCAGATCAAGCAGGGCGTCCCCGCGGCGGTGCGCGTTTAACATGGACAAATTCATTGATCGTGAATTGTCGGCTCTGGAATTTAATGCGCGCGTCCTGGCCGAGGCGACCGACCCCTCCAATCCCCTCTTCGAGCGCTTGAAGTTTATCGGCATCGTGAGCGGCAACATGGATGAATTTTTCATGGTGCGCGTGGCCAGCCTCAAGGCCGAGGACGCTGAGTATGCGGCAGTGCAGCAGAAGGCCCGCCAGCTTCTGGAAGAGCGCAACGAGTATTTCCTGAAGACCATGGTGCCGGAACTGGCGGCTGCGGGGTTCGTGCGCCTCCAGCCGGAATCCTGCAACCCCGCCCAGCTGGAATTTCTGGGCCAGTTCTTCCACAAGGAAGTTTTGCCGGTCCTGACGCCGATCGCCATTTCGGACGATCGACCGCTGCCGGACCTCAACAGCCTCCGCCTCCATTTTGTGGCCGGGTTGAAGGAACCGAAACACAAGGGCCCCCCTAAATATGCCGTTGTGGAAATCCCGGCCAAACTGTTCCCCCGCATGATCTTCCTTCCGACGGAGAAATGGCACCCGTTTATCCTGATCGAAGACTTGATCGCGTCCTTCGCGGCCGAGCTCTTTCCCGGCTTTGAAATCATCGAGAAAGGCGTGATGCGCCTCACGCGCGGCGCGGAGCTGACTTTTGACGAGGAAAAAGACGAAGATTTCATGCGGGTCATGACGGAGGCCCTGCGCGAGCGGCGGGAAGCGGACATCGTGCGGCTGGAGGTTTCGGCCAAAGAGCCCTGGGCGCAGTTCCTCGCCAAAAAGCTGGCTATTGCGGAGGAAGACGTGGTCCTCAACCCTTCCTGGATTGATCTGAAAACCATTTCGCAACTGGCCTTCCAGCCCGGATTTGACGCGCTCAAGCGCCCGCTCTGGGAACCGCGCGCCGTTCCGGAATTTGAGCGGGCGGACGATGTGTGGACCTTGCTGAAGGAGAAAAACGTACTCGTTTTCCATCCTTACCACTCCTTCGATGCGGTGGTCCGCTTTCTGGAAACAGCGGCGGATGATCCGGACGTACTTGCAATCAAGCAGACTTTCTACAGGACCGATACGGATTCTCCCGCCATCCGGGCGCTGGAAAGGGCTGCGGAAAACGGCAAGCGCGTGACGGCGTTGGTGGAACTCAAGGCCCGTTTTGACGAGGAGAACAATATTGAAGGCGCGCGCCGGCTCGCCAAGGCCGGGGCGAGCGTTCTCTACGGGGTGGCCGGCCTTAAAACGCATGCCAAGGTCTGTCTGGTGGCGCGGCGGGAGCCGGACGGCATCCGGCGCTATCTCCATCTTTCAACGGGCAATTACAACTCGAAGACCGCGCGGATCTACTCGGACATCGGCTACTTCACGGCGGACGAGGACATCGCCAACGACATTTCCGCCTTCTTTAACATGATCACCGGCTATTCCCAGCCGCTCCCCTGGGCCAAGATCGAAGTGGCGCCGTACGGATTGAGACGCCGGCTCCTCCGGATGATCCGCCGGGAGGCCCTGCGCGCCTCGCCGGAGCGCCCGGGCCATATCCGGGCCAAGATGAACTCGCTGGCGGACCCGGACCTGATCGAGGCGCTTTACCAGGCCTCCAACGCGGGGGTGAAGATTGAGTTGAATGTCCGGGGGATCTGCCGGCTGCGCCCGGGAGTGCCGCGCCTCTCAGAGAACATCCGCGTGGTCAGCATCGTCGATCAGTTCCTGGAACACAGCCGGATTTTCTACTTTGCCAACGGGGGAGAAGAGGAGATGTATCTTTCCAGCGCGGACTGGATGCCCCGGAACCTTGACCGGCGGCTGGAGCTCCTGTTCCCGGTTGAGCAGGCGGGGAATCAACAGGAGCTTAAGGAGGTCCTAGACCTCTATTTTCGCGACAATACCAAAGCCTGGGTTCTGCAGCCGGATGGGTCCTGGGAGCGCATCGAGGCCGGGAAGGCCAAGAAGGTCCGCGCCCAAGAGGCCCTCTGTGAGCGCGCCAAGTCGGCTGAAGAGAGTGCGCTGAAAGCGCTACCCAATGAGCTCAAGCCGCAGAAACCCCGGCCGGCCGAGAAATCATGAACCTCTATCTGCTTCGCCACGCCATCGCTGCCGACAAAACCGAATGGAAAGGTCCGGACAGTGACCGGCCTTTAACCAAGGAAGGCATCCGCAAAATGAAGAAGGCCGCCAAGGGCATGCGGCGGCTGGATCTCAAGATCGATTGGATCTTAACGAGTCCCTACCGGCGGGCCTACGATACGGCTCTGATTGCGGCAAGAGAATTGCATCTAAAAAACAAGCTGAAGATTACACGGTCTCTCGCGGTGGATGGCGACCCCAAAGCCCTCATCCGGCACCTTGCCCTCAACTTCCGGACGTGGGACTCGGTTATGCTGGTCGGCCATGAACCCTATTTGAGTCAGCTAATTAGCATTTTGATCTCAGGCACGAAAGGTTTAGCCTTAGAACTCGATAAAGGCGGCCTGGTTAAACTCACCGCCGATTCCCTGATATATGGGAAATGTGCCTCGCTGGAATGGCTCTTAACCCCTAAAATCCTAAAAAAAATCGTTTAAACTCCATTTTTATGCCGTGCGGCATAACTGGCTTAGCTAAGCTGCTCTGGAGGTCAACTTCTGGCCTCTGTAGGGCCTGATCAATGAAGCACCAGGCTTTTGGCCTGGCAGAATACCATCCGAAGAGTCTTTGAGAAAGTCCATGGCTCCTTCGTTCGGCCTGAACCAGCCGCTCTTTTCCAGCACGGCCGCATGCTCCAGGACGAAATCGACGATGACACAGATGTGGAACCCGTCGTTGATAAGATATCTTTTAAGGCCGCCCAAGTGCTTTCCCGCACGGGACCGAACGCTCCCGACCCGCAGCTTGAACTCATCGAAGGAATCACGGCCAATAGGCACCACGTACCCATCCCAACCTTCCGCAAAATCCCGCATGAGGGACGGATCGTCGGGGGTCAATTGGCTGATCGCGGAAGGGGTCAGGCCATGGCTGACCAGATCGAGCCAGAGGACGCGAACGGCCCCCGCGCGCGCCCGAACGTTTTTGGCGATATAATCCCGCCTCTCCTGCGGACTTAAGGTTTTTATGGCCGTGTCGTTGTGGGCCTTGCGCTTGACGAAGTCCAAGAGATCGATCAGTTCTGCGGGGTCGCGCATCCCGTCCTGGTACTGCCGCGCCGCGGCGCGCAGGTGGGAACGAAGGATCTGGCGATACTGGGAAGCGCGAAGCCTATCCCCCCTGGTCTCTTCTTCCTGCGCCCACTGCGCCAGGAGGCCGACGAAATCGAGATTGACAACCAGCTGGGTCCCAAGAATTCCGACGATTTTGTGAGTCACACCATCCTCCGCGGGAACATAGCGGAGTTCCAACTGGATCGCCTGCCGGGCGTCCACAAAATAGAACGGATAAGCGCCCGAGAGCAGGTAACGCATGACGGGAGCTTCCGGCAGGCGGCTGAGCGGATCATCAGCATCGTTCAGGCTGCGCGCGAGGCCGCCCAATTCTTTGTCCAGGGCCGCTGCAAGCTGCGTGCGCTCCGGAGTCATCGGGCAGTCGGAATCGGGGGTAAATTTGAAGGGTCCGGTCTGGGCTACCGGGGGCAGCAAGTCGGGATTGGCCGATAAGAGGATCGGGTCTTTCAAATCGACAAGCACCGCCGGATCGGAAGGATAGTATCGTCCGTCTTCGATGCGGACATGGCCGTGGACCCGCTGGATCTCCAAGTAATCCAGGATCGGCATTGAATTCACCCCGCCTTCGCGCAGGATCCGCGGCGTCGATTCGGCTCCCGGGGGCGGAGGCTTCACCGGGCGCATCGCATAACGCAGAGCGTGCCAGAGTACGGCATCGGGATTCGAGAGATCCAGCGCGACCAGATCGAGGAGCTCCTGCCAATTGCCTTCGAATCCGGGGACGCTCGCCGGGCATTCGCGGCGGATCTGCCGCAGGGCGGCTTCCCCCAAGCCCGGGCCTCTGAGGAGTTTGGCAGCCAGCCGGGTGAATGGAACGCGGTCCCGCGCCACGGCCGCGACATATTGTCTCATCCAGCCGTCGGGCTGCATGAACTTTTCCGGCTGATAGCCGGGCTCGGCGCGGCTCATTTGCAGCTTGGTCAAGACCACCGTCCTGCGGATATGTGCTTTTTCTTCCAGGACCGACAAGGCGCGCGCCATAGACAGCTGGAGCCATAGCACATAGAGAAGCTCACGGCGCTGCCGGGCCTGCTCGGCCGCTTCGGCGCTCTGGATCTGGTCGAACTGTTCCGCCTGCTCGGCGATCGCGGCAAAAAAACCAGGGTTGATATAGCAAGTTCGTCTCTCGATCTTGGCGCCGGTGGTCTCTGCGAGGTGCCTTGGAAATGAGATGTAGGTGCCAAAGTCCCATAAGAGCCCCCATCCTTTCCGGGAATCCAGCAAGGTGAGCGTATCGAGCGCCGCCAGGATCTCCTGCACGCTCAGCTTCTCCTCGGCCGCCGAGATCACGAAAGGGTCGAAGGGATTTCTCAAGTGTTCATCGATAAAACGGGCCATCTCCCGCCTCAAGACAGCCGATTGCCGCTGGACTGTGGTTCCAGAAATGGAAGAGGGCGAAGAGACGTTATCGTCAGGTGTCCGTTTTCTGAACAAGCGCGGGCCGAAAATGATGGCCAGCACTAGGCCGGGCAGGCCGGCCGCGCCCGCGATCACGAACAAGCGCCGATTCACGAAGCTGAAGCGGCTTCCCCCCGTCGTCTTCTCGCTCTCCGCAAGGGAGATCTCAGGACTATCCGACAATTCTTCTTCGGAAGCATCTGAAACTACTGCCGCCGACTCCAGGAGCTCCCGCTGCCGTCTCGCCAGATCCCGCCGCCTCTGAATAACGTTAAGCCGTTCATTAAGCCGATCGATGTCGCTGATGTCCGAGGTGCGCTCGAGCTCTCTGCGGATCCCGTCCTGATTCATTTTCCGGGCGCGCCGCATCGCGACCGTACGGCGATGTTCCAAGGCGGCATTGGGCGCGGCCGACCCAGCCGCCAGCTGCTCCTCCAGGGCCCGGGTCCTTTCCGCGATGGAATTCCGGATCCGGTCGCTGGTGAAAGGATCCTCCGGATCGGTGGATCGCAGAATATCGTTGGCTTCTTCCAGACGCCTCAGCGCTTCCTCCGTCTCCGGCAGCCGGTCGGCCCAGGCCTCGATCCGCAGACGTATCTGCCGGCGGAAGGCAGGTCCGGCCAATTGATGTAAGACACGGGAGATCATCTGCCAATCGCTGTCCGATGGTGCGGCCGATCCCTGCAGACAGCCCGCGATGAAGCCCAGAAGGCGTTCCTGGGCATTCGCCCATTGCTCAAGAAGCCTCTCCGCTTGTCCGTACTGGTCCGGAGAGACCGTGCCGCCGTATCCCAGCAACCGTCCGGCGGCGGCCTCCGGGCGGCCTCGCGAAAGTTCTAGCGTTTCCTGCATGGCCCGGATAGCAATGAGCAAGAGGGGCTTTTGGTCATCCCCCAAGAGGACTTTCAAGTTGGTATCGATGAGGTTGCTGTTCAGCGGGCCATGAGGCCACAGAAATTTTTCCAATGAAGAGGCCCGGTCCAACGGCCCGAACAGGTTCGCCTGTAGCTGCCCGCGGACGATGTCGAATTCGGCCGGAGATAAACGCCCCGCCTCGGGTTCGTTATAGAGCCAGGCTTCGGCATTGACGAGGTCGCGTCCCGATACAGCCAGAGTTCGATCGGCCGCCAGGACGGCAGCATTGAACGCATCCTGGTCCGACCCCGGCGATAGTTTGTAATCATGGTAATCGACCACAGTCAGACTCCTGTTGATGGGGTCCGGCTTAATAATTAGGCGGGGTTTGCTGCCGAATTGTTTTTCGCGGAATTCTCCCAGAGGCTCGTGCAACTCCCTCCCAACCGTGTACCAGAGCCCGGGGTCATGGGGGTCCAGCTTCTCTACGCTCTCCAGGAATTCATATATGCCCTTCATTAATTCCTTGCGATCGTCGTCGGAAAGGAGGCTGACGGACGTCAGGTAGGCTTTTTTGAAGACGATGGTAATACCGAGATGTTTGCGGGGGCCCTCTTCCGTTTGAGGGGCTTGTACCCAGTACCGGCCAACCTGGCGGATAGGCTCTACAACGCGCGCGGACCAGGAAGGCTGGGCCACCGCCTCCGAAGCGAACGGAACCGATGAGATCTTCAATGTCCTGACCGAATACACCTCCGATGAAATGGCAAGACCCTCCCGGGCGGCAGCCACCGGATCCACCAGCAGACACGGCACCATAAGGGCCGCGACGATGCGTGAGAAGAATCGATGCATTAGGCTTTAGTACGCGCGCAGGAAACGCGCCTGCGCCTTGCGCGCGCCCGCGTACGGTATTTCACTCATTCTAACGGACTTCAATCGGCGATGGGATGGAGCAAGAGGGCAAAAAAATGGCCCGTTGGGCCTATACAGGGACAGGGCCCCACTGTAAAATGTCGCTATGCTGGAAAAAGAGTTGCGCGCCGCCGTCGAAGGAGATGTGCGTTTTGATGCAGGATCGCGAGCGCTCTACGCCACTGATGCTTCCAACTATCGCCAGGTTCCCATCGGCGTTGTGACCCCTCACTCCAAAGAAGACGTCATCCGGGCAATCGACGTTTGCCGAAAGTACGACGTCCCCATCCTGTCGCGCGGTGCGGGGACAAGCCTGGCCGGCCAATGCTGCAATGTCGCGGTTGTGATGGACTTTTCCAAATATCTCAATCAGATCCTGAAAATTGATCCAAGCCGCCGGCTCGCCCGCGTCCAGCCCGGTGTAATTCTCGATCACCTCCGGTGCGCAGCCGAAAAATACGGCCTTACTTTCGGGCCCGACCCGGCCACACATTCGCGTTGCACGCTGGGCGGCATGATTGGGAATAACTCCTGCGGCGTGCATGCGCTCATGGCCGGGAAAACCGTTGACAACGTTGAGAACCTGAGCGTTCTGACGTATGACGGCTTGACGTTGGACGTCGGACCCACCACGCCGGACGAGTTGGAAAACCTCATCCGCACCGGCGGCCGGCGCGGGGACCTTTACGCCAAATTGAAAGCCATCCGGGATAACTATGCAGATCTCATACGCGCACGTTTCCCTAAAATTCCCCGCCGCGTTTCCGGCTATAACCTGGACGAACTTCTCCCTAAAAATGGATTCAACGTGGCGCGCGCGCTGGTCGGCACGGAAGGCACCTGCGTCACGGTTCTTGAAGCGACCTTGCGTCTCATTTCAAATCCTGCCGCACGTTCGCTGCTCGTGCTCGGATTTCCTTCCATTTACCAGGGGGCGAAGGTCGTCCCGGAAATTCTGACCCATAAGCCCATCGGTCTTGAAGGCATGGACATCGACCTAGTGACCAACCTAGGGCGGTACCAAGGCTTCCCGGAAAAGATTAAGCGCTTACCCCCCGGCGAAGGGTGGCTGTTGGTGGAATTCGGCGGCGACTCCCAGGAAGAATCCGATGCGAAGGCCAACGAATTGATCAATGTCCTGTGTAGGGGTGGGTCCCCGCGCCCGCCCGCAATCGGCATGAGCGTGGCGGGACCATCCCCCAACGGTTCCTCGTCGGCCAAGGACGTTTGGGCCGCCACCGCTTTTGTTCCCGGCCAGCGCGACCGTCACGAGGGTTGGGAGGACTCGGCCGTCCCCCCCGATCGTTTAGGAACTTATCTTCCTGAATTGCGTGCGCTTTACGATAAATTTGGGTATCGCGGTGCCTTTTACGGCCACTTTGGAGATGGCTGCATTCACACCCGCATCGATTTCGACCTGGAGACGGGCGACGGGAGGCGGGCGATGAGGCGCTTTTTGGATGAGGCCGCGGATCTTGTGGTGCGCTACGGTGGATCGCTGTCGGGGGAGCATGGAGATGGGCAGGCGCGCGCGGAACTGTTGCCGAAAATGTTCGGGCCGGAACTCGTCCAGGCGTTCCGGGAGTTTAAGGCCGCGTGGGACCCCGAGGGCCGGATGAATCCCGGGAAAATCGTCGATCCTCATGCAATCCTCGATAATCTCCGCATGGGCGAGAATTTTAAGCCGAAGGAACCGGCGACTCACTTTCGCTACCCGAAGCAGGAAAAGAGCTTTGTGCGCGCCGTGCTGCGCTGCGTCGGCGTGGGCAAATGCCGGAATGAAGAAGGCGGGCTCATGTGCCCGAGCTACATGGCCACGCGCGATGAAAAACATTCCACGCGCGGCCGAGCGCATCTCCTTTTCGAAATGCTGAAGGGTGAAATCATCACGGACGGCTGGAAAAGCGAAGAGGTCAAAGAGGCGCTGGACCTCTGCCTCTCCTGCAAAGGCTGCAAGAACGACTGCCCCACCAACGTCGACATGGCGACCTACAAGGCGGAGTTTCTGTCGCACTATTATGAAAACCGACTCCGGCCGCGACATGCCTACGTCTTCGGCTTAATTGAGCATTGGGCTCTGCTGGGATCAAAAGTTTCGTGGCTCGCAAATTTCTTGACACAAACTCCCGGTTTCAGCCATGCGGCCAAATTCCTCGCGGGAATATCGCAAGAGCGTCATATCCCGCCGTTTGCTCAGATGTCCTTCAAAACTTGGTTTAAGAAAAGAGGAATCACAAACCAAGGGCAAACCCTCTTGCTCTGGCCCGATACCTTCACTAATTATTTTCAGCCGCAGATCGCCCAAGCCGCGGTGGAGGTCTTGGAACACCTGGGATTTCAGGTCCTGGTCCCGGCCTCCAAGCTCTGCTGCGGCCGGCCCTTATACGACTTCGGCTTCCTCGATCAAGCCAAGCGCCAGGTCCAGGATATCTTGAAGCTTCT
>Ga0326727_10024368_pt1 | contig 11454 bp, 12 predicted proteins | sample MB2enrmetagenome_FD_207643 | JGI IMG/M metagenome (GOLD analysis project Ga0326727, IMG submission 207643) | Lab enriched peat soil microbial communities from McLean, Ithaca, NY, United States - MB29MY | ecosystem: Environmental > Terrestrial > Soil > Wetlands > Peat | place: USA: New York... | reverse complement strand
GTACCTGAATCAAATCCAATGGAAAGAAGAAGAGAACACCGCTCAAGGCCGCATACAGAAAAAACGTGAGCAGATTCGCCCCGCTGAAGTTGCGGGACCGGAACAGAGGGAGCGAAATCATCGGTGACGACGAGTGCGCTTCCCAATACAGAAGAAACATCAGAAGGATAACGCCGATAATCCCGGCGACGGGAACTGTTTCGATAAGACCGAAGACTATACCGCCCAAACCTGTCGCCGCCAAAAGTCCGCCAATCCAATCGAAACCCTGAGAAGAGAGGCCGCCGCTGCTTTCCGGTATCTTCCAAATGCTTACAAGCAGAGCGATCACACCCAGTGGTAGATTGATAAAAAACACCCATCTCCACGACCCATGCTCTGTGAACCATCCGCCCACCACCGGACCGATCGCTGCTGTGATGGAAGTGAATCCAGACCACGTTCCGATTGCTCGGCCGCGCTCTTTGAGGGGAAAAGAAGCGCTGATCAGAGACAAACTTCCCGGCACGAGGAGCGCGCCGCCGATACCTTGTAAGCTCCTGGCCGCAATGAGTTGGTGAATATCGGGCGCAAGGCCGCACCAGACGGATCCTATCGAGAAGACCAAGAGACCGAGGCAAAGGATTCTTCGGCGGCCAAAGCGGTCACCCAGCGCCCCTCCCATGAGGATGAGGGCCGCCAGGAAAAGCGCGTACGATTCCACAACCCACTGAACATCCGCGAGAGACGCTCGGAAGCCTGATTGAAGTGATGGCAGGACCACGTTTACGACCGTTCCGTCAATGAAAATCATACTGGAACCGAGGATGGTCGCGACTAGTATCCATGGTCCGTTCCTGGTTTCGGTTGATTCCTCCGAACCGGCCAGAATTGCGGCATCATCACACGGCGGTTTAGCAATGTTGGACATCATTCAAGCTTCCTGAAAAGGGCCAGACGCCGAACCATTCGACAAACGGCGCCATGATCTACTGGCCCCTGACTCAGCGTATACTGCCCAGCGGCAGAACGCTGACAGCGTTGCACAGCACGTCAGCTACTCGCCGCCAGCGACAATAATCAGTTCCCCGCTGATCCATCGGGAATCGTCCGAGGCAAGGAACACGACGGGCAATGCTACATCGTCGGGCTCGCCCATCCGCCCCAGGGGAGTAAGCGCTACGTAATGCTTCTGCATAGGACTGTCGGCAAGACCGCCTGCAATGAATCCCTCCGTGGTGATGACACCCGGGTTAAGTGAGTTGACGCGAATTTTGCGAGGCCCTAATTCTTTGCACAGGACCTTCGTAATAGCGTCAACGGCAGCCTTGCTTGCTGAAGAAATAATGGACTTGGCTGGTGCGACCGAGTTTACCCGAGAACCTATGTTGATGATGCTGCCGCCTTCTGCTGGGAATAAAGGTAGCGCGGCCTTCGTCGTGAGAATCAGACCCAAGACGTTGAGACTATGTTCCCGGTGATACTTTTCCGCGGTAAATTCTTCGATCGGGCCAAACGCGTAAACCCCGGCGTTGTTAACCAGGATGTCGAGTTTGCCGTACACCTCTTTCGTTCTTGCGAAAAGTTGGTCGATCGCTATTTCGTCAGAAACGTCGGCACCGATTGCTATTGCTTTGCCACCAGCTGACACGATCTCTGATACAACACGATCGGCCTCGAGCTTACTGGTGTGAAAGTTCACCACAACCGAGGCTCCTTCAGCCGCTAGTTGTTTTGCAGCCGCAGCTCCGATGCCTTTTGACGCCCCGGTTACAACCGCCACTTTTCCGTTTAGTTTTCCCATTTTGGTGTTTTCCTTTCCTTAACTTATGGAATGCTGTGCTCATCGAGGATGAGCTGTGAAAGAGAGTCCCTGACCAAGAAAGATCGCCGCCTGTCGGACATGCTCGTCGAGCTTCCCGTCATCCAGCTGAAGCAATCGGGAACACTGATCGCTTGTCATACCGAGCAGTAGACGCAACACGAACGCTTGACGAAGGTCCTTCGGCAGCAATAATACGCGCCGCAATTGAATGGGGAGCCACGATACAGTTGGTTGAGGCTGCCGAGGGCCTTCTTCGTCTGCCATCATTTCTGGCTTGACCGCCGCGCTTATGGTTGCTTGCAGAAGCATATCTTCGGATATTTCGTCGTCGCCCAGCGTTTCTATGGCTTCAACTACCACTCGCTCAGCTTGTTCTGTGCATCCAGCAAGAAGAATCGCCGCGATGAACACCTCATCCAGACTTTTGTTCACGCCGTTGGCGTGTACGGTGTCTTGGTTCGCTGTATTAGCCGTGAGAAATGTCATCGCGCGTTCTCCTTAAATGGCTGCCGCACTAACGCGAGTACGTTTGTCTATTTCGCTCCGGCTTTCGCAACCGCCCCTTCGATAAAGTCCGCAACTCTCTCGGGTGCAGCAAGCATCGCCAGATGACTTGTCGGTAAAGTGATCGTGGTGGCATTCATCCTTGCCGCTTCGGTTTTTTCAAGCTCTGGCGAGACAGTGCGATCATTGGCTGCAATAACAAACCAGGTCGGCTTGGTTTTCCACGCTGGTGTGGACGCGAGCGCGGCCAGCGCCCCGCCGGCGGTGGGTCCCTGGGTCGCAATCAGGTTCACTTTTTCGATGTCCGAGAGGTCTTGCCCGAAATCTTCCGTGATTCCGGCAGCTGTCAACTTCAGGAATCCACTCGCATCAGGTCTGATCTGGGCGCCGACCGGCGTAGGGTTGGCCGTTGCGAGCGACAAAGACGACTCGCCGTTGTCGGGCGCATAAGCGGCGACGAAAACTAAGCCAACTACCTTTGGATCGTTACCAGCTTCCGTGATCACGGCTCCGCCGTACGAGTGACCAACAAGGACTACGGGACCGTTCACAAGAGCTATCGCCCGCTTGGTCGCTGCGACGTCATCCGCGAGTGCGGTCAACGGAAGACTGACCGCGACAACGTTTAGGTGCGAGGCGACGAGCTGCGGGATTACCTTAGACCAACTGGATGCGTCGGCCCATGCACCATGAACCAAAATAACCGTGTTCGGCGTGGTTTGAGCGGATGCGGTGGTCGCAAGGCCGGCTGCCGCGAGTAGTCCCACGGTAGTGGACAGAGAAATGCGTAATACTCTCGAAATGTTCATATGCGTCTCTTTCTCGTAAATGTGTGAATCGGTTGGTAGGTTGTTCGTTGCACTGTTTCCCGGGCTGAACACAGCGCTATAGCATTCCTGCGGGGATTCTAAAGGCCATCAACGAGCAAGCATTAATACTCCGCACCTTTTTGGCGGTGCACCCTCGCATCACGGTACGCCGGGCTGTCGCACCATGCCCTCGCCGCCTCTATCGTCGGAAACTCCGTGATGACAACAGCCTCCACGGGCGCACCTTCGAGAACTTCGAGCGGCCCGTTCGTCACCAGTCTCTTGACGTCGAAAGGTTCGAGAGTACGAGGGACTTGTCGCTGATAAATAGCCAATTCGGCCGGGTCTAGTGTCTTCTCTTTTGTGAACACAAGGTATGCGCTCATTTACGTCTCCTTCACACTGGTTAACTTTTGGGAAGTAGATAATGCCACACTTGCGCGGCTGCGGAAAACACTTTAGTTCTGAAGTGCAAGGTACTGATGAACAAAAGCGATGCACATGCTGCCCTCGCCCACGCCGCTCGACACGCGCTTGATTGAATCGTGACGCACGTCACCGGCGCAAAAAACGCCTTGCAGATTGGTTTCGAGCAGGAATGGAGGACGCTCATGCGGCCAGGAACGCAGGTCACGTCCTGTGCAAACAAAACCGTTCTCATCGCGCTGCAACTCGGCTGGAAGCCAGTTGGTTTCCGCATGCGCGCCAATCATGACGAACAGCGCGTCGGCTTGCCGCCGAACAGGACTCTCGCCTTCCGTTCTGGTGTGAATCGACTCAAGGCGATCATCTCCGTTTGCCGAAACGATTTGCGTGTGCGTTCGGACGGAAATATTCCGACGCTGAGCTAATTGCTCAATCAGATAGTGCGACATCGAGCGATCAACCGCTGACCCACGAACCAGCACAGTCACGGATGCTGCATATCCGGAGAAGAACATTGCCGCCTGGCCGGCGGAGTTACCGCCGCCGACGATAAAGATGTCTTTGTTGATGATCGTGGGCGACTCCGCACGCGCGGCACCGTAGAGTACGCCCTTTCCGAGGAGCCGCTCAATGCCGGCCGCCTCAAGTTTCCGCCAATCCACACCTGTCGCTAGAATTACTGACCTTGTCTCCGCCCGCGTTGCGCCGTCCAGTTCGACGGAATACCCTTCTGCCGATGGCGTGATCTTCTCGACCCTGCGAGTCACCACCATTTCTGCACCGAAGCGAGTTGCCTGCTTCGTTGCCCGTGAACTCAAGTCGTCCCCCGATATACCTGCCGGGAAACCGAGGTAGTTCTCGATTCTGGAGGAACTGCCTGCCTGCCCTCCCGCGGCCGTCTTCTCCACCAGCAGAACGGATAGACCTTCAGAGGCGCCGTAAACAGCCGCGGCGAGACCCGCGGGGCCGCCTCCGACAATGACGACGTCGTATTGGTTCCTGGTGGGGACCGTTTGAATTCCCAGCGCTTCGGCAACTTTGCGCACCGTCAGCGGCTGGCCGACGCATTTTGATTCGTCGATTACCACGGACGGACCGGTCATCTCGGGGCCAACACACGCTGGAACTCGATCCGGCTCCCGGTCACGGTCTGCCCACCGGTAGGGGATGCGATTCAGCGACAGGAAGCTCCGGATATCGCGACATGCATCGTCATATTGTGAGCCGAGTACTAACACACGGACGGGATTGTTATCCTTCACATATTCTCGGATCATACTTACCCGTTTCGCCATTACACGCACGATCAGGCTGCTGCACTCCGGAGAAGAATCGATGAGCTCTTTAAACTGCATTCGATCCAGACGCATCACGCGAGAAGGCGCACTCGCTCGTAACGAAGCAATGGCCGGCGAATCGAGCAGAATCGGGATTTCCCCGAAAAAGTCGCCGGGCTGATAGCGGCTTCTCACCTCGCTGAGGCCGCCATACTCTTTCTCGACATCGAGCGCTCCTTCAAGCAAGATGAAAAACCAGGGCGCCTCACCCTCTCGAATGAGCCACTCGCCATCCTGAACGTGGAGCTCCGCTGCAGTGTGCGCGAACCGTCCGCGCTGTGCATCAGTCAGGCAAGCAAAGATCGGCACTTGTTTCAATTCATCAGCCTCAATCATCGTTTCTCCTCTTTGTTCTTAGCTCTTTCGGAACGCGCCACCGATAGACATATGTGGCTAAGCAACGGCTGTCACAGCGGTGCGCTCGTCTGAACTGCCACATCGGAAAGGCCGTTGGGAAGAATCGTCTGCGCAGCGCTAATGATGTTCATCGCCTCACGGAGCAGAGTGATCTGGCCACCGCTTGCCACTAGCCTGCCGAAAAACAATTGGTGATAATGCCTTTTAGTCGCTGGCGCAGAACAGTGAACCTCGTACTCGCTCACCACTTGGTCCGGGGTATCCACGAAGATCCGCACGTTCGTGAAGGCCACGTCAGGGAATAATGTATTGATCTGTCTGAGGAACGCCAGAATTCCATCGTGACCCTCAAATTTCCCGGGAAGGCCCACATCAACGAGATATGGAATTTCAATCGCAGCGTCGGCCGTAAAGAGTGAGGTTGCTCTTTCGGGGTCCTTGATCAGAGCCATGTATTTCATTAAGAGTTCCTTCGCGCTGGTCATTGTTTCCTTTCGACTTCTTGTTTATCGTTTCTATGCCGAGAGCAAGCGTTTTGTCGGCGAGGAGGGCCTGATAGCGGGCAGCCTGTCGAGTCAGCGAAACCCCACGCCTCGCGTCCTCCGGGCATCGGTTCCGTCACGCAATTGGCGGAGACGCTGATGCTACTTACGCCCTGGCCGCCGCCATCACCTGAACCCTCAAAGGCGCGATGTGCTCATCGGCTTTTTCCGATCCGTTATCCACCTTCCAGGTAGAACCAGATTGAAGAAATATGACATCGGTCACTCCGATGAACCCGAGAATTTCGCGCAGGTACGGCTTCAACGTATCAAGCCCTTCGGTAGGCGCTCCTGGTGTGTATTCGCCTGCGCTTGCGATGATGACAGTGGCCTTCTTGCCATTTAGAAGCCCCGTATAGCTTCCGTCGGCGTTCGTTTTAAAAGTAACGCCGGCGCGAACGATGTGATCTACGTAAGCTTTCAGCTTGGCTGGAATTCCGAAGTTATACATGGGTGTTGCGACTAGGTAGTGATCCGCCTGCTGGAGTTCTGCAACCAGATCATCACTAAACCTGAGGAGCACCTTTTGCTCATCGGTTCGGGCTGATGCCTTGCTGAAATTCGCCGCGATCCAGGGAAGCTCCAGAAAGGGGACCTCTGTTGTAGCGATGTCTCGCTCGATGATCCTGCCACTGGTATGAACCTGTCTCCACTGTTCAACGAAGTGCGAACTAAGCTTGCGCGAAATAGATAGAGGGCCTCGTGTGCTAACGTCGATTTTCAGTAGTGTTGGCATCAAGGTGGGCTCCTATTGGGCAGTGACGAGTTGGCCGCCGGTCTGTTCTTTCGCTGGAATTCGCGTCGATGCAGGGAGCGCAGCAAGCATCTCATCGGTGGTCAATTCATCATGGGCGAACAGCTTGGCATTCACTCGCGCGGCCGTCATTCCCTCAGGGTTGAAGGCCGCCGTCGCGTCCGTGATCAGGGTGACGTGATAACCCAGTTCCATGCCGAACCGTGCCGTAGCCTCTACACAGGAATTCGCGATGAAACCCACCATAATGAGCTTCGTAATTCCGTGCTGCTTTAGCTGCGCGTCGAGATCGGTATTGGCAAAGCCGTTCTGCGCCCAGTGCTCAAGCACGACTACGTCACCTGGCTTCGGACCAAATTCCGGATGGAACTCGCCGCCCCACGCGCCGTCCTCGAAACATGTCTTGCGTTTCGTATCTGATTGCGTGGGGTTGATGTAGAGCCAATTGTCGAAGTCCGTGGGCCGGGTCCGGTGATGAGGGACGATGATGACCTGAATTCCGGCCTCTCGTATCGCCGGAACCAGCTTTCGCATATTGTCGTAAAAACCAACGGCGTCTGCCTGTGGTTTCGTTACGTCGTACAGTTTGCCGCCCTTACTCATGAAGTCGTTGTATGGATCAACGATCAGGAGTGCGGTGTGTTTCTTCTCATAGGTATGTGTGTTCATGTTCTTTGTCCTTGCCAGTGGTATCGAGTTGTCACTTTACGAGTCCGAGTCGTGCGAGGCGATCAGACGGAGGCGACGTGGGCCGCTGCCTGAATGACAACCAAACGAGCAGCAATCCAGTCTTTGATGTCCCGCATGACCAAGTTCTTATCGAGGTCGTTAAGAAGGTCGTGAAAACCCCCTTCGTAGAGGTTCAACGTCTTGTCCGGGGAGCCGGCCATATCGTAAAAGTGCTGGCTACCGCTTAACTTGGTGTTCTTATCGAGTGTGCCGTGAAGAATCAGCAGCGGCAGAGTAATCAGAGGAAACGCCTTCTTAAGCCGCTCATCTGCACGAACCATCGCTGCCATTGTCTGTGTTGGCTGAGTCTCATTGGCAATCAAGGGGTCATTGTTCATCGCCTCGACCGCGTTGGGATCGCGAGAGAATCTCTCGTTCGCGAGGTGAAGCACATGTGCATGTGGTGCAACGTGACTCAGGCCCTTGAAAACGGCGAGCGCAAAAGCCGGTGCGGGCAGCTCATGAGCGAAACTTTCGCAGATCAATCCCGCTAGATCGGCCTGGTGCTCAAGAGTGTAGAGGCATGCGACGACGCCGCCTGCGCTGTGGCCAAGCAGGAAAAGGGGTTGGCCCGGTTCTCGAGTCTTTACGAGGGCCGTGACCGCTTCCACATCCCTTACATAGTCTTCAAAAGTCTCCACATAAAAGCGTTCGCCGTCGGAGTTTCCGCGCCCACGAAGGTCCACTGCGTACACTGCCAAGCCGTCGGCTACGAGTTGCTCCGCTACCCAGCCGTAATAACCGCTGTGTGCGTTGAAGCCCGGAACGATAACGACTGTCCCTTGGGCCTTACTCTCCGGGCGCCACGATCGAAAGAAAATCTTCAGACCACTGACGCCTTCGACCGTTTCCTGATTTGCGATAGCTGATTGCTGTTCCATACAAAGTCTCCTTAAATGAAATGTGAAATGCTTACCGACGTGCTTCAGACCGTTGCTGAATGCGATGCCGATTGAGCGCGTGACGTCGCCGCCAGGTTTGTTTCCTTGCCTGTGCGTAGAGGGAGCGCAGCGAGCAATTCATCGGTGGTCAATTCAGCGTGGGCGAACAGCTTAGAGTTCACCCGTGCGGCCGTCATACCTTCAGGATTGAAGGCCGCCGTCGCGTCCGTGATCAGGGTGACGTGATAACCCAGTTCCATACCGAACCGTGCCGTTGCTTCTACACAGGAATTCGCGATGAAACCCACCATAATGAGCCTCGTAATTCCGTGCTGCTTTAGCTGCGCGTCGAGATCGGTATTCGCAAACCCGTTCTGCGCCCAGTGCTCAAGCACGACTACGTCGCCTGGCTTCGGGCCAAATTCCGGATGGAACTCGCCGCCCCATGCGCCGTCCTCGAAACATGTCTTGCGTTTTGTTTCTGATTGCGTGGGGTTGATGTAGAGCCAATTGTCGAAGTCCGTGGGCCGGGTCCGGTGATGAGGGACGATGATGACCTGAATTCCGGCCTCTCGTATCGCCGGAACCAGCTTTCGCATATTGTCATAAAAACCAACTGCGTCCGCCTGTGGTTTCGTTACGTCGTACAGTTTGCCGCCCTTACTCATGAAGTCGTTGTATGGATCAACGATCAGGAGTGCGGTGTGTTTATGCTCGTAGGTATGTGTGTTCATGTTGTTTCTCCTTGTCGTAGATATTGAGCTGCCGATCTAAAGTCCCGAGCCGCACGCGCCTCTGCCGTGCTCTTGAGCAATCCAATCGTTTATGTAAGGCGAGCAATTGACGAGGCGAATGCCCTCGACGAGACACCTTCCAAGGAAGCGAACCACTTCCGCGTCTACCAGATTCACTTCCTCAAGATCCAGAACGACCGCTCTTCCGCTTCCCTCGATTTGCGCCTTCAACTCATCCAGATGTTCGGCTCGAATTCGCCCAATCAGCCGGATTGTGGTGGTCGGCCCATCCGGCATCAGTTCGATTCGTAGGGTCATTCTTCGGTGATCTCGTTTTGCACGATCCTGCATAGTGCAATAACAGCGCCATCTCTAAGTTGCTGTTGTGTAAGGAGTTTGGGGGGTGCAGCCGCGACGATATATCAGAATTCTCTCAATTTTCAGCAGACAGATCGCAGCCTCTACAGGCGGCTTCTCTGACAGGCGGAGGCGGCTTGATTAGAGTGACGCCGGCGTGCGCTATAGGCGAATGCGGTTTGACGCAGACGCGTATGGCTATTACGAGAGGTGAAGTTCACGCGTTTTTATAGCGGTACCGATTGATTCCCAGTTTCCTGATTTTGGAATCAAGCGTCTGTCTCGGAATACCGAGCTTGGCAGCGGCTCCAGTTGGACCAGCGATCTGCCCCATGGTCTCGCGCAACGCGTTTTCGATCATTTCTTTTTCGCGCTCGACCAAATCTGCTACTAGTGGGACATTCGCGTGGGCTGACCTCGGAACGGCCGGCCCTTCGTGCCAATATCAATGAGACATTTCTAGCGGCTCAGATTAGAGAGCAGGGCGAGAAAGAAAATGAGTCATGAGCGAAGGTCAGAAAGTTGTCGAGGTAGCGGCTGGTTCCACCGATCCGGAGGTAACGCCGAAGGCGAAGCGGAGGCGTAGCTTCCGCGCCGCATATAAGAAGAAGATTCTCGCCGAAGTGGACGCGGCGGCGGGAACCGGCGGCATCGGTGAAATTCTGCGGCGCGAAGGTATTTATTCTTCTACGTTGACTGGTTGGCGCAAGGAACGCGAGGCCGCCATCGATACCGCATTTACTCAGAAGCGCGGGCCGGAGCCGAAACACAATCCGTTAGCCGGCGAGAACGAGAAGCTGCGTCGCCGGAATCAACGCCTGGAAGAAGAACTGCGCAAAGCCGACATCATTATCGACATCCAAAAAAAAGTTGGGATGCTGCTGGGGCGTCCGCTGTCACAGGCTCCGGACGGCGAGAGCTGTTGATGGCCGCGGTCGAAGAACTCGCTTCGGTGGTCGGCGTCAAGCGCGCCTGCCAGGATCTTTCCATTCCTCGATCCGGCATTTACCGGGGCCGCAGTCGACGCCTTTCTCCTCCGTCTGTGGGAGCGCGGCGTTCTTCCGCGCGCCGTTTGAAAGAGGATGAAAAGTCGGCGGTTCTGGCGCGCCTTCATGAAGAGCGCTTTCAGGACTGTTCGCCGGCGCAGGTCTACGCTTCGTTGCTCGACGATGGGCAGTATCACTGCTCGATCCGCACGATGTATCGGCTGCTGGATGCGGAAGGCGAGAATCGCGAACGGCGCGACCAGCTCATTCATCCGCCTTACCGGAAGCCGGAACTGCTGGCCATTGCTCCAAATCAGCTTTGGAGTTGGGACATAACCAAACTCAGAGGCCCCGTGAAATGGAGCTTTTACTATCTGTACGTCATCCTGGATGTCTTCAGCCGCTATGTCACCGGCTGGATGATTGCTTATCGTGAGACGGCCGGTCTGGCCATGCGGCTGATCGAACACTCGTGTGAAAAACAGAAGATCTCGCCGGGGCAACTGACCATCCATGCCGACCGCGGCTCTTCGATGACTTCCAAATCGCTGGCCTTAATGCTCGCCGACCTCGGCGTGGGCAAAACCCATAGCCGTCCGCACGTTTCCGATGACAACCCGTTCTCAGAGGCCCACTTCAAGACCATGAAGTACCGGCCGGAGTATCCGAACCGTTTCGGCTCGATCCAGGACGCGCGCCGTTTCTGCCAGGCGTTCTTCCCTTGGTACAACCATCAGCATCATCATTCAGGTCTGCAGTTGTTGACCCCGGCCACGGTCCATTACGGCCAAGCCGCTCAGCTCATCTCCAAACGCCAGGCCGTTCTCGACGTCGCCTACCGGGCCCATCCCGAACGCTTCGTCCGCCATCCGCCTCAACATCCTTCCTTGCCCCACGCTGTCTGGATCAACCCGCCAGCGTCCAACAAGGAAAATACTCCTTAAACTCTCACGCCGCCTGTCTCATTCTTGTTGACACGCTCCGCGGCGTAAACCAAGCCTCTTCTACCGTGAAAGTCTCGCCCTCGCATAGGATGACTGCCCGCTCGATAACATTCTGCAATTCCCGGATGTTGCCTGGCCAGTCGTAACGCCGAAACAGAGTTAAGGTGTCCTTGCTTATCTTCCGAATCCTTTTGCCAGCCTTTGCCTCGGTGGACATCTGAAAACCGGCCATACGTGGACACTTCAAAACCGGCCAACGGAACGGAACCAGAACAAGATTATTTATACCC
>Ga0326727_10024366_pt1 | contig 11454 bp, 13 predicted proteins | sample MB2enrmetagenome_FD_207643 | JGI IMG/M metagenome (GOLD analysis project Ga0326727, IMG submission 207643) | Lab enriched peat soil microbial communities from McLean, Ithaca, NY, United States - MB29MY | ecosystem: Environmental > Terrestrial > Soil > Wetlands > Peat | place: USA: New York... | reverse complement strand
CTCGCCGTGCGCTCCACTTTGGCGCGCTCGGCTTGCGCCCTGTGCAAAACCTACGGCCCTTACCCAAGGGCCAAAGTTACCCTTAACTCAAGCGGCCTGAAAGTCCATTTCCGACTGAGGCAAAACACTTGGGCTACCACAGCTGCATCAAGAATGCGGTCGTTATCTGGATCAGATTGGACCACTTTGTGTTGTTGGGCGGGATAGACTAATTCAAATGCGGCTCGGAATAGGGCAATAATGGCAATTACTTAGTTGAGGAGAGATTTTGAACTTGGGGCGTAACAGAACATCTTTTGCTTCATGCGGTATGGCATCGGATATGGAGTTGGCCACTCTGCCAGCCGATGCCAAAAGAAGAATCTGACGTGAGTTTCCTCCACACAGAATGCCAGAAACGAGCACATTTGTATCGCAGACAATTCTCACGAGGCTTTTGGCCTGCGACTGCGCACACTACGGTTGGCTCGGTCCACATCTGCCTCGGTCAATTGTTCACTGTTGGCGATGCAGTCATTAAGTATAAAGACGGCATCCCATTGTCGCTGACGACGAATTAAGCTGCGTGCAGCTTCACGTAACAACTCTGAGCGGGGCCTCGACTCCTTGGTTGCTTCGGCGTCAATCTCTGCAAGCAATGAGTCCTGGAAGGATATGTTTACTGTAACATTGCTCATACAAAACCTCATATTTTGTCCCGGTAGCTGATCATCTCCGGGTATTTATAGGTGGTGTCAATATGGACAATGGATCATAGTGGTAGAATCCTTGCCAATGGAATAGAGCATGGCGAGACTCTATAACTTGTGGTAGGCCTCGCGGAAGATGTAGATATTCTGGGCTTCAAGTTCATCTAAGTGGTCATACATTCGTTGATTCTCCTTTGTCGAACCAGGTTCAGAATCAGATTTAAAAAACGCTCCATCTAGAACCTCTTCCTGGTGCTAGCGCCTGTGTAGCCCGCATTCCTTGTGCTCCGGGTTCTCCCACCACCAGCGCCCCGCCCTTGGATGCTCGCCCGGGGCGACCGGCCTCGTGCAGGGGGCACAGCCGATGGAGGGGTAACCCTCTTTGTGAAGGCGGTTGGTGGGAATGCGCCTGGCATTCGCGTATTCCCAGACCTGAGCCTCGCTCCACTCGAGGAGTGGATTGATCTTGAGGATTCCGCCATTTATCGCGTCTATCTCCAGCGGGGTGAGAGCTGTGCGCGTTACACTCTGATCGCGGCGCAGCCCGGTGATCCAGCCGCCGAGACCCTTGAGCGCCCGGGCGACCGGCTCCACCTTGCGGATATGGCAGCACTCGTGGCGGTTCTCCAGTGACGCGCGGAAGGAGTATGGCCCCTTTTCTTGCAGGAGTTTCTCAACCGCACCGCGATCAGGGAAGAACCATTCTATCTTCAGCCGGTAACGTTCGACAAGGGCATCCGCCACCTCATAGGTCTCTTCGTTCAAACGGCCAGTGTCGAGGGCGAAAATACCGATGGGCAAACCCGACTCAATGGCCATGTCGATGATCACCACATCCTCAACGGAAAAAGAGCAGGCAAGCTTGACCATACCTGCGGCAGCCTCAATGCCGATGCGTAGAATCTCCGCCGGTGCGGTATCAACGGGTATCTGGAGTATCTTGCCGTTCATTGTGCGCTTTTCTCCAGGGTAAGTGTGTAATAGCCGTCCGCCTCTTTCAGGCTGATGAGCTTATGGCCTTCGTCCTTCAAGGCGCGCGGCACATTCTTGACAGGTTCGCCATCATCCAGCATAAACTCCACCGTTTCACCAGGATCAACCATCTCCAGCGACAACTTGGCCTTCACAAAATTCGTCGGGCAGCATACGCCGCGCAGATCTACCGTGTTACTCATTCAATTTTCCTCCGTTGGTTATTGTCCTGTTGCCTGCCTTTTCCAATAGACGCGCGGCAGGCAGAGCTATCCGCTCCTTTCGCTTACTGTTCAGGTAGAGAAAATATTGTGCTTTGCATTTACCTCCCCTTGCCAATCTGGTTATCTACAACCTGCGGCGGGATGGTTTTTCTCACAACATTGTCCGGGAATTTGCAGCGCAGATGGTCCAGCAGAGAATCTGTCCCTTCCCTAATGATGGTGTCGCCGAGCCTGATCCGGCCAAGTCCGTCGGCCTTTTCCCTGTACCAGGCAAGTACGCAGGAGATGAACTCAACCACTTTCTCTTCAGGGAGAAAGGTAGCATAGAGCGTCCCAATCAAAGGCTGCCTCCCCCATTTCCCTCCGATCCGTGCCGTGTACCCCTTTTCCACCGCTTTCCAGCCTCCGGTCGGGCAGACTTTGACACAGTCCCCGCAGTATGTGCATCTGTCCGGAGTAAAGAAAGGCTTGTTCTCCTGGTCCATGGCGATGGCCTCTTCGGTGCAGGACTTGGCGCAGAGCCCGCAACTTATGCACTCCGCCCGATCCAGTTCGGGCCGGATGGCGCCGATAAAGCCTACGTCATTGATAGCAGCCTTCGGACAATCAAAGGGGCAGCCGGAGAATGCCACCTTGAATTTGTGATGGCCCGTCTCGGCGCCAAACAACTCCCGGTCAACCTCCATGGCAGACCGTTGGGTATCTACAAGGCCGTTCGGGTTATATTCGCAGCCTCCGCAGGCGACCGGAACCCGCACGCGCGCCCCGCAGGAGGCAACCTTCTGCTCCCTCTCCCCCAGTTCCGTTACCACGGCATCGAAATCGCTTAAGTTAATGTTAATCAGCTCAATGGATTGCCGCACGGACAGATGGACAAACTCCCCACCGAATTTCTCCGCGACCTCGACAATTTTCTTGAGACGAAAGACCGGCATTCTCCCTCCGGGCACACGCAGGCGGACGGTGAAAAGGTCCTTGCCGCGCTCCTTGATGAAGCCTCCGGCCTTGAGATTGCCCAGATTAATGGTGGTCTTTTTTTTATCCGCTGCCATAAAGCGCTCCCTAAAGGTATGAATAATGACTCTTACCTTACTTTTATCGCTTAAATTAGTCAAGAATAAATTTAGCATCATACTACATCATTTTAATCGGATATGTATTTATCAGATCAGCGCGTGCATTCTCCTTGTGGATTGAAAGGTACCTAACCCGTGAAAGACAAAAAGAGGAGGAGCCAAGCCCCCCTGATTCAATTCTCAGTCTTCTTTTGGTGATTTTCATGGACAATTTCACCGGGCTGTGCAGTCAATTTTACCCAGATGAGTTGAATTTGCTCAGAGCAAAGATATGTTAACGACGTAAATGGGTCACAATTCGAAACCGATTTTCAGTGCAGTGGGGTTATTGCGCATGATGACATGAAATACCATAAAAAATTCTTGACAAACACAACGCGAGAATGATATCTATTATTCCATCGAATAAGTAGGGTAATAAATGATATCCAAAAAGACCAAATATGCGCTGAAAGGCCTGCTTTACCTGGCCCGTATGTACAACCAGGGGCCGGTCCTGATTTCAGATCTTGCCCGCGACGAGCGGATCCCGAAAAAGTTCCTCGAACTGATCCTCCTTAACCTGAAAAATAACGGCGTCCTGCAGAGCAAGAAGGGTAAAGGGGGAGGATATTATCTGGGTAAACCTCCCCGGGAAATCAGTGTGGGAAATGTCATCAGGATCCTCGAAGGGCCTCTGGCGCCGGTCCCGTGCGTGAGTGAAACCGCCTACGCCAGATGCCAGGAATGTCTGGATGAAAGGAGCTGCGGCATCCGGCTCGTGATGAAGGATGTACGGGACGCCATAACAAATATCCTTGACAAAACCAGCCTCGCCGACATGCTGGAGCGGGAGGAAAAGGCGATACAAAGGGAGAAAGGGATATTGGATTTTTCCATTTAATAATTTTTTTGCATTATTAGTCTATTTAATCTATAGACATATATATTTATGAAAAAAGGAGAAAATCATGAGACACAAAAAAGTCGTCAGTTCCCTCCTAGCCGCCCTGATGTTGGCTGTCTTTCCTTTGGCGGCTCTTTCGGGGGTGAATCTCCTCAATGTATCCTATGACCCGACCCGCGAGCTATACCAGGCCTTCAACGTCTCATTTGCCAAGTATTGGAAGAAGAAGAGCGGTGAAACCGTGGTCGTCAAGCAGTCACACGGCGGTTCCGGCAAACAGGCACGCGCCGTCATCGACGGCCTTGGGGCGGACGTGGTTACCCTGGCGCTTGCCTACGACATCGACGAGATCCACGACAAGGCCAAGCTGATTCCCGAAAACTGGCAGAAGCGCCTTCCCAACAACAGCTCCCCCTATACCTCGACCATCGTCTTTCTCGTTCGCAAGGGGAACCCGAAACATATCAAAGATTGGGGAGACCTGGTGAAGCCAGGGGTGTCGATCATCACCCCGAACCCGAAGACATCCGGCGGCGCCCGCTGGAACTACCTGGCAGCATGGGGCTACGCGCTCAAGCTGAAGGGTGGTAATGAGGCAAAGGCAAAGGAATTCGTGACACGCCTCTACAAGAACGTGCCGGTCCTAGACTCAGGCGCCCGGGGTGCAACGAATACTTTTGTCCAGCGGGGACTCGGCGATGTTCTACTCGCCTGGGAGAATGAGGCGTTTCTGGCGGTAAATGAACTGGGGAAAGACAAATTCGAGATCGTGGTCCCGTCGGTAAGCATCCTGGCCGAGCCGCCGATCACCGTTGTTGATAAGGTGGTTGACAAAAAGGGGACCAGAAGAGTGGCCGAAGAATACCTCAAATACCTTTATTCCCCCGAAGGGCAGGAGATAGCCGCGAAGAATTACTACCGTCCCCGTGACCAGAAAGTGGCGGCGAAGTACGCCAGGGTTTTCCCGAGACTCAAGCTATTTACCATCGACGAGGCCTTCGGCGGCTGGCGGAAGGCACAGAAGACACACTTTGCCGATGGTGGAGTGTTTGATCAGATCTATGCGCCTGGCAGGTAAAATGTTGAGGCTCTTGAAAAACTCTTCACTCCCTCTCCTGGCGGGATGGGGTGAAGAGTTTTTGTTCTGAAAAATGAAGGGGGAGATAGCGTCATGACCGCACTCATTGTCGGCGGAGATTACATAGAATCGATCAGGAAAGCGATGTCCGCCAGGGGGGTGGAGCGGATAGAGCATTGGAATGGGCGCAAACCCGGGGATCTGCGCAAGACCCTGCCGAAAGGGACGGAACTGATCGTAATACTGTATGACTACTTGAGTCACAGGATGCTGAAAAAGGTCAATGCGGATGCAGCCGATTCCGGGATCCCCGTGATACATTGCCGGCGCTCACTCGGGCAGTTATGCAGCAAGCTCGAAGAGATGGATTTGGCTGGTGACGGCGGGAAAGGATGCGCTTTATGCATCAAACAGGCAAGAAGCAGAGATAGTTGGTAAAGAACATGCGATTGAAAGGCTTCAAAATAGAGGGAGGTGTTCTCCCCGGGTTCGGCCCGACCCTCGGCTACACGGTTTTTTACCTCTCCCTCATCGTCCTCATTCCTCTTTCGGCCCTTGTCTTCAAGGCGACGAGCCTCTCCTGGCATGAGTTTCTGGCAGAGGTCACCTCTGCACGGGTAATGGCCTCATACCGGCTCACATTCGGCACAGCCTTTCTTGCCGCCCTGGTAAACGCGGTGTTCGGTGTTATGGTGGCGTGGGTGCTGGTCAGGTACCGTTTCCCGGGGAGGAAGGTCATCGATGCCATGGTGGACCTCCCTTTTGCCCTCCCCACAGCTGTCGCCGGCATCACCCTAGCTACGGTTTACTCCGGCAACGGCTGGATCGGACGCTACCTGGAGCCGCTCGGGGTAAAAGTGGCCTACACCCCGCTCGGCATCCTTGTCGCCATGACCTTCATCGGTCTTCCGTTCGTGGTTCGTACGGTCCAGCCGGTACTCGAGGAACTGGAGGCGGAAGTGGAGGAGGCGGCCGTCTGCCTTGGCGCGAACCGGTTGCAGGCTTTCCGGCTGGTCCTTTTTCCCACCATCCTGCCGGCGCTCCTCACCGGCTTTGCCCTCGCTTTTGCCCGAGCGGTCGGAGAGTATGGCTCGATCATCTTCATCGCCGGAAACATGCCGATGGTCTCGGAGATCACGCCGCTTCTCATCATCACCAAGCTGGAGCAGTACGATTACTCAGGAGCAACAGCTGTAGCGTCGGTAATGCTTGGGGCTTCGTTCATAATGCTCTTTACCATAAATCTTCTCCAGTGGTGGAGCAGGCGGTATACTGGCAAATAACATTTAGGAAAGATTCCATGGAAATTCCGGTAGAATTGAAACACCATAAAACGATAAGCGCAGGACACAAAGGTTTGACGGAACCCCTCCTGGTCCGCTGGCTTTTGACGGGTGTTGCGCTTATTTTTCTCAGTCTTTTCCTCTTCGTGCCGTTGACCGCACTCTTCACCCAGGCCTTCGAGAAGGGGGCAGGTGCGTATTTCGCGGCTATCCGCGAGCCGGACGCGCTATCCGCCGTCAGGCTCACGCTCTTGACGGCGGCGATCAGCGTCCCTTTGAACCTCGTCTTCGGAGTGGCGGCCGCCTGGGCGATCGCCAAGTTCCAGTTCCCCGGCAAAAGCCTTCTCATTACACTGATCGACCTCCCATTTTCCGTGTCGCCGGTGATCTCGGGGCTTATCTATGTCCTCCTTTTCGGCCTTCAAGGTTGGCTGGGGCCTTGGCTCGACCTCCACGATATCAAAATAATCTTCGCCGTACCGGGGATTGTCCTCGCGACCATCTTCGTCACTTTCCCCTTCATCGCCCGCGAGTTGATCCCCCTCATGCAGGCCCAGGGAAATGATGAAGAAGAGGCGGCGCTGGTGCTCGGCGCAAAAGGTTTGCAAACCTTTTTCCGGGTGACCCTCCCCAACATAAAGTGGGGACTGACCTACGGGGTTATCCTCTGCAATGCCAGGGCAATGGGGGAATTCGGCGCGGTGTCGGTGGTTTCCGGCCATATCCGGGGTTTCACTAACACCATCCCCCTCCACGTGGAGATCCTTTACAACGAGTACAATTATGCCGCGGCTTTCGCCGTGGCGTCACTTCTGGCCTGTCTCGCCCTGGTGACTCTGGTGGCGAAGAGCATAGTGGAATGGAAGCTGAAAGTTTCAAATTGAAGCTTTGAAGTTTCAAATCCGACCTGAAACCCGTTCTGCAACTTGAAACATTCGAGGTTTTTGACATGAGCATAGAGATTCGCAGTGTCAGCAAATTATTTGCCACTTTCAACGCCCTCATAGACGTAAGCCTGACCGTGCCTTCCGGTGAACTGGTGGCGCTTTTGGGCCCTTCCGGCTCGGGCAAAACGACCCTGTTAAGAATAATCGCCGGTCTTGAATCCCCCGATCTGGGTTCGATTCTCTTTAACGGAGAAGAGGCGACGAATCGTCATGTCCGCGAGCGCCAGGTCGGTTTCGTATTTCAGCACTACGCCCTCTTCCGACATATGACGGTATTTGACAACGTGGCATTCGGCCTCAATGTGCGGCCCCGCAAATTCCGGCCATCCAAGGCGGAAATCCGGGAGAAGGTCCATGGGCTCTTAAAACTCGTTCAGCTGGATAGCCTTGCCGGCCGTTATCCGGCTCAGCTTTCAGGCGGGCAAAGGCAACGGGTGGCGCTGGCCAGGGCTCTTGCGGTAGAGCCGCAGGTCCTGCTCCTCGACGAGCCTTTCGGGGCGCTTGACGCCAAGGTCAGAGTGGAACTCAGACGCTGGCTGCGCCGGCTCCATGACGAGATACACGTCACCAGCGTATTTGTCACGCATGACCAAGATGAAGCACTCGAAGTTGCCGACCGGGTGGTGGTGATGAACGAGGGGCGGATCGAGCAGGTGGGGACCCCGGAAGAGGTTTATGACCGTCCGGCCAATCCTTTTGTCTACAACTTTCTTGGCAACGTCAATCTCTTTCACGGCAGGGTGGACAAGGGAGAGGCGCGAATCGGCGACATCAGCATCAACCTGCCGGAATTTGAGGAGACTGACGCCGGCCCTGCTGTCGCCTATGTGCGGCCGTACGACATCGAGATAAACCGTTTGCGGCACAGCCCGGAGGAGATCGAGGCGCAGATCCGTTTCATTCAGGGGGCTGGAGCCGTTGCCCGCCTGGAACTGGAACGGCTCGATACGCTGGAAATGATAGAGGCGGAAATGACCCGCGAGCGCTATCGGGAACTTGGGCTGGTCGAGGGGGAGAAGGTTTTCCTGCGCCCAAGGAATATGCGGGTTTTTTTGGGGGATTACAATATCTGACTTGCTGCATACTTATTTATCTGAGATATGTATCGTATATAAAGAATGCCCGGGCAATAGAGGGAGAAAATCATGCAAAGTGGAATCGGAGCGGGAAACAAAGAGCAGTGGAGCAGTGAACTGGAGCTGAAGATCCGTGAGGCGTTGCGGGAAATCCGCTTCGGTACGGTTACGCTCGTGATCCAGGACGGCCGTGTGATTCAGATCGACAAGAGCGAAAAGATCAGGTTGAAATGAAGTGACGGTTTCAGGGCAGAATGTAAGACAAGAGGCTTTTTTCAGCCTGGCATGGGAAAGGAGTGGTCATGTCCGCTCAGCACATAGCTTTTTATGGAAAGGGAGGGGTCGGGACATCAACCACCGCAACCAATTTAAGCGTCGCCCTGGCCGAGGCTGGCCAGCGTGTCATTCAAGTCGGTTTTGATCCCGGTCAAGATTCCACTGGGGTTTTAAGGGGGAATCGAACAGTCCGGACGATTCTCGAAGAAGTACAGAAAACAGGAACTTCGGCACAGGATGAGATCATAGTGCGCGGCTTCAAGGGGGTGCTCTGCATGGAGACCGGCCTTCCTTCTCCGGACCTTGCGTGCACCGCTCATGATGCGCTGGCTGTTTTTAAATTTCTCAAGGAAAGGTCTTTCCTTGAGAAATACAATCCCGATATCGTCGTCTATGATGTTTCCGGGGAAGCGGTCTGCGGCGGCATTTCCGGGTCGCTCCTGAGCGACATCGCGGAGCGGGTCTTCATCGTCAGCTCCGCTGACTTCAAGTCGTTTTACACCGCCAACAATTTTTTTCGCAACATTTCCCGGTATGCAGCGAGCGGTGTGCGGCTCGGCGGGATCATCGCCAACGGCCTGACCACGCCCTTTGCCGAAACGATCATGTCGGATTTCGCCCTGAAAACCGGAACGAGGATCGCCGGGACCATACCGCGGTCGCTAGTGGTTATGCAGAGTTCCCTTTACAACCAGAGTGTGATAGAGGCAGCTCCCCTCTCCAACCATGCCTACATCTATCGGCACCTGGCGCGCCTGATAGTGGAGAACCATAAGACCTTCCGGCCACGGCCACTTTCCCCGGAGGGTCTGAAGAACTGGGCCCGCGAGTGGGGGGACATGATCCTGGAACTGGAGACCGGCATAATCGGCAAGGGGGGAGGGATTTGAAAAATGTGTTTCAGGTTTGCGGTGTCCGGTTAAGCGCTTAGGGCCTAAAGGTAAAAAGGTCACATCGGCAGCCGTGGAGCCGAAGGGAAACCTCGTCATATCACAGATGCTCGCCTGAGTCGAACTGAAGCCAGACCCCCATAAAATCCAGGGGATTGGCGTCGGCTTCATCCCCGACACCGGCGATCTGTTTGTGACCGACAAGAGCGATACGCGGCCCGACCACATTGACGGTAGCGACTTGCAACAGGAATCGACAACAGAATACGCATAATCCGAGCTGACCGGAGACACCGGAGGCCGGGGTTGCATGTCCTTCAGGGCATCCCCCGGCCTTTTTTTATCCGATCACCATGAATCCGTCAACTAATGAATCGAGCAAATCGTACGACAAGAGACGGGAAAACAGGTCCCAAGGACCATACATCAGAGGAGAAGTAGATGATAAAGACTGTGGTAGCAGCAGCGGTGGTGGGTGTCATTTTGTACGGCCAAGGGGCGTTTGCCGAAACCCTCGAGGATATCCTCAAGGAAAAGGGGGTAATAAGCGAAGAAGATTACGAGAAGGTGACCAGTAGCCAACGGGCGGTGACCAGTAGCCAACCGTTAGCATACGTTCTGGGGAACGGATTCACCTTCACCTCCGCGGACAAGAAGTACCAGGGGTCAATAGGCGGATTCATGCAGCTCCGCTACACATATACCGACCTTGACAACGCCAACAACAACAAAACCAAGATCACGCAGGACTCGAGCCAGTTCCAATTGGAACGCGTCAAGCTGTACTTTAACGGTTATGCCCTGACACCAGACCTGACCTACAAGCTTCAGCTGAACATCACCCAGGCCAACACCCCTAACATCCTTTCGACCGGCAAGGAGATCGAGGAGGCCTACATAGACTACCGGATCATAGACGCGGTCCAGATCCGCTTCGGTCAGGACAAGGTCCCCTTCGCCAGGCAGTTCATTATCTCGTCCGCAGCCCAGGAGTTTTGCGACCTCTCCCATGTCGCTACTGCCTTTGCCCCTGGCTACGACTTCGGTGCGATGCTCCACGGCAAGATTGCAGGAGGGCTTGTCACATACAACGCCGGTGTTTTCGGCGGCAATGGGCAAGGGGATGTCCAAGTCTCTACCGACACAGCCATCGCCGCCAGAATTGCCGTCAACCCCTTGGGGGAAATGAAATACGTAGAGGCAGACGTCGACTACAGTGAGAAGCCGCTCGCATCCTTTGGGGTCAACTATTATGGCGACACCGTCATGAACAATAGCACAACCACCAACCTCAACCTTTTCAGCAGCACGGGGTGGATAGGCATCGGAAGCCCCCTAATGTCTGGCGCAGCTAAATTCAGCTCCACCGAGAAGTTGAACATCAACTCGGTTGGATTCGACAGTGCCTTTGAGTGGCGGGGTCTTTACGCCCAAGGTGAATATTTCTTCGGCCAAGCCGATGGCAAAACTACCAACAATACCCTCCGCTCCCAAGGCTTCTATGCCCAGGCAGGTTACTTTGTGATTCCTAAGATTCTAGAAGTAGCAGCTCGTTATGCCTATCTCGACCCGGACCGTGATGTCACCAACGACCATTGGGTTGAGTCCACCGGCGCGGTTTCGTGGTACATCAACAATCACTTTCTGAAAATCCAGGCTGACTTTACCGACATTCACAAGCAGGCAGCAATTGCCTTTAACAGCGGGCCGAAGGCAACCAACGACGACCGGTTCCGGCTCCAGGCTCAAATAATGTTCTAGAAACTGGCTGCGCCCCGAAGGATCGGCAATGTCCGTAGCATGATGCTGCGGACATAGGACGAAGGAAATGGCCCAATACATAGCTCGCTCGCAAAATCTAAATGGGCATAAAAAGTTCATAACTGTCATTATGCATCTAGAAAAGCTGGTGGCTCTTAGTAACTTCAATTTCAGAACTCCTGATCTCGGGGAATCCCCGATGATACCAATTCATAAACTAAACGGAGATCTGTACCGGGGTAGACCGTTTCCGTGGCATTGAGTTCGTCGCATAGATGCATAACAGCTGCATCATG
>Ga0326727_10024365_pt1 | contig 11455 bp, 12 predicted proteins | sample MB2enrmetagenome_FD_207643 | JGI IMG/M metagenome (GOLD analysis project Ga0326727, IMG submission 207643) | Lab enriched peat soil microbial communities from McLean, Ithaca, NY, United States - MB29MY | ecosystem: Environmental > Terrestrial > Soil > Wetlands > Peat | place: USA: New York... | reverse complement strand
CGACTACGCCATCTCGCAGTTGAACACGGGCTATTATGAGGAAGCACGCGAACAGTTCAACTATATTTTGACCGGCCATCCCGATGCCGACTATGCGTTTTATGGACTGGCGGTGCTGGAAGCAATCACGGGCCACGTCCAGGAGTGCCTCTCCAACCTGGCACGGGCGATTGAACTGAACTCCAAGAACCGCTTGCAGGCACGCGTCGACAACGACTTCCAGAATATGGTGGATGACCCGCGCTTTACCGAGTTACTTTATCCTGAAGTTCCGTAGGGCGAGCTTTGAACTCTGCCATCGCAAACGGTGAACATGCACGGGCGTCGAAGCCCGAGCTTGCCGCGGGGTCTGATCTCCGACCCTTGCGGGTGGTCGCCATCGGCGGCGGGACGGGCCTTTCCACGCTGCTGCGCGGGCTGCGGCGCCACGTTCCCGCACCCGGGCAGAGTCCCGACGCCAGCAAAGCCATCGCCGACCTGGCCGCCGTAGTTACGGTGACCGACGACGGCGGCTCGTCAGGCCGGTTGCGCCAGGACTTCAACATGCTGCCGCCGGGCGATCTGCGCAACTGCATGGTGGCGCTCAGCGAAGAAGAGGATCTGCTGGCGCGGCTGTTCACGCATCGCTTCCGCGGAGGCGACGGGCTGAAAGGTCACAACTTCGGAAACCTGTTTGTAGTCGCGCTCACAGAGATCACGGGGGACTTTGCCCAGGCGGTGCAACTGGCCTCAAAGATTCTGGCCACGCGCGGGCGCATTTATCCGGCCACCACGGCCAATGCCACTCTGGTGGCGAACATGGACGACGGGTCAGTGGTGCGCGGGGAGACTAAAATCACCGCCAGCCGGCGGCGCATTGTCGAACTGACGCTCGATCCTCCTCACCCCGCGCCGCTGCCGGAGACACTGGAGGCGATCGAGCGCGCCGACCTGATTACGGTGGGACCGGGCTCGCTGTACACGTCTTTGATCACGAATCTTCTGGTGGACGGAATCCCGTCGGCACTGGGCGCGGCACGCGGCTTGCGTGTTTTCATCTGCAACCTGATGACGCAGGCCAACGAGAGCTTGAATCTGACGGCCTCTGAACATATTGAGCGAATCTACGACCACACTCGCACCCACATCTTCGACTATGCGATTGTGAACTCGGGACAGTTTTCGGCCGAGACGCTGGCGCGTTATGCGGCCGAGGGGGCGGCGCCCATTGTGCCCGATATCGAGCGCATCGAGGCCCTGGGCGTGCGCTGCATCGTCGGCGACTTTGCCAGCGAAGAGAACGTGGTGCGGCACCGCGCCGATCGCGTAGCCGAAGCGCTGCTGGAGCTGGCGGCGAAACGCACAGACCCATCGTAAAAGATTCAATAAAAGACTCTTTTCAGCCTGAGACCTCTTGGGATAGAGTCGAAGAGCGCGCTTATCTTAGCTTCTTCAGGGATCGAGCTGCGAGGAGGATTTCATGAACAAGGCCCGAGTATGGATGACGTTGGGACTTTGCGTGATTGCTTTTGCCGCACAAGCGAAGAGTCAGAAAGGGAAAGCTGGCCTGTGGGAAATCACAAGCAGCATGAGCATGAGCGGGATGCCAAACATGCCGTCGATGGGGTCGCACACAATGCAGGTTTGCGTGACGCAGGCTATGGTCGATAAGTACGGAGGTCCCTACAGCAACCCGCAGAATGGACAGTGCCAAACGAGTAATGTGGTGGTCACGGCGACAGGGATGACCGCGAACGTGACGTGCACGGGCCGGACGAACATGACCGGAACGGTGCAGACAACATTTGTGGATGCGAACACAACGAAGACCACAATGCAGATGTCGATGTCGACGCCCAACGGCCAGTCGATGACCATGACGACGCAGTCGACCTCGACCTACAAAGGCCCTGACTGCGGAAGCGTGAAGCCGCTGGCGATGCCAGCGAGCCAGTAAGCCAACGAGTTTAGCTCCAGCCTCACCGGAACTCTTGGATCCAGCGCGCTTGCAATCCTTGCGCGGCGAGGAGGACTTCATGAAGATCACCCGAGTGTGTTTGACACTGGGACTTTGCGTCGTTGCCCTCCTCGCGCAAGTCCAGTGTCAGGGCAGAAAAGCCGGACTGTGGGAAATCACCACAACCATGAGCTTGAGCGGAATGCGCAACATGCCGAACATGGGACCGTACGGACCGGACACGATTTGCGTGTCGCAGGCGATGATCGACAAATACGGAGGCCCCTACGTCAATTCGCAGCAGGGACAGTGCGCGCTAACCAGTGTGGTGCTTACGGCGGGAGGCATGACCGCGAAACTGACGTGCCCCCAAAACAGCTTGACGGTCGGTACGGTGCAGACAACCTTTGTGGATGCGAACACAACGAAAACCACGATACAGATGACCACGTATTACCCGATTGACCATAATGAGGCACCCCTGAATACGACGATTCAAACCACTGCAACCTACAAGGGGTCCGATTGCGGAAGCGTGAAGCCGCTGGCGATGCCGGCCAGTCAATAAGGGCGAGGAATGCCTTCTTTGTTCGAGGCAAGCGCGGGCGGGGACCGGCCGCCGAAGGGAAAACGTTGGGGGATATTCTTCGGCGGCCTCTTGGTGCTCGGCGTCATGGCATTGGGATTGTTGGCGAACTGGGAATTTGCCGGCTATGCCCTGACGGGATTCTCCTGGGTCCGGACCAAAGGCACGGTAGTGGAAGTAGACGCGATCGTCGCTTCGGCTCCGACGATTCAATTCTCCACCTCTGACGGCGCGACTCATTCGTTCCAAGAGGACTACTCAAGTATCTGTGGTGGATACCGAAGTTTCTGTACTGTTCGGAATTTTGCACCCGGCGAAGTTGTGCCGGTGGTCTACAATCCTCGCGCTCCGCAAACGGCGTTCGTCCACGACTGGGCGTTGTTCGTCACCGTAGCGAAAATGTTCTTCTGGGCGGGCATGGGGCTTCTGTTGGTCCTGATCATGGCTGCGGACCTCATGAAGAGGCCCATTCGTGGTTCGATTCGGCCGGACGGCGGTACGGATTCCTAGGCCAGCGAATCGGCGGGTCCTTCGACGGTACGCTTAAGCTGACCGCAGGCGGCGAAGATATCGCGGCCGCGGGGCTGACGGATGTAGACCGGAATTTCCTCAGCCGCGAGCGCGCTACGGAATGCTTCGACGGCCTCGGGTTGAGGCATTTGGTACGCGATGCCGGGACCGGGATTCCAGGCAATCAGATTCACCTTGGCGGGCAGGCCGGTGCGGCGCACGAGCCGGGCGACCTCGCGAGCGTGCTCCAGGCGGTCCGTGACTCCGGCGAGCAGAACGTATTCGAAGGTGATGCGTTCGCGAGGGCGCAGAGGGATGCGGCGAACGGCTTCCATCACCGTTTCGATCGGCCACTTGCGGTTGATGGGCATCAACTCTGCGCGGATGGTGTTGTTGGGGGCATTCAAGCTGATAGCCAGCCTGGGGCGCAGGTCGGGCGGTTCCTGGGCAAAGCGTTCGATGCCCGGAACGATGCCGGAGGTTGAGACGGTCATGCGCTGCGGGCTCAGGCCAACCTCATGCACGAGCAGGTGCACGGCGGCCATGAAGTTCGCGTAGTTCAGGAACGGCTCACCCATGCCCATGAAGACCAGGTTCACGCGATCGCGGCCCACGCGGACAGAGTGGCGCTCAAGGACCGCGATCACCTGGCCGGCGATCTCTCCAGCAGTCAGGTTGCGCTGCAGGCCAAGTTTGGCGGTGAGACAGAACTGGCAGTTGACCGCGCATCCCACCTGGCTGGAAACACAGATGGTGGCGCGGCGCCGATCTTTTTCATCGGCTTCGTTTCCGTCGCCGGTTTCGCCTCCGTCGCCCTGCGGCATCCAGACCGTTTCGACAGTCATCGGAACGGGCATCGCGGGATCGGGCGGACGGCACTCGACCAGATAGCGCTCTGTGCCATCGACGGATTGATAGGTCTGGGTAATGGCCGGACGGCCGATATGCCAGCCTCGGTCCGCCAGCTTCTGGCGCAAAGCCTTGGGCAAAGTAGTGATTTCAGAAAGTTCTGTAATCCATTGACAATACATGGCTTCAGCGAATTGCTTCCCTCGCCAGGCTGGCTCGCCCTCGCGCACCAGAAGCGCCGAAAGGGCTGCCGCATCTAATCCAAAGAGCGACTCCCGGCTCCCCGCGGGTCGGCTGGCAGAGTCTAAAGAAACGATTTGGTCTGAGTTTCCGGGCACAATGGGCTGAGCCTAGAGTATCTTAGCCCTGACGCAAACGCGGTTTTTGTGAGTGGCCTCGTTCTCCCCAACAGCCCAGCGCCGGCGGCAGAACGCCGGAGCGCCGCTTTGTCCTACAATCGAAGTTCGACAGGATGCCGATGAATGCCGAGCGCAACCTTCGCCGCACCGTTCTAGCGAACGGCCTGATCCTTCTGACTGAGCGCATGGACCATTTGCGTTCTGTGGCTATGGGTGTGTGGATCAAGTCGGGCTCGCGCTGCGAAGCCGCGGAGATGAACGGCATCTCGCACTTTGTGGAGCACATGCTCTTCAAGGGCACGCGCTCACGCTCCGCGCAGAAAATTGCCCGCGAAATGGACTCCATCGGCGGCAACCTGGACGCCTTCACCAGCAAGGAAACCATCTGCTTCAACGTGAAGTCGCTGTCAGACCATGTGCCCGTTGCTTTGGACGTGCTGACCGACATGGTGCTGAATCCCATCTTCGCGCCTCCCGAGATCGAGCGCGAGCGGGGCGTGATTCTGGAAGAGATCAAGATCGACGAAGACAATCCGGACGTGCTGGTGCACGAGCTGTTTACACAGAGCTTTTGGAAGGGGCATCCGCTGGGGAAACCCATCCTGGGCACGACGGAGACGGTGGGCCGCCTGGGCCAGAAACAGCTCTTCGGGTATCATGGCGACCGATTCCACGGCGGGAACATGGTGTTTTCGGCGGCAGGCAACCTGGACCACGACCGGTTTGCCGACGCTGTTGCGGAGAAGTTTTGGGGGCTGGCCGGCGGCCCGGCACTCGAGGAACTCTCGGCGCCGAACGCGAGCGCACGCATCATTCTGCGTAACAAGAAGGCGCTGGAGCAGGTGCAGATCTGCCTGGGCGTTCCCGCGCCGCCGGTCACGGATGAAAACCGCTATGCGACGTCGATTCTGAACACTGTGCTGGGCGGGGGCATGAGCTCGCGGCTCTTTCAGACCATCCGCGAGGAGCGTGGGCTGGCCTATTCGGTTTACTCCGACCTGAGCCCCTATCGCGACACGGGAAACCTCTGCGTCTACGCGGGGACGTCGACCGGCAAGGCTCTGGAAGTCGTGGACCTGATTCTGGCCGAGTTCCGCAACCTGAAGGAGACGCCGATTGGCGCGGAGGAATTGACACGCGCCAAGGACCAACTGAAGGGCAACATTCTGCTGGGACTGGAGAGTTCGAACGCGCGTATGGCCAACCTAGCCCGCCAGGAGATGTACTTCCACCAATTCTTTTCGGCCGACGAGGTCATCGCGCGCATCGACGAAGTGGACGCCGGCCAGGTGCAGGTGATGGCGCAACGGCTCTTCCAGCCTGAGAGCATCGCTGTGACGCTCCTGGGACGGCTGGACGGCGTGAAGCTGAGCCGGGCAAGGCTGGCGTGTTAGAAGCAGGGAGTAGGGAGTAGAAGAAATCCCATTCAACCAACCCCTTTGCCAAATTCACAGAGCGCAAGTCCGCACCTGGTCAGCCCTCGCATTCCGCTCCACGCGCAGAAGTGAGTGTATTCACGGACTCGACTACTCCCTACTGCCTATTCCCTGCTTTTTGAGCGATCCATTTCCCTTTCGCGTCGGTAGGTTGTAGGATTTTGACGGATGGGCCGGAAGGTCACGCCAGCGAGCAAGAATCTCTCGCTGGGAGCCCCGAACAATACCGGCCTGCTCTACGAGGCATTGGGAATCCCATGAATTGCACGAATTCGCTTTCTTGCCGCAATCGCGTGCGCCGCAGTGACGTGCCCAACGGCTTTACCCTGATGGAACTGCTGATCGTGATCGCCATCATTCTGATCCTGATGTTGATGGCGATCCCGACCATTGGCGTGATGAAGATTCACGCCAACGAAGTGTCGGCTATCAACTCGGTGCAGGCCATCATCAAGGCCGAGATCCAGTATGAGACCTCCTATCCAGCCAACGGCTTCGCCTGTTCCCTGACCGCTCTGGGCGGAGATCCCAGCTCCGGCCCGCCGACCCCGACACAGGCGGAGTTGATCCAGGCCGATCTCGCCTCCGGCTACAAGTCGGGATACATCTTTAACATCACCAACTGCTCCAAAGTCACAGTTGCCGGCACCGACCGCATCACCGGCTTCGAAGTGACCGCGGTTCCTGAGGCCATCGGCAAGACGGGAAATCGCGGCTTCTGCAGCGACCAGAATGGCGGCTCGCCCAAGTACGATGCGGCGGGCGGCACCAACTGCACACAGCTTCTGCAATGACATGCGCAACCCTCCGGCGGCGCCATGGTCCAGCCGCGGCCCGCGCCGCTTTCGCCTTCTTCATTTTTGGTGGTTGCGCCATTCCGTCGGTTGGCCAGAGTTCGTTGCCGCTAACCGCGCACGGGTTGGCGCAACGTGTCGACCGCCATTACGACCAGTTGCATTCCCTCAAGGCAAGCTTTACTGAAGACTACGCCGGGCTCGGCATGACGCGGAGCGAGAGCGGCACCCTTTTGCTGCGCAAGCCGGGCCGGATGAAGTGGGAATACAATTCGCCGCCGGGAAAAATCTTCCTGCTCGATGGTGCATACGCGTGGTTCTACACCAAAGGCGATGTGCAAGTGCAGCGCATCCCGGCAAAGGAACTCGATGATCTGCGATCGCCGCTGCGTTTTTTATTGGGCCACACGCAGCTTGAAAAGGAGCTGACCGGGATGACGTTGGCCGCGGCGCCGAACGGCTGCTTTACACTCACCGGCCAGCCCAAAGGGCAGGAGCAGCGTGTGACGCGGATGACGCTGACGGTGACCGCTGCCGGCGCGATCACTGCGATTGAAGTGGAAGAAGCCGATGGCGCGATCACCCGGTTCATGTTCACGGGAGAGCAGGCTGACCCGCCGATACCGGCCGAGATCTTCAAATTTACGCCACCGGCGGGCGTGCCGGTAGTGGACGCGATGCCGCCGGTGTGAAGAGCAGGGAGTAGGGAGTGGGGAGTAGGGAATAGAAAAGCCGTTCCCGATTCCGAGACTCAATTCTTCCCTGCTCAATTCTTCCCTGCTCAATTCTTCCCTGCTCCTTCGCCGCAAAACCCCTCACAACTCGTCACTCGCTCAGGTGATTGGGCTCACTGACGACGTCAGGGGAGTGGGTATCCCCTTCGCTTGGTGCAACCAGGGTCCCCGATTCAATTCCTCACCCCCCGAGGAGTTCATCCGAACGAGGAGACTTACCATGAAAAGTACGATCTCGATTGTCGCCGGCACTGGCCGCGGCAAGGGCGCTTTCCACATACTTGCAATCATCCTGCCGGCCTGCTGCGCGCTGTTGCTTTTCTGCGGTTCTTTTATTGCGGCTGGGCAGGATCAGCCACAAGGCGCGCCAGCCGCCCAGAATCAGCCGCAAGCCGCTTCGCCCGCCAAAGAGATGCCGCCTATGCCGGCAGCGCCTTCCGAGGGCAAGGTGATCATCTGCATTTACCGGCCAGGGGGAGCCGTCGGCTCCGCCGCTCATGACCACCTTTATGTCAACGGCGTCTATCTAGCCACGCTGCTTAACGGCGAATATGCCTGGACTGAGGTGGAGCCGGGCACGGTCGTCGTTGCCGGGATGGCAAAAATGTATTACGGACCCAGCATCATCATGTCCAGCGCCGCAGCGGTCAACCAGACAAGGGGCCAGGCCGAGAGAATTCGAGTCGAAGCCGAGGCGGGGAGGATTTATTACATGAAATGGTCTTCCGGAATGTTCGCCTCGGGCATCAAGGTGACGCTGATGGATCCAGTGGTCGGCGCCAAGGAGATGCGCAAGCTGCATCCTTCCAAGCCCGCGAATACGGGCGAAGACAAAAGCGATAACGCCCCGCCGCCTGCCGGCTCACCTGCTCCTGCGCAGCCCGCCGAGCCGGCGCCTCCTGCGAAGTGAGGCTGAGCGCATTCTTCGCCGAAGTTGGCGGAATGGGTGCGATTCAGCCTCCGCCGAGGCTTCCCCACAGGGGCTAAAGCCCACGATCATTCCAGGCAATTACGGCAAGGCTGAGGCCGTGCCCTGACCCACGACTTATCGCGAGTGAGATTTTCTGATCGCTGCGGCGAGTGAAAGCGAACTCTGGAACGAGACCAAGTCGCACGACGAGGCGGTCGGCTTATTATTTGCCGGGCTTGGCGGGAGCGCTGACGGGAGCCGAGTGGGAGCCTTCCAGAACCGAGTGCGTGCCCGTAGAGCGCACAAAGAGAACCACGAGGGAGATGGAGGTGCACATGAAGATGATGGCCGACCAGGTAGTGAGCCGCGTGAGAACATTGGCCGCGGCGCGGGGACCAAATGCGGTCTGCGAACCCTGGCCGCCGAAGGCGCCGGCAAGATCGGCGGAGCGGCCCTGCTGAATGAGCACAACGCCGATCAGAAAAAAGCACACAATCACGTGCACGACAATCACAAAATAGAAGAGAATCTGCATTCTTGAGCTACTTTCCAAGCGGGTCCGGGAACGCGAACGAAAGCGTCATCGGCCCAGGCGCAAAGATTTTTGGTGCGGAAGGCGGGACTTGAACCCGCATGCCTTGTGGGCGCCACCCCCTCAAGATGGTGTGTCTGCCAATTTCACCACTTCCGCATGAATGTACCGATGAAAGTATACCAAATGCGGGATTCGCGGGGATGCGTGCGGGGCCACCGTCAGGACTGGAGATTCGCGCCCAATAAGCGCTCCATCCAGCGCGCGAGAACCCGCTCTTCGGGCGAGCCGACGGATTGGGCGGCATGCACGTTTCTGCGCTCCTCGGGGGCGCGGTTCTGGCTGAGCTTGAATTTGCCCTCGATGCACGCGATGGGAATGCGAAAGCCCATGATGCCCGCGAGCATGGTGCGGCGAAAGCCCTCAGGCAGTCCGCGCCAATGTTCCAGATAAGCAGGGTCATGCCGGGCGATGAGATCGGCGAGGAGGGCCTCTTTGCCGGGATCGTCGTCGACGAGCGAGAGCGTGCCGCAGGCGTGAACAGCGATGTAGTTCCACGTCGGCACGGAGAGATGCTCAGTGTAGAGGGCCGGGGAGACGTAACTGTGCGGCCCTACGAAGACGACGAGAGTTTCCCGTCCGGCGAGGAACTGCCAGTGGGGATTGGCTTTGGCGAAATGGCCTTCGATGAGGCCATGCTCGCCCTCGTCCTTGATAACCAATGGAAGGTGGGTCGCAGCAACGCTGTCGCCTGCTGGCTCGCCTGAAACCGGACCGAAAAGCGTCGCGAACGAATGAGCCCGCATGGTTTCAAGAAGGATGCCGCGGTCGTGAACTTGATTGAATCTGGGTGAGTACATACCTGGAAAATCCGCTTGAGTTTTGAACGCGCTCCCGGATTCAGGATAGCAACTGTGGATCGCGCGGGCCGCAGAACCTCACCGAGTCCCGGCAATTGCGCGTTGGTATAGACTCATCGCAAGCCTATGCGCACCGTTGCGTTGTCCGCCGTGCTTTTTGCAGCTATTCCAGCCCTGTCCTGGGGCCAAAGTTCAGTCAGCCAAGCTTCCGCTATGACCAAACCCAAAACGCTCACGCCCGAAACGGTGCATCGTGCCGCGCTCGTCATTGATACCCACGCCGACACGCCGCAGCGCTTCCTTGACGAGCATTTCGATCTCGGCGATCCACTCAACGGCGGCGACTTCAACCTGGAGACGGCGCGCAAAGGAAATCTGGGCGCGGAGTTCTTCTCGATCTGGGTCGATCCGGCTCGTTTCAAGGGCCAGTACGCGCACCGCACGCTGGAGTTGATCGATTCGGTGAAGCAGCAGGCGGCGAAGCATTCCGATCGGATGGTGCTGGTGACTTCGCCGGAGGGAATCGAGTGGGCGCACCGGCAGCACAAGCTCGCCGCGCTGATGGGGATCGAGGGCGGGCACTCGATCGAGGACTCGCTGGGGCTGCTGCGCCAGTATTATGCGCTGGGCGTGCGCTATATGACGCTGACCTGGAACAACTCGAATGGATGGGCCGACAGCTCCGGCGACATCGAAGACAAGAGCGTGCCGCACACCGAGCAGGGATTGAGCGAATTCGGCAAAGACGTAGTGTACGAGATGAATCGCCTGGGGATGATGGTGGATGTGTCGCACGTGTCGGACAAGACGTTTTACCGGACGCTGAATATTTCGCGTGCGCCGGTGATTGCCTCGCATTCGTCGGCGCGGGCGCTGTGCGATGCGCCGCGCAACATGAGCGACGACATGCTGCGCGCGATCGCGACCTACGGAGGGCCGAACTCGAAGGGCGGCGTGGTGATGGTGAACTTCTACTCCGGTTTTCTGTCGCAAGCGTACCGCGACGCACAGAAGGCGATGGAGCCGGAGGTGCAGAAGGAGATCGACGCGCTGAAGGCGAAGAACAAGGCTGAAGGCAAGGAGACGACGCAAGCGGAGATCGACCAGCTGCGACGCGCCGCGGCGGACCGGATTCCGCGGCCGCCGTTCTCGGTGCTCATCGACCACATCGACCACATCGCCAAGGTGGCGGGAGTGGATCATGTCGGTCTGGGATCAGATTTCGATGGAATCAATGGGCAATTGCCCAAGGGACTCGACTCGCCCGCCGATCTGCCCAAGATTACCGCGGCGCTGATGGCGCGCGGCTATTCGGCCGAAGACTGTCGCAAGATTTTGGGCGGAAATTTGCTGCGTGTTTTTCGCGAGGTGGAGCAGGTGTCGAAGCAGTTGCAGGCGGAGAGCCGGCCGCGGATTACAGAAAAGCAGTGAGCAGTGGACAGAACGTGGGGGGAATTATGGCGGTTTGTGATGAGTGCTTTCAGAAGTTCCTGCATCCGCTTATTCATGAATCCATGGAAAAGAACAATCGGCTCAGGGAGAAGCACGGCCAACACGAGCGGTGGGATTGGGACTGTGATTCGGCCACGCTGACGTTTTCGGACGCGGGCCAGCCGAAGCTACGAATTCAATGCTCCGTCGTTGGGACTACACAAGGCGATTCGTGGGAATGGTCTTGGGCGAATTCGAATATCCCCGCGCATGAGAAGAGCGACATTGAACGAGTGCGCGAGTTCGGCGAGGCGGAGGGATTCGACAAACTTACTTCCAAGTTCCTCGACGCGGACGAATACACCGGCTGGGAAATGACTGCTGTTGCGGCTCACGTTTTGGGAGCGCCGGGATCCTATCGGTTTCCAACCGAGCACGGATACTGCTATCTCGTCTATCGCGAGATTGTTGAACTCGGCGATAAGTTCTCTTCAGATCTGCACGGCGCAATGCGCGGT
>Ga0326727_10024364_pt1 | contig 11455 bp, 9 predicted proteins | sample MB2enrmetagenome_FD_207643 | JGI IMG/M metagenome (GOLD analysis project Ga0326727, IMG submission 207643) | Lab enriched peat soil microbial communities from McLean, Ithaca, NY, United States - MB29MY | ecosystem: Environmental > Terrestrial > Soil > Wetlands > Peat | place: USA: New York... | reverse complement strand
TTCCCCTTTGCCCCCCGCGCCAGCTTGATACCCAGGCGCGGCACTCGTTCGGCATAAGCGCGATACTCGGGGAATTGCCGCTCCAGGAATTCTTCTTCGGCGCGGATCACGGGCAAATAGACGGCGAAGAAAATCGCTGCCAGCACCAGGAAGATCCACCCGCTCCGGGCCGCTCCGGCAAAACCGAGCGCGATGATCGCGGAGCCCAAGTAGAGCGGATTGCGAGTGTAGGCATAGGGACCACTGGTGGCCAATTCCGTGTTCTTGCGCACATGGCCGGAAGCCGCCGCCCGCAGAATCAGTCCGGCCACAGCTACGCATCCTCCCCCCGCCAACGAGTGCGCAGTTGGGCGCGCCAGCCAGAAATAGAGCCCGGCAAAGGCAAATCCGAGGGGCACACGAATGCGACGCGCCACTTGCGACCAGTTGCCTGTGCCCTTCATCGAAACTGGAACCTCGTAGCCGTTTTCGCCAGCAGTTGGTGCGCGGCGCTCAGCACGCGGGCGGGAGCAATCTCGAACATGGCAGCGTCGGGAAGGGCCCGCCGGGAGTGATTGGTCACGCTTTGCGGACTGCGCAAAACCACTGCCTCGGTGGCGTAGGGGCCATTGCGGGCCGGGTCGGTAGGGCCGAAGATGGCTACCACCGGCACCCGCAACGCCGCCGCCAAGTGCATCGGACCGGTATCGCCACCGATAAAAAGACCCGCCTGCCGGGTCAGCGCAATCAGTTCTCCCAAACTATATTGTCCTCGGACCGCGCCCCCCCGGCCGCCCGCTACCACGACATCGGCCAGGGACTCCTCGCCTGGACCGAAGTTTACCAGGGAGCGTATCCCAGATTCAGCCAGTCCCGCAGCCACCTCGGAATAATATTCAACCGGCCAGCGTTTAGCCGCCCAGCCGGCGCCGGGATTGACGATGGCGAATGCACCCGGGCGAAGTTTCTGCCGGGCCAGTTCCTCGCCGGCCCAGAGCGCGCCCGCCGTATCCAGCGGCAGTTGCGAAGGGGGAAACGAAGCGACTTTGCAAGTGGCCGCAGCGGAACCGCCGGTCAGCTTCCGAATACCGTCGAGCAAGGAAAGGTTCTGCTCGATGATGTGGGTCCCTTCGCCGGCGAGCCTGTGCGTGTAGCACACGCCCGCGGCAGGCTCCCGGGGAGCGCAGAACCCAAGCCGCACGGACGCCCGGCTGGCCAATGCTACGGCTGCGGATTTCCAGGCGCCTTGAAAATCGATCGCTACGTCGTAATGAAGGCTGCGCAGTTCGTGGAAAGCGATCCGCACCTCTTGCCAAGTCTCACGCGCCAGCGGCCGGGTCCGCCAGACCTGGGTGTTGATTCGGTGAATCCTGTCCACCAAGGGCTGTTCCGGAGATCGGGGCCGCACCTTCCCGGCGCCCGCCCGGGAACGATCACCCGGCGAAGAGCACAACAGGGCCGCCCAACGATCTTCAATGGCCCAGCCAATTTGCGCATCCGGAAGCATCGCGGTCAAGGCGCCGACGGCCGGCAAGGCATGAAGGACATCTCCCATAGAGCCCAGCCGCACCACCAGGATGCGCAGGGCGGGTGCGTCCATACTCTTCATTCTGAGCCCCTAGAATCCGGCGGGGCCGTCGGCTGCGGGTTCCGCGCGCGCTGGATCAACGCGGTGGCCGAGTGCTCTTTGGGATCGCCCACGATGGCGACGCGCCCGCCGTAGTCGATGACGACCTGGCGCTCCGGAACGGTTTCGGCGGTATAGTCGGTGCCTTTGGCGTGCACTTCGGGATGCAGCTCGCGCAACAGCGCGCTGACGTCCGTCTCCGCAAAGATCGTGACCGCATCCACGGGCTCGAGGGCAGCCAGAATCTCGGCGCGCTCGGCTTCGGGCATGAACGGCCGGCCCTCGCCCTTCAACCGGCGCACGCTATCGTCGGCGTTGATGGCCACCACCAGCTTGCCCCCAAGTGCTTTGGCGGCGCGCAGATAGCGCACATGACCGACATGGAGCAGGTCGAAACAGCCGTTGGCGAAAACAATGCACTCGCCGTTCCGGCGCCATTCCGCCACGCGGCGGCACAACTGCTCGCGACTCAAGATCTTTTCGGGCACGTTCTGTCGATTCTAGCTTAATGGCGGACCGAGCCCGAAGGGTATGGCATAAGCAGCCGGAGAGCCCGTGGTACAACCTCAATCCTGGCGGGCAGCGTACCCAGCAGCTCCCCATCCGCCTCAACGTAGATACGGGAAGCATTCTTCCCGGAGTCCCGGCAAACCACGCTGGTGGCGTCCAGCAACTCGATCTTTTCCAAGCGCGGCAGGCGCCCCGCCAGAATGCCTAGCATAAACCGCAAATAGGACCAGCGACTGCGTGTCTTGAACGCCACCAGGCGCAAGTCATCGCGCTGCAGAGTGGCTCCGGGCGCCAGATTCCGCAAGATGCCGCCGAAATTTCCGATACGCACGGCCAGCAGTTGCGAGACCGCTTCCGTCCGTCCGGCCCCGTCTCCGGTCAGGCAAAGATCGGCTTGGAACCAGGGGTAGCGGTGGGTTGCCCAAACCCGCAGAGACTCAGCCACATAGGCCGCATAGCCGAAGGTGCGTTTGAGGTTGGCATCGAGGCGGTACATCACGTCGGCGTCCGCCCCGATTCCAGCGGCCACCGTGAAGTAGCGAGACTGGGTGGCGCCTGCGCGGTCTTGGAAGACAATGCGCCCCACCGCAATGCGTACCGGTTGGGCGAGCAACAGCAGGCTGGCGGCCGGCCCGGGCGAACTCGGCAGCCCCAAGTCCACGGCCAAGGCATTGGCGGTGCCCAGCGGAATCACCCCGAGCGCAGCCTCGCCGCCCACCATGCCTTGGAGCACTTCGTGGACGGTGCCATCCCCGCCGCAGGCAAGCACGGCATCGCATCCGCCGCGCACGGCCTCGCGCGCCTGCTCCCCGGCGCTCCCCGGTCCCCTGGTTTCGAAGGCATCGGCCGCCACCCCGGCTTGCCGCAACACCGTGAGCGCCGCTTCAATTTGGCCTTTCCGGCGCCCACGCCAGCGGCCGGAACTCGGATTGTAGATCAAGGCTGCGCGGCGCATCTAGGGGCACACATTGCAGGGCACAGCGACATTCTCGCATATCCCTAAGACAGGAATCCGCGAAAGGGCCGGAGTCCGCGAACCCGACTTCGGACCCCGAACACCCTCGCTGCCGCGTTGACGTGCGTTCACCGGCTCTGAGTTTGTGAAGACGCTCCACGACGCCCCAGCTTCTCCACCAGATCTTTCGTTGACAGCCGTTTCCAACGCCTGCGCAGATCTCTGCTCGCATGAGCTTCAGCCGTCGCGCGGTCCGCCGATGGCGCGGCACTGCTGACGAAGTTTGTGTCGGAGATGAGATACAGCAGCCCCGCCGGTCCATAGTACGCGTTCGCGTTTGGGTTCGAAGTGAGCACCGCCAAGCAGCTGTTTCCACAGCGGATCATCGATAACGGGTTTCCGAAGATGTTGTCCACCGTGATGCTCGCGACCGGTGCGTAAGTCGTCTGGTCGAAAGATTGGATGGTGTAACTATTGCCGGCTTGTGCCGACGTTTGCCCGAAAATGAATACGCGATTGAGGGAGGAATCGGGCGCCACCAGACCCGAGGCGTCAAACGAGCCGACGACCATGGCCGTGGTAGGATCTGCCACCTTTCCATTGTCACAGTAGACTAGCCCGATCCCAAAGTCAGAATGGATTGGATCCTCCGAATCGGCGAAGGGCCAGCCGCCCTGGAGCAAGGTCACTCCGGAAGCATCCACCTGGAGAGCATAGTCAGGCGCTTGGTCCTCGTCATTCTCCGCTCCGAGCAGGATGGAATCCGTTTTGCCCCAGGCAAGCACGTCGTATCCAAGAGAGCTCAGCTCCACTTTTGGGCGCTGTGTCTGATCATCATAAACGGCAACGCCGCCCATCCCCGCAGGAGTGTAAGCAATGCTCATCAGCGTTACGGCGCTGGTGTGCGGATTCTGCGGTGCAGCCTTCAAGTCTCCCGCGAAGAACTCAATGCCATCGTAACCCCAATCTTCGGCAGAGGCCTGATTCTGGAGGGGCCAAGTGACCGGGGAGGCTAATCCCGGCAGGGCGAGCTGAGTCTCGTCAGTTGCCCCTGCATAGGCAAGGTAGAGGAACTGGTCCTGGGCACCGATGCTCAGGAGATCCGGGTTGGGGCCGACTGCGACCGAATTCTGTACGCTTCCGTCGGACGGGTCTACGGCGACGACGGAATTGGGGTACGCGCTGTCATCGTCGGCGGTGCCTACGTAGAGCAAGGATCTGGTGCCATCCCATGCCATCGCGAGGCCTGACAGATTCACAGGTTGCACCTTGGTTCCAGTCGCCGATCCAGGCAGGATGGTGAAGGCAAGAGAGTTGGTGGCAAACGAGTTCCTCTGGGCATCGTAGATGCTGATCGGCAGCGTGCCCGGGGACTGCAGTGCCTGGGCTGGAATCGTCACCGTAAGTTGGGTCGAGCTGACGAACGTGGTGGGAGTGGTGTTAAGTTGCAGGAAATTGCAGCTCCAGCACGCCGTGCTGTTGGCCGTGAAGTTGTTTCCCGTAACGGTCACGGTCACATCGTTACTTCCTGCCGGCGCCGATGCGGGGCTTAGCGCCCTCATCCACGGATAGGTGGTCGTCACGGTTCCTGCGGTGGTATCCGGCGACGAACTGGGATTGATTGCGGTGCCGTCAATCAGGATAAGCTGGGTGCCGATGAGCGCCAACCCGGCTTTGCCCCAGCGCACGATACGTCCCGTCGCATAGCCGTTGCTGCCCGCGTTAGCCCCCGACAAGTCGACACGTTCCAAGAAGTCGTAGCTGGCCAGACCGAAAACCCACAGCTCGGACTCATTTCCGTACAGCTCCGGCGCTGTGACACAAAAAAAGCGTCCCGTGCCGGAATCGGGGACGCACTCGAACCCGGTGGCGTCCACGTAGTACCGGCCCACCTGCGTTTGCAGCACCGGATCGGCCACGCTAGCCAAGTTGTATATCAGTCCGTTGGACGGGACATAATACGAATAGCGTACGCCGCTCCCCCCTTGAAAGCCGCTATATCCGGATCCCCGCGCTACCCCAGAACTGCTGACGTTGATTACATAAACACCCCCGCTGCTGTCGATGGTGTCATACTGCGTGCCGTACAGCACTGAGTCGTCTTTCCCCCATTGAACCCAATCGGTCAAGGGCAGCCCCCCGGTCGAGCCGATCCCCGTTATTGCTGCCGGGCGTTGCACAGCGTCATCGTAGACATAAATTGACGATCCAAAGCCTGTTCCTCCAACTCCTGCAACCACTGCTAGCGTGTGCGGATTGACGCGCGCGGCCTCGAGAGACACGGCGGCCTGCGCCATATCGTACACACCGATCGGCAGAGAGATGGAGATGTCTTTCTGCAGGCCGGGAAGAGTGTAGCGCTGGACTGCGGAGTCGCCGTCCACGCCGACCCACACGTACGAGGCATCCGAAGAAATGGAGAGCAGGTCGGGGTTGGTTCCTGTCTGCACGCTAGCCAAAACCGTGCCCGCAACCGGATCGATGGCGAGCAGGTGGTTGGGATTCGTCGCATCGGTCGAGGGCATGGAGGCCAAGAGCATTCCGTGAACGGAGTCCCAGGCAATGTCGTTAGGAAGAAAATTGAGCGTCCTTATCCAGGTGGTCGTTGGTGCGGCTTGCGCGATGGAGAACGTCAGTGCTCCGGAAGTCCCGTGTCCCGCGGTTGAGTCGAAAACGGTAACGCTGGCCGTGCCTGCAGCCGCCAGATTGCTCGCCGGAACTTTAGCCGTGAGCTGAGTTGCGCTGACGTACGTAGTTGTCAAGGCGCTCCCGTTCCATTCGACCTGGGACACGGCAGTGAAGTTGGTGCCGGTTGCCTGGAGCGTCAGCGCGGATCCGCCCGCGAGCGCCCTGGCGGGAGCGATGGAGACAAGCGTAGGCGCCAGGATCGAAGACGTCTGTATCCCTTCGACGCCGCTCCCGTTCCCCCCGCCGCAAGCTGCCAGTATGAGCACAAGAAAGAAAAAAAGGAGGAGAGGCGGAACGACTCGCCGCATACACGTCCTTTCTACCGCAAACGTGACGTTCTGAGTTCTGCTGCCCTGATGCGTGCCAGTATACTCCGCGTCATTATCCTGGCGGCACACCACGACTATGCTTACCGCCGCGTTTCGACGGTGTCGGCGCTCCCTGCGGATTGGTACCGGTAACGGGCTTCGGGGAAGTTGGATCAAATTGGGGTAGCAGCCCCGCGATGAACACGGCCTAGCCACTTTGACGCTCAAGTGCTGCCAAGGCACGGCATTAGGCTGAACGGCAATTCTTCCGAAAGCCGATGGGAGAATCCCGAGACCCGCTGAACAAGCCAGGGTCAGATGCATGCGCACGGCGGAGGTCTCGACTAGGGCTCGGCGGGGTTAGGAAACTCGCGACCGCTGACCAGCCGAGGCCCGAGTTCAGGCCGGATGATTGCCGCGCGTGTACCCCTTCCCATCATCGCAAAGGTTGTGGGTTGGTCCGCCGGCACAACGGCGAAGATAGCGGCAAGGTATGGTCATTTCCCGATGGAGGAACTCCGTAGCGCCGTGGATGCTATCGGCGTTTCGGCCATGATTGAGGCGGGGTCCCCGCAATTCCCCTCGCAGCCGGAAGCCAAAGCCGGACCCTACCGCCTTAACTGATTGAAGTAATCTGGTAGGGGCGGCAGGACTCGAACCTGCGACCCTCTGCTTAGAAGGCAGATGCTCTATCCGCCTGAGCTACGCCCCCAGAAATCGGTTCCGCGTCCCTGCCTTTGTCCCGCCCAGGTGAAGGCCGGGTCAAACAGGAGACAGGGACAAGAACCTGCTGTGGTCATTGTAACTGCAGCCCGCCCCGGCACGAAACCGGCCCGCGATTCCGCCGGACTGCCCAGCTAAGGTCTTCAAAAGTACCGATTTGGAACACACAAATGTGTCGACAAACGAGCGATATGCTTGACTTGCCTGCAGAAACTTGGGATAACTACAGGGGTCCAGCGGGGACCAGTTTGGGGGTGTCAGGGGCTTGGCGGAAGTGCGTATTCAAGAGGGCGAGTCTTTGGAGAACGCCCTGCGCCGCTTTAAGCGCAAGGTACAACAGGAAGATATCATTAAGGAGGTCAAGCGTCACTCCTATTACCTGAAGCCGGGCGAAAAGAAGCGCGCAAAGGAAGCTTTGGCTCGCAAGCGCAGCCGCAAGAAGGCGCGCAAAGAGCAGGATTAACCGTCAGCGGGCCGCTTTTGCCGTGCGGCTCTAAGCTTTTGCCGATGGGCGATACAAGTTGCAAGGCTCCTATGCCGGCCACGCCGCCAGTGAACTTCGAAGCCGTCTAAATTGCAGGGAAAGGGCCGAACTCGGGGATTCTGTGAGCTGTCTGTGCCGTTGCGCTTTTCTGAGGAAAAGCGTTCCATGCGTCGTTGTAGATAGGGATCTAGGGAAGAAGGGGGTCTCGTTCGATGGAATTCCAGGACAGGATGTTGAAGTGCATTGACTGCGGCGCCGAATTCGTGTTCACCGCCGGGGAGCAGTTATTCTTTCACGATAAGCAGTTCAAGAACGAACCGAAACGTTGTAAGCCCTGCAAAGCCAAACGAGCGCAACAGTTGGGAATGGGCAATTCTGGGACGTATCCCAGAGTGGAAACCCGTACCATGTGCTCCAGTTGCGGCAAGGAGACAACCGTGCCTTTTAAGCCCACCCAGGGGCGCCCGGTGCTCTGTCGCGAGTGCTTCCAGCAGAAGCGAGCCACCGCAGCTACAGCCTGAAGAGCTGCGGACCGACATCTTGCCCGCGCAACCGCGCACGTAGACGAGGAGGTCTGTCTGCGGCTCGCTACATCCGTTCCGCAAGCGGTTGGGGCGCCAGCCGCCGGCTAGCCAGCTCTTCTAACGCTATTGCGAGCGGTTTTCGGACTCGGGGGTGAGGTGCGCCCGGCCAAACGGGCGCGTTTGGCGTCTTCGTGAGCCACCAGCAGGGCTTCAATCTGGCGCAGCAGGTCTTCCGTGCCGACCGGTTTCACCAGCAGTGATTGCGCCCCGTGGGTGTGCCAATCCGAGCTCAGGGCAGGATACGCCGTCAAGATCGCGGTCGCCGGATCGTAGGATTGTTTCTTGGCGGCGCGAATCACGTCGTAGCCGGAATTGGCCTCTTCCATCCGCAGATCGGTGATGACGAGGTGATAGGTGTTGCCTTCGAGCTTGGGAAGAGCTTCGCGCGCGGAGTTGGCCGTATCGACCTCGAAACCGTTCATTTCCAGGATGGCTTTCAGGGTGAGGAGAATGGGCAATTCGTCATCGACCACCAGAATGCGGCGTTTCATCGGACCCCCTGCAAGAGTTTATCGCGAAAACAGCCCCGCTTGCATTTCCGGCCGCTTGCCAGTTGCGTGATGGGAAGTAAGATGCGCGAATCCAAGCATCCGGTTGCGACGAAGATCGGCGCCGTCCCGGCGCCAATGTTGCCTATAATAACATCGTGTCCAGTTTCTACGTGGAGAACTTCGGCTGCCGCGCCACCCAGGCCGACGGCGCCGTCATCGAGCGCGAACTGCAGCAGTGCGGCATGACTCCCGCGGGCGCGCCCGGCCGCGCGCAGGTGGTGGTTTTGAACACCTGCACCGTAACCGCCGCCGCCGATCGGGATGTGCGCGCCGCCATCCGCCGCATTCACCGCCAGAATCCCCGCTGCCGAATTCTGGTTACGGGATGTTATGCGCAACGCGCCCCCCACGAGATCGCCGCCATCCCCGGGGTGAGCGCCGTCATTGGCAATTCTCACAAGGCCCAAGTAGCGCAGCTTGCCTCCGGCCGCGATCCCGGCGGGAGTCTTCCCAAGGAAGCCGGAGCGCGTTTCGCCACGGGCCTGGTGCAACCGACAGCCGCGGATGCCAGTCCCCCACTTCCCGGCATTTACGTGGGCGACATCTTTGCTCACACCGAGCTGGCCGCCGCTCCGGTATTCGAGGCAGGCGCCCGTACCCGGCCCAATCTTAAGGTGCAGGATGGCTGCAACCATCGTTGCTCGTTCTGCGTTATTCCGGCGGTGCGCGGGCGCAGCCGCTCCTTGCCGCTCGCGGAGACGCTACGCGAAGTTCAAGCCCTGGCGGAGGCCGGCTATCGTGAAGTCGTGATCAGCGGCATCGATCTGGGACGCTGGGGCCGCGATCTGCCGGGCCAGAACCGCTTCGAGGACTTGCTGCTCGCCATTCTGGAACAAACTTCGCTGGAGAAGCTGCGAATTTCGTCCGTTGAGCCCATGGACTGGAGCGATCGGTTGATCGCCCTGGTAGCCACATCCAACCGGATTGCCCAGCACGCCCATGTGCCCCTGCAATCGGGGAGCGATCGGGTGCTGCGGCAGATGCACCGCAAATATCGCCCCTGGCATTACGCCGAGCGCATCCGCAAGATTCGCGAGGCGATGCCGGAGGCGGCAATTGGGGCCGACGTGATGGTGGGATTTCCCGGCGAGACCGACCTGGACTTTGCCGAGACCCAGGCGCTCGTGGAGCAACTGCCCTTCACCTATCTGCACGTGTTTACCTACTCCGCCCGTCCCGGTACGCCCGCCGCACAAATGTCCGGACAGGTGGCCGCACCGCTCATGCGCGAGCGCAACCGCATCCTGCGGGAGATCGCGGCGCGCAAGAAACTGGCGTTCATGCAATCCTTCTTGGGCCGTACCATCGACGCCCTCACTCTGCACACCTATGAAGGAGGACACACCGAGGCCCTGAGCGACAACTACTTAAAACTGCGCTTGCCGGGCCGGCTCGAGGCCAATCGGTGGGTCGCAGCCCAGGTGGAGAGTGCGGACGCCGCCGGGCTGACGGGAACGCTCCCTACTCCCGAATCTTGATGGCCAAATCCCGCAATTGGGTTTCACTCACGGGCGTGGGCGCGTCCACCATCAAATCGACCGCTTTCGCGGTTTTGGGAAAAGGAATCACTTCGCGCAGCGACTCGGCGCCGGCCAGAATCATTACGATCCGGTCCAGACCCAGCGCAATGCCGCCGTGCGGGGGAGTGCCATAGGTGAGCGCCTCCAAAAAGAAGCCGAAGCGCTGCCTGGCCTCTTCATCGGACATGCCGAGGGCGCGGAAGATTTGCGCCTGCACATCCTGGCGGTGGATACGAATGGAGCCGGAGCCCAGTTCGATGCCATTCAGCACCACGTCGTAGGCCAAGGCGCGCACCGCGGCGGGATCGGACTCCAGCTTGTCCATGTCCTGCGGCTGTGGGGAAGTAAAAGGATGATGCGCCGCCGCCCAACGCCGCTCCTCCTCGTCCCATTCGAACATGGGGAAATCGGTGACCCAGAGAAACTTGAAGACCCCCGGCTTAAAGGCGCCGTGGCGGGCGGCGTACTTCTGGCTCAGGGCCACGCGCAAGGCGCCGGCTGCCGTATAGACGCTGACGTCGTGCTGCTTCACCTCGGGCGCCGCGTGACTATCCGCGGGATGCGAGCCGGGATGCTGGGTGCCAGCCACCAGCAGCAGCAGATCGCGCTCTTCGGCGCCGCTCATCTGCCGTACTTTGGCCATGGCTTCCGGAAACTGCTTTTCCAGGCGTTTGGTGTCTTCGAACAACTTGGCGCCATCGCTCTTTTGCGCGAACAGCGGCTTGATGTCGTCGCGTTCTTTGCGGGAGAGCTCGCCGACTTTCGGAATGCGAATCAGCATGATGGGACCTTGCGGCTCCACGTTGAGCTGGGCTATTTCCGCCTCGCTGAACGCGCCGCGCACGTCGCTCATGCCGGGCAAGCGCCAGTCCGGCTTGTCGGTGCCGTAGTGGCGAATGGCCTGATCGTAGGTGATCTGCGGAAACGGCATCTCCAGTTCGTGCCCGGCCTCCCGGAACGCGGCCGAGAGAAAGCCTTCGACCACGGTAAAGATGTGGTCGAGCTGGGGAAAGCTCATTTCCAGATCGATCTGCGTGAATTCCGGCTGCCGGTCGGCACGCAAATCCTCGTCGCGGAAACAGCGGACCACCTGGAAGTAACGGTCGAAGCCGCCGATCATGAGAATCTGCTTGAACAACTGCGGCGATTGCGGCAACGCATAGAACGAGCCCTTGTGCACCCGGCTTGGCACCAGGTAGTCGCGCGCGCCCTCCGGCGTGGAACGCGTCATGAAAGGCGTCTCGATCTCCAGGAAACCTTGCTCGGTCAAGTACCCCCGCACCGTCTGCGCGATCCGGTGCCGTAAGACCATGTTCTTCTGCAACTCGGGGCGCCGCAGATCGATATAGCGGTACTGCAGACGCAGTTCTTCGTTGGGCAGCATAGTGTCGCTGGGGAAGAACGGGGGCTGGGCGCTGACGTTCAGCAACAGCAGCTCCTGGGCGACCACTTCCACCTCGCCGGTCTCCAGGTTCCGGTTGACCGTCTCCGGATCGCGCTGTTTTACCGTACCGGTAATGGCCACC
>Ga0326727_10024363_pt1 | contig 11455 bp, 11 predicted proteins | sample MB2enrmetagenome_FD_207643 | JGI IMG/M metagenome (GOLD analysis project Ga0326727, IMG submission 207643) | Lab enriched peat soil microbial communities from McLean, Ithaca, NY, United States - MB29MY | ecosystem: Environmental > Terrestrial > Soil > Wetlands > Peat | place: USA: New York... | reverse complement strand
TCGCGCTTGTCATCCAGCCGGTCCAGCACCATCGCGACCGCGATCGCATAGGGTGTCGCGGCGATGTCCGCGGCGTTCTTGCTGGACGCAGCCTTGGTGGCCAGCCGGATCAGTTGCCAGGGTTTCTTGAGCCGCGTGCCCAGCAAGGCCAGTGCGAAGGCAAGCGCCTCGCCGTGGGCTTTTCCGAATCCATCCAGCAAATCGCCGGCTTTGGCGACCCACGCATCGTCGAATTCGTCGATGGCGGTCGGCAGCGCGTCGCCGAACTTTATCAGAGCGTCGCGTGAGCGCAGAACGCACAGTATCTTGGTGAGGTCGCTGAAGGCCGACGGCGAAGCCGTATAGATTGCCAGCCTGGCGCGGATCAGTGCGGCGCCATCCGGCGAGCAGATGGTGCTCTCGAGGCTCTTGCCGACCTTGGTCTGGAATACCGCGGCGGCCTTGCGGGCTTCGCGCTGGTTATCGGTGGCGATCAAGTCCCGCATGGTGGCGATATAGTCGCGCGCCATCGTCGGCAACAAATCCCGGGTGATCCACTCCCAGATTGGGGCCAGCGAACCCCGTGTAATCCGGCCGGAATTGGCGTGCTCGGGGGCCCCGTCGACGAGCAGCGGCTCCAGCGGCGCGAAAAAATAGCGCGAGGGGTTTGGCACGCGATTGTGGGCCCGCCCGCTATTGCGAAATTCGGCGCGCAATTTTTCCAGGATCGCCGCGGAGCCCGGTATTTCCGCGCCGCAGGCTTCGAGCCGCTCGAGTTCAGTAAGAAGGTTGCCACGCGCCACCGGCGTCAGCCGCTGCAGATAGTCCTGAATCCGATCGGGTTGAATCATAGCACGCAACTGCGCGAATGGATGGAGTTTCGACGAGGCCCGTCGCGCGTGGGCGTCGTGGCGCTTCCAGGCGCGGTACCAATTAAAGGAGATTGTCGTAAATTAAGAGGTAAGCCCGGTGCCGGGAAAATTGCGGGGCATGCGCGCCGACGTCACACGTTCGGTCAATCCAAAGGACTACCCGGGATGCGACGCTCTATATGCATCCGAACGGGAATATGGACGCCGTTGCAGGCCGTGGCGCGACGCAATTCTCTTCTGATTATTTCCAAACACCGTAGTCTTACCGGGTACAAAATTAACACTCAAACAGGAGAGCCCCGCTAAGAAGAAGCTAATGTCCCAGCGAGAACCCAGAACCGGTGATTCGTGGTCGAAGTGGATGGAGAGCGACGAGCTCTTCCCCGACGTTCGAAACATGAACCGGCCGCTCGGCACCCGGAGCCGGGCAGCGGACGAAGCGGGGACCGCGATAGAACGTCAGTTGAACGGCCCCCTGACCGCGTTGCTGCTCTATATGGGTGAAATCAAGCAATACAGCCACCAGCTTTCGTTGGCCGGGCAGAATCGGATCTACTTCCAGCAGATCGTGGATAACGCGCTTCAGCAAACCGAGCGCGTCTGTGCCCTGATCAAGCAGTTGACGGAGGCGCGTGGGGAAATTCAATCCGCCCCCACCCACGAGATCGGATGGGAGACCGTTGCCAGCCGCAAGGATGGCGTCGACGCGCAGCCCATGAATTTTTCCTCAGCACCTGGTCAAAAGCCTCTGACCAAACGCGAGCGCGAGGTCCTGAATCTCATCAGCGAAGGTTATTCGAACAAGCAAGGCGCCCTGCGGATGCAAATCAGTCCCAGGACCTTCGAAAGTCATCGCGCCGTCGCGATGCGAAAGCTCGGAGCGCGAAACACGGCGGACCTTGTCCGCACTGCGCTCCGGCATCCAGGGGCCCCCTGAATCCGGGTGGGGCCAGGCGCCTCTCCTCCTCAATTGGGGCGAGGCCGCTAACGAACCTCCGGAACGCTTTCCCTTGTCCAGACCTCTCATCCCGTGGCGTTCAGCATCCGCTGCCCGCGCTGTGGCGCCGCGATAGCGCATGACTGCGGCCGGTCTGATCTGGATTCGCCAAACGATATAGAACGGCGTGCGGGGCGGGATCTCAGTAGAGGTCTTCCGTAGTCGTGTAGCCGCGAAATGCCGGCCGTAAGGCGTCCGTTTTGATCTTGGGCTCAGCCGGGACGATCGTTATCGACCATCGCGCCGGGACGCTCGACTTGTTTTCCAGCACCGATCGAACATGGCCGCTCACCGCCAAGCCGCCCGATCTCGCTGTTGCGAGCCGGCCGTTGAACTGCGCGATGCGAAAACGCCGCGCTTCCTTTTTGTCGGTCGTTTCGAACGTGAACATGTGGCACCCTCCGCTCACGCAACTATCGTCGTTCATTGTTAGCCGTATATGAAAATCCGAAACCGTATAAATACGGCGGGCGCCGGCGAAGATCGGCTGAGGCAGAAATCCGCAGGTATCAGCGCCAGCGCAACACTTCATTTGCGCCAGCTGCGTCAGTATCTGGATGCCGGGTTCCTCGCCGAGCGAAGATCAAGCGTGATGCAGTCGAAGCTGCGCTTGCGCAGCCAGCCCGGCGGCCTTGTCGATTGAACAGGCGCCCGTGTCACCGAAGCCGGCCTGTGTGGCGATCTTGCGGACGATCGACAAATGAAGGGTAGTGTCGTCGATGGCGAGGAGCCGGCTGGGCATGCGGCTGTTCCCACTCCGGTCGATGCGCGTCAATGTTCGCGCAAACCGTCTTGCGGTTCTGAAGCCGGTCCCTGCTGCCGGGTAAATTGCGATTCGTATAAACAGCACCGGGCGCTACGGCATGTCGGAGCGCAGTTTATTTTCCGGAAATCGGGACACGGACGGTCACGGCACGCGGCTCAAGGGCCCTAAATGCGGGAGCGCGCCTGACTTACGCCGTCAGTCCCGCAAACACCGCTTCCATCTTGGTCTTCAGCGTGGCGGCATTGAAGGGCTTGACGATGTAATTGCTGACCCCGGCCTTCTTCGCGGCGATGACATTTTCGGTTTTTGACTCCGCGGTGATCATGATGAAGGGCGTCTGCGCAAGCTCCGGACTGGCGCGGATTTCCCTGAGCAGGTCGTAACCGGTCATCGGCTCCATATTCCAGTCGGAGATCACCAGGCCGTATTTCTTGCCCTGCATCTTGGCGAGCGCCGCGGATCCGTCGGTGGCATCGTCGACGTTTTCGAATCCTATCTGCTTCAGCAGGTTGCGGATGATTCGGATCATAGTGCTGTAGTCATCGACGACCAGGATCGGCATCGACATATCGAAAGCCATGTCGTTACTCCGCGAAGTTCACAAATTGCCGAGCGCGGGCGCGCCGGTTCGTAGCATGCGAAAAATCCTCAACGCATGTTTTTTAATGCGCGCCCGTCGGTACCATGACAAGTATCAGCGGTCGTTGAACAGCCCGTTAACCAGGCAGAATAATTCGTTCAACAGTCGCGGCTCCGTATTTTTACGTGGCGCAATCCTGAATGCGTCCGGGACTTGCCGCCATCGGCGCGCAACAGGGCCAGCGATACTGGATCGAACCCATCGACAGGCTTTGAGGAGTGCGTATCGCTAATAGTTGCAATACATCCTCAGCTCCAGCCTTGGGGATCAAGCAATCGCTCGTACTGGGCCTTGACCGTAGCGTAGCATTCGCAGGCCGTCTTGCTGAGGCCCTCCCGATCGGAGATCTCGATGTGTCCTCGGCTGTAGCGAATATAATTGGCCTGTTGCAGCGTGTTAGCCACCAGCGACACGCTGTTGCGGCGTGCGCCGATCATTTGCGCCATCAATTCCTGCGTCAGCATAAGCTTGTCGCTGCCGGACAGGTCGCGGGTCTGCAACAAGCATCGCGCCAGCCGGGATTCTACCGTATGCGACGCATTGCATCCGGCGGTCTGCTGGATCTGCGCGTAAACCGCCAGGCCGTGGCGCACCAACGTCGATCGAAGCGTTGCGCTCCGGTCGGTAGCGGCGCGCAGCCGATCCAGTTCGAGCGTCGAGGCAACCCCGGGAACCAGCACCACCGCGCTGTTCAACGCGGTCGGATCGCCCAGGGCGGAGAATGCGCCGAAGATACTGTCGCGGCCGACCATGGCGATCTGAATATGCTCGCCCCGCGCCAGCCGTACAACGAGTGAGATCACGCCGTTATGCGGCAAGTAAGCACGCTTGAGCACATTGCCGTGCTCGACCAGCACCGAGTCCTGCGTCAGCTCGACCGTTCGCAGGTGAGGCCGGATCAGTTCGAAATCGTCCGCGGTCAGCGACGAAAGGAACCCGTTAGGCAGACGATGCACCGAGTCCATGGCAGTCTCCTGTTGGGAGTGCACCTGGTCTCTCCGTCGGAACTTAGGTACGCTATCGCTCATATGACAAGCAAGTAAAAAGAATTTCGGTAGAGGAATGGAGCCGCCGGCAAGGCTGTGTGCGCCCTGGCGTGCATATGAGGGGGCCATGCCGGCGCGTTGGCTGACGTTGCAGAATCCTTGGCCCTATCTGTCCAGCAATCGCTCAAATTGCGCCTCCACGGCGCCGTAGCATTCGCAGGACGTTTGCCTCAAGCCTTGCAAATCCGTGATTTCGATGTGGCCGCGGCTGTAGCGAATAGTGCCGGCCTGCTGCAGTGCATGGGCGACGATCGAAACTGCGTTGCGCTGCACACCGATCATTTGCGCCAGCAATTCCTGGGTCAGTGGCAGCGTTTCGCTGTCGGACAGATCGCGCGCGCGTAACAGCCAGCGCGAGAAGCGCGCTTCTACCGTATGCGACGCGCTGCAGGCGGCGGATTGCTGGGCCTGGGCGAGCAGCGCCTGTTCGTGGCGCATCAGCAGGTTTCGGAAAGCGGTGCTGCGATCGACAGCCGCCCGAAATTTAGTAACCTCGAGAATGCTGGCCTTGCCGGGCAACAATACAATCGCGTCGGTCAACGATATCCCACCGTCAAGTGCCGCGGCGGCGCCGAGCGCGCCGTCGCGGCCGACCATCGCCACCTCCACCGTTTGTCCGTCCGACAGGCCGACGACCAGGGAGATGGCGCCGCTATGCGGCAGATAGACATGCGTCATCGCGGCGCCCGCCTCGGCCAGCACTGCTTCCCTGGCAAGTTCGACGAATTCGAAATATGGGCGCAACGCCTCGAATTCCGCCACCGGCAGAGCTTGCAGCAAACGATTGCCGGACCGTTCGACCGAGGACATGAACTCTCCAACCGAAAGGCGGGTGTTCGAGAAGTCTCACTGCCACCTGCATTTCTCGGTTTTCGCAAACAACAACCAACATGTGCCGCGCGATTCGGTTTAGCAAGACGAAAAGTTGCACGCCTGTTCCTATACACGGTTCAGGGCAGACAGGTTCACCGGATTAAGACCGAAATGAGAAATGCGCGCTGATTCGCGGCGATAGAAATCGTAATGCAATCAATGTGGAACTCACGGCAAGGGATCGGACACGGCGAAGGAGCCCCTAATGCGCCGCATTTTAGTTGTGGATGACGATCCGCATATCGGTCTCGCCGTTCGGGCCTGGCTCAAGCGGCATGGCTTCAGGGTAGCGATCGCCGATGGCGGCGCTACCGGCCTCACCTCGCTCGACAATTCTACCTTCGATCTGATGATCGTCGATATCTTCATGCCGCATATGCGCGGCTTCGAGTCGATCAGAATATTTCACGATCACGCGCCCACGATACCGCTGATCGCGATTTCCGGATCTGCGTTTGCCGCCCCGGAGGCGCCCGGTCCCGACGTTCTAAAAATGGCGCGCAGCCTCGGCGCGACGCGCTGCCTGCGCAAGCCCTTTCGGCCCACCACGCTCCTCAGCGTGATTGACGAATGCCTGGCGGAGGCTGAGCTTCATCGTAGATACGCTTCCCTGGCTGCGGCTGCGAACGCCGCAGAATCACGATACGGAGTAGAACGTCGCGTCGGCTAGCGAGGGTGTTCGCGCAAACGGGATGGGCGTGGCGGCAGCCCGGATTGAAATCAAAAATGGGGGCCTCACGTGCAATACGATTCAGGGGTTACAGAGCCGTCGCAGGCAAATGTTCAGTCTCGAGGGTCCGGCATGCCGCGTATTCTGGTTGTTGACGACGATCCGATGGTCTGCATGGCCATCGAGATCTATCTTGAGCGGCATGGCTTTCATGTCACCATCGCCGACGGCGGCGAATCCGGCCTCCGGGCGCTCGAAGGCGCGGCATTCGATCTGATGATGATCGATATCTTCATGCCGCATATGCGCGGCTTCGAATCGATCAGGATATTCCACGAGCGCGCACCGGCGATTCCGCTGATCGCGATGTCCGGTTATGCCTTCGCGAATCTTAATTCGCCCGCGCCAGACTTCTTGCGGATGGCGCTTGAGCTCGGCGCATCGCGTTGCCTGCGTAAGCCCTTCGCACCGTCGGCGCTGTTGGCGGTAATCAACGAATGCCTCACCGAAGCGAACTCGCGCTGCGCGACCGTCGTTTAGTTGAGATAGCGACCACGCCGCCGTTGAAGTTCTGCTGTGCAACAGAGAGCCCGGGTATTCGAATGCCCGCCGGCCAGGCGTCCCAGGCTCGAGGCGACGATCCTCGGTCGGCAGGAAAATTGACCTGCTGTTCACTACGCTGATCGTGAGTCGGCCGCGGCGCGGCGTTTGACTGGTATTTCCCGTCGCTCTGGGTATTTGTACGGAGCCGCAATTAACGAACGGGTAGCGTGGACGGAAGAGTGTGGTCCGTCGCCCGATGAAACGTACGGCGTCGCGTCAAGTGTGTTCAAATCCAGAAGGGTATTCAAATGTCAGGTATAGTTCTCTCCGCGTCGGTTCGCCAGAACCTGCTTTCGCTGCAGTCGACCGCGTCGCTGCTAGCGACCACCCAGAACGATCTCGCCACGGGCAACGCCGTCAACTCGGCGCTTGATAACCCGACCAGCTATTTCACCGCCGAATCCCTCAACAACCGCGCCAGCGACATCAACAACCTGCTCGACGGCATCGGCAACGGCGTGCAGGTGCTGCAGGCCGCCAACACCGGCATCACCTCGCTGCAGAGCCTGGTCTCCAACGCCCAGTCGATCGCCAACCAGGTGCTGCAGACCTCGGTCGGCTATGACACCAAGTCCAGCGTGACTTCGGCTGCCGTCTCCGGCGCCACCGCGGACAACCTGTTGGGAACGCCGAGTGCCTATACCAGTGCATCTGCGGCGGCAGGGACGACCATCTCCGATGCGAAAACTTCGACGACCGCGTCGGCTACGACGCTGCTCTCCGGCGGTTCCAGCTCGGTTGACGGCCTCACCACATCATTGACCTCGTCGAGCACGCTCACGGTCAACGGCAAGAGCATCACCTTCAGCACCAGTGCCGCCACCAGCACCAGCGCCAATGGCGGTGTGATCAATCTGACCACCGGCACGATCGGAGACGTTCTCACGGCGATCGACCAGATCACCGGCACAGCAACGGCCTCGACCATCGCCAGCGGCGCGATCACGCTGCAAACCGGCACCACCAGCGATCTGACCGTCACCGGTACCGCCTTGTCCTCCCTCGGCCTCGGCACCGGCGTGACCCAGGCTCGCGGCGGCGGCACCACGGCGCTCGGCGGGGAAACCCTGTCGATCGCGGCAACTGGCGGCGGAACCGCAACGGCGATCACCTTCGGCACCGGCAACAATCAGGTTTCGACGCTGAACCAGCTCAATTCAGCTCTGGCGGCGAACAACCTGCAGGCCAGCATCGACTCCACCGGCGCGATCTCGATCACGACCAGCAACAACGCGGCCTCCTCCACCATCGGTGCGCTTAGCGGCACGTCGACCGCAAGCACCAAGACCTTCAACGGCCTGACCGCGGCGGCCCCCGTCGCCGACCCGAACTCGCTGACGACCCGTGCCGCCCTCGTTACCCAATACAATCAGGTTCTTCAGCAGATCAACACCACCTCGGCGGACTCCTCGTTCAACGGCATCAACCTGTTGAACGGCGATACCCTGAACCTGACCTTCGACGAGACCGGCGCTTCCAAGCTGGCGATCTCGGGCGTCACCTTCAACGATGCCGGGCTCGGCCTTTCGACCCTGACTTCCGGCACCGACTTCCTGGACAGCAATTCGGCCAACAAGGTGTTGTCGACCCTGACCCAGGCCTCCACCACGCTGCGCACGGAAGCCTCCAGCCTCGGTTCGAACCTGTCGGTCGTCGAAATCCGCCAGGACTTCAACAAGAGCCTGATCAACGTGCTGCAGACCGGCGCCTCCAACCTGACGCTGGCCGATCCGAACCAGGAAGCGGCCAACAGCCAGGCGCTGTCGACCCGGCAGTCGATCGCGGTGTCCGCGCTCGCGCTCGCCAACCAGTCGCAGCAGAGCGTGCTGCAGCTGCTGCGCTAATCCGGGTTAGTCAACCAAACAGCCACGAAACGGCGGGGGAAACCCCGCCGTTTTTCGTTGCTTGGGCCTCTGGCGCAGGCGCTTTTCCCTGTGCTGCGAACGGCGGGTTCCCGTTAAGAAAGCGTTAATCAAACAACTTAAGCCGGCATTAACCTTAATTTAAAGGAGTTTCATTAAAAGCAATGGACGTAACCTAGGAAGGTCTGAAACATGTCTGGTATTGTTCTTTCGGCTTCGGTTCGCCAGAACCTGCTTTCGCTGCAGTCGACCGCCGCCCTGCTCGCGACGACCCAAAACGATCTCGCGACCGGCAACAAGGTCAATACGGCGCTCGACAATCCGACCGAATATTTCACCGCGCAGGGCCTCAACAACCGCGCCAGCGACATCAGCAACCTGCTCGATGGCATCGGCAACGGTGTGCAGGTTCTGCAGGCCGCCAACACCGGTATCACCTCGCTGCAGAGCTTGATATCCAACGCCCAATCGATCGCCAACCAGGTGCTGCAGACCTCGACCGGTTACGATACCAAATCCAACGTGACCTCGGCCGCCGTCACCGGCGCAACGGCGCAAAATCTGCTGGGAACGCCCGGCGCCCCGATCGATGCGACTTTCGCTGGCTCAGCCGCCACCGCGACGGTTGCGGGATCGGCGGCCGCGGCCGGAACCGAAACCGGCTCGGCGCTGACGCTCACCGGTGGTGGAAATGCTCTGGGCACCTCAAAGCTGGATGGCGCCTCCGGAAACCTGAATCTGAGCGCGATCGCCGGCGACTCCATCACGGTTGGCAGCCAGACCATCACATTCAGCGCGAGCGCGACCTCGACGACGACGTCGGGCAGCACCACGACCATCGGCCTCGGTTCGGGGTCGACGTCGACGTTGAACGATATTCTGACCGCATTCCAAACCGGCTCTGGTGGCGGCACCGGAACGGCTTCGGTTGCCAGCGGCAAGATCACGCTGACCACCACCACCTCGGGTGGCGACTTCAACTTCACGGGAGCCAACGCCACCGCGGTTCTCACTGCGCTCGGTCTCACCTCCTCCAACGTTGACCATACTCCGGCGGGAGCACCGACCAGCACCGCGCTGACCGGCTCAACGCTGCTATCCGGCAGCTCCGGTGGCAGCGGGGCACTATCGACGGGTTTCACTGCCGGCCAAACCATCACGGTCGATGGCCAGACCCTGACCTTCGTGGCCTCCGGCGCATCCGGCGCCAACCAGATCAACGTCGGCGACAACGTCACGACCTTGCTCAGCAAGATCGACGGCCTCAGCGGCGGCTCCGGCTCGAGCATCAGCGGCGGCATTATCACGCTTCATACCGGCACTACCGCGGACCTGAGCATCAGCAGCAACAACACCGCTGCGCTGACCGCGCTCGGTCTCGGTACCAGCGTTAGCCAGGCTCGCGGCGCCGCCACGGCGCTCGGCGGGGAAACCCTCACGATCGCTGCCACCAATGCCGGTGCGACCGCGACGAACATCACGTTCGGCACCGGTGTCGGTCAGGTTTCGACGCTCAACCAGCTCAATGCGGCATTGGCGTCGAACGATCTTCAGGCCAGTATCAGTACCACGGGCCAGATCAACATCGTCACCTCTAACGACGCGGCCTCGAACACCATCGGGGCCATCAGCGGCACTGCGGCGGGAGTTGGACAGGCTTTTGCCGCTGTCACCGCGGGTGGGTCGGCCCCCGTTGCCGACCCGAACTCCCTGGCGACGCGTTCCTCGCTGGTTGCGCAATACAATCAGGTGCTGCAGCAGATCAACACCACGTCTCAGGACTCCTCGTTCAACGGCATCAACCTGTTGAACGGCGATACCCTGAACCTGACCTTCGACGAGACCGGCGCTTCCAAGCTTGCGATTGCCGGTGTCAACTTCAATGACGCAGGCCTCGGCCTTTCGACCTTGACCGCGGGGACCGACTTCCTCGACAGTAACTCGGCCAATAGTGTGCTGTCGCAATTGACCAACGCCAGCACCACGCTGCGTACCGCGGCCTCAAGCCTTGGTTCGAACCTGTCGATCGTGGAAATCCGTCAGGACTTCAACAAGAGCCTGATCAACGTGCTGCAGACCGGCGCCTCCAACCTGACCCTGGCAGATCCGAACGAGGAGGCCGCCAACAGCCAGGCGCTGTCGACCCGGCAGTCGATCGCGGTCTCCGCGCTCGCACTCGCCAACCAGTCCCAGCAGAGCGTGCTGCAACTGCTGCGCTGATCCCGCCGGCGGGTGAAACAGAAGCGGAACGGCGGGGGGAAACCCCGCCGTTTTTGTTTTCAATTTGGCATGCAAGCCGCGGCGGAATTCGAAATTGAACAAGCTGTAACCATATGGAAAGGGAAGCGCAGCTAGAGTTCGATATCGCCGCAAAACCGCTTTCAGTATAGTTGAGGTCGTGAATGTCGCACGCAGCTAAGGCCTACGCTCGTACCGCCCAAGAATCTTCCTCTCCTCGCGAAATCGAAGCCCAGGCGCTGCTGATGGCGGCAAGAAAGCTTGTCGAAGTGCAGACCAACTGGAATGGTCCCGACAAGCGGATGCATGCCGCACTTCTTTTTAACCGCCGGCTCTGGACCATTTTCATGAGCGCGGCCGAGAAGAATGACAATCCTCAGCCGATCGAGGTCCGTCAGAACCTGGTAAACATTGCCGTCTTCGTGATGCACCGAACCATCGAAATGCAGAGCGATCCCGATCCGAAGAAGCTGCAATCGCTGATCGACATCAATTCCAACATTGCCGCGGGCCTGTCGGGCCGCCCGTAGCGGCGTCCGGGTCCTGTTGCCCGAGGGCGCTGTTCCTCAGGCCGTGCGGTCGGTGACGAGAGGCCGCGTGGGCAGGCCATTCGTCAGGTCGAGCGTGTGGAAATAGGCGCGACGGCGCAGGACCGCCTCGTCGGGAAATTGCTGCACCACCGCGCCGGTCTTGCCGTCGATCACCTGGTAGACGATCGAGGCCGCGGCCTGATCGATAAACGCCTGACGCGATACGTAGTCGTACGGAGTTTGCGGATCGTTGCGCACGCTTGCGGCCGGATCCACGACTGTGACGCTTTGGCTGGCGGGCAGCTCGGTTGCGACGGCGCCGCTAGCCGCCTCGCCCGAAGACTGCACGACAGGCGTGACCGCCGGTGCCCCCACCGGC
>Ga0326727_10024362_pt1 | contig 11455 bp, 6 predicted proteins | sample MB2enrmetagenome_FD_207643 | JGI IMG/M metagenome (GOLD analysis project Ga0326727, IMG submission 207643) | Lab enriched peat soil microbial communities from McLean, Ithaca, NY, United States - MB29MY | ecosystem: Environmental > Terrestrial > Soil > Wetlands > Peat | place: USA: New York... | reverse complement strand
ATGTGCCCTGATCCTGTTTGTTGATCAGCGAATCGCGGATGCCGGACTTGTGATCCGGGCCTTCGTTCCAGAAGGACCAGCTTTCGCCGCCCATGTGATGCATCACCTGTGTGGCGTAGTACTCGTAGTAGAGGTTCTTGGTAGATCCCGGCGGAGATTTCTTGAGCAATTCGACACCGGCGAGCAATCCGGGGTTACGCGGGTTGACGCCGAGGTATTGTCGACAGAGCAACGCGACGGCGGTCATCGACGGCGTCACTTCCCGTCCCGACTGGTAAACATAGCCGCCTTTGCTCTGACCCTCCACCGAGTCGATGAAGCGCTCCACTCTTCGCAGCGTCGGCGCCGGTACGCTCAATCCCGCCATCTGACCGCTCTTTAGCGCCATCAGCGCCCAACCGGTGACGGAAGTATCACCGGGCGTCCGCGGCAAGTAGCGCCAGCCGCCGCCGCTCGGATCTTGCGAATCGACGATGTAATTGATCGCCTTTTGAGCTGATACCTTCAGCACGGGATCGCTGGTCAGGCCGTATGCTTCGCACATGGCAATCGCGGCCAGGCAGTGGGCGTACATGTCGCCACCGAAGTAGCCATCCTTGCCTTGCTTGGAAATCAGGAACTTCAAGCCGCCGTCGATGCACTTATGGTAGTCGAATTGGGGAGCTTTTTTGTCCTTGGACACGGGCAGCGGCTTGTGCGTCTGCCCGGCTGCCAGGAAAGGCAACAGCCCGAACGCTGTGCCGGCAATGTCATTGCGGCGCGTGCCCATCGCGGTGCAATCGTCGGTGAACGTCTTCCCTTCCGGGTAAAGCTTTTCGCGAGCATGGCGGTTGAAACCATCAAGCGACCACTGTCCGCCCTGTCCCTGGTGGTAAGCGAGCCATTGCAGGCCGCGAGCGACCGCGGCTTCCGAACGCGTGGTGCCTCCACCCTCTTGCAGCATCTTTTCACGCGAGCTGGAGCTCCGTCCGCCGAAAGGATTGACGGCGAACTTACCTCCATAGCCACCGATATCGCCGACCATCGGTGCTTTGCCGGGGTCGGGCAAAGTGGGTGCGCCACCCGTGCCAGAGTTAGACCCCGGTGGCGGGGGGAGCGTCATCGGCGGTCCTGACTCGGCATTGGCGATTCCCACGGCTGCCGTCGGGTCAGTCACACCCGGCACACTGACCTCGGCCATTCTCTCGGTTATGTAATTGGTTCGGACACTCGGATCGAGGCCGATGTCCGGGTTGGTCAGGTCCGCCTCTTCCTTCTGCGGCTCTTCGACTTTGGTTTCGGTCTCGACGTCCTCGGCGCTGGCGCCGGCGTTGACCACGCCGATGTTGACATTCATCAACAGAAGGAAGAGGACGACGTGTGCGACGATGCTGACCACGGTAGCGACAAGTGCCACGGCCAGGTCCGAGGTCTTGATGCGCTCCCGCTGTATCGTCGGGACGACGACCTTACGGAAGGCCGGTGCTGCATCAGGAGGACGGGGAGTCGGGGCTGCATCGTTGGCCATGGTGTCAGTCCTCGTGTGACCGCTTCCTCGCGGGCGCGAAAGAAACCAGCCTCACTCGATGTCGCTCGATCTATTCTCGGTCGCCGGTCCGGACTCCGGTTCATTCTCCAGCACGAACGGCCGCGGGGCGAGCGCTGCCAGGCGGCGGCGGACACGATCATCGCCACGCCGCAACCATACGGTCAAGAATACCACGGCCGCCACCGAGCCGCCGACCAGCGTCAGGAACGCCGGCATGACCCAGCTCCAGTCCGTCGGATGCTCCACATCCCGGGGCAGAACCGCTACGACGCGGCCGACAATCAACGGGGCCTCGCGCCATTGGTTCGGCTTCGGCGTGTCGCCGGCCTTGTAGCGATAGCGCTTGAACAAGTAGCCGGCGAACTCGACGCGCTCTTCCATCTTTTCGGTGGCACGCAACCCTTCCGGCAAATCGGTAAACACGCAGCAAACGGGATTGGAGCCAAAATCGGCATTGAACATCCAACCCTCGTAGAGATAGCGGACGCCCGCCCGCCGTGCGATTTCCGGTGGATCGTCATAGCGACGGATGCGCTTCATCCGGCCGCTGACGCGGACGATCTCGCCTCGGTACTTCTCCGGCTCGCGGAAAAGCTGCACATAGGTCAGGTCACGGCGAGCCGCTTTCTCGAGCGCAGCTGTTTCCGTCCAGTGCGCCAGGATTAGCGTGCGGGCGTAAGCTTCGACCTCTTGTGGATCATCGAGGATAGGCTTACTATCCGTCACCCAACCGCGCCATGCTTCGGCAAACGGCCGAACTTGCGCCGTGTCGACCAGCGTCCAACAGACCTTTTCTTCTCCGGCGCGCAGCGCGGCGAGCGCCGGCAGCGGCCGAGGCACACCACCGGCCGACAAACCGAACAACGCCGTGGCGCCGAGCGAGCAGCGGACATCGGAATCGAACAACTCCGGTCCCGCCGCGACAGGTTCGGGCAGCGGTTGATCGTCCGGAGGTTGTGCGACAGCAGGGACAGCCAGGCACAATAACGCCGCGAGCGCCTGAGCTTGCCAACCAAGTCGAGCGATCTGCTGCATCATCGCGTGGCTACCGGATGTTTGACGTGCGTCGCGACTCGACAGTTCCGCAAGATTGGCTCGTCACTTTCAGAATATCACAACCGGCCTATTGCGCATTGAGAACGGAATCCGGCGGCGGCACGAAGCTGATGTTCTCGAAGCCGGCCTTGCGACAAGCGTCCATCACCTGCACCACGCTGCCCCACTTCAATCGGCTGTCGGCTTGAAGTTTAAGCGCGGTCTTGTTGTCCACCGTTTCCTTGATTCGCTGCAGGTGCTTCATCAGGGCGTCGATCGGCGACTGCTCCGGCGTTGCCGGCCGGATCTCGGATGGACCGGCGCGATCTTGTACGGTTAGCGCACTGATCAGGCCGTTGTTTACGCCGTCGTTTTGCGTCTTGACGATGACTGTCACATCCGACGGAACCTCTAACGTCGCATTCGGGTCGGAAGCGGCACTTGGATCGACTTGCTCCTTCCGGTGCGCTGCCGCGGCGTTTTGAGACGGCAACGCGAGCTGCATCTGGCCTTCGAGATCCGACGGGCGGTAAATCAGGATGAAGAAGGCGAGCAGTTGAAACGCCATGTCCAACATCGGCGTAATCGGCAGGACCGGCTCGGGTCCGTCGCTCTGCTGACGTCGGTTTTTCATTTCGGCGGCGTCCCTCTCACGATGGCCCGCAAATGCAGATCGCGGAAGCCGATGGTCTTGCAAATCTGCAAAACGTAAAAGACCTCGTCGTACTGAATGTCCTTGTGGGCCCGCAAAATGATGACGGTGTGAACCTGGCCATCCTTGGAGAGCCGGCCGGCGTCCTCGTACTGCTGCTTGAGAAACGAACGTAACTCGTTGAGTTTTAGCGGCGGCTTGAGCAACGCGGTTGCCATCGCCTCGCCTTCACGGAATTTCTCCAGTTCCGCAGGCTTGTACTTGCCCGCCTTGGCTTGCTCGTCCACGTGATAGGGCAGGAGATTGATAAATAACGTGTCCGTTATATCCTTCATCATCGGCTTGGCCGACTGAGAATCCGGCAATTTGATGTCTTCGGTGGATTGTTCGCTGACGAAGTTGATGCACATCATAAAGAACATCAACAACTGTAGAACCAGATCCAATAGCGGCGTCAGATTCGGTTCCGCGCTGATCGCCGCGCCTCCCCCATGACTCATGGGACTACCTCATTCACGGACGCGAGGAGTCGAGTCTGCCTCTCGACATAAGCGATCTGCCAGGTGGCATGCTGCGGCCCGGTGGCATGCTTTGGAGGCCTTCTGGCAATAGTTGCCATCGCCGTATTACGGGGCCTCCGAAGCATGTCCGTGCCGGCAACATGCTTTCGAGGCCTCGCAAGCGATTTGCACGACGCTAAGGACATCCCGGCCTCGAATGCTTGCCACCCGACGATGATCGCGCCGCTAGATTGCCGACACTGCAAATGACTCTGCCTCTCTACGCCAACGTCATTTCTTGATCGTTTCAACGCCGGCCCGACTGTCGGCAGAAGGTGGCGGCGCAGCGGAAGCAGCCGGAGCCGGTTTCTTCGAGTTGTGGTACATCTGCGTGAGCAGATCGTCGGCGATATTGCTCGTATCCATCGTGATGCGGATAAGCCGATTGCGGAAGAAAGCGTGACAGAAGATAGCCGGCACGGACAGCGCAACGCCCAGCAATGTGACGACCAGCGCCTGTGAAATACCCGCAGCCAGCTTCGTCGCATTCGGCGTGCTGTGGGCCAATTCCATGAAGCTGACGATCATGCCGTACACCGTACCGACCAGCCCGAGCATCGGGCCGAGCGTGCCGATGGTGGCGAGGTAGGTAATCAGCTGTTCTTTGCCGGCGCGAATGCTTTCGACCATGTTCAGCGAAGCTTCGCGAGCGTCCTCGATGCCGTACTGCAGACGCCCCATGCCGGTCGTGAGTACACGCCCGAGGAACGAGCCATCTTCCTTGGCCAGCTCATAGGCTTCCTTGAACTTGCGGCGGTTGACGGTGTCCGTGAACTCTTCGACGAATCCCGGCGGAATTGCCGTGCTCATGCGCAGATCCATCGCCAACAGCACGATCAAGGCCACCAGACCGATCGAGACAAAGAGAATGATCGGTCCGAAGACAGGACCGGCCGAGTGGACGATGTGCATGAACAAGCCTTCGTACTTCGTCTCGGCGCTCGCTGTGTCCCCGCCGCCATCCTGAGCGCGGGCCGGGGTAGCGGACAATAGGCTCACGACAACCACGAAGAGAAGCAGAGCGGCGATGCGAACGACCGGGCGCGAGCGGGCAGGTACCGCAAAGAATGACATGAGAGAGGCCCCTTGCCTTGGAAGGCTCGATCAACTGATACTTCTCGGCGACTGGCCCGGCGCCCGTCACCGTCCCTGGTGCACCGCCGGGCTGAGGAAGGGTGCCCGGGCGTTGACGCTAGATTACTCCGCTTCGCCGATACCGGAAACTAAGCTTTGGACGGGCTGGCCGCGGTTTGGTTCCGCTACTCGATCGGAGATCGAGTCAGCAAACTGAAACGAACCGGTACCGAGGCTTGGGCGTTGCAGCATGCCATGGCCGAGCTTGGGAACCGGCCAACATCTATACGCATGCACACGCAACCGAGGTAAGCCGCCCTATCGAGACGCACGCTTTCTCGTACCCGCTCGCGACCGATCTGTCCAGCAGTGTCGGGCCGGACAGGCCGATCCGGGGTTCGGGATCGAGTATCGATTCAGTGTGACCGTTAAAGCCGGGAAGTGTCAAGGGATTTAACTGCGTCCGCCAGCCGCCACCTTGTGTTGGAAGTAGGCCAATGTTCGTTGTAATCCTTGCGCACGATCAATCTTTGGTTCCCAGTTGAGGAGCTGATGTGCACGCGAGATGTCCGGGCGACGGAGTTTCGGATCGTCCTGTGGCAACGGGCGATGTTCGATGCGGCTCTTGCTGCCGGACAGGGCAATGATTTCCTTGGCAAAATCGAGGATGGTGATCTCGGCCGGGTTGCCAAGGTTTACCGGCTGATGGAAGTCTGTCTGCAAGAGACGGACAACGCCTTCGACCAGATCGTCGACGAATTGAAACGAGCGCGTCTGCGAGCCGTCGCCATAGATCGTGAGCGGCTCGCCGCGCAGCGCTTGTCCCATGAAGTTTGGAAGAACCCGGCCATCGTCGAGCCGCATACGCGGACCATAGGTATTGAAGATGCGGCAAATGTGCGTATTGACGCCGTGAGCGCGGTGGTAGGCCATGGTAATGGCTTCGGAGAAGCGCTTGGCTTCGTCATACACGCCACGCACTCCGATCGGGTTGACGTGACCCCAGTATTCCTCTTGTTGCGGATGTTGCTCCGGGTCGCCGTACACTTCGCTGGTGCTGGCCACCAGGTAGCGGGCGCCTTTCGCCTTGGCTAAGCCCAGCGTGTTGTGCGTGCCGAGCGAGCCGACCTTCAGCGTTTGAATCGGATATTTGAGATAGTCGACCGGGCTGGCCGGCGACGCGAAATGGAGCACGTTATCGATCGGCTCGTCGAGTTCCAACGGATGCGAGACATCGTGATGAATGAATGAAAACCGCGTGTTGCTGCGCAAATGTTCGACGTTTGCCAGCGCGCCGGTGATGATATTGTCGACGCACACGACCTCGTGGCCCATCGAAAGGAACCGCTCGCACAGGTGCGAGCCGATGAAGCCCGCTCCGCCGGTGATGACCGTTCGCACGCTGCCTACCTCCGATGACAAAGCGCCGTCCAGATTATCCGCAATTCGCGCCGCAGACTAACGTTAGCACACGGGCGCTACCCGCCCGTTGAGGAATCAAGAGCATCAGGTCGTCTTACGGAAAGCGTAACGGATTTGCCGGCAGAAAGGATCGCGAAGTACGGATAAGCCCGGCAAACCGCGTTTGCAATTCGGTCTGATACGGTTATCCTACCACGCTAGACTAGCTGTTTTTTGCGGGAGTGCTGTTCGCGCGCCCCTTCAGTCACGGAGACAAAGGCCCATGGGCCGACCCATCCGCACGTTCACGGTGCTTCCCCACCTGCCGCAGCGCTTGCAAGCCCTACAGAAACTGGCTTACAACTTGTGGTGGTGCTGGAACCACGAGGCGGTCTCCCTCTTTCGGCGCGTGGACGCCGACGCCTTCGAAGCTGTCGAGCACAGCCCGGTAAAACTCCTGGGCGCCATCGACCAGGCGCGACTCGAGCAGTTGCTGCACGACGACGGCTTCCTGGCCCATCTTGACCGCGTCGAGCTTGCGTTTCACGAGTATTTGAGCGCGCCGACGTGGTACCAGGAAACCTTCGGATCCGCGAAAACCGGCAACGGTACGCCGCGCCTGCCGGCCGATTGCACCATCGCTTACTTCAGCGCCGAATTCGGCATGCACGAAAGCGTGCCGGTGTACTCCGGCGGCCTTGGCATTCTCTCCGGCGATCATCTCAAGAGCGCCAGCGACCTGGGCCTGCCGCTCGTCGGCGTCGGGCTCATGTATCGCGAAGGCTATTTCCGCCAGTATCTGACGGTCGATGGCTGGCAGCAGGAGCGCTATCCGGAGAACGACTTCTTCAATCTGCCGCTGGTGCCGGTCACCAGGTCGGACGGCACACCGCTAACGGTTGGCGTGCCGATGCCCGGCCGGGAAGTGCAGGTTCGCATCTGGCGAATCCAGGTCGGGCGCATTCCGCTCTACCTGCTCGATACCAATATTCCGCAGAACTCAGCTGAGGATCGCACCATCACCGCCCGGCTCTACGGCGGAGACAACGACACGCGCATCCGGCAAGAGATGGTGCTTGGCATCGGCGGCGTGCGCGCCGTGCGAGCCATCGGCAAGGAACCGACCGTCTGCCATATGAACGAGGGCCACAGCGCCTTCTGCGGTTTGGAACGCATTCGCTCGCTGATGGAGAAGACCGGTCTCGACTTCGCGTCCGCGCGCGAGGCGATCGCTGCCGGCACAGCTTTTACGACGCATACGCCCGTGCCGGCCGGCAACGACGTGTTCGCGCCGCAGATGATCGAGCATTACTTCGGGAGTTACCTGCCCGGACTCAAGATCAGTCGCGACGAATTCCTGGCACTCGGCAGACAAAATCCAGCCGATCAGTCGGAACCGTTCGGCATGACCGTGTTGGCCATCCGCCTCGCCAACGTCACCAACGGCGTCAGCAAGCTGCACGGCAGCGTCTCGCGCAAGATGTGGAAGAACATCTGGCCGTCGCTGCCCGACACCGAAGTGCCGATCACGTCGATTACCAACGGCATCCACATTGCCACCTGGGTGTCGCCCGACATGACCCAGTTGTACGATCGCTACCTCGGCACATCGTGGTCGGAACGCACCGAGGACCCGACCGTCTGGAAGCGAGCCGAAAGCATTCCCGACGCCGAGCTGTGGCGCACGCACGAACGCCGGCGCGAACGCCTCGTTGCATTCGCGCGTGGCCGGCTGAAAACCCAGTTGAAGAATCGCGGTGCACCGCCGGCCGAAATTGCCCGTGCGGACGAAGTGCTCGATCCCGAGGCGCTGACCATCGGTTTCGCACGCCGCTTTGCGACGTACAAGCGCGGCAATTTGCTGTTCCGCAATCTCGAGCGGTTGACCGCCTTGTTGTCGAACAAGGAACGGCCGCTGCAAATCATCTATGCCGGTAAAGCGCATCCGAAGGATCACGGCGGCAAGGAACTGATCGCCGAGATCATGCAGTTCGCTCGCCGGCCGGAGTTTCGACGCCGCGTCGTTTTCCTCGAAGATTACGACATCAACGTCGCGCGTTACCTCGTTCAGGGCGTGGACGTGTGGCTGAACAACCCGCGTCGGCCGCTGGAAGCATCCGGCACCAGCGGCATGAAGGCCGCCGCCAATGGCGCGCTAAATTTGAGCATTCTCGACGGTTGGTGGGTCGAAGGCTTCGACGGCGAGAACGGCTGGGCCATCGGGGCCGGTGAAGAGTACACCGATTTGACGTACCAGGACGACGTCGAGAGCCGCGCCACCTACGATCTGATCGAGCAGGAGCTGGTGCCGCTCTTCTACACACGAACGAGCGACGGTTTACCACGCGGCTGGCTGCGGCGGATGAAGCGAGCGATCACGACGCTGGCTCCGGTTTACAACACCGGCCGTATGGTCGCGGAGTACATGCGGGTTGCTTACGATCCCTCCGCACGCCGATACCTGAAGCTGACCTCCGATAACCTGGCGGAAGCTCGCGCTCTCGCCGAATGGCGGCGCACGATGACCCGCGGTTGGAGCCAGGTGAAGGTTGAATCCGTCGAGGCAACGGGAGCCGATCCGATGCACGTCGGCGGTGAATTGAAGGTTAGCGTGCGAGTTAATCTCGGTTCGTTCAAGCCCGACGACGTCAACGTGCAATTGTTCCATGGCCTGGTCGATTCGCTCGGCGAGATCCCGAATCCGCAGACGGTGATCATTGGTCACAACGGCGCTCACCAGGGCAGCGTCTGGGTTTTCGGCGGCACGATTCCGTGCCGCTCGAGCGGGCAGCACGGCTTCTCCGTACGCGTGTTGCCCAATCACGCCGACTTGGCCAATCCGTACGAACCCGGCTTGATCTCCTGGGGGTGAGAGCTGTCCTGTTGCGGAGGCCGGGGCGAGCGGCTGTTCGTCGCAACGATTCCCGCGAATTCAAGCTTCAAAAGAGGATGCGACGGGCGCCACAGGTTCCGGTACTCCGGAACCTGTGTGTGCCGTCACACGGCTCCGCTGATTATCCTCCCACGGGACGCACGGGTTCCGGAGCACCGGAACCCATGGCGCCTGGATTGGCCTCGCCCACAATGTTTCCTCTCGTTGATTCCGGAGTCTTGCCCTTCAGCGCTTGACGCAGGCCGGCGGAAAGGTAACGTGATAGGTTAGGAATCCCACCCGGGCGCTGTCCCGCACTCCTGCCCTTGATCGTCCCCGCTGGAGGCCTCATGCGACGCCGCCTCCCATTCTTCATCCTGCTTTTCGGGCTGCTTGCGCCTGCGGGCGGTGCACCCTCCAAGCCGGCCGATCATTGGGCATATCGACCTCTCGTCAAGTCGGCCATCCCGTCGGTCAATGCGACCGCTCGCGTTCGAAATCCGATCGATGCCTTCATCCTGTCCAAGCTCGAAGCCAGCGGCATGACCCTGTCCCCGCCGGCTGACAAGCGAACGCTGCTGCGCCGCGTTTCATTCGACCTGACCGGCTTGCCGCCGACACCGGATGAGATCGACGTATTCCTCGCCGACCGATCGCCGGATGCCCACGAGAAAGTGGTCGACCGCTTGCTTGCTTCGCCGCGCTATGGAGAGCGCTGGGCCCGACACTGGATGGACGTCATCCATTTCGCCGAAACGCACGGCAACGACCAGGACGCACCGCGCGAGCACGCCTGGCCCTACCGCGATTACCTGATTCGCTCCTTCAACGACGACAAGCCCTACGCTCGCTTTGTCGAGGAACAGCTTGCAGGCGATGTTCTCTATCCCAATGATCCGCAGGCGACGGTAGCCACCGGTTTCCTTGCGGCTGGTCCTTGGGATGAAAGCTCTCAAAAAGACATTCGCGACGACACGATCGATAAGAAGATCGCGCAGAACCTCGATCGCGACGACATGGTGACGACGGCGATGTCTGCTTTCGTCAGCGCAACCGTTCACTGCGCCCGTTGCCATAACCACAAATTCGATCCGATCACACAGGCGGAATATTACGGCCTTCAGGCTGCGTTTGCCGGCGTGGATCGAGCCGAACGACCGTTCGACGCCGACCCAGCCGTCGCCAAGACGCGCCGGGATCTACTGCGGCGCCACCAGGAGCTGGAGAGCAATGCGCCGGTAATCGCTGCCGAGTTGAGCAGCGCAGCCGTTCGCACGGCGGTCGCCGCCTGGGAGAAGTCGCTTGGCGATCGCGGCACGATCTGGACTGTTCTCGAGCCAACCGCGGTCGTCTCAACTGGCGGTTCGATTCCGGAGAAGCAGCCCGATCATTCAGTCCGCTTCAGCGGTCCAAGGCCCGCCGTGGATACATACTCCGTGACTGCACCTGTCGATTTGCGAAATATCTCGGCAGTCCGCCTGGAAGTGTTGACCGACGACAGTCTGCCGCACCACGGACCGGGGCGCCAGGACAACGGCAACTTGCACTTGAGCGAATTCCGCATCGAGGTCGCAGCGAAATCGAATCCAACCGGCCGTCAGGTGGTGGCTGTCAAAAGCGCCAGCGCTGATTTTGACCAGGTCGGCTGGGATATCTCGCGTGCCATCGACGGCAAGATGGACACTGCCTGGGGCATTTACCCGGAGGTCGGAAAGCCGCACGAAGCTGTATTCGAGTTCGCGAAGCCGGTTGACAACGCCGGCGGCGCTCTGTTCACGTTCACGCTGGACCAGCGACACGGCGGCGGGCATCTGATCGGACGACTCCGTCTATCGGTAACGGCTGCGAACGGCCCGGTGCGCGTCAATGCGCTTCCGACGACGGTGGTGAAGGCGTTGGCAACTCCCGCCGATCATCGCACGGACTTCGAGCAGAACGAGTTGGCTCGTCACGTTCTCCTGCAACGGATCGATGCCGGGCTTCGCGCACTACCGCCGGAGCAAATGGTGTATGCAGCGACCAGCGATTTCAAACAAATGGGCAGTTTTAAGCCGGCCAAAGGCTGCCGCGCCGTTTTTGTTTTGAAACGCGGCGATATCAACAGTCCGCGCGAGGCAGCCGTTCCCGGCGCGCTGTCTTGCGTCCCGAATTTGCCGTTTCAGTTCACTCTCGCAAAACCGGACGACGAGGGCGCTCGTCGAGCAGCGCTGGCGAAGTGGATGACCGATTCGCACAACGTTCTGACGTGGCGGTCGATCGTCAATCGAGTCTGGCACTATCACTTCGGCCGGGGCATCGTGGCGACGCCGAATGATCTCGGACACATGGGAGCA
>Ga0326727_10024361_pt1 | contig 11456 bp, 14 predicted proteins | sample MB2enrmetagenome_FD_207643 | JGI IMG/M metagenome (GOLD analysis project Ga0326727, IMG submission 207643) | Lab enriched peat soil microbial communities from McLean, Ithaca, NY, United States - MB29MY | ecosystem: Environmental > Terrestrial > Soil > Wetlands > Peat | place: USA: New York... | reverse complement strand
AGAAGACCGCTACGGCTGAACTCGCGGCCGGCGTTGAACTCAAATGACAAGGGGGGGCCAGTTCTTCGTGTCGCCAGGGGGCCAGTTCCGGGTGTCGCTTGACATCGGGCCCAAACTTTATGTGGACCTTTGCGACGAGGCTTGGCGCGCAATCGAAATCGAAGGCCGAGGCTGGCGCGTCGTCGCCGAGCCGCCCGTGTTCTTAGTCAGAGCTAGAGGCATGCTTGCGTTGCCGGAGCCCGAGCGCGGCGGGCAAATTTCGGAGCTGAAAGCGCTCCTGAACCTCAGCCGCGAAGATGATTTCAAGCTGATCGTGGGCTGGCTTCTGAGCGCGTTCCGCCCAACCGGCCCTTATCCCTTGCTGGCGCTCACGGGCGAGGCGGGGTCTGCAAAATCGACAGCCGCCAAGACGCTGCGCAAGCTGATCGATCCCAACGCCTCGGCGTTGCGCTCGGCGCCGAAAGACGAACGCGATCTGTTCATCGCGGCCTCCAACGCGGCCTGCCTCATCTACGACAATCTTTCCTCGATCCCGCCCTGGCTCTCCGACGCGCTTTGCCGCGTCGCCACCGGCGGCGGCTTCGCCACCCGCGCCCTTCACACCGATAGCGAGGAGGCCCTCTTCGAGGTATCGCGTCCGATTTGCCTCACCAGCGTCGGCGACGTGATCGCTCGCTCGGATCTCGCCGACCGGGCGATATTCGTTGCGCTTGGACCGATTGCGGACAACGACCGCGTTCCGGACGAGGTCTTTGCGCAGAGGCTCGACCTCGCTACACCCCGCGTGCTGGCTGCGTTGTTGGATGGACTGGCCCACGGTCTTGCCGAAAAGGAGAGCCGCGCGCCTTCTCGCTTGCCGCGCTTGGCGAGCTTCATCGCCTGGACGGCGGCCTGCGAAGGCGCGTTTTGGGAGGGGGGCGCCATTCAAGAGGCCTTTCATCGCAACACCATGGAAGCCGTGGACAGCGTTCTCGAAGGCGACGCCGTCTTGGTGTCGCTGCTCGCGCTTCTTGAGCAGTGCGGCGGTGTCTGGCGAGGCCAGTGCATGGCGCTGCTGGAGAGACTCGCAGTGTTTGCGCCCGATGGCGCGCGGCGCGAGCGAAGCTGGCCGAAAAACCCGCAGACGCTCTCAAGTAGGCTTACGCTCGCGGCGCCGGCGCTTCGCAAAAAGGGAATCCGCATCGAAAGAACGCGGGACGCTGCCGCGCGCACCATCGCCATCCTGTCCGAACGGCAATGAGGCAAGCGCTTTAGGCCCTGCGTGCCCCCGAAATAAGAGCGCGGAGCATCGTCACCATCGTCATCAACATTCATAAAGCCCACTTTCCCAAGTAACTTCAGATAATTATGCGATGACGACGCCGCGCCGCGGAGATCGCCGCCACAGTGTCATGGTCGTCATCGCGTAAACTGGATTTTCAACGATTTGAGGTGAAGGGAGTTTCGAGCCAGGCGGGCAAGTGCGGGTTTCTCCGCCAAATTTCAGTGGCGTTGAATTTTGCTATTTTGCCCCAAGCGGCAGAGGAACGGCAAGAAATGAAAGCTTTGAAGTCAGTTCTTCGCACGACCGCCACTTTCAGCAAGGCGTGACAGGCCGCGTCACCTAGCCTCGGAATTCGAGAGGCGCGAACGCTCGGGGACTTTATCGTTGGGCTCGTCCTTCTGCGGCATGGCTGCTTGTGAACCGTGATCCCTCAAGATCCCAGCACTACCCGAGATCGCGGCGGCTGGAGCTATCAAGCCTGTCCGAACGGCAAAAGAGCAAGCAGGCCCGGACCTCAATTTTCACCGAAAAGCGCCGAGAACCATCGATACGCGCGGTCGCACTTTCACTAAATCTTTGAAAACATTACGGTGGGGCTAAGGATCGATGACGCCGCGGCGACGATCCCGGCGATGTGGAGTTGTCACACGTAACTCTCTGTTCCACAAAGGGAAATGGTTGCTGGTGACGGCTGATGACGCAATGACGATGCTTTGCGTTACTTTTCGGAAGGCAGTTCTGAATTTTAAGCTCGCGCTTTTTCCAGAGCGTCAAGAAAACGGCAAGACCGTCATCGTTCACGCCATCATCTTGCGGCTGAACGGCACCCTGGCTCGCCGGCTCGCCAAAAGGCACGTGCACTATGTACGTGGAAGTTAAAGTCAAAGCATGAGCCGACAACCCGAAGCAGGTTTTGGAGGGTCATTGTTCCGCGGTATGGGTACTTTCCGTCTCTATTCATTCAGCTGAAAGCCGCTATTGTCTTAAGTTACTGCGGTAGGTTTTTGGTGTGTTAACAGTTTTAGTTGCATCGGGGCTATAGTTCCTTCGAAGGCCCCCCCGAACCGCAAGCGCTACGAGCCGCGTTCCTTTCCGCGCCTTAATGGGCGGCAGTGAACCCAGTCCCTTGATTTCCCGTTACCCGAGAACGCGTTAGAAAGAACGCGCTCTATGACGGCCCGATATGGAGTTCCCAATGGCCTATGCTCGCGCAGCAGTGCTCACCGCTGATCTCACTGACGCCAGCGCGGCAATGAGGCCGCGAGATTCATGGTTTGGTATTTGGCTCGACGCCTTGTCATTGGGCCTCGAAGCCGCGTCCGTTGTTGGCCTTCGAGTTCTGACGATAGGAGCGGGCGGCGCCGCAGGCCTCGCAGAAGCGCAGATGATGATCAGCGAAAAAATCGAGGCCGGCCTCACACTTCAAGCGAAAGCGGTGACGGGTGGGCTCGGCCTCACCGCGTTTAGTGCGGCGATGGGAACACTCGATCATTACCGCCAAAAAGTGCTTGCCAACCGGTGCCGTCTTTTGGGCTGACACATTGCATGTGTTCAAGCGTGCAGGAAGTGACGGTCGACAACCAAGGGCCGCCGCCCATCATGAGGCGATCAAAGCCGGTTTGCTTTGGGAGCTTCTTCGGTAGCTGCCTGCAAAAAGCCGGACACCTTTGTGGGAGGTTTGGCGTAGCATGGAGTTGTCAAGCCGACACTAAGGACACCCGCAAAAATAACCGCTACGTTTTTCCGGTTCGCGGATTGATGGTGTAGTTCCACTCGGAATGGAACTTGCGTCACTCCGCCGCCGGGAAATCGATCCAGTTATTTCTGCGACTGTCCTAACCATCCGGCACGTAACGAGGTATTGATATCGGCAACCGGTGGTTTTCGGCGAGCACCGGATGATGCTCCGCCCACGCGATGCCCTCGATCAAAGGGTGCACGAAGCAAGCCTCGAAATCAGCCCGGAGCCCAAGAACCTGCTCTTCGTTCATGAGGCGTTTGGCAATCATTTGGGGATTGCGCGGTTTTCAGGCCGCTCAAGGGAACTCTCCTTGGAGAGCACGGTGTGCTTTGAGCATTCCCCTCGGACATCGCCGGCCTTCATATCGAGGATTGCGCGCGGACCCTTCCGTTCGCCTACACTGCCCGCGAGATGCCAGACCTCTCTCGCCAAATCGATCGCCACCAACATGATCCCGCAAACGATAACAGCTGCTGGGTTCGCCGATTCCTTCCTTCGGCGGTTCTATGGAGACTATCGAGCTACTCATCGGACTCACAGCAGGCATCAATCATGGCATTCGCTACCGGCGGCGCGAAGCAAATGGAATCCAGGAGCCCTTGTAAACGCTCTGGCTCGGCCACGACAACTGCCGACTCAAGATTGCGGCGACACCATCTCCCGGTCGGCAGTTTCCGGCATGAACAAGAAGAAGACCGTGAACGCGACGGCGGCAGCGGCGCCCAACGACAGGAACGTCGGCGAGTATCCAAAATGATCGACGATCTCGCCCGCGGCCAGCCCGCTCACGGAGGCGCCGATGCCTTGGGCCGTAGCGACGGCCCCAAGCGCCAGGTTGTAGCGTCCGGTGCCTCGCATAATATCGGCGACCACGAGAGGCGTCAGGGCGCCGAAGATCCCGGCGCCGACGCCGTCGAGCACTTGGACGCCGACCAGCCAGATGCTGTTGTCTGAGAGGGTGTAGAGCGCCGCGCGGATAGGCAGGATAGCGAAGCAACGGCGCATTGGCGAGATGGAAGAGCATCACGCAACTGCCGAAGACGACGAGCGGCCGGGATTCAAACAGGATCCCGTAACCGGCAACCTTGGGCTGGCCCTCGGCCGCGCCTGGCTCGGGCTCCAGGTCTCTTGCCCGGTTATAATCGATGGCCTTTGCGGGGATCGACAGCACCGCGATCGCCGTCAGCAGGGCGAAAAACGGCACCAACAGGAAAACCGCGCGCTGCGAGAAGGCGTAACCAACCGCGCCGGCCACCAAGGCGATCCCGACATTGCCGGCATGGTCGAAGGCCGAGTTCCGGCCCATCCGCCGCGCCAGCTGCTTCCGCGCGTAGAGGCCCAAGGTCAAGGCCGCGACCGCCGGACCGAAGACATCGCCGGCGACAGCCATAAGGCTATTGGCGATCAGCACCGGCCAGAAGACCGGCCAGGCGAAGATGACCAAGGCGGCGAGCGCCAGCACGGCGAGCGCGAGGACGAGCACTCCTCTCTTGGAGCGGGTTTCGTCGATTGCAGCGCCGATCGGGGTCTGAACGGCAATCCCGCAGAGGCCGCCGATCATGGTTACGAGCCCAACATGGGACTGGCTCCACTGCTGCTGGGTGACGAGGAAGACATTGAGATAAGGCCCGACCGCGCCGCGGACGTCGGACGCGAGGAAATTCAATGCATCGAGGGAAAAGGGGTGAAAGCCGTTTGCGCTGGCACGGGCGTCGGGCGCTCCGGCGCTCGATACTGTGAAATGTTTTGCCGCCGCCGTAGTTTCCATTGACTCGCCGCCACTGCCAGACCGTTCCATTCATGAACTTTCTTCGATCTATACATAGCTGCGCCTGCGTGCGGTTCCGCAGGCGTGTGCACATTAACAGGACGGTCTGCACCTCGGCTTATCCTTAATGCTCCTTCTTCTTCTCGTCCTTGGGCTTCTTGCCCTCCAAGCGGTGGAGCTTGTCTTTCGAGCCGCCGATTTCTCTTGCGTCGATAACGGTGCCGATTTTGGTCTTCAAGCCTTCGCCCTTGACGGCTATGTAGGCGCCCGCCTTGAGCAGGTCGGACAGGCCTTTGGCTTCATGGGGATGAAAACGGATGATACGGCCATCCACGAGCAGTGCGCCGCGCGTCTCGCCCTTCGGCCCATGAAGCGCCTGCTTGACCACGCCTTCAGCGTGCATCGGCTCTTGTTTCAGCTCGGCTTTGTGTTCTTTCGTCCCGTGCTCCTCGTCGTGATGCGGAGGACCGTTATCGACGATCTTCTTGCCCGAGGCGCTCTCTACCGACACAGCGGCAATGACATTGGCGTCGCGAGGCTTGACGCCGTGCACCGTCACGGTGTGTCCCGGATGGATTGCCGCGGCAATCTCCTCACCCATATGCGGGGGGAAATGGATTTCGGCGCCATCCGTCAGGATCATGCCGTCGGCATCGCCATGCGGATTCAGCAGAAATTGATGAAGGGTGCCTTTGGTGACGGGTAAATAATTGGGATCGAGCCAATGCATGGGAGTCTCCCCTAAATGTTCAGGTTACGGCGCACACGTCATGAACACGCCACCTGATGAAGAAGGCTCCATGCGAGAGAATAAATGAACGCGGCGCTCGTCCCCTGAGCAACCGGTTGCGCTGTCACCTCATGATGATAAGCGCTCCCAACGCAAGAATGAGCGCTGGGGGCATGACAAGCGCCCCCACCTTCAGAAATTCGCCCGCGGTGACGTTCTCGCCCTCGCGGCGGAGCGCCACGAGCCAGAGAATTGTTGCGAGAGAGCCTGTCACCGATAGGTTTGGCCCGAGATCGACCCCGATCAGAAGCGCACCCGTCACGACGCGCGGCGCCTGGGCTGGCGTTACAGCCGATTCCGCGATGAGCGCCGCTGGCAGGTTATTCATGAGATTGGTCACGACCGCGAGGCCTGCCCCGGCGATCCAAGCGGCCGTTGTTGCCGATTGCTGTACACTCCATTCAAGAAGCTGCGTCAGATGCGACACAACACCTGTATTGTTAAGGCCTGCCACGAGAACGAAGAGGCCCGCGACGAGCGGAAGCACGTTCCAATGGACGCCGCTGATAAGGGGCCACGGCTTTTCCCGGTTTCCCACAAGCACGAACAGCGCGGTGGCCACCCCCGCGGCAAAGGTAGGCGCCCCAAGCTGATACTCAAAGGCGGATGCGAGCAGAAGAGCGGCGGCTGCAAATCCAATACCGTAGGCCGTATACCGTCCCCCGTTCGACAGGGGCGGAACTTCGATGCTCGTTGCGATTGCGCCTTTGAGATCGTGGCGGAAGAGCCACCGAAGCGCGGCGTATGTCGCCCCGATCGCAAGCGCCGACGGCAGTGCGAATTGCCGAAGCCACGCGAGAAGCGGCGGCATGTGATTGTTGTAAATAACAAGATTGGCCGGGTTTGAAATGGGCAGCACAAAGCTAGCCGCATTGGCGATAAGCGCGCAGATGAAAAGATAGGGAAGCGGTTTCGCCTTCGCCGCTTTTGCCGCCGCGTAGACCGCTGGCGTGAGAACCACGGCGGTCGCGTCGTTCGAGAGGAAGCTCGTGACGGCAATGCCGACAATATAGACGAGGCTGAATAACCGCGCGGGCGAGCCTTTCGCCGCCTCCGCGGCGTGGACGGCGAGCCAGTCGAAGAGGCCTTCGCGCCGCGCAAGTTCGGCAAGCAGCATCATGCCGGTCAGAAAGAGATAAACGTCGGTCCCCTTGCCGATGGCAGAGAGCGCATCATGCCATGGCAACAGCGCGAGAAGGACCAGCGCGGCCGCTCCGAGCACGGCCCAGATCGCCTCCGGAAATCCCCAAGGGCGGACAATGACGCCACCGGTTGCGAGGGCCGCAATGCCCCAGGTGGCTGCCTGCGAAATCGTTATGCCATCCATGATCAAGGTCTCGCCGGTTGCGCCAAGGGTTCAGCCATCGGCCTTTTCTGGGCTTCCGGCCCATATTCTTCAACGATCTCATGGCTTGTAGGCGACAAGGATCGCGCCAAGCGCGATGAGCGCGACGCCGAGCCAGTTGGCAAGCGTAAGCTGTTCGCCCAGAACGATCACGCCGAACGCGGCCACCAGCACAACACTCAATTTGTCGATCGGCGCCACTTGCGCGGCCTTCCCGATCTTCAGGGCGCGGAAATAGCAGACCCAGGAGCCGCCGGTCGCAAGGCCAGAAAGGATCAAAAACAAATAACTTCGGCCGGAAACCGAGCCAAGAGGCTGCCATTGATCGGTTGCGGCGAGGAACGCCGCAAGCGCGCAGATGATGACGACAGTGCGAATGAAAGTAGCGAAGTCGGAGTTGACGTTCTCGATCCCGATCTTCGCAAAGATGGCCGTAAGGGCCGCGAATGTGGCCGACAGCAAAGCCCAGAGCTGCCAAGAGCCAATGAATTGATTCATGTTCCCCCGTTCGTCACGTTGAACTGCCGGCCGGCGCCGGGCGGCCTGCTAAAGGCGCTTAACGCTTTGCTTTCAGCCGGCGTCTTTTGGGTAGCTGTCAGCTATATCGCCAGCCTGTCCTCTATTCGGCGATCTTGCCATCCAAAAGCAGCTCTGATTTATCGTGCCGATCAGCGTCTCACGTCGCGCGTCGATTCACCGAACGGTTTGATCGTCATGTTGCGCCAACGCGAACAGCAATAGGTCACATGTAATGATGGAAAATAGGCGTGGGCGCGAGAAGGATATGCAGCGGAGCGGTGTGTTGGGCCGGGATGCATGCTCCAAATGATGTTATATTAAAAGAACCAACGAAGTATATTGGAGCTCCCGTTGATCACTCTTAGGATCAATCATAGGACAACCTATCGCTACCGTCAGCCGGTGAGCCTCGGGCCGCACTGCTTGATGCTTCGCCCGCGGGAAAGCCGCGATCTTCGCCTTATTTCAAGCGATATCGCAGTGACACCGGCCGCGGTGCTGACCTGGGCCCAGGATGTCTTTGGCAATGCCGTCGCGACCGCCGTCTTCCAAAGCATGACCGACATTCTCGTGATCGACAGCGTGGTGGACCTCCAACTGGCCGCAGCAGCCTGGCCCGTTTTCGATATCGCCGCCTCCGCCATTGTCTACCCCTTCCAGTACACTGCCGATGAATGGACCGATCTCGGCGCATTGGCGATCCAGCAATACCCAGACCCAGCAGGACGCTTAAGCAATTGGGCCAAGGCATTCATCCGCGGGACCTCGACGGACACGCTTTCGCTGCTGACGGACCTGAGCGCTGGCGTCTCAAAGTGGATCAACTATCAGAGTAGGGATGACGAAGGAACCCAGTCGCCAACCCAGACCTTGGATCGCGGTTGGGGGTCCTGCCGGGATTTCGCGGTCCTCTTCGTCGAAGCGGCGCGCAATTTCGGTTTCGGGGCGCGCATCGTATCCGGTTATCTCTATAATCCGGATCAGCGCGTTGTGGGGATTGGGGGTGCGGGGTCGACACATGCCTGGGCGGAGGTCTATGTGCCAGGTGCGGGCTGGATCACCTTCGATCCGACGAACCGCAGTGTCGGCGGCTTCAATCTGATCCCTGTCGCCGTTGCGCGCAACATCAGGCAGGTCATGCCCGTGACTGGCAGTTTCGTCGGGATGGCCGACGCATTCGAGGGCATGGCGGTGGAAGTCAGCGTCAAAGAGTAGGACGCCACCACCCGCAACCCGATAAGGCCTTCCTCCCAGAGCATGTGAGTTCAGCATGACAGATTAAAATTCGCTTGCGCGCGGGCAACCGACCCCACCACCACTCCCAATCGCGCATCATGCTCCAATCTGCGAACCGAAAATCTCTTCCGCTAAATGCTGCTCCGTCCCTTCAGGAGGTGATAGACGAGTGATACGAGCAACAACACGAGAAAGATGTAGAAGATCGTCTGCGCAATACCGGCGGATGCGGTGGCGACGCCGCCAAATCCCAAGACCCCGGCTACAATCGCGATCACGAGGAAAGCTAATACCCAGCCTAACATGATACTCTCCTTGGACAGATAAATGATAAGCGGAAAACACCGAAGCTTGGCAGTGCGTTCCTTATCTGCGCCTGCCATTTAAATGTTTTTTTCTGCGGCGGCCCTAAAATTGGTTCCATCCCGGAGCCAAAGCATGCAATTGAAGACCACCTTGGTCGCGACAGCGATCCCACAAATCGGCCGCTTGAGTTACGGCAACGCCGACCATTGTTTTAGCTCCGAGGGAGAGGCAAAGAGGCCACGCCATCGAATAGCCAAAGCCGTTTAAGGCTCTTCGGAATGCCAATGGCGCCGAGCGCGGTCGCAAGCGCGCTTCCCATGCCGTGTCGCGGATCGGTGTTAATTCGAGCCCAGCCATTTATCGACCTGACGGTCGGCTTCCTCTTTCGTAATGCCGTAACGCTCCTGTATCTTGCCCGCCAATATTTTCCGGTCGCCTTTTGCTTCCTGCAGATCGCTGTTGGTGAGCTTTCCCCATTGCTTCTACACTCTGCCCTCGAACTGTTTCCAGTCACCGGATACTTCATCCCAACTCAGGGCCATTTCCGGCAGCGTGATAGCCGCGGCCAGAGCTGCGGCAAGTGTGAGCGTACGCTTCATAACCTGAACTCCTAGTTTGTGGAACGGATGCTATCGATCTGGAAAGATTACTTTTTTGGCTGTGCGAGACGTGAGCCTTCGCGGCTTCGCCAGCGCTAGTGAGCCGCATGCAATCCCTGATAGTCGGAGTGGGTCATTTTAGTGCGCCTAAGAGTTCGCTGACTTCGTTGTGTTGATCGAGCGGGCAAAGCCTTCAGATATCAAGGTGCTCGAGACGATCAAGCAAGCGTCCAATGCAGTACTTGGTTGTCTCTCGGCAACTTCTCCGAGTCGGGTAAACACTCCCCGTCTCACTGAGGTCGGCGGCACGGGCGGCCTACTCCAGCGATCCTGGTATCGTCTACGAATTGTCGTCGGGCAAGCCCGAGCCAGGCGCATCTTCCGCCATTTCGTCTCGATAGCGATCGGGATCGCGCTGAATCTGTTCCGGATCGGCAAGATCGCCTTTGCCGCCTTTCCGCAGCATGTTCGAGCCCATCCGCTCGTCGAGATTCACGTCGTCCTTACCGCCGGTCTCGCCGCCACTTGCGTCGCTTCCCGCACCTTCCGCCGGATAAGAGCCGATCCCTTTTTTTTCGCCATTATTTCCGCGCTCCGGCGGTCCAGCCTTGCGGAGCAACGCCTGCTATGGGGCCTTTGAAACCCATGCAATGTTGGTTTGGCCACACATCATCGCCACAAGATCAACGTTCTGCGCCTGTTCAACCGGCGCATTGCCTTATCTGGGCCTCTGAAGCCGAGGGCTCGGCCGGCCTACCTTTGCGCCAAAGGCGCGGTCGAACTTTGCGCCGCAGGCGCGGTCGGATTTCGCGTCGTCGACGCCGACATCGATACGTCGCCGTAACCCAAATAGACCAGCGCTCCGAACACGACGCCGAACAAGATCGCACTCACTAGGGCGCTGAAGTAACGGTTGGCGAAGGTGATCGAGTTTCCGATCAGATCGATGACGAACACTACGGCGCTCGCGACGAGCACCGGCTCAAACCAAGCGTATTGTGACGGTAACAACATTTCTCGTCTCCTTAAACATTATGATGTAGCTGCACTTTTAGCATCTGCAAAGATGGAGCCGACCGTCGCCACGCGAAGGATCGTCCGGAGCGCCATGCTTCGTCCATCATCGCTATCCACCGCGCCGCTGCGCACGACAGCGGTGCGACTTATGAACCCCGAGCTTCTTGGGGCGTTCGCTGCGCAGTTACTCTAGAACCAGCGGCCCCGGCCATAATAACCGCCACCGCCAATGAGGAGTAGCACGATCACGATGAGCAAAAGTGTTGTGGTACTCATGACATTCTCCTTACGATTGTTGGAGGAGTACACCGCACAAATCAATTGCCGGTGTTTTTTCTGTGCGATCCACGAACGCTAAATAGGGGCCCCAAAGTTGAGGCCCCTACGCCCTGGGTCAGTTACAGGGAGCTGTGCCACTCTTTGATCTGGCGCTCAGCTTCCTCTTTTGTAATGCCGTAGCGTTCCTGTATCTTACCCGTTAATATCTTCTGGTCGCCTTTCGCTTGCTGCAGATCGTCATTCGTGAGCTTTCCCCACTGTTTCTGCGCTCGACCTTCGAATTGCTTCCAGTCACCGGCTATCTGATCCCAATTCATGACTTTTCTCACTGTTCAAACGTTGTACGAACACTTGAGCGAAGGCCTAAAGTTGGCCCTTACTTCTTCACAACCTTCGGAAGTTCCTTTGCCTGCGCCGCCGTCAGGTCAAGCACAACGCGGTCGTTCTGCAGCATAAACTGAGCCGCGGGAATCGCGATTTCATGCTCGCCTATGCCCAAGAAGCCGCCGATATCGGCGCGCAATTCGGTGATCTTGTTGTCAGCGCTTCGCAGTATTGCCGCGACCTCACCGAGATTCTTGCCGTCGCTGCT
>Ga0326727_10024359_pt1 | contig 11456 bp, 9 predicted proteins | sample MB2enrmetagenome_FD_207643 | JGI IMG/M metagenome (GOLD analysis project Ga0326727, IMG submission 207643) | Lab enriched peat soil microbial communities from McLean, Ithaca, NY, United States - MB29MY | ecosystem: Environmental > Terrestrial > Soil > Wetlands > Peat | place: USA: New York... | reverse complement strand
CCCAATCCCACGGCGGCCCGGTCAACCAGGACAAACTCCCGGGGAGGCGCCACGCCCCCGACCCGACGCAACTCGGCATGCACCTTGGCCGCCACGGTCCGCCCATAGACGGCGCCCTCGCCGTCCTGGATGGTCCGGCTGCGGTTCTCCAGCAACGGCCCATAGACGAACTCCGCCCACAAATTGAGAACCTCGATCATCTCATGGCTCAAGGCTCCGAAGCCCCAGGTGCGGTAGGCATGGGCGGCCAGGTCGCGATCGCCCCGTTCCAGGGCATGGTAAAGATCGATGACGCCCCCGACGAACGATGCCGGAAAGACCCGGATGCAGCCGAAATCCAGCAGATTGAGGCCCAGGTCCCGGCGCACCGTGTAGTTGCCCAGATGGGGATCGCCATGGATCACCCCATAGCCGTAAAAGGGCACATACCAGGCGCGGAACATGGTCCGGGCGATGGCATTGCGCACCTCCAACGGCGCCTCGGTATGCAGGGTGATGCGGCTGCCCTCCTGCCAGCTCATGGTCAGCAGGCGGTCGGTGGACAGGCTGGCTTCGACCACCGGCACATGAACCCCCTCCTCCCCGGCCAGCATCAGGGCATAAAGGCGCATGTTGCGGGCCTCGCGGCCGTAGTCCAGCTCTTCGCGCAGACGCTCGGCCAGTTCGGTGACGGCGTTGGTCGGGTCGAGGGCGTTGTCATAGCTGCGGTACAAACCCAGCATCAGGCGCAGCTGCTTGAGGTCGGCCTCGACCACCGACGCCATGTCGGGATATTGCAGCTTGCAGGCCAGGGGACGTCCGTCCGGCGCGGCAGCCTTGTGCACCTGCCCCAGGGACGCCGCGGCCGAGGCCTCGCGTTCGAACAGGGAAAAGCGGCTTTGCCAATCCGGACCCAGCTCGCTGGCCATGCGTCGGCGTACGAAGGGCCAGCCCATCTGCGGCGCATTGGACTGCAGTTCGGACAACTCGGCAGCGAACTCCGGCGGCAGGATGTCGGGAACGGTGGACAGAATTTGCGCCACCTTCATCAGCGGGCCCTTCAGCCCGCCCAGCGCCACCCTCAGATCGGCGGCCAGCCGCGAGCCGTCGCCCGTGACGCCGAACATCTTCTCGCCGGCGAAGCGGGCGGCCAAGCCACCGACCGCGGTCGACACCTTGGCATAGCGCATGACACGTCCGCCCAGGGATCCCGCGGCATCGGAGGGCGGGGGATCGGCTTTGCTGAAGGCCATGGCGGAACCGGTCCTTGGGATGGAAGGGAAGGAAAGGCGACCGAGCACGCCGCCTTTCCCTAAGGTGAGGACCGCAAGGGCGGAAATCAAGCCGACCGGCACCGACACCGGGCCTAGAAGCTGTACTTCACGCTGCCCTCGATGCGCTGGGCCGTCCCCTTGTCGGCCGAGGTGCCATTGGCGTCGGTCACGTGTCCCGAGGTCTCGATCTGGCCGAAGATGTATTCGATACCGACGTCGGTGGCCTTCCACGGGCTCCAGATCAGGTTGGCATGCACGGACGTCAGGCTCTTGATGGGTTCCAGGCTGTCGCCCGACGGCGTGGCGAAATGGTCATAGCCATAGGCCAGGTTGGTCCGCAGGCCATCCGTCCAGTAATGGGTATAGCCGATCACCCCACCCCAGATATTGATGGGCTTGATGGAATTGTTCACCAGGACGGCCGAGACGCCCTGGCCCTGTTCCAGATAGCGCCCGATGCCGTTGCCGTCGACGGTCTGGAAGACCAGTTGGTCCTTGCCCCCCGTCTTGATGCCGATACCGGCCAGCACGCCCCATACGGTCTTGTCGGGATGCGGACCGGGCAGACCCGAATCGCTGGCCAGGTAGCGGCCCAGGCCGGCAAAGCCCAGATGTCCCCACGAGGTATCGACGGTATAACGCGCGACCAGATCGGGAGCGCGGTCGATATGGTTGTCCGCGGTTGTGCTGGTCAGGTCACCCGAGGGGCTTTGAACGGCCAGGTCAACCGAACCGCTGCCCACCTTGGCGGTATAGCGCAACTGGGGCAGACGCACGGCTGCCCAACCGACCGGGCCGTTGAAGTCCAATGTCTCCGGACCGGCGGTATCCAGATCGGCAAAGGTCGACCAGGTCTGTCCCGCCGTCCAGGAACCGGCGCTCAGGTAAGCATGGCGCAGGCGGAACAGATTGCCGCCGCCGACATTGTAGAAGTCGCCTTCGAAGAAAGTCTTAACCGGACCCAACCCGTCGGTATCGGTCAGCGTTGTCAGATTGAGGCGCGATTCCTGGGCGGTGAAGTTCACCTGGCCATCGCGATGGGAGGCCACCGAATGGTCCAGCGGGATGGCGGTGAAGTCCGTCGCCGTCTTGGTGAAGGACGACGACCCGATGTTGCCTTTGACATCGTCGACGATGTCGAACTTGGCATAGCCGCCGATCTTGAAGGCGGTTGCCGTGCCGGGAACGGCGATATAGCCGGGTTGGGTGGCGGCCGCGGCGGTCGGAGTGACGGCTTGCTGCTTCTGGGCCAGGACCTGCTGCTGGGCCTCCACTTTCTGCAGCGTCTGGCTTTGCGACTCGACCTGGGCCCCCTGGGCGCTGACGGCGGTTTTTTGGTCCTTCACCTGGGACGACAGGGCGTCCAACTGTGACCGCAATTCTTTGACCTGGCTTTTCTCTTCGGCGACCTGGGCCTTCAACTCGCGGATCAGCGCCTTCAGATCGCCGACGTCGTCGGCATGCGCCGGAAGGGCAACAAGGGCGATCCCCGCCCCCAGGGCCAAGGCGGACAATGTCCGCGTTCCGTCATGAACCAATTCAAACCTCCTGCCAATGCAATCGGGGTGCGGGCCACCGCCGGCGGATTTTCCGGTCGATGACCCGATCGACAGTGCGGCAGAAGAAGCCGGCCCGACGGCCGGACTCGGGATAGGCAAGCCGGGCGTGCGAACCCGGGCTGCTTCTTTTTGCCAATCACCAGCCTCGATCCTTTCAATGCTTCCGATGACGCGACCGTTCCCCCGCCCCCCTGGGTCACCCCACCCTCCCCTGCCGGGTGGCCCCGGCAAAGAGGAGGCGGCGCCGGACCGGCCGCGCCCGCCATCGGCGGGGGAGGAGGAGGCTTACCAGGCGGGAAGAATGGCGCCCTTGAAGCGGCTGGCCAGGAACTGCTCGACCTCTTTCGACTCATAGGCGGCCACCAAGGTCTTGAACACCGGCCGGTCCTTGTCCTTCTCGCGCACGGCAATGAAGTTGCCGTAGGGATTGTTCTGCCGCGGTTCCTGAATCAGGGCGTCCTTGCGAGGGTCTAGCCCGCCGTCCAGGGCATGGTTGGTATTGATGATGGCCGCATCGAAATCGTCCAGCGAGCGCACCAGTTGGGCGGCGTCCAGCTCGGAGAAAACGATGTGCTTCGGGTTGGTGGCGACGTCCAGCAGCGAGGGCGTCAGCCCCTTGCCCTCCTTGATGGTGATCAGATGGTTGGCCGCCAGCAGATTAAGCGCCCGGCCGCCATTGCTGGGGTCGTTGGGAATGCCGATGCGGGCGCCGTCGGGCAACGCATCGAAAGACTTCAGTTTCTTGGAATAAAGACCGATCGGCTCGACGATGGTGAAGCCGATGGGAACGATGTGGTAGCCGCGGGCCTGGGTCTGGGCATCCAGATAGGGTTTGTGCTGGAAGGCATTGGCGTCCAGGTCGCCCGATTCCAGGGCGGAGTTGGGCAGGACATAGTCCGAGAAAGTGACCAGTTGGATTTCCAGGCCCTTGGTCGCCGCCACCTTCTTGGCGACTTCGGCAATCTCCTCTTCGGCGCCGCCCATGACGCCCAGCTTGATCTTCTCCGCCGCCAGCCCCGGCCCCGCCGCCACAACCAGGGCGGCCGCAACACTCAAGCCGGTAAGCCACTTTCGACCATTGCGCAGCATCATATACCACTCCAATTCACTGTTATTTCTAAAGCTTTAATCTATTAATTTAGTAGATTGCAACACCGCGATGGTCAATAGGATTTGTAGAATGCAGCCGCGCCTCCGGCGCATAGCCGCCAACTGAATCGCACGTTGGTATCAGCGGTTCTCCGCCGATTGTGAGGCGCGAGCCGTCGCGACGGCCTCGACCATGGCCGCATAGGGCATGGCGCCAGGGGTGAGGCGATCACCGATGATCAGGCCGGGAGTTCCGGTGATGCCAAGCCGGTGCCCCAATTCGATATTGGCCGCCAGTTTCTGGGCGATCTCGGGGGAGGACATGTCCTTTTTCAGCCGCACACCATCGAGGCCGACGCTTTTGGCAATCTCCATGAGGTGCGGCTCGGCCAGCTGGTGTTCGGGCGTCTTGTCGGCCATCAGGGCGCGGTGGAAGGCGTCGTATTTTCCCTGCTTGAGGGACGCAAGACCAGCCGTGGCAGCCAGTTGCGAGGCTGGCCCGAGGATTGGGAATTCCTTGAAGATCACCCGAACATCGGGGTTTTCCTGCATCAGCCGGTCAATGTCCGGTGACACCTGTTTGCAGTAGGGACAGGACGCGTCGAAGAAGAGAACGACCGTGACCGCGCCAGCGGGATTGCCGGCCACCGGGTCCGCGGGATCGGCGAACAGCGTGTCATGGTTCTGCGCAATCGCCTGTTTGGCGGTTTGCTGCTGGGCGGCCTGCTGCCGCTGTCGCATTGCTTGGGACATTTCCATCAGCCACTCAGGATGGGAAAGGAGGGCGTCGTGGATCATCGCGTCACGTGTGGTCGTATCGGTCGAGCACAGGACGGGGGGCTGCAGCGGTGGCTCGGTATCTGAAGACAGTCCAGCACAAGACGCCAGGGCAAAGGGACTGGAAATGGTGACCAGGGTAAGCGCAAGGCGGCGCATGGGAGGTCCTCTGTTTCAATGGGTGTGAATGTTGGCGGCGGAAATGTTGGTAGCGTTGATCCCGATAAGGGTCACGCTGGCAGAGAATTCGTTGGCATCCACCTGATGGTTACCGTTGGTGTCAGCGGTTGACGAACTTCCAAGCTGGCCCCAGAAGTACATTTCAGTATCGTTTCCGACCTGACCATAAAACACAGCATGTTCAAGCTGGACGTCACCAACTGTATAGACAGCATTGGCTGCCTTTGCCATGGTTGTGGCCAACGTATCTGCTAAAGGCCCGACATTGATGAACGTGCCCGTCCATGCCTGAAAAACGCCGTTGGTGTTCGTATAGGGCGTTGCCAGAGTATGGCCGTCGAATTTATTTGATACGGAAGCCGTCGTGACGACGTTTGGTGTTAGCCCACCGCAAATATACCCGAGTTGCAGACCGTCAGTCCCGTCAAGCTGAAAGCCGACCACAGTGTTACCCATGGAGCCAACTAAAACAGTGTTGCTAGAGCCATGAAGAATTGCAATCTCATTGATGCCAGTGGGTTGTCCACCCAAGCTAAGAGTACTTCCGCCGTGTGGTGCGCTGATTAAGGTATCATTGGCCGCGTTGCCGTATACTAGAGGAATGTTTGGGGAGGCGACGATCGTCTCACCAACTCCCTGAGCCCCAGCTATATTGGTGTTTCCACCATCCGTACCTGCAATACCAATGGCATAATTGTTAATCACCAACCCCGTTTTGGGTACGCTGCTGATATCAATTTGCGACGTGTCCACATAACCTGTCTGGTTGCCCTGGGTCAGCACGGTCGAGGCGGACAACTGCACACCCGTGTCAGCAAGACCACCTGTGAGGGAATAATTGATCAGCCAGCCAGCATCTACGCCGGGAGTTGTGCCGGCCGACACGTTGATCGTTGCTGAATTTGAGGTGGCGTTGGTGAAACTAATCAGCGTATGCGCGCCGTCCATACCAGTGGTCGCGACATTGTCCATTTGGGTAACCCAATACTGCACGCCGCTATTATTAGCGTCGAGGGTCATCCCGAGAATGTTGGTGTATAGCGATTCGACAAAGGTCAGGTGCTGGGCATGCGTCGTCCCCGGATCACCAAAGTGTTGCTGAAAATAGGCCGTGTTGATGAAGCTCTGCGCAATGGATGTCAAGGACATGCCATCCGCCAGACGCCCCTCCCAATACTCAAAGCCACCAAGCGATGGATGGGGCGCCCATGGAAGGGTTGCATTGTAGAACTCCGCAAGCTGGGCATTGGCTTGATTCAAAACAAAATAAATGTCGTTGGGATACTCCAACACTCCATAAGGGTTTGACGCTGAAGTCACGGTATTCGGATCGCTGAGATTGATATGGGCGCCGTTGAAGACGATGAAGCTTTCTCCAGTCACCGTGACGGTCTGGCCATAGGTGGAATCGCCCGCCCCGATATCCTTAATGGCTGTCACACCATTAGAGGTAACCTGGATCGCGTAATTGTTTCGCGAACCATCCAAAAGAACCACATCATTACCACTCGTGAATGACGCTGACTGAAAGCCGATCACTGCATTGTGCCCGACCGGCGGCGTGATGGAACCAAGGTTGGCGCCGGCCGCCGCAGCGCGGACTGCATCATAATCAACCGGGATCCCGTTTGCTCCACGGCCATTGATGTTGTTTTCTTGGGAAACATAAGTGTCGATGGTGGTCATGGTATGGGTCCTTTGTAGGTTCGGCGTGGGGGTGTTACCAAATATGTGCCAGATACCGACAATAACACCACCCACGATTATAATATAAATTAACTGCCTATGTCGATTTATACTGCTGATAATGACCATTTATATTATTGCCATGCAAAATCATAACAAACAAATGTCACAGGACCAATTGAGATAGCGCCATTAAGACTTGGTTGCCCATTGTCATATACAAGCACATCACATTCGTCACCGGCAAATGTCCACGGTCCGGTGGTTGTAGGAGGGCAATTCGGATCGCCTCCGCCACACCCGCACCACGCGGCGCCGCAGTTCGGAGCACAAGTGGGAACACAACAATAAGGTGAACAAGAATTGTAACTAATCATCACCTTTTGTTTTGTGCACCCACCCGGAACGGTGTAAGAGCCCGCACCACAAGACGTATCGGTGTAGATTGCCGTGCTTTCATTACAGGACTTCGAATATTGAGGCGTGCAACAACTTTGCGTATTGCAGGCCGGGCCGAAATAACCCTGAGCAGTCACGTTGCCACAACTGTCATGGACGGTTTCGTAGGTCCGTCCGCCACCACAGGAGACATTGCAGCCGCCATAGGTGACATGAGCGTCGGGCGTGCAGATGTCGGTGTCGCTGCCGGCCTGCCAGATCGCCTGGCCGTCGGGGCCATTGTCGCCGCGGCAGGAGAGCGGAACGCTTTCCTGGTACTGGCCATCGGGGCCGGAACAGGTGGCCGAGATGACGTCGGTCTCGCCCAACCGCCCATATTGGCGGCCAACCGTCGTGGGATTGAATGCGCCGGCGCATAAGGTGGCGATATTTGCCTGCGGCCGGCAGCAGGTCGTCGTCGTCACCGGCGGCCCAGGCGCATGGGCGGCGTCGCGTCGCCAGCGCGCCCACTGCTCGTCGGTCCCGGGGATGAACACCGGGACGGCGACGGCGACGGGACGCACCGCCGACAAATCGGCGACATCGACGATCTTGCAAAAGCCGGCCACGTCAAACCACCCCTCGCCAAGGGATGCGACCTCGGGATAGGCCTGACCGGGTCCGACGGTTCCCGTTGTGACGCGCGCGCCGGGGGTGTCCGCAGCCGCCGGTCCGGCCGCAAGCGCCAGCAGCCCGACAAAAAGACACAGGATCCCGGCAAGCGACGGCGCCGTCATCGGCCAACCCCGACCACCACGGGCCGTGACGCCACCCTGGACAGGGATCGCACCGGAAATCGGTGGACGAAAATTGAATAAATATAAAAACCACCTTGGATATTCAAGTGAAACAGCACCGATAATGACTTTATCCCAATGATATCGAAAATCATTTCTGGACCAATGGCATAATGATCAAGAGTTTTACGGCGGGTCACCGTGAGGAAATCATTGATTATTCATTGTGGCAGCAGGAGACCGCAGGCCCACGCCTTCAAGTTGATCAATCTTTTTACTTAACGCTTTGACGGCTTCAACCAGAGGCGCGGCCATGATGTCGTACTTCACCGTCAACCCGCCGTCCGGGGCCCGTCCAACCGCCTCCGGCAGGACCGTTCGCACTTCCTGGGCGACAAAGCCGACATCGGGCGAGCCGTCGGCGCGCCACTGAAAGCGATGCCCCTGCAGGCGATCGACCAGCAGCAAAGGATCCTCGATGGGCCGGATGTTGGTTTTCAGCGCGGCATCGGAACTGTGGTAGTACACGGTGCTGTAGACCTGCTTGGCCGTCACCGCCCCGTCCGCCGTCACGTTGCCCTTGTCGGGCGCCGCCCCCTGCGCCAAAAGATTGGCCACGCTCAAGGTCCCCGGCGCGGCGGTGTTGGCGGTGTAGGAACCGGTGAAGAGGTCGTTGATCATGGTCATGCGATCGGCGTCGAACCCCTGCTCGACACCGGCAATCTGCACCGTCTTGACCTCGGTGACGCGATTGCCGCCCAAGGACAGATCGGCATGCATGGTGTTGTCCTCCGGATTTCCGGTCCGGAAACGATTCAGATACTCGCTCATCATCTCGCTTCCGTTGAAGAACATCTCCAGCGCCAGTCCGCCCCTGGCCGGGACCACCGCAGCCTGGCCTGCCAGAGGCGCGCCGCGGCTGTCCCGTCCATCGCGCGGGCAGGTGGTCGAGCGTTGGGTCCCGCCGAACAGCGACAGGTCCTCGCACCAGCCGCCGAAAGCGCCGCGCACGGTGGCCCCGTCGGCGATCACCCCGGCGTCCGCCCCGGCCGAGACCGCCACATGGCTGGCGCGCGCCGGATCGAGCACCGTACCGCCGATGGTGACCACCACGGCCTCCATCAGCGCCTTGCAATGAAGGCCATCCGGCCGGGCGGCCAGCGTCGGAGTCGGGCAGGACGGACTGGCATCGGCGACGATGCGAAGCAGGATCACCGGCACTTGGCGAAATGGGTTTTGCGCCGCGAAACCGGCCGACAGATAGCCGCCGTCGCGCAGGCTGGCCAAGGCCAGGCTGTCGGCCCCCGCGGTCCCGGCGAACAGGCCGGCATAGAGATCGGCGAAATGGTCGCGCACATAGGCGCGGGTCGCCTCGCCCACCGCTTTCAGCTGCTGGGCGGCAACCTGGTCCTGCGCCTCACGGGTCTGCTGCCCGAGGATGGCGATCACCCCCGGCAGGGCGATTGCCGTCACCGCCAACCCCAGGAGAACATCGGTCAGGCCGATCATTCCAGCCTGCCGCCGCCGCCGCCGGCAACGCTGGCGCGCCCGGTCACCTGCGGTCCCACCCTCGCCCCGCTGCATGGGTCAGCTCAGGGTAAAGACGATGGCATTGGCCCCGCCGGCGGTGCAGGCCGAGGTCGCCCCGCTCATGTTGAAGTTCGAGACCATGGCGCCGTTGACATGGGTCGCCGCGCCGATGGCGGTATCGGACATGGTGTTCCACACCGTGGTCAGGAACTTGACGCAGGCGTCGTCGGGAATGTTGCTGTAACTGATGGTGAAGGTGGCACCGGGTGCCGCCGCGCCGGCCACCAGGATCGGGTGGTTGAACGCCGACATCAGGCTGTTGCCACCGCGGATCAGGGGAGCGGGGGCGATCTTGCTGCTGGCCAGCGTCACGTCGGTCATGCCGGTATAACTCGATCCGGCGGCGTAATAGGCCGAGCGAATGTTGGCGACCAGGGCGGTGAAGTTGGCCACCTCGTTGTTGGTCTTGGCATTGACCGAACTGGTCTGGAAGAAGCCGACGACGCCAACCAGGGTCAGGGTCCCCACCACCACCGCCAACGCGGTATCGGACAGGCCGCCGATGGCGCCCCTTTGCCGGACCCGGCGACGGGCCCGTCGCCGGGTCGCACCTGCCGCCGTTGCCACGGCCGGCACCAAACCGCAGGCCGCCCAAAGGTCCTTGCCCATGTGCCCCCCTTACGTCCCGGCAACTCCGGCATGGAGACCGTTCCTGACGGGAAGGATCCTAGCACATGTAGACAGATGAGTTCAATTTGGAAACATCCGGATATCGGCGATGATGGTGGTCACGGGGCCGGTCAGCGCTTCTGCGCCACCAGCCGGACCGTGGCACCCGGGCCATGGTGGAGCTCCCCTTCCTCCAGATCGACCAGAACCTCCTCCAGCAGAAGGATGTCCATATCGGCAAAATCGCCGGCCAACTGGGCGGCCGAGAACAACAGCAGCGGATCCTTGGGACCGCCGCTGGCATAGTCCAACTGCCGGGGTCGAAAGGCTTCCAGGACGATCAGACCTCCGGTCCGCAGCGCGCCCGCCATCCGGGCGTGGACAAGGGCGCGGTCGGAGGGTGGAAAGTGCAGGAAGAGCGACACCACGGCATCGAAACTGCCGATGGGCCAGGGCCAGGCCAGCAGATCGGCAACCTGGGTGGCAATGGCCACGCCGCGCTGGGCGGCCAGTCGCCGCGCCTTGGCCAATCCGACACCGGAGGCATCGACCGACAGCACCCGCATGCCCTGGCCGGCAAGCCAGACGCCGTTGCGCCCCTCGCCGTCGCCCGGCACCAGGACCGCCCCGCCCGGCGTCAGGCGATGGGCCTGGCGGGCCAGGAAGGCATTGGGTTCGGTACCGTAGACATAGGCGTCGCCGCCAAACCGCTGGTCCCACATGCTTGCCGTCATCGTCCTGCTCCGTTGCCGCCGGCCGGGTTTACCACCCACCTTGTACCTCCCCGCCGCAGCCTCGTCACCGGGGCGGACACTGTGGTGCGCAATAATACCTGTAGAGGACCTCGAGAACGTCGCGGGCCGGTTCGCTGGCAATGGAATAGAAAATCGTCTGGCCGTCGCGCCGGGCAGTGACAATGCCGTCCTTGCGCAACAGGGCCAGATGTTGCGAGACGGTGGTATCGCGGATGCCCAGAAAGCCGGTCAGTTCGCCGACCGAACGGGGGCCGTCGATCAACTGGCAAACGATCAGCAGCCGATGGCGATTGGCCAAGGATTTCAACAGTTCGCTCGCCTGCTCGGCAGCAGCGAACATGGTTCCCGGATCCATTTGCACGGCACACCCTCCGACATTTCCGACAGCACAATATTCATACTTGCGAAATTTCGCAAGTATGAATATTGTGTCCGCAACCTTGGCCATCGGGTCGAACAGCCGGCCAAGCATTGCTGGAGAAAGGGCAGGATATGCCGAAACGGATCGTTATCGTCGGTGGCGTGGCCGCCGGCGCATCGGCGGCGGCCAAAGCCAGGCGCACCGACGAACAGGCCGAGATCGTGGTGATCGAGAAGGGTCCCTATGTCAGCTTTGCCAATTGCGGCCTGCCTTACTACCTGGGTGGCGAGATCGCGTCGCGCCAGGCCCTGTTCGTTTCCAGCCCCGAGCGCTTCGCCGACTTCTTCCGGATTGAGACCCGTCTCAACACCACGGTAACGGCCATTTCGGCAGCCGCGAAAACCGTCTCGTTCCTTGGTCCC
>Ga0326727_10024358_pt1 | contig 11456 bp, 15 predicted proteins | sample MB2enrmetagenome_FD_207643 | JGI IMG/M metagenome (GOLD analysis project Ga0326727, IMG submission 207643) | Lab enriched peat soil microbial communities from McLean, Ithaca, NY, United States - MB29MY | ecosystem: Environmental > Terrestrial > Soil > Wetlands > Peat | place: USA: New York... | reverse complement strand
ACTCCCGTCATCACCCGCATTCCAAACATCGACATGTTCTTCCTCACAGAACTTCTTCCTGCTGTGCCACGGCTTCTTTTGAGGCTCGAAATTTCTCGTGCCCAAGCGGCTCGCTCTAATCGCCGCGAAACTTCACTGTCAACCGGCCATCGCCGCTGGAAAAAGTATTTTCTACCTGCATTCTCTCATTCGGCCCCCGCCGTGTGCGCCGCTCCGTCCTTAGCGTTTCGGCGCGCCGCCTGAGCCCTTTTCGTGTAACCTTTCTGCCAACGCGCCCGTAGACCTGTTTAGAAAGGGAAGAAAGATGCCGGACGATTCGAGCAACGTTCAGGATCGGTTCCGGCAAGGCGATCTCGACGCCTTTGAAGCGCTCTTCCGCGAGCATCAGCGTTCCGTTTACGGCTGGATCCTGCGCATCGTCCGCGATCACGCCGCAGCCGAAGATCTCACGGTCGAAACCTTCTGGCGCATCCATCGCGCTCACGCCCGCTTTGAGCCCGCGCGTCCCTTCGAGCCTTGGGCGCGACGCATCGCCACTCGCGCCGCCCTCGATTGGCTCCGCGCGCGGCGTCCCGAAGTCGAGCTGACCGCCGAAGCCGTCGCCGATCTGCCCTCCCCGCCCGCGGCCAATCCCGGCGTCGCCGCCGAGATTCGCTTGAAAACCGCGCAGGCCTTCGCTCGATTGCCTCCCCGCCTGCGCATCGCGGCCGTTCTCTCCGTCGTCGAGGAGCAGCCGCACAAGGAAATCGCCGCGGCCCTCGGCATCTCGGTCACGGCCGTCAAGCTGCGCGTCTTTCGCGCCCTTCGATTGTTACGAAAGGATCTGGAAAGTCAGGGAATCACGCCATGAATGCACACACCGAACAACGAATCAACGATGATCGCATCAAGCAACTGCTCCAACAGGCGCTGCCGCCGGCTGATCCCGCCGCCGAACCCAATCGCGATCTCTGGCCCGCAATCCTCCGCCGTCTCGACGCTCACCCCGCCGCCGCGGCTCCCAGCCTGCTCCGCCAGAATTGGTTCGACTGGGCGCTCCTCGCCGGCCTCATCCTCTTCGCCGCGTCGTTCCCGGCCACGATCCCGCTCTTTCTCTACTACTTATGAAAGCCAGTTCACAATTCGCAACTCAAAACCGCGCATGAGCGCCAGAGCACTTGGAAAGAAGAACGACAAAGCAAGAACAGCAAGCCCGAAGCTAATAGCTAAAGGCCAATAGCTGCATTCGAAAGGAGCCCCATGAACCCCCACCCTTACCTTCGCGCTTACCTCGCCGGCGTGTTCGTCACCACGCTCATCCTGCCTGTCATGCTCACGGCGTTCATCGTCATTCGCCTCGTGCTTCAGGTGCCCGTCCCCATTGAGCGCGGTCTCATCTTTCCCATGTCCCTCGTCCCTGCCATCTGGGGCCTGTGGAACATGCTCTGGCTCGCCTCACACCAGCGCACCCGCCTCGCCGTCGGTGTGCACGGCGCGGTGCTGCCGTTTCTGCTGCTCCCCTGCGGGACCGTCGTCGCCCGCTGCTTCGGCGTCCTCACTCTGGGACCCACCAGCGCCACCTGGTTCAATGCGCTTTCGTTCCCGTACGCTCTCATTGCTGCAGTATTTTGCTTCGGCGTCGCCGCCTATTACCTGGTCTGGAAGTACATCGTCGGCTTCCTCAACCGCACTCTCAGCATCGCGCCGTAGCGCCGGTCTTTGACCGGCTGTCGTGCGGTCGTCCACGCCCGCACAGGCACCTGGCACCTGGCGCCCGAAACCTGAAAGGAGCCGCTCCATGTTCGTGCTCGTTCGCACCATCACCTATGCCTCTTTATTTATTGGCCTGCTGCTGGTCTATCTCCCCTCGCGCATCCTCGCTTGGTCAGGCATTGTGCGCCCCGCCGCCATGGGCTGGCCGCAGATCGCCGGCCTCCTCATCTGCGCCACGGGCGCCGTCATCGCTCTCTCATGCGTTTGCGCCTTCGCCTTCATCGGCAAAGGCACCCCCGCGCCCTTTGATCCGCCTCGCCGCCTCGTCGTCCGCGGACCCTATCGCTTCGTCCGCAACCCCATGTATGTCGGTGCCGCCCTTGCCGTCGCCGGAGCCGCCCTTTTCTATCAGTCCATCCAGTTGTTCGCCTTCGTAGCCGGCTTCCTCCTGATCACGCATCTCTTCGTCGTGCTCTATGAGGAGCCAACCCTCCGTCGCACATTCGGCCCGGATTACGCGTCGTATTGCCAGCGCGTCCACCGCTGGCGGCCCTCCGCGCACCCTCTCCGCTAGGACAACAGCGCGCAGCTGTCCCCGGGCTTCGGGGAACCTCGCTCTCCGCACACATCCCTGAAGGCTGAAAGCCGCCGCCCCAAACTGTGAATTGCGAACTACGAACGGTTCCCTAGTCCCTAGTCCCAAGTCCCCGCGTTCCCAGCCCCGCCCGCTCCGCGTGAGCCGCCATCGTCGCCTGAATCTTGAGCGCCAGCTCCAGCGCCGCGCGTCCCTGCCGCGCTGTCACCCTCGGCTCGCGTCGCGTCCGCACCGCGTCCAGAAACGATTCAATCTCCAGCCGCAGCGGCTCGCCTTCCGTCACCTCCGGCTTGTCGAATGTGAACCCCGGCGCTCCAGCTCCGCTAACCCCGGTGGCTTCGGTCACGCGTATCACCAGCACATCCCGCCGCGCATAATCGATCGACACATACTGCCGCGGCTCAAAAAACCGCAGCTTCCTCACCCGCTCCGTCGAAACCCGCGACGCCGTGAAGTTCGCCACGCAACCACTCTCGAACTCGACGCGCACATTCGCGATGTCCACCTTGGGCGACAAGATCGGCAACCCCACCGCGCGCACCTCGCGCACCGCCGACCCCGCAAATGTCAGCACAATGTCCAGGTCGTGGATCATCAGATCCAGCACCACGTCCACGTCCAGCGCCCGCGGCGTAAACACGCTCAGCCGGTGCGCCTCAAAGAACATCGGCCGCTTCAGCTTCGGTTCCACCGCCAGCACCGCCGGATTGAACCGCTCCAGATGTCCCGGCTGCACAATCCGCCCGCCCCGCTCCGCGCGCTCAATCAGGTCGTCGGCTTCTTTCAGATTCGCCGCCAGCGGCTTCTCCACCAGCAGATCAAGCCCCGCATCCAGCAGCGCCGCGGCCACCTCGTGATGCTTCACCGTCGGCACGGCCACGCACGCCGCATCCAGCTTCAGGTCCGCGTTCTTGAGCTCGTCAATCGACGCGAAGACCGGAACCCCGTACTGCCTCGCTGCCTCTTCCGCACGCGCCGCATCGGGATCCACCGCGGCCACCAGCGCCACGCCCTCGCCTGCCGTCTCCAGCTCGCGCACTACCCGCAAGTGGTTGCGCCCGAACACTCCGGCGCCGGCCACCGCCACGCGCAACTGTCTTTCCCCGCCTATTTCGCCGCCTCTTTCTCTTGCCCTTTTCCTTCCACGGCCTTCAGGCAGCGACTGTAAAGCGCCAGCAACTGGTTCACGTGCTCCTCTGGCTTGGCTGCGCCCATCCCGGTGAAACCCGTCGAAGGCACCGCCGGCTTTCCCACCCCCGCCGTGCCCGCCACAAACTTCATCAGATCGAGCGCGATATCTTCATTGCGCCGCGCCCCCAGTCCCGTCCCTAGCCCCACATTGCTCAGTGTGTCCATAGGCAATTCTCCGAACACCGATGCTACCAGATCAACCGCTCACGGCTCCGCCAACTCCGCGTCTGACGGGCGCCCATCTTTCCAGCCGGGTGCCCCCACCATCGCCGGGTCTCTGTTTTTCCGGCTAGGGTCGGGGAGGGAACACGCTCACTCGCCATCCCGCGCGCAGCGCGGCTAACTTGCTGACTCGCTGACTTGCTACCCTTGTTTCCATGCCCCTCGCTTACATCGCCCTCGGCGCCAACCTCCCCAGCTCCGCCGGCCCTCCTGCGGCAACGCTCGCCGCGGCCCTCCAAAGCCTCGCCACCCTCGGCCGCATCACCGCCCGCTCCTCGCTCTACTCCACCGCACCCGTCGGATTCCCGCCCGGCATCGTTGATCAGCCCCGCTTCCTCAACGCCGTCGTCGCACTCGAAACCACGCTCGCCCCGCGCTCGCTCCTCGATGCGCTCCTTGCCATTGAGCGCCTCTTCGGCCGCGACCGCGCCGCCGCCCTCCCCAACGGCCCACGCACCCTCGACCTCGACATCCTCCTCTACAGCGATCTCATCCTCTCGGAGCCCGGCCTCGAAATCCCTCACCCCCGCCTCGCCCAGCGCGCCTTCGTCCTCGTCCCCCTCGCCGAAGTCGCTCCCCACGCCGTCGATCCCCGCTCCGGCCTCACCGCCGCGCAACTCCTTGCCAATCTCCCGCCCGCCAACGAACCCATCGCCCACTCCGTCGTCCCCATCGAAAGCCCTCTCTGGCCGGTCGCATAGGACGGAGTCGCAAACGACCCCGATATCCCCGCGGCAAATGCCCTCCCGTACCCCAGCTCTCCCCCGTACCACCGAAGTTGTACTCCGCGCCGCCCGATTCAGCGGATACTTGCGACAGATGCCTTCGGCATCACCACTCGATCCCCGGTACGTCATCCTGTTTTGCGGGTAAACGGCACGTGATCTGCCCATCAGAGGTCCGCACCCCGCCGCACCTGGAATCTCAAAAACTGGAGGGGACGCCCATGAAGAACTTGCTTCTCAAGTTCTATATCGCTGCCCGCGGCCTCATCGGCCACGACGATGCTCAGGATCTGGTCGAATATGGATTGGCCGTCAGCCTCATCGCGCTCATCTGCGTCGCCGGCATGAGCAACTTCGCCACCGCTGTCAGCAGCATCTTCCATCGCATTGACAAAACTCTCTTCTAACACCTACTCCCTGCTGGCCACTCCCTGTATTTCGTCCCCGGCCCGCTAGAATCATTCCGTGCCTCCGCCGTTCCATCTTCTCGCCGCATCCGCCGCCGGCGGCCGCCGCGGCCGTCTCACTCTCCCGCATCAAACCGTCGAAACGCCCGTCTTCATGCCCGTCGGCACCGCCGGCTCCGTCAAAGCCGTCCCGCAGGACACGCTCGAATCTCTCGGTGCCGAAATCATCCTCGGCAACACCTATCATCTCTATCTGCGTCCCGGCCATGAGGCCATACGCCGCATGGGTGGCCTGCACAAGTTCATGAGCTGGCCGCGCGCTCTGCTCACTGACTCCGGCGGCTTTCAGGTCTTCTCGCTCAACTCGCTCCGCAAAGTCACTGAAGATGGCGTTCGTTTCCGCTCGCATCTCGACGGCAGCAGCCACTTCTTCACGCCCGAGCACGCCATGGACGTGCAGATCGCCCTCGGCGCCGACATTTGCATGGCCTTTGACGAGTGCACCGAGTACCCGGCCGATCGCACCCGGGCCGAAGAGAGCCTCCGCTTCACCTTGACTTGGGCGCGCCGCTCCCTCGATCACTTCCGCGCCCACAAGCACGAAGCTCCCTGGTCCAACCTACAAACCGGGGTGCCCCAGGTCCCTCGCACTTGGGGACCTGGGAACGATGCCCCCCACTCAGAAGGCCACACCCAATCCCTCTTCGGCATCGTCCAGGGCGGCATGGTCCGTGACCTCCGCCGCCAGTGCGCCGAGCGCCTCATCGAAATGGACTTCGACGGATACGCCATCGGGGGCCTCAGCGTCGGCGAGCCCCGCGCACTCACCCTCGAAATGATCTCTGAAGTCCTGCCGCTTCTACCCAAAGACAAGCCGCGCTACGTCATGGGCGTCGGCTATCCCGACGAGATCGAGCAGTACGCCCGCATGGGTGTCGACATGATGGATTGCGTCCTTCCTACCCGCGCCGCCCGCCACGCCCTGCTCTTCACCAGCGAGGGCCGGCTCAACATCAAGAACAAACAATATGCTGAAGACCAGTCCCCGCCCGACCCCGCCTGCTCGTGCCCCGTCTGCCGCCGCTACTCGCGCGCCTACCTGCGCCATCTCATGCAGGCCGGCGAGCCGCTCTCCGCCACGCTCAACACCATCCACAATCTCGCCTACTACCTCGCCATCATGGCCCGCGTCCGCGCATCTCTCGAATCCGCGCCCGCCGCGAGCATGCCGCGCTTGAAGTTGTGATGCAATCTTGTTCCGGTGAAGTTGTTGATGCGCCTCCTAACCCAATGAAGCAGATGAAAATCCGTCAGTGCTGGTGAAGCCGAGGAGATTCTGTCAGTGCTGGCGAAGCGGATGAAAATCCATCGAAGCTGGCGATGGGGATGAAAATCCGTCAGTGCTGGCGCCATAGCAGCTCCCGAAGGGAGCGAAAGAAGATAGCCCAGGGCAACCCTGAGTTCGCCGCAGCGAACGAAGGGGCAGCCCTGGGAATCGAGCATAGGAAGTTCTTCAAGCCCCGTAGGGGCGGCAGAACCCGCTGATGATCTTCAACGGAACCGCGATGATCGCGGGCGACTGTCAAATCGGCGCAGAAGCCTGAAACCTTGACGGCACGGACCTGCATGCAAATGCCGATGGTTAAAACTCAGAGCTAAGCGTAAACAGCTAGAAGCTAGAAGCTAGAAGCTGCCCCCGCCCCCAACAGTTCCTTCAGCGCCCGCACATATTCGCTTAGCGCCACGCGCCCGGCCTCCGTCATCCGGTAGATCGTCTGCGGCTTGCGCAGCACAAACCGCTTCTCCACCGCAACGTATCCGGCCTCTTCCAGCTTCATCAACTGCGCGCCCAGGTTCCCGTCCGTTGAGCCCGTCTTGGCGCGCAGCCACGTGAACTCCGCCTCGTCGACCCCCGAAAGCAGCGAGAGCAGCGCCAGGCGCAGCTTCCCGTGAATCACAGGATTCAACTCCGGCAGCTCAGGCATGGGCCACGCCTCTCTGCTGCCGCCGCGACTCGCAGATCATTGCATACACGCCAAACACAATCTGGCAGAAGAAAGTAGCCGCGAGAAACGCAATTCCGGCTTGGATTTCCGTTCCAAAACATCCTGCCACCGCCGACCCCAGCCACACCACCGCGCACGCCAATTGCATCTTCCACTTCAAAATCATGGCCGAGGCCAGATTGGCCACGCAGAGCATCCCGCCGATAATCGCCACGAACACATGCGTCTCGTACCTTCCGCTCAGTCCCAGCGACATCAGGACCACAAAAAGCGAGATGCCCATCGCCCTCCACACCGCGCTAACCGCCCTGCCCAGCGTGGTTCCCGGCTGGCCCTTCTTCGTCCTGGAAATTGCCACTCCAGTCGCGATGCCGGCCGCGATCATCGTCACCGGCCAGGCCAGATAGTGCTGGCCCCAGATGGGCCCTCCCAAAAACCCTGAAGACCACGCCGTGGCCACGAAATACGCCACCCCCCATAGCAGGAAGCTCCAGCCCCACCTCTCGGTCCCTCGCCGCCCTTCGGCCATCATGCTCTCGATCAGCTTCAACCGCCCTGCCAGGTCCTTCTCATCCATTTCATCCATCATGTCCTTCTCCTCTCTCGATCTCCAAAGCCTCAGAGTTGTCTCTGATAAGGAGTACTCTACAATATAGAGTATCGCTTGTCAAGTAAATTCTTCCGCGCCCCCGCGGACCCTCCACATCTCTCAGCTAACTAATTGATTGAACAGATACTTCCACCTCAACCCGCGTCATCCCAAGCGCAGGTCCCTTGCCGCCTTGCTCACTCGCTCCAACACTTCACCCCAATCGCCGGCCGCTCGCTGCCGGAACAGCCGTGCCGTCGGATACCACGGCGTTCGCTCCGTCTCCTGCATCCACCGCCAATCCGCCAGGTACGGCAGCAAAATCCAAACCGGCTTCCCCATCGCGCCGGCCAGGTGCGCGATACACGAATCCGTCGTGATCACCAGATCGAGCGAAGCTACAAGCGCCGCCGTCTCCGCCAGATCGCGTTCGCCGCTCGACCCGTCCTGCACGAACACATCATCCGGCAAACTCGCCAATTGCTCCGCTGCTTCGCCCTTTTGCAAGGAAATCCAGTTCGCGTCCACCGCGCGCAGCAGCGGCACGAGCGTCTTCAGTCTCATCGATCGCGCGCCGTCCGCCTTGTACTTTGGATTTCCCGCCCACGCCAATCCCACGCGCAGCCCGCTTCGCACATTGGCCCGCTTCGCCGCAAACCGCGCCCACTTCTCGTTCACCAGCTCCTCATCGGCGCCCAAATACGCTCCCGTCCACGGAACCGTGTCCAACGTCGTCCCAAACACAGCCGGCAAACTCATCAGAGGACACTCCAGATCGAACTCCGGCCGCTCCGTTCCCATCACCGCTGTCTCCGCCATTCCCTCGCGCGCCACGGCCCCCACCGCGGAAATTGATCGCATCAGCCGCTCGGCCGCCGGCTGCACCTCGAGAATCGGCACTCCGCCTCGCGCCGCCACCAGCGCTGCATAGCGGCAGAACTGAATCGTGTCGCCCAGTCCCTGCTCCGCATGAAGCAACACGCGCTCTCCGCGCAACTCTTCGCCACTCCATCGTGGCTGCTTGAATCTTCGCGGCGCCCCATGCACCTCGCGAAATCGCCAGCGCGCTTCGTATCCCGCCCAGCCGCGCTCCCAGTCGCCAAGCCGCAACTGTGTCAGCGCCAGGTTGTATTCTGCTCCGGCATTCTCGGGATCGCGCTCGACCGCCGTCTCATGCGCCTTCAGCGCTTCCACCATCCGGCCCAGATCGAGCAGCGAGTTCCCGCGATTCGACGCTGCTGCGCGATTGCCCAGCGCCTCAGCCTGTTCGAAGACTGGCACGGCCTCCTCGAACCGCCCCTCCAGATGCAGCAAAATGCCGTGCATGTTCACGGCCTCATCGAACTCCGCATTCTGCGCCATCGCCCATCGCAGCCAACTCCACGCGCCGCCAACGTCCCTTTCCGCCGCGCGAAACTGGCACCACGCCACGAGCGTCTCCACTTGGTTCGGGTTCAGCGCGAACGCCCGGCGCAGGCAAACCTCCGCTGCCTCCGGCCCGCGCCTGTCCCGCTCCAGAATCGCCAGATTCACCCATCCCGAGATCAGATCCGGCCGCAACTCCACCGCGCGCCGCAGCGCTGCCTCGGCTTGTCCCTCTCGGCCCTGCTCCCGCAGCAGGCTCCCAAGATTGATCCATGCCGCGGCAAAGTCCGGCCGCGCCGCGAGCGCCCGCCGGTAACGCGTCTCGGCCTCCGTCGCGCGTCCCAGGCGCGTCAGGGCAAATCCGGCGGCAAACTCCCCCTCCGGTAGCCGAGGCCGCACGGTAAGCGCCGCTTCGTACCGCTTCAGCGCCTCTTCATTCCGCCCTGACAACGCGAGCGCATTGCCTAACCCCAACTGCGCCGCCACCAGCGCTGGGCGACGCCGCAGCGCCAGCTCGAACTCCCGAATCGCCTCACTCGCCCGTCCCGCCGCGATCTTCAGCTCGCCCATTCCCATCCGCGCCAGCGGATCCATTCCATCCAGCCGGATCGCCTCTGCGTACGCTCGCTCTGCTTCTTCCAGCCGTTCAGCGGCCTTCAGCGCCTGTCCCAGCGCAACCCACGCCGCGTTCATTCCCGGCGCGGTAGCCACGCCTGCGGCAGCCATCTTCACTGCGGCCTCCGTCTGTCGGCTGGCAAGCGCCACCAGGCTCATGCCCACCAGCGCCTCCGGCTGCCGCGGATTGCGTTCCAGCGCGCGCTGATATTCGCGCGCAATCTCGGGCAGGCGTCCCGTCAGCCCTGCCGCTGCCCGCCGGCTTTCCGCCCGACTTTCTGTTCTGCCGCGCCGCTCCTCTCTGCGCGGAGTTTCAGCCGTTTCCGCCGCCTCTGCCGTCCGCCTCGCCGCCGGCAAACCCTCAATCGAGCACCGCATGTCTTGAAACTTAGACCGCCGAAGATGTGCACTCAAGCGCGGAGCGCCTGCAATCGAACCAGGCCGCCGCAAAGATTCCCGATCTTGTAGCGAGCCCTGATTCGGAACGTGCAGCCCAGTCTGTTAGACCGCCTCGGCCCGGACTATCATCGATCTGTGCCCCTGCGCTCGAATCTGGGCGACATCCTCGCCAACGCCATCACCCATGGCATCGGCGCCGGGCTCGCCGTGGCAGGAGCCGTCTACCTCATCGTCGCCTCCACGCGCGGCTCGGCGCGGCTCATTGTCAGTTGCTCCATCTTCTCCGGCGCGCTCGTGCTGGTTTATCTCTGCTCCACGCTCTACCACTCGCTGGTACGCACCCGGGCCCGCCATGTCTTCCATGTCCTCGACCACTCGGCCATTTACGTGCTCATCGCCGGCACCTACACGCCCTTTACGCTCGTCTCGCTGCGCGGGCCGGTGGGGTGGGTTCTCTTCACCATCGTCTGGTCGCTCGCGGTGGCCGGAGTGGTTTTCAAAAGCTTCGCGGTCGACCGGTTCGCCGTGGCTTCAACACTTGTTTACCTGTTGCAGGGCTGGCTCGCGGTCTTCGTGGTAGGCTCGCTCGTCCAAGCCATCGGCTGGCATGGAATCCTCTGGCTCTTCGCCGGCGGCCTGGCGTATACGCTTGGCATCATCTTCTTCGCCCTCGACCGTTTCCCTTACTTCCACGCCGCGTGGCACATCTTCGTCTTGGCCGGCAGCGTAGCCCATTACTTCGCCATTCTCTTTTACGTTGTGCCTGCGCGGCCCATCCCCGTTCTTTGACACTCTGCAGGCGCGTCTCTATGATTCGATTCCGTGAACCATCGCAGGCACATCTCTGAGCGCGCGGCATCTCTGCGCACTGGGCGGCACGCATGAACACGGATCCATCTGACGCGGGCCGCCGCTTTGCCGCGGTCATCGTCAACTACGACGGCGGCGTCATGCTTTCTGAGTGCGTGCGCTCCTGCCTGCGTGAAGGGATTCCGCCGTCCCGGATCGTCGTCATCGACAACGGCAGCCGCGACGGATCGATCGAAGATCTCGGAAAGCAAATCGCCGGCCTTAACCTCGTTCGCAACTCCTGCAACGCGGGATTTGCTCGCGCGGTGAATCAAGGCATCCGCCAAGCTGCTTCCGAATTCGTGCTTCTGCTCAACAACGACGCGCAACTCGAAAGCGGTGCTCTCACAGCGTTTGCCGCGGGCTTCGATCAGCGGCCTAAGCTAGCAATCGCTGGCGGCCAGCTTCATGATCCCGCTGGCCGGTTGCAGAGCGCCTTCGCTCCGCTACCCTCGGTTGCCGAGGAACTCCTGCCCCTTCCGCTCCTCCGGCTTCTCGCGCCCCGTCGCTTCCGGCGAAAGACCCCTGAGACTCAACCCATCGCCGTCGAATCCGTCTTTGGCGCCTGCCTGTGCGTTCGGGCCGCTGTGCTACCCGGTCTTGGCCTGCTCGACGAAGATTACTTCTTCTTCTACGAAGAGATCGAATGGTGCCGGCGCGCCCGGCGGATGAGTTTTGAGGTCTGGTATCTGCCCTCTGCAAGGGCCAGGCACGTCGGCGGAGCAACGGCCAATCGCTTTCGTGGCCCGGCTCGAGTTGAATACCAGCGCTCCAGGCTGACATTCTTTCGCAAGACCCTCA
>Ga0326727_10024357_pt1 | contig 11456 bp, 10 predicted proteins | sample MB2enrmetagenome_FD_207643 | JGI IMG/M metagenome (GOLD analysis project Ga0326727, IMG submission 207643) | Lab enriched peat soil microbial communities from McLean, Ithaca, NY, United States - MB29MY | ecosystem: Environmental > Terrestrial > Soil > Wetlands > Peat | place: USA: New York... | reverse complement strand
GCCGCCACCCCCAGCACAAAGAGGAACATCACCTGGCCGTCGGGCGCGGCAAAGCGGGCCCCGGCTATGACAAAGGCCAGCCCGGCCGCATTGAGCATGATCTCCAGGGAAAGGAGGATGAAGACCGCGTTCCTGCGCACGAGGACGCCTGCGAGGCCAAGGAAAAAGAGGACGCCCGCGAATATCATGCCGTGCTCGAAGGGGACCTGGTTGATCATCTTTTTCCTCCCGCTTCCTCTGACGCTTTCCCTCTTCCGAGGCGGTAGGCCAGGTGAAAGGCGCCTATCAGACCTACCAGCAAAAGCATCGAGACAAGCTCCACCCCCAGGAGGTATGGGCCGAGCAAGGAGGCGCCCACTTGAGCGGGCGTTACTTGTGCAGGCGTAATGAGCGCACCCGTTGCGCCGGCCATGACGTACAGGAGCTCACCGAGGAGGACGGCGGTCAGGATTGCCGGGCCGATCCAGGTGGAGACGCGGAGCCACTGCCGCTCTTGCAGCGCCTCCCGCGGCCCCGTGCTCAGGATCATCACGACAAAGACAAAGAGCACCATAATCGCGCCGGCGTAGATGATCACTTCCATAGCCGCGGCAAAGCGTGCGCCCAGAAGGAGAAGGATAAGCGCCGCGGCCAGCAGGGAGACGACGAAATAGAGGAGCGCGTGGATGGCGTTAAGGCGCGTGATCGCCATAAAGGTGGCGGCAATTGCAACCGCGGCGGCTAGGTAAAATGCAACGGTCATGGCGCCGGCTCCCTATAGCTCACGGCAGGAGGCTCCTTATGTCGACGGGCGGCTCGTCATCGATGCCTTCCCCCGTGTTTTTACCCTCAATCGCTACGCCCGAGACCTCATAGAAATTATAGTCCTTATACTTGCCGGGTCCGCTTATGAGCAGGTCCTCCTTTTCATAGACAAGGCTCTGCCGCTTCCATTCGCCCATCTCGAAGTCGGGGGTGAGCTGGATCGCGTAGGTCGGACAGGCCTCCTCACAGTAGCCGCAGAAGATGCACCGGGAAAAATTGATGCGGAAGAACACGGGATAACGCGTGCCCGAGGCGTCCTGCGCCGCCTGCATGGCTATGCAGCCGACGGGGCATGCCGCCGCGCACAGATAGCACGCAACGCACCGCTCTCGCCCGGCCGGGTTGCGAGTGAGGATGATCCGCCCTCTCCAGCGCGCCGGCAGGTGCGGCCTGACCTCCGGGTAGAGCACGGTTTTACGCTTCGATGCGGCGTGCAGAAAGACCTTCCAGAGTGTCTGTATGATGCTCCACATACGCTACCTCACCGGAAAAATGCCAGCACTATCGCTCCCGTCGCGAGCAGGTTCACAAGGGCCAGGGTCAGCAGCACCTTCCAGGCGAATGCCATGAGTTGGTCGTACCTTGGTCTTGGCAGCGCCGCCCGCATAAGGATAAAAAAACAGATAAAGGCACAGGTCTTCAGGGAGAACCAGACGATGCCGGGAAGCACGGGACCCCTCCAGCCGCCGAAGAACAGAACCGTGATGAAGGCCGAGATGAGCGTAACCCCCATGTACTCGCCCACAAAAAACATGCCGAACTTGAGCGAGGAATATTCCGTGTGGTAGCCCGCCACGAGCTCGCTCTCCGCCTCGGGCAGATCGAGGGGCAGACGCCTTGTTTCCGCGACCCCCGCGATCAGGAAGGTGACGAACCCTATGAATTGGGGGATAACGAACCAGACGCGCTCCTGGGCTGCGACAATTGCCGACAGGTTGTAGGAGCCGGCGAGCATCACTACCCCCATGAGGGAAAGGCCCATGAAGACCTCGTAGCTGAGCATCTGGGCAACGCCCCGCAGGCTCCCGAGGAGGGCGTATTTGCTGCCGGACGACCATCCGGCCAGCGCCACGCCGTAGACGCCCAAAGACGAGAAGGCGAGAAAGAAGAGGACGCCCATGTTGAGGTCGACCACCATGATATGGCGCGAGAACGGCACGATTGCAAAAGACATGAGAACGGTCACGATGATGACGGCCGGGGCGATGACGAATACGGGCCTGTCGGCGAAGGGCGGGATCCAATCCTCCTTGAAGAATATCTTGATCATATCGGCGAGCACCTGGGCGAGGCCGAAGGGGCCTACCCGGTTGGGTCCGTAGCGGTCCTGCCAGAGGCCGAGGAGCCTTCGCTCGAGCCAGATGAGGCCGGCGGCAACCGTCAGCACGGCGAACAGGACGGCGGCTATGAGAAGGAGGGGGAGGGTGATCGCCGTCATGGGACCGCCTTTTCTACCCGTCCGAAGGCAGGGATCGTGAGCACCGGGGCGCCCGGAACGCCGCAGGGGATGGCCGCGACGCCGGAAGCCAACCCGGGGGCCGTTCTTGCGGGAAGCACGTAGGACCGCCCGCCGATGGAAAGCACGGCTGCATCGCCGTCTTTAAGTTGCGCGTCCCCCATGTCGCCCGCCGACATGGCGAGATAGGCGGCAGGCGCGCGCTCTCTGATCCCGAGGGTCAACATGCTCAATTCGCCGGACCCGAACAGGTGGGAGAAGGGCACGACGAGGAAGAGGCCCGATTCGCGCGCAAACGGCCCCGGTATTTCCTCAAAATAGCGCGTACCTTGTGTGTGGGCAGGCTCGATCAACCTTATTCCGGGGTCGCCGCCGGCCAAAGGGCCTCCCACCTCGGCCTGGAACTTGTTGACGGACTGGACGGAATTCCAGCCGGCCGCCCAGAAGCGCGGTATCAGGGCCGAAGGCGGCCTTCCGCCGTACCCCTCCATAGAAAAGGTGAAAGGCGCGTCCGCATCGTGAGGCGGGGGCGGCTCATGCACGGTCGCGGCTGCGTTCACGGCCGTCCTTCCGCTGCAACGCTGGTGCTCGCGGGCTATCCGCATCCCTGCAACCCGGAACGCCGCCTGCGGCGCGGCGTCAGCCACCTGACCGAGTAGTGGAATCGCCTGTGCCATGGAGATGATGAGGGCATCGAGGTTGTGCCAGGTCAACGCGGCTGGATGCCCCTGTGAGGCCATGACACGTTGAAGCCATTGCCAACCCGGCAGGACCTGGCCGCCAGCCGGAAATACCTGAAAATAGCGCTGGGCCCGGCCTTCATTGTTGACGAGCGTCCCGCTTTCTTCTGCGAAGGTCGCCGCCGGCAGCACCATGTCCGCCACCAGGGCGGTCCGGTGAAACAGGTGATCGATCACGACCAGATGGCGGAAGGCGCGGAGGAAGTCGTCCATCTGATCGGTCTCTGCGCGCCGGTAGAGGTCGTTTTCGAGGACGATGGCGACGTCTGTCCCGGCGTGCGCGTCCTCAAAGGCGGCATCTAGTCCCTGACCGGACAGAAGACCCAGGCCGAAGCTGTTGCACTCCGGCAGCACCAGGCAGAGAGAGGCGTTCTTGCCAATGCCTGTCAGGGCCCATGCAATATTTGCCGCCGCCTTGAGCACGGCCTCGCTCCGGCAGCTCAACCCTGAGATGATGAGGGGCCGCTCGGCCTGCTCCAATGCGGAGGCGATGGCGGATGCGAGCGATGCGGCCTCCCGTGGGAGACCATCGACCGGCGGGGCCAGCCTGTCGATCGCGTGGCCTATGGCAAAACCGATGCGCGCGATATCCGCGGGAGGCGGCCTCAAAAAAGCGGTTGCGTGGGGATCAAGGCCCGTCGCGCCCGTGGTGATCACGAAGAGCGGGCTCGACTCGTGCCCTGCCGCCACCCTCACCGCCCTGTCATCCCAATAGCTGATCCCGGCCCTGCCCGCCACCTCCACCTGTTTCCGGTGCAGCGACTGGAGCACCTGGAGGTGCAGCATGGGGGCCGTGTTCCCTATGTCCTCTCCCAGGACGAGCACGGCGTCGCAGGCTGCGACCTCGCGTAAGGAAGGGATAAGGGCGGGGCCCTCCTTCATGATGTCGATGGCTAGAGTGACGAGCCGCTGCTCGGTACCGGAAACGCCCGCATAGAACCTGTCCGGACCGACAAGCGTTCTGAGGGCGAAATTTGCCTCAAGAGACGCCCTGGGAGAACCGATGCCAAACACGTGCCGCGAGGAGGCGAGCAGCTCCGAGAGCCGCCTGATCGCATCCTCACTGCGTGCAGGCTCGAGCCGGGCCTCCCTTGCGCTCCTCGCCCGGGGTTCACGGACCCTCCTGTCGCTATTCACGAACTCATAGCCGTACCTCCCCCTGTCGCAGAGGAAATAGCCGTTTACCTCGCCGTTATACCTGTTCCGTGTCCTCCTGAGCGTCCCGTACCGCTCGCCCGGAATGGTGTTGCATCCAAGGCTGCAATGGACGCAGACGGACGGAGCTGTTCGCAGGTCCCACGGGCGCGTATAGTGTGCCGCGAAGGTCTTGTCGGTAAAGACGCCGGTGGGGCAGACCTCCACGAGATTGCCCGCAAACGCGCTCTCCGGCGCGCCGTCCGCGGCGCGCCCGAAAAACACATGGTTGCGGGAGGCAAACACACCGAAGTCGTCCCCCCGCGCATAGTCGTTGTAGAACCGCACGCACCGGTAACACGCGATACAGCGGTTCATCTCGTGGGCGAGGAAAGGCCCCAGGTTCTGGCTTCGGTGCGTCCTCTTCTTGAAGCGGAATCTGCGGTACCCGTGGCCCGTCATGACCGTCATGTCCTGGAGGTGACACTCCCCCCCCTCGTCGCATATAGGACAGTCATGGGGGTGATTGGTCATGAGCCACTCGATCACGCCGGCGCGGAACCGCCTCGCCTCCGGGTCGTCGATGGACAGGCGCATCCCGTCCTGCACCGGCGTCATGCAGGCCATCACGATACTGCCCTTCGTATCATGCTCGTCCTTGAACTGTTTTATCGCGCACTGCCTGCACGCGCCTACGGAATGCATCGCCGGGTGCCAGCAGAAATAGGGGAGGTCGAAGCCGAGGCTCAGGCAGGTGCGGAGCAGGTTCTCGCCCGGTTTCACCTCATAGGGTCTGTTCTCTATGTAAATCGTCGGCATAGGCGGTACGGGCATGCCTTCTCCTCAATGTGGCGCTCGAAATCGCGTTTGAAAAACGCAAGCGCGCTTTGAAGCGGCTCGATAGCGCCGGGCGCCAGGGCGCAGTATGTATGGCGCATTTTGATGAGTCGCGTATGCTCCTCAAGCACGTCCAGGTCTTCACGCCGTCCCCGGCCCTCTTCGATGTCACCGAGCAGGCTCGCGAGCCAGGGCAGGCCGTCGCGGCAGGGCGTGCACCAGCCGCAGGATTCGCGGGCGAAAAACCGCTCCAGGTTATGGACCGCGCCCACGGGGCAGGTCCCATCGTCGAGGACGATCATGGTGCCTGTGCCGAGGCGGCTCCCTACCTGTTTTTCCATGATATCGAATGCCATGGGGGTATCGAAATGCTCGGGCAGGACGAACTCGGTGGAGCCGCCGCCGGGGATTACCGCCCTTACGGCGTGGCCTTCCCTCATGCCGCCCGCGTGTTCCTCGATGATCTCCCGTATAGTTGTCCCCAGGGGCAGCTCCCAGGAGCCGGGCCTTTTTACCCTCCCGCTCACCGCGTAGATCTTTGTGCCCCCGTCACCCGTCAGGCTGAGGCGGTTATACCAGTCGGCTCCGTTCCTGATAATGTGGGGGACATTCGAAAGGGTCTCCGCGTTGTTGACGACTGTGGGTTTCCCCCAGAGCCCGCATGACTGCGGAAAAGGCGGCTTTGTCCTCGGGACGGGGCGCTTCCCCTCAAGCGCGTTGAGAAGGGCGGTCTCCTCGCCGCAGATGTAGCGTCCGGCGCTCGTATGGAGACGGATGTCGAGACCGAATCGCGAACCCGCGATTGTCCGGCCCAGGTATCCGGCCCCATATGCCTCTCCGAGGGCGACGGTCAGGTGTGCCCCGGCCCGGCCGTACTCCCATCTCAGGAAGATATACGCCGTATCGGCCTCGATGGCGTAAGCGCTTATGATTATGCCCTCGATCAGTTGATGGGGATTTCGCTCCATGAGCAGCCGGTCTTTGAAGGACCCGGGCTCCATCTCGTCCGAGTTCGCTACAAGAAACTTCGGGTGCGGCGCCTTATCCCCCAGAGGGACGAAGCTCCACTTCAGTCCCGTGAAGAAGCCCGCCCCGCCCCGGCCCCTTAGGCGGGCCGCCGATACCGCCTCCTGAACTTCTTTCGGCGTCATGGAGCCGAGCGCCGTCCTCAGCGCCTCATACCCGCCCGTTTCCTCATATTCCTTGAGTGTCAGGGGTTTCCCATCGCTTCTCATGGTCCCCGTCAGCGGCTTCTGAAGAGTAGGACTTATAGGACCCATGAGACCTATCAAAAACGTTCCCCGATCGATCTGCTCAGAGCTTTCAGCCCGCTCACGTGTACCTCTCCAATATCGTCTCTAGCGTTTCCGGGGAGACGTCCCCGTAGACGTCGCCGTCTATCTTCAGGGCCGGCGCACGGTCGCACTCGCCCATGCACGAGACGGGCAGGAGCGTAAAACAGCCGTCTTTTGTGGTATCCCCCCAGGAAACCCCAAGCCGTTTCGTCAACGCCTCGATAACCGCCTCATATCCCATGACCCAGCAGCTTAAGCCCTCGCACACAAAGATGAGGTGGCGGCCCACGGGCTTGCGGAAGATGAACGGATAAAAGCTCGCAACCCCGTCAAGCTCGTGCACCGTCATGCCGAGCATGGGCGCAAGGTCGGCGATATGCTCGTCCGCAACCCATCCCCGGCGCTGCTGGATTACCTTGAGTGCCTCGACACAGCCCGCCCGCCTTTCCGGATAGTTCCGAAGCTCTTCTTCGATCCGGCGTGTCTCCTCTTCAGTCAGCAAATGTGTCCCTCCCACCTCACCGGTCGCAGTCCCCCATCACATAATCCATGCTCCCCAGTATGGCGATCAGGTCGGGCACCATGAGCCCCCTGCAAAGGAGCGGTACTGTCTGCAAATGCGCAAACGACGGCGTCCTGATGCGAGTCCTGTAGGAGGTGGTATTCCCATCGCTCACAAGATAATACGTGTTGTTACCCTTTGCCGCCTCTACTGCCGCCGCCGCCTCGCCCGCCGGGACAACCGGGCCCCAGCTCACGCCGAGGAAGTGGGTAACGAGCGTCTCTATGTCGTGCATGGTCCGCTCTTTACATGGCGGTGTAGCCAGGGTTTTCTCCGACTTGTAAGGGCCGTCCGGCATGTTCTTAAGACACTGTTCGATGATCCTCAGGCTCTGCCGCATCTCCGCAACCCGCACCCGCGCGCGGTCGTAGCAGTCGCCGTGGTCGCCTGTCGGGATGTCGAAGGTAAACCGGTCGTAGCCGGAATAGGGCCTTTTTTTGCGGAAATCCCACTCCAGACCGCATGCGCGCAGGCTGGGCCCTGTCCACCCCCATTCGATGGCCTCGTCGAGGGTAAAAGTCCCGACGCCTTTTGTCCGCGCTTTCAGGATGCGGTTGCCCAGAATGATGGTGTCATATTCCTTGAGTCGCTTGGGCATGTAAGCCAAAAAGTCAGCCACTAGGTCATCCCATCCCTTCGGCAGGTCGGCGGCGACCCCCCCGATGCGGAACCATATGGGGTGCATGCGGAAACCGCTGATGGCCTCTATGATCCCGAAGATCACTTCCCTGTCGTAAAAGGTATAGAACACAGGGGAAAGCGCGCCCAGGTCCTGGGCGAACGTCCCGTACCAGACGAGGTGGCTCGCGATGCGAAAAAGCTCCGACATCATCACCCGGATTACTTTTGCCTTTTCAGGGACGTCGATATCCGCGAGACGCTCTACGGCCATGACATAGGGCAGCTCGTTGATGACGCCTGCCAGGTAGTCGACCCGGTCCGTGTACGGTATGAAAGTATGCCAGGACTGGTGCTCTCCCATCTTTTCCGCGCCCCGGTGGTGGTACCCGATGTCGGGCACTGCGTCGAGGATCTCTTCGCCGTCCATCTCCAGTATCAGGCGGAATATGCCGTGCGTGCCGGGGTGATGAGGTCCGAGGTTGAGGAACATGAAATCGGTATCGGGTCCCTTCCGCTTCATGCCGAATTCTTCGGGCTTGATCGCAAGGGCCTCCTGCTCCGTTTCCTGCAGCGGTCCTTGCAGCCGGAAGACACCCGCCTCCGTGGCCCTGGCGGGATAGTCTTTCCGAAGGGGGTGGCCCTTCCAGAGGGGCGGCAAAAGGATGCGCCTCAGGTTGGGATGGCCTTCAAAGGTGATGCCGAACATATCCCACACTTCACGCTCGTACCAGTTGGCTGAAGGCCATAAGCCGACTATGCTCGATAGGGAGAGGCGCTCTTCCCGAAGGGGCACCTTCAGCCGTATATCCGCGTTGCGCCCGTACGAGAGGAGATGGTAGACCACCGTAAATGCACTCTCGGGCTGGCCCGGCCGGTGGACGCGGACCCGCTCGTCAATGGCGGTCAGGTCGTAAAGCATGCGAAAAGGCTCGGCTACGTCGTTCTTCAGACAGGCGAGCACGCCCGGCAGCAGGTCGCGGGATACCCAGACGGTCGGTACCCCGTCGCAGGTCGCCTGCTCGTTGATCGACCCCTCGCCGAAGCGGTCTTGCAGCTCTTCGATCACGGGTTGCAGCTCGTCTTCCATAGTGTCTCCTCAATTACTGGGGCTCGCGTCGCCCCCTCCGCGAGCAAGCTCGCGGAGCCACCCCCTCATAAAAAGGAAGAGGCATAAATGCATGTCAATTCCGGCGTCACGGTCATATCCTGTCAGGGGGGTCGAGCAACGTCGCCATCCGGCGGCCGGTGCGCTTGATCTCCCTCATGGGCGTCATCTCCGGGCTGAGGACTTCCTGGGGACCCGCCACCCAACTGAGAGGCCGCTTTTCGCCCGCCACCACCTTCTGGAGCATCATGAGCCCTTCAAGAAGCGCCTCGGGACGGGGCGGACAGCCGGGCACGTAGACGTCCACGGGAAGGAAGGTGTCGACGCCCTGCACCACGCTGTAGATGTCGTACATGCCTCCCGAATTGGCGCACGAGCCCATCGATATTACCCACCGGGGCTCCATCATCTGCTCGTAAAGCTGTTTCACCACCGGGGCGACCTTGATGAAGACCGTTCCGGCTACGATAAGCAAATCGGCTTCACGCGGGCTTCCCCTGAGCACCTCCGCGCCAAACCGCGCAATATCATATTTCGGCGTGACGCTCGCGGCCATCTCGATGTAGCAGCAGGACGTGCCGAAGTTGAGGGGCCATAATGAATTTTTTCGCCCCCACGCAACAATGTCCGAAAGCCGCGACAGGATGACTCCGGGCACCCCAGGCAGAGCCCCGCGCCCGCCGGCGCCTGCAGCATCGCTCCCTCCGCGCATCCCCGTCATACCTTTTGGCTCCTCCTTTCGGTGTTCGAGAATACGGCCCAGTCGAGCGCGCCCATGCGCCAGAGGTAGGCGAGGGCCGCGAGTAGCAGGCTGGCGAAGACCGCCATGGCCGCAAATCCCCGCCACCCCGCGCTCGTCAGCACGACGGCCCAGGCATAAATGAATACGCTCTCCACGTCGAAGATCACAAAGAACATGGCGATGAGGTAATACTTTACGTCAAAATGGATCCATGCCGACCCCGTGGGCCTGATGCCCGACTCGTAAGGCTGCCCTGTCCCCCTGTCCATATGGCGCGGACCGAGCAGGTGTGACAAAACGAGCATGAGCGCGGCGAGGCAAAGGACGGCCCCAAAATATACGGCGAGAGGCCAAAGCCTTGTCTGTCCTGCGTAAATTTCCACGATGCTCCTTCCCTGCGGGGCAGAAAATATGCGTCAGCAGCCTTTGCTAAGTATTGTTCCCCGCCCCCAGTTTGTCAATTAAATGGGAGGGGCTTGCGGCGCGGGCAGCGAAAAGAATCGGCCCCGGAGCCAAAGAGCGGCAGGGCCGACAGGCGGCGGTGTTTTCACGAACATAACAGAGATTTAACATACCTTTAATACGTGCGTAACAATCGGTCGCTATTCTACAGACATACGAAGGATCTATATTCCTCCACTTGAAGAGGACGCCCGGCGAAAGCCCGCCACCGCTGAAACGCGGGCAGCCGCAAACTACCCGTAATGGCGCTGAGCCGTGAGGGGAGACGAAAGGAGCGCTATCATGAAAATGTGTTGCTGGACCGCGCCTGTTTTGATCGCTATTGCCGCACTCTGTTTCGGTACGCTCGCACAGGGTGCCGACTTCGCAAGGCTCCAGGGTGCGGGGGCCAGCTTCCCCGCCCCCCTCTATCTCAAATGGTTCAGGGGGTATAGCGCCTCTCACAAAAACGTACAGATCGATTACCAGTCGGTCGGGTCGGGGAGTGGCATCAAGAGCTTCACCGACAAGACAGTCGATTTCGGGGCGAGCGATGCCGCCATGACCCCCGAAGAGATGGCGAAGGTCCAAGCGGGTGTCCTCTGCCTGCCGATGACAGCGGGCAGCATCGTCCTCGCCTATAACGTCCAGGGTGTGCCCGAGCTCCGGCTGTCCCGGAAGGCATATGCAGGCATCTTTCTGGGCGCGGTCAGGAAGTGGAACGATCCTCTCATCGCCCGGACCAATCCCAGCGCAAAGCTGCCCGATGCACCGATCAACGTCGTGGTGAGGGCCGACTCGAGCGGTACTACCTTTGTCTTCTCAAAGCACCTGAGCACTATCAGCCCTGAGTTCGCCAGAAGTCCGGGTATCAACAAGATGCCCAACTGGCCCGTGGGGACCCGTTCCAAAGGCAATGAAGGCGTCACGGCCGCCATCAAGACGACACCGAATTCCATCGGCTACGTGGAGTATGGCTATGCAAAGAGCCAGAAGCTCGCCTTCGCCGTGTTGGAAAACAAGGGCGGCGCCTACGTCGCGGCCGCGACGAAATCGGGCCAGGCGGCGCTCGCTTCCGCCGCGATGCCGGCCGACCTTATCGTCTGGGCCTCCGATCCTTCGGGCAAGGATGCCTACCCTATCGTCACTTACACGTGGCTGCTTGTCTACAAGCAGTACCCGGACAAGAGAAAGGCCGCCGTCCTCAAGGAGCTCCTGGCATACTGCCTCAAGGACGGCCAGAAGGATGCGGAGCCGCTTGGCTACATTCCTCTGCCCCTTGCGGTGAGTGACAAGGTGATCAATGCGCTTGAGACGGTCAAGTAACTGCTTCTCCGCAGCGCTCCCTTACATCCGCGCCGCGACTGCACCGGCCGCTTCAGGGCTTTTGAAGCAAAGGGGGACGAGCAGGTGACCGATCCATCACGCAGCACGCAGATATCGCAGCCTCCCACACGCTTCCAGCAGATCGTCGATGCCATGTTTCGCCGGCTGTGCCACGGGTTCGCCTGGCTCTCCGTCTTGCTGGTGGTCTTCATTGTGCTCAAGATCGCCGTGGCCGCAGCGCCCGCCTTGCGCCAACAGGGTCTCGGATTTCTCACCGGCACCACGTGGGACCCGAACACGGGGCAGTTCGGCATCCTCCCCGAGATCTGGGGCACCCTCTACACCTCCTGCCTGGCGCTCATGGTCGGCACCGCCTTCGGCGTCGCGGCGGCC
>Ga0326727_10024356_pt1 | contig 11456 bp, 9 predicted proteins | sample MB2enrmetagenome_FD_207643 | JGI IMG/M metagenome (GOLD analysis project Ga0326727, IMG submission 207643) | Lab enriched peat soil microbial communities from McLean, Ithaca, NY, United States - MB29MY | ecosystem: Environmental > Terrestrial > Soil > Wetlands > Peat | place: USA: New York... | reverse complement strand
GGGCGATGCCGCGAACTATGGCCAGAGCGCGTTCGACGGGGAAGGCGCCGCTCTCGAGCGCGTGGCGCAGGTCGGGTCCTTCGACGTATTCCATTGCGATGTAGGGAGAGCCGTCCTCGGCCTGGTCGAGATCTACGACTTCGGCGATGTTAGGATGGCGCAGCTCTATGGCGGCCTGAGCCTCGCGGCGGAAGCGGCGCAGAAAGGCAGCGTCCTGACTGAGTTCGGCGGAGATGAACTTGAGCGCGCGCGGTCGGTTCAGAAGTATGTGCTCGGCGAGGTAGACGGTACCCATGCCGCCGCGGCCCAGCATACGCACGATGCGATACTTGCCGCGAATCACCGTGCCCGGCTCCTGCTCGCGCAGATCAATCAGCATTGCGCCGTCAGTGGGACAGTTAGCGTGATTGCTCGGCCACGACTTTTCGCAGATCGGACACGTCTTCATGGGCCGGTCGCCCCTTTCTCGCGTAGAAATACCCCAGCATAGATTGAAGGCTCAACGTCAGGGGACGCTCCCATTGTAGACGGGTTAGCGCTTTGCCGGAGTCAATCTGGGCTCGGGGAAGGCGACTTTGGGTGGGTCGGCGAGGGTGACGGAGGCCTGGACCGGCGTGGTGTGAGCGCCGCGCTTGACCTGATTTTCTTTGAATGTCAGGGCGCCGTTCATGATTTCGGCGTCTGCGGTCCAGCGGTTGAAGCGAGCCAGGGCCGGGGGAATGTAGCCTGAAGTCCCGGCTATGGTCCCATGCTGCCAGTCGAAGTGGAGATCGCCTATGGCCGAGGCGGCCAGGTCGGCGGCGGAAAAGCCCGTGAGCTCGATTTTGCCATTGGCGTCGATAGCGCCGCCGGAGAAACGCAGGCCGAGCAATTGACCGAGGGCTGGCGGGCTGAGTTTATCAAACTGGGCTTCCAGAGCGTAGGTAGGCTTGTCGCTGGCTGTGGCGGCTGCGTGGTAGGTGCCGGTTCCGTGGATGCGGCCGCCGAGCAGGACGGCGTCAAAGGCTGTGATTTCAGCTCCGTTGGCAAGCGTGTGCAGGGTGGCCTCAGGCTGGTGGAACGTGACCGGGCCGAGAATTAAGGAATCCGCCTTGACTGTGCCTTCCAGGATGGGCCAGGCCGGTGTGGCCCTGGAACGAAGGCGATGGATCAGAGTGGAGAGCAAAGTGCCCCGCTCCTGTGCGCCAAGGAATGCGGCCTGGATGATGCCTGCGTCGAGTTCGCCGAACTGAAGCTGGAAATGAGGCGGACAGGGCTGGGGCCCGATGCAGACGGAGGGCAAAGTGAGGCTGGCTGTTCCCATCACCGGGCCGTAAGAGAAGACAACCGGATCCCAGCGAAGCTCGCTGTAGGCCAGGTGGAGCGTGGCCTGGGAGATTTCGACGGGGTTGACGAGGTAGTCCGCCTTCCAGGTGGCATTGTGCAGAATAACGGTTCCAGTGAGGCTGTCTGCCGGGGCTGCAGGCGGGAGCGCGGCGGCAGGTGAAAGGCCGCCCAGGGAAAGCGACTGGGCTGGCATCGTCTGGACCGGTAGCAGCCAGGGGCCTCTGGCGGTCAGGTCTACCGAGACAGGGCCGCCGGCAAGCGCGTCCATGGCCGCAACATTTCTGAAGCCTGCCGCGCGCGTCAATTCCATGCCTCGGCTGATGGAGGCCTGGCCGTGCACCGTGATCTGATAGCCGGAAAGCAGGAGGCGTGTGGAAACCGTAAGCGGAGCGGCTGCGCCGGCAGGAATGGCTACCGTGGCCACCAGTGCCTGGCCGGCGCCGGAGGGCTGGTTTGCGGGCGACAGAAGAATTTTTGGAACACGAATGGGCTGACTGAGGCCGCTGCCGTTGAGCTGAAAGCCCTGGACCGTAAGGCTGCCGGTGAGAGGCCCTTGAAGTGCCGCATGAGCCTTGAAGGAGCGGGCCTGGCCGGAGGGAGCCGGCGTCTGTTGCGCAGCGCCGCCGGGGGCGTAGGTGATCTTGCCGCTTAACGATCCAGCAACTTCCAGGCCGGAAGCCAGATCGCTGCGCATGGTACGCAGCGCGTCCAGACCGGCGGCTAGGGAGATTCGGTCCAGCTCGACGGAGATGCGGGGCTGGCTGCCTTCGCCAGGCAGGCTGCCGGTGAGACGGACGCGGCCTGAGCCGAGCGGAGAGTCGCAGACCAGGTTGTCGACGGCGCGGACAGTGAAATGGGCTAAAAAAGCGCAGTTGGCATCGAAGTCCATGGGCGCGGCTGGGGCAAACTCAGCGCGATGGACGCCGGTGGCGCGCAGCCGTGCTTTTACCTGGGCCGCTTCGGGAGTGCCGTCGAGATGCAACTCGCCGGTGAGGTCGCCTCGCCAGCCAGCGTCGGCGCCAAGAAGCAGGCGGGTGAGCTGGCCGAGTTGTGCGTCGCGCCATTCCAGATCCACGTGCAACGGCATCTGACGCAGTTCAGGAGCATGGCTCAGGTTTGCTTCCATGCGGACAATGCCTGTGTCAGCCTGCTGAATACTGAGGTCAGTGCGGGCGGGCTGGCCGCGCAGCCGGACCCGCCAATTGCCGGGACTCTGCTGTTCCAGCGACATCTCGGCGTCGAGCAGGGAAAAGGGGAGCTTTTCCGCACCGTATTTGATGTTGATGCGAGAGTGTGTGGCTTTGAGGTATGGAAGATGGACAGGCCTGTTCGTATTGCCATACCCGGCGCTGCCTTCATCGGATTGAGCCTGGGAGGTGGCCGTTCTCAGGAGCGAGTCGAGGTTCCAGCGTCCAGGGGCAGCGCGCACCAGGTTCAGGCTGCCCTCATCCACGCGGATCGTGTCCAGTTCCAGCCTCCCGCGCCACAACGAGAGAAGGCGGATAGAGGCGGTCACCGTGTTGGCGTGGAGCACCGGCTCGGCTCCATAAGCGGGATCCTCCTCGACGGTGAGGTCTGAGAGGAGAAAACCCGGCGCAGGCAGCAGGCGCACCTCGACCGAGGAGAGGCGCACGGGGCGGCCCAGTGAAGCAGAAATCAGCTGTGTGATGCGGCTCTTGTAGCGGCTCACGCTCAGAAAGGGGGGCACAATCAGGATTGCCAGGAGGGCCGCCAGCGCTGCCACGGCGAGCCAAAGCCGCTTGCGCTTTCGTTGCCGGGGTTGTGCTTCTTCGGTCATATCAGTTGTCAGCTATCAGTTTACATTTTCCCTGGCTACTGATCTGACCACTGTTCACTGTCCACTGTCATCTCACCAAGTGGAGGGTCCGGCTCCAGCGGGTTTCGGTGAAGAAGTGCAGCGCGACGTGGCCCATCCAGGCCAGCTGATTGCCGATTCCGGTCTGTTCGTACTGGTCTTCCGGGGTCACAAACGACCAGTAGTTGAAGATCGGCCTGCCCACGATATTCTCCCTGGGCACAAAGCCCCAGTAGCGCGAGTCGAGGCTGTTGTGACGATGGTCGCCCATCATGAAGTACTTGCCGGGAGGGACTACCAGGTCGCCGTTTTCGAAGTGGTTGGGAAAATCGACCGCCCAGGCTTCGGTGACGTCGTTTTCCGTGCTCGGAGGAATGGAGGGAAACTCATCCAGAAAAACTACATCGCGCGGATTGTGGGGGTTGGGAGAGTTGTCCGCATCCTTTGGCAACTGCTGAGCAGCGCCGTTTATGTATACGACGCCATTGCGCAGGTGGATGCGGTCGCCGGGCACGCCGATTAGCCGCTTCACCAGAATCAAGTACTGAGGATTTCCCTCCGCATCCGGGTCCGTGACGGGCTTGATGAACACCACGATGTCGCCGCGCTTTGGCTCGCGGTAGTGAACCAGCGGCATCCATTTGGCGGGCGGAGCGAGGGTGATGCGGTCCACCAGCAGGTGATCGCCCACCAGCAGCGTCTGCTCCATGGAGCCGGAGGGAATGACGTAGTTCTGGCCGAGGAAGGTGAGGATGAACAGGCCAATGACCAGGATGGAGCAGATGCTGGCCACCGCTTCGGGGAATGTCTCTTCTACGCGCTCTTCAGCGGGTTGGGCCTCGGGCGGCGTCTTGGGGGCGGATGTTTTTTTCTTGGTCATTCGATCGCTCTTTTGCAATGGTCAGTGGTCAGTTGCCAGCGACCCAGGGTTTTTACTGATCACTGACCACTGTTCACTGTCCACTGTTTTTAATGCACTACGCGGAAGATGCGCTTCCAGCGGGCAAAGCCTGTCAACCAGGCAGAAAGCTGCCTGTCGTGTCCGAGTCTATCATCCGCGGCCAGCAGCGCGACCTGTTGAACATCGGTGGTAGAGGGCCGGGAGAGGGAGAAGTAGATGACCAAGGGGCGGGCCACGATCTGCTGACGCGTAACAAAGCCCCAATAGCGGGAATCCGCGCTGTGATTGCGGTTGTCTCCGAGCACAAAGTACTCGCCCTGGGGCACTACCAGCTCGCCATCACGGGTAAGGCTCTGCATCTTCAGCCACCAGGCGGGGTCCACCTCCGGGTTGGTATAAACCGTGGCGGGAAAGTCATCGCGGGAAGGATTGCCGGTTGTGGGCTCAAACGCGGCGTAAGGTTCGTCGAGGACGACGCCGTTGACGCTGACCCGGCCATCATGGATGCGCAGCCGGTCGCCGGGCAGGCCAACCACGCGCTTGACAAGATAAGGGTGCTGGGGGTGGTGGAAGACCACAATGTCTCCGCGTGCAATCTCGCGATAAGGCATTAGATGCCGGGTGAGGCTGCCGTTCGGAGCATAGACCTGTTTGTTGACCAGCAGAAAATCGCCCACCAGCAGGGTGCGCTCCATGCTTTCTGAAGGAATGAGATAAGGCTGAAGCACAAAAGTATTCAGAAACAGCGCCAAGATCACCAGTAATATCAGCCTGGAGAATACCTCGGGGACGGTAGGCAAATGACGTCGCGTCTGTGCAAACCTATGCGAGGATGGACCCGGCCCCTGGGCAGTGGTGCTCATAGCGCTGCCTCCCACTCCTTATTGTCTCCCGGCCTGACTTCGGCCGCGTTGCCGGCTTTTTTCCCGGCTGCCTTCAGCCGTTCCAACGCGCGCCGCGCCGCATCCTGCTCGGCGTGTTTCTTGGTGCTGCCCATGCCGCGCGCCAGTTGCTTCCCCGTTACAGCATCGGCGGTCTTCAGCCGGACCTCGACCAGAAAGCGCTTGCGGTGGTCCGGGCCGCTTTCGCTCTTGACCCTGTAGACTGGAGCACCGGCATGGGTAGCCTGCAAGTGCTCCTGCAACGCCGATTTATAATTTCCCAGGGCGGCTCCGGAGCGCAACTGTTCAGCCAACTGCTCGGCGGCCTCGCCCATCACCCAGCGGCGGGCAAAGGCGGAGACCGGCTCCAGTCCGCCGTCCAGGAAGAGCGCGCCGAGTACGGCTTCCATGGCATTGGAAAGCACGGTGCTCTTGCGCCTGAGGCTGCCGCCCTTGTCCTCTCCGCGACCAAGACGCAGATGATTGCCCAGGCCGATGGCCGCGGCTACCTCGGCCAGATGCTGGCGGCTGACCAACTGGGCGCGGACCCTGGTCAGCTCGCCCTCCTGCCACTCCGGGTGAAGCTGAAAAAGGGCTTCGGCGACCACAAGTCCCAGCACGGCGTCGCCCAGAAACTCCAGGCGCTCATTATCGCCCGTACCGGCAGCTTCGGCTTTACCGCCGGCTTGGGCCTGCTCGCATAGGGTGTGCCCTTTGGCCGCTCGCTCATTGGCTAAAGAGCGATGGGTGAGCGCGCGCACCAGCAGCTCGGTGTGTGCAAAGTAATGCCCCAATGCGGCTTCCAGCTCGGCAGAAACGGCTTCCACATGCGCCTCGATCCGAAGGACCTTGATCTGATTTTGGTTAAAGGAAACAGACTTTATTCTCTGCCCGTCAACCTCAATTTCCAAAACATTTCCGGAGACGCCCCTGGAACCGGTTCCGGTCCTGGAGAAGCCTCCTTCCCATTATTAGACGATCTGCGTTCTCCCGACGGACACCTGCCAGCTTATTGGGGCTTTTCCGTGCCGTTTGGCCATGCAGACTCGGGCTTGTCCGGCTGAGGGCTGGCTGCCGGGGGCTTGGCCGGCGCGGGACCAGGCGCGCCGGTGTCTTCGGCATCGTCCTCGCAACTATGTCCATTCACCGCGTAGGCTGTTTTGACGCCCCGCTCAGCAGACAGCCGGGTATCCAACTGCCCGTCGCGCGTCTTCAATGCTTCTTTGTACTCGGCCAGGGCCTCATCGCGCTTGCAGTCCAGATCGAGCATACGGCCCAGGTAGATGTGTGACCAGGCAAGCAGGCGGGGGTCCTTGCTGGCGGCCAGCGTCTTTTGGAATCTCTCAATGGCCTGATCGGGATGACCGGTGAGGACGGCCGTCCTGGCCAGGATGAACTCCGCGCGGGCATTATTGGCGGCCTCGGCCAGAGAATCGGAAGAATCGGGATTGGTGACGAGGGCTTTGCGGGCCATAGCGCTGGCCGTGGCCACATCGCCGGCAGCGAGGCGCGCCTCGGCCAGATCAAGTCCGGTCAACTTGCGCGGCGTACTGCGCGAGAGTACATCCTCGTCGCCTTCCTTGTCGAAGTCGAGATCTCTGGCGCGGTGCACCTGCTGGTCAATGTCCATGCTGTAGACCATCTCGCCGATGGTGTCCTTGAGGCTGGCGGGATTCTTTTCAAACTGGATCATCTGCCCATAGAAGTACTGGGTGAGCACGAATCCCTGCGTCATGTCGTGCCGCATGGCGGCGAGGCGTACGGCGTCCACCTTCTGCTGGTAGGCTATGCGTTCGCGTTCATAACGCAGCATGTCGGAGCGGTCGATGTTGGCCGGGATCTTGTACTCGGGAATGCCGGTGTCCATGGTGCGCGCCTCAATGGCCTTGATAAGGCACTCGACGGTCAGGGCCACGGTGTCAGAGCGATAGCGAAACTCCAGTGGAGCGTCGCGAATCTCCTTGAGGATGGGTTGCGTGCGGCTCAGGGCGTTGGTTCTTAAGTAGAGCAGTGGTTCGATCATGTAATGCAGGTAGGTGTGGCGCACGTCGCTCATGCGGATCGTTCCATTCACCGGCGAAACCACCACCACATAATCGGTGCCATAGATGCGGGCGTTGATGGTGCGAGGCGAGAGCATGGACTCGATGACCACCACAAACCGTCTTCCGTTGTAGGTTTCGGCGGGCATTTTAAGGTACAAGTTGGTGGAAACGATCATTTTGGAGAGCGGATCGTGCAGCAGATCGGCCTCCTTATCGTAGATGGGATGCGCCACCAGCCAGATGCCGTGCAGGTCCACGGCGGCCACAAAATCGCGCAGCAGGGGGACAACTTCAACCACCTGGGTCGAATCAGGGGGCATCTCGGTCAGCTCGACGGCGGTTTCCAGCTCCGGGGGCGGGGTCAGATAGAGGGCCAGCGATATGTACTGCGCAATGTCGCGCACGCCGCCGGTCATGCGGTGTTGGGCAATAAAAAGACAGAGCTTATCGCGCTTGTTGCGGGCATCTTCGCTTTTGGCGAGCGCCAGGTTCATCTCGTCGCGGACGCGTTTACGGATCGGGGCGCTCTCGTCCAGACCGTCATCGTAGCCACAGGCATTCAGCGCCGCGGCCATATCGAAGACCGGTTCGGCGCTGATCAGCGAGATGGTGGGACCTGCAGGATCAACCAGTGAAGGGGCCTTTTCCCGCACAAAATCTATCGAGGAAGACGATGTCTGCTCCTCGGCGGAGCTGCTGGAGGATTGTGCCGGAGCCGCGGCAGGCGCAAGACCTGCCCAAAGGCAAAAAACAGCGGCCAGTTGAACGGCGGTATATGTAAATACTCTGGATGTCATGAAGAACCCTGTCTAATTCTAGACGCAAAGGCATGATGAAAGGGAGCCGGGCGGCGGCAGGGCGGCGCACGATGCAGGAATTGTCATATTTTCTTCTTACAGGGCGGCGGCAAGCGTGGGATAGCGGCTCACGTGGCTGGTTTCATAGAGGGCAAGGAGGCGCTGGCGCATCAGGTAGTAGGCCGAAGACGCCTCCTGAGCGTGGAGGGGGAGGGTAAGCCGGAAACGCAGAAACAACCTGGCTGGAATCATGCCGATTTCCACACGGCGGACAGCGCGGCGCAAAGAAGCCGCATCCAGCCTCATCCGCTCGGTGACGATCACCGCTTCCTCGAAGTTCCAGCGCTGAGCATAGGCGGCCAAGGCAAGCATGATCTCCGCATTCGCGCGCATCCGCCTCAAACCTTCGTAACCTCCGAGGGATTCCCAAATCTCCTTCGGCTCCATGTCGATCTGGCCACGATGCGGCATAAGGTAATCTATCGCCACTGCGGACAACTCATCCACGTTCAGCCGATGGATTCCGGCAACCAGATCATTCCATTCCAATAGCCCTATCTTGCAGGATGAGCGCCGGTCGACGATCACCGCTGCGGCGAAGCCACAGAGTAGGGCCCCAAATACGAGATAGGGGAGGGCAAAGGTCATCTAGAAAATGTTACCTTTGTGCGCCCACCGTGTCAAGGTCATTTTTTATTCGCTGGTGCAAAACCTGAATATAAGCTTGCAATTGGGGTGAAATCGGCTGCCGGGCCGGCTCCTCCAGCCAGAATTGAACCGCCCAGTAGCCGAGAACGGCTAGGTATGCAAGCATTTTCATATGGTCCAGTTCACTAAAGTATCGCTGAGAACCGAAGTAGCTGTGCAGCCCATCCACCAGGATGGCCACTACGGCCCAGGCCGTCCACCCGTTGCCCAGCGCCATCACATGGTTGCGCCAGCCCAGGCCCAGGCTCTTGGATGTCCGCGTCACAACGGCAATCAGCTCGCAGAACACAAGGCTGGTGAACAGGAATCCCCGCACCATCAGGCGACCGAGCAAATTTGCCGCCGGTGGCGTAACAAGCCAGGGAAGCGCGGCAGCAAACAGGATGCCCACCACGCCCCATAGAATGAACTGCTTTCTGGCGTCCCGGACCCAGGTTCCTGTGGGCCGCAGAACAATGCGCGCAATCTCGAGCGCAATCCCCAATTGCAAGGCGAAATCGATCAGAGCCTGAGTCCAGTAGACCCGCACATACCAACTGTAGTAATCGAATTGAATAAGTATATACAAAACCGGGCTCAATATCGTATCAATGCCGATGAACGCAGTGAAGACAGGAAACTCCTTCCATCTGCGCCGGAGGATTAAAACGGCAAACAGGACAGTGTTGCCTAATGAAATACCCGCCACTAACAACCAGTCGAACGCCGACAGGTTCATTTCACCTCTCGACTTCTATTCTCTCCGTTCAGAGAGGCCAGGGACAGAGAGAACTGCAAATACTAGGGTGCGGAAAGGCCGCCCTGCGGAATCGGCACTGGCCAGGGGCTGGTGGGTGAGGAAAGAGACAGGCCACCCTGCGGGATCGGCACTGGCCAGGGGCTGGTGGGTGAGGCCATGAGGATTGGAGCTGCCGTCGCGAGAACGACGATGACAAGGGCTATTCGTTGGAATTTTTTCACGGGGAGGGTCTCCTTGTTCTTGCGCAATACTGCGCAAGATTAGCCTAGACTCATTTATTGTTCTCGTAAAAGGGAATAAAAGGCGTAAATAGCCACGAGTGTGGAAATTATCAAGTTGAGAGCGACGCCTGCACTGCCCAATCCCCCATAACCGGGGCGCGTTGGGCTGTGGAAAACTCCTCTCTGGATTACCCGCGCACGGAGACGCCGTAGAAGGAGAGTACCGCCAGTCCATTGACCGGCTGGCCGAAGCGGCGAGCTGGTTCAAAGCGGCTCCATAAAAGTATGTTCTCCACCTGCGCGCGGGTTGCCTTGTCGGTGGGTCCGGAGACGATGCGGTAGTCGTAGACTTGGCCCTCTCCGTTGACATGGGCCTCGATCACGACCGGGGTGGAGACGTCGCCGATGGGGTTTCCGCCCACCTCGCTCGCCAGATAGAGGAAACGCGGAGCGGTGGCCGCTCCCAACGGCTCATCCGTGGTAGCCTGCGCGCTCTCCGGCTGGGTAAACATGCCGGCCAGCACGATGATCGTGCCCAACAACAGCACGGCTGAGGCGAAACCCGCAGCTGCCTGCAGCAGGAAGGGTCCCACGGTGTTTCTCCAGGCCAGATTCAGGGAGTGGAAGGCGCTTTGGCGGCGCCGGGCCCGCTCGTGGCTGATGGCTATGCGAATGCGCAACAACAGGTCTTCGGGCTCAGGCACCGGGCCCAGAGTAGCCAGCAAGGACTGCATCTCCTCAAGAGACTTCCAGTCGCCGGCACACTTACTGCAACTTTCCACATGGGCGGCGACACGCTGCATCTCGCGTCCGCTCAGACGGCCGTCCAGGTACTCGGTAAATTTTGTTTGCATTGCTTCGCAGCCGTTCATCGCGCCTCCTCTCCCAGGGGCATTTCAAATCCCGCGCGCGCGGGTAAACGCGCGCTTTGTGCCGGGGCCGTCAGAATCGCCTTCAAGGCCGCGCGCCCACGCACCAGCCGCGACTTGACCGTCCCCAGATTCACACCCTGCATCTCCGCCACGTCCTCGTAAACATAACCTTCGATGTCGCGCAAAACCAGCGTAGTCCGGAATGGTTCCGGCACCTGGCTCAAGGCCGCCTCAACACGCCCCCGGTTCTCCTCGTGCAACGCCTGATCGAAGGGCGACTCGGCCGTGTCCACCAGTAGCTCCTTCATCAGCACCGGCTTGCCACTTTCGCTCTCGCCCGTCTCCTGCTCGATGGGAATCTCCCGCTGCCCGTGCCGCATCCACCAGCGTCTGTGGTTAGAGGCCTCGCGCAGGGCAATCCGGAAAATCCATGTCCGCAGCGTCGACTCGCCGTGAAAGCTTCCCATCCCCCGGAAGACCTTCACAAAGACCTCCTGGGTGAGGTCAGCGGCAGCGTCTCGATCCTGTACGGCGCGCGCCAGCAACGAGTAGATCGGTTGGCGGTAGCGCGCGATCAACCACTCAAAAGCTTCCTCAGAACCAGATTGCAGCTCCGCAATCAGAGCCGTCTCTTCGGATTCAAAGGTTAGCGCAGTAGCCAAATTGCCCATGGTGAGGTCCGCCTGCATATCAGAGTCCTCCCACCTTACCGCAGCAGAAGCACATCTGGCTGCTGCCAAATATGCGCCGGAAAAGCCGGTTTCAGGTTGCGGCCACTCGCTCCAACGGCTGAAAAAGCGCCGTCGAAAATCCAATGCTGCCTCAGAGTGCGCGGGAGACGGACAATAGCTTCCAGCCAAATGTCCCACGCCCTCTATTGTCTTAGACACCGGAAGACCCCTAAAGTGTTCCCGGTCACGCTAGATTTTCCTCTCTGGAAAGGTTGCAGGTGCGAGGGCAACGCGGACCGGGGGCGGGTTAGAAGGCCAGAAGCAGGCTGGGTTTGACGAATTGCGCCCCAGCGGAGACAATAGAAAAGTTACATCCTTCGAGCGTGTGGGCCTGTGGCGCAGTTTGGGAGCGCGCTTCCATGGCATGGAAGAGGTCGTCGGTTCGATCCCGACCAGGTCCACCAATTATTCGTTTAGAT
>Ga0326727_10024354_pt1 | contig 11457 bp, 11 predicted proteins | sample MB2enrmetagenome_FD_207643 | JGI IMG/M metagenome (GOLD analysis project Ga0326727, IMG submission 207643) | Lab enriched peat soil microbial communities from McLean, Ithaca, NY, United States - MB29MY | ecosystem: Environmental > Terrestrial > Soil > Wetlands > Peat | place: USA: New York... | reverse complement strand
TACCCCACTGCCGGATCAGCCAGTTCGACACGGGCAACGTGCACCAGGTGTACAGGTTCCACTGGTCGATAGTGGCCAGGGAGGCCGCCCAGGTGAGGGACCAGTCGGTCGAGGCCGCTAGGGTCGCGGTCGTGAGGGAGATGGAGCGTGTCGCATCCAACAACTTCCACTTCAAGGTCCGGAAATATCCCCACAACATTCTCAGGGAGCACAAAATGGCGACGGGGGCCGGTGCTGACCGTATCTCTGATGGCATGCGCCTCGCGTTCGGAAAGCCGGTGGGCCACGCGGTCAGGGCGAACATCGGGGATGTCCTTTTCACCCTCTCATTCCGCAGCGAGAACCAGAACGAGGCCAAGGAGGCCCTGCGAAAGGCCGCCTGCAAGCTGCCCATGCCAACAAGCGTGCTGATGGAGGAGGACAAGAACGTTGTCGAGGGCCCGCGCGCGGCCCCGATTGTCGTCGCACCTGCTCCGGAGAAGCCCGCTGAGGAGGCGGCCGAAGGCGAGGCCGCAGCCCCGGCAGAGGGCGAGGAGAAGCCAGCCGCACCGGTCAGGGGTGGCGGCGCACTCAGCAGGAACGCACCTGCCCCGGCAAAGGGTGCACCCGCGCCAGCAAAGGGCGCGCCTGCGCCCGCGAAGCCAGCCAAGCCGGCGAAGTAGACAGATCCCTAAGGAGCGGCCTTGGGTGCCTTTGCCTGAGGCACAGGCGCTTTGGCGGCCGGTGCTTTGGGAGCCTTCTCCTTTGGCGCGGGCGCCTTTGTCTCGGTAGCCGGACGGGACTTCTCGAGAACCTTCTTGGTCTGATATGCGCGCGTCCACTTGAACCGGTGTCCCACGCGGCCCATCTCGAGCAGGTCCCTGCGGCATGCGGTCGAGCAGAAGTAGAATACCACGCCGTCCTTCTTGACGTACATCATCCCGGTTCCCGGCTCGATCTCTCCGGCGCAGAAGGAACACGTTCGCTTGATGACCATGTGTGCCCGCCCCCTACCTCACCGAGAGCTTCCTCGCCTCTCGCGCCGTCTCTCTGAGGATGATGATGTCACCGACGCGTATCGGGCCCATCACGTTCCTCGTGATGATCTTACCGCGGTCGCGTCCCGAGAGGACCCGGACCTTGACCTGGGTTGCCTCGCCGGCCATGCCGGTCCGTCCAACCCTCTCAACAACTTCCGCGGGAGCAGTAGTATCTTCAGGCAATGCTCTTCACCCACTCACTTCTTGAGAGTCGGGAAGGCGGTCGAGATCTCATCCAGGATTGCCTTCGCCTCGCCCGGTTCGACTATCGCAACGGAGGCGGCAGACTTGGTGAGGCCGACAGCCTGTCCAAGGCGCTGCTTCTTCTGGACGTAGAGGTAAGGGATGCGCTTCTCCTCGCAGAGCATTGGAACATGGACGAGTATCTCAGGGGGATCCACGTCCTCTGCCATTATGACGAGCTTCGCCTCTGCCCTCTCCGAGCTCTTCGTGACCTCGTTGGTCCCGATGCGGACCTTTCCGGTCTGTCTGGCCACTTGCACCAGTTGTAGTGCCTTTTCGGCAAGCTCAGGGGGAGTCTCAAAACGTACGTAAAGGGCTTTTGCCATCTTCGTTTCACCTCACTTCAAGTCCCTTTTGGGGCCTCGCTCACAGGCTCTCGGAGGGTAACGTGAGAGATATTTAAACATTCTTATCGATGCGGTCGCCATCGTCGAGGGGGCCGACTGTTCAAGGCAACCCCGTAGGACGCGGGAGATCGACCAGGCCTCAACCAAGTGGGGCATTGACCGGGCTGCAACCTGCAAGAACGCGAACAATGTTGCGCTCAACAAGTTCTTCTGGGAGGGTCAAACGGGAGTTAGTGCGCAAGTGACACACCCTGCAAAGCATTTAGCAAAGGATTTACATGCAAACTCTACATCCGGTGTCATCTTGTACGAGGGTCGCAAACCTATCGCTGTGATAGGAGAGAGGGAACTGGTCATCGGGCTTCGTCTCATCGGACTCCGTGACACGTTCATCAGCTCAGGGAAGGCTGGAGCCGCCGAGCTCGTGAAGCTGGCCAGGAGCGGGAAGTTCAGCCTGGTGCTTGCGAGCGAGGGGCTGAGGCCCTTTCTTTCCCCTCAGACGAGGGCTTCATTTGAGAGGACGCTGGACCCGCTCGTGGTGTTCCTGCCAACCCCTGGGACGGTCGAGGAGGGGGAGAGCGTGAGCGCTCTGGCCAAGCGTGTCCTGGGCGTATCGGTGGAGAACCTGCAGGTTGCAGGCACGAAGGTGAGCTGAGATGCCCGAGTCAGCTGCGGATGCGAAGGGGAGGAGCGAGGCCTCCAGGGGCTCCATCGTGAAGGTCTCGGGCCCGGTTGTCGTGGCCGATGCCCTCACCGGGGCGAAGATGTTCGATGTCGTCAGGGTCGGAAAGCTGGGCATGCTCGGCGAGGTCATCCGCATCGTTCGGATCTGGAGCGAAGACCAGTCCATCCAGTCCTATGGTGAGACTACGATCCAGGTCTACGAGGACACGACTGGCACCTGTCCCGGGGACATGGTCGAGAACACTGGAGAAGCTCTATCGGTAGAGCTCGGGCCGGGGCTGCTCGGCTCGGTCTATGATGGTGTTCAGCGTCCGCTGGAGGTGCTCAAGGATCGCGGCGGTGATTTCATCGCAAGGGGATTCGTTGCGCCTCCTCTTGACGAGAAGAAGGTCTGGGAGTTCGTCGCGCAGAGGATGCCCGGCGATTCCGTGTCCGGGGGGGACGTCCTGGGAACGGTCCAGGAGACGCCTGTCCTCGCTCACAGGATCCTCGTCCCTCCAGGAGTCAGCGGTACGATCGTGTCGCTCTCGAGCGGCCGTTACACTATCCGGGACATCATTGGGAAACTCAAGACGCCGCTGGGCCAGGAGATCCCTCTCCACATGACGCAGCGCTGGCAGGTTCGGGTGCCTCGTCCCGTGAAGAGGAAGCTTCCGCCGCGTTTCCCCCTAGTGACCGGCCAGAGGGTCATTGACACTTTCTTCCCCGTTGCCAAGGGAGGCACAGCTGCCATCCCCGGTCCGTTCGGTAGCGGCAAGACCGTGGTGCAACAGCAGCTTGCCAAGTGGGCCGAGGCCGAGGTGGTCGTCTACGTAGGGTGTGGTGAGCGGGGGAACGAGATGGCCGAGGTCCTGAGCGTCTTTCCGCACCTCGAGGACCCGAAGACCAAGCGGCCCCTCATGGAGCGCACGATACTCATCGCGAACACCTCGAACATGCCAGTGGCCGCGCGAGAGGCCAGCATCTACACCGGCATAACCATCGCCGAGTACTACAGGGACATGGGCTACGACGTGGCCCTGATGGCCGACTCGTCCAGCAGATGGGCAGAAGCATTGAGGGAGATATCGGGCCGTCTCGAGGAGATGCCGGGCGAGGAGGGTTACCCCGCATACCTTGGGAGGCGCCTTGCGGAGTTCTACGAGCGGGCCGGGAAGGTGGTCGTCCAGGGCAGCGAGGACAGAGAAGGGTCCATCACTGTGATTGGCGCTGTGAGCCCTCCCGGAGGGGACACATCCGAGCCGGTGAGCCAGAACACTCTGCGTGTCACCCGCGTCTTCTGGGCTCTCGATGCATCCCTGGCCAACCGCCGGCATTTCCCGGCGATCAACTGGCTGACCAGCTACTCCCTCTACCTGAACGACCTCGAGCGATGGTACGGAGAGAACGTCGCCAAGGGGTGGGTCCAGCTGCGCACCGATGCCATCGCGCTTCTGCAGAAGGAGGCGGAGCTGCAGGAGATAGTCCAGCTGGTGGGGTCCGACGCCCTGCCGGAGAAGGAGAAGGCCGTGCTCGACGCGGCCCGCCTGATCAGGGAGGATTACCTTCACCAGAGCGCATACGACGAGATCGACACCTACACCTCGATACAGAAGCAGTTCCGGATGCTCAGGAACATCCTCAAGTTCGGAGAGCTCGAGCTGAAGGCGGTGGAGGGTGGAGTACCCCTGACCCGCATAGCCGACTTCCCTGTGAGGGAACGAATCGCCAGGATGAAGACGACGAGCGAGAAGGACGGCGTCAGCGAGTTCGACAAGATCTACGATGAGATAATCGCAGCCTTCTCGGCACTGAAGGGGGAGGGGCAATGAGCGCCCGCCAGCCCCAGAACCTGACCGTCCCGATGGATTTCAGGACGATAGAGCGCATCGCAGGACCGCTCATCTTCGTGGCCGGAGTGGACAGGGCCGCCTACGGCGAGATGGTGGAGATCACGCTGCCCAATGGCGAGACCCGCAGGGGGCAGATACTGGAATCCCGCCGGGGCCTCGCGATAGTGCAGGTGTTCGGACCTACCATGGGAATGAACGCGACCGAGACGGCCGTGAAGTTCACCGGCGAGGTGGCGCGCCTGAGCGTCTCCGACGAGATGCTGGGCAGGGTATTCGACAGCCTGGGCCAGCCAAGGGACGGCGGCCGCAAGCTCGTGTCGAAGGAGAAGATGGAGATACAGGGCAATGCGATGAACCCGTACTCCAGGGAGGAGCCGAGCGAGTTCATCCAGACGGGGATGTCCAACATCGACGGGATGAACACCCTTGTCAGGGGCCAGAAGCTCCCGATATTCTCGGCAGCGGGTCTTCCTCACAATAACCTTGCCGCACAGATCGTGCGGCAGGCCACGGTCCTCGGGGGATCAGAGGAGTTCGCGGTTGTCTTCGCCGCCATGGGGATTACCAGCGAGGAGGCGAACTTCTTCATCGGCGAGTTCGAGCGCACCGGAGCGCTGGAGCGCTCTGTCGTCTTCATGAACCTCTCATCGGACCCTTCGATGGAGAGGATCATCACCCCGCGAATGGCCCTGACGACGGCAGAGTTCCTCGCCTACGAGCGGAACATGCACGTGCTCGTGGTCCTGACAGACATGACGAACTACTGCGAGGCCCTGCGCGAGATTTCCGCTGCGAGGGAGGAAGTGCCTGGCCGGAGAGGTTACCCGGGTTACATGTATACCGACCTCGCGAGCATATTCGAGAGGGCGGGGAAGATCAAGGGAAGGCGCGGGTCGATAACCCAGCTCCCGATACTGACGATGCCGGCCGACGACATCACGCATCCGATCCCCGACCTCACCGGATACATCACTGAGGGCCAGGTGGTGATGGACCGCGAGATAGCCCGAAGGGGGGTCTACCCCCCTGTCGACGTTCTCCTGTCGCTATCCCGACTCATGAACCAGGGCATCGGCAAGGACCGGACCAGGGAGGACCACCGGGGGCTTGCCGACCAGCTCTTCGCCAGCTATGCAACGGGCAAGGACCAGAGGTCCCTCTCCGCGATAGTGGGAGAGGCGGCGCTCAGCGAGGTCGACAGGAACTATCTCGCATTTGCGGAGAAGTTCGAGAAGCGGTTCGTGAACCAGGGGTACAACGAGATGAGGACGATAGACGAGACCCTGTCCATCGGGTGGGAGATACTGAGCGACCTCCCCGAGCGGGAACTGAAGCGCATCAAGCCCGAGTTCATCGCGAGGTTCCGCAACAAGCGAAACGGTCCAGAGGAAGGCTCAGAGGCGGGGGAATAGTCTCACATGCCCGGGGAGAACATCCGGCCAACACGACTCGAGCTCCTGAGGACCAGGCGGAGGATAGTCCTCGCGAAGAGGGGGCTAGAGCTTCTGAAGCTCAAGCGCTCGGCCCTCATCATCGAGTTCTTCAAGATAGCAGGAGAGACCCTGGAGCGCAAGGGGGACCTGCAGAAGAAGATCGAGATGGGCTTCGAGTCCGTGCGCAGGGCGGAAAGGCTGGAGGGCTCCACAAGGCTCGAGAACATCTCCATGATGCTTCCCAACGTTGCCGAGATGAGGGTGATGAGCAGGAACGTGATGGGGGTCAGGACACCATCCTTCGAGGGGAAGGCCTACCAGCCGTACTCGCTCGAGACGATAGTCGACCTCCCCACGAGCGTCAACGAGGCGCTCAGGAACTTCCAGGAGATCTACAAGCTCATACTGGTGGTGGCCGAGAAGGAGAACTCCATGCGGCGCCTTCTCCAGGAGATCGAGAGGACGAAGAGGCGCGTGAATGCTATCGAGAACGTCCTCATCCCGCGGCTGATCGAGAAGGCGCGCTACATCAAGTTCAGGTTCGACGAGATGGAAAGGGACAGCTTCTCCATGCTGAAGACGGTGAAGCGCAAGATGGAACAGGCCATGGAGGAGGCCGACTGAGGTAACATGCCCAGGGACAATGAATCGGGTTCACTTGGCGTCCTGCGCCTGCTGAAGGAGGCCGAGGCGAACGGCGAGGAGCGCATCAAGCTCGAGGAGATCAAGGCCGCCGCGGAGATCGCGGAGGCGAAGAAGCACGCCGCCATGCTCGTCGACCAGGCCACAGAAAAGGCGAGGTACGCCCGCGAGCTGAGGCTGCGCGAGGCGAGGTCGGAGCTGAAGCAGGATGTCGAAGGTATCCTCGGAAAGGCAAGGAGGGAGGCCGCCATGGTCCACAAGTTCACCACGCTCGATGTGGAGGCGATGTTCCCCAAGGTCCTCGAGATCCTTCTCGGTGACACGACGAAGCGCAAGACGGGCGCCAAGTGACCATGCTGATACCCGCTCCGATGAGAAAGGTCACTGTCGTGGGCCTCCAGGCCTACCGCGACCGCATACTCACCCTGCTCCACGACATGAGGGCCGTGCAGGTCGAGCCGCTTGGCGAGGAGGCCCTTTCGTATTTCATCTCGGAGAAGGGCGGGAGCGTCGAGAGGACGATAGCCGACGAGACCCTGCGCTTCAAGACGCTCGCATCAGCGCTTCCCCCGGTGGAGGTCCAGGCGAGGGCGCATTTTCCGGACACCCGTTCCCTGCTGGAGGCGGCGAAGGGCGTCACGATAGACGGTGAGGTCCACGACCTGAAGAGGAAGGAGGACGAGCTCAAGTCACTCAGGGAGAACCTCAAGGAGACGAGGAGAATACTGGTGGAGTTCTCCTTCTTTGACGACGATCTCTCGCTCCTGCAGGCCAAGAGCGTGTTCTCGTTCTTCGGGAGCCTTCAGGGCGCCAAGTACGGGGCCTTCAGGGACGAGGTGACCTCGCTTTCCAAGGATTCGTACGTCTCCGGCCCCACGATTGACGAGGACGGGAAGACCTCCCGCTTCATCGTAGTGGTGCCGCGCGACCGGGCAGAGGGCTTCGCCAAGCTCGCGCAGCGGCATGGCGTCCGGCTGATCGCAGTCCCGTCAGAGCTCAAGGGGACTCCCTCATCAGCGATCAAGCAGCTGGACCGCAGGCTCGAATCCGTCACGCGGGAGCTTGACGAGGTCCTCAGGCAGCTCCTCAGGATATCGGTCAAGTGGTATCAGGTGGTCCTCCCCATCGAGGAGGCGCTCGTGGTCGAGGCCAGGAAGGCCGAGGTCATCGGCCGCCTGGGAAGGAGCAAGACCTGCTTCGCGCTGGAGGGGTGGATCCCCGCCCGGGACCTCCCGAGGCTCAAGGGCGAGCTCAGCCGCATCACTATGAACCAGAGCTACGTGTCGGTCTCCGAGAACAGAGAGGGGGCCCCGACCCTCCTCACGAACCCGAAGGGGTTCAAGATATTCGAGTTCTTCATCCGGTTCTACTCGCTGCCGCAGAGCGGCGAGATAGACCCCACGCTCGTCTTCGCGATAGTATTCCCGATATTCTATGGCTTCATGCTGGGCGACGTTGGGTATGCGGGGTTCATACTTGCGGTCTGCCTCTGGCTCATATGGCGGATAGGGAACAAGAACGCGGGGCCGACCATAGTCCCCAGGTTCCTGGTGAAGTTCACAACGACAGTGGTGCCGCCAGGGGCCATGAAGCAGCTGGCCAAGGCGCTGGTCCCCGGCTGCCTCATCGGCATCGCTCTCGGTGTGACCTTCGACTCCTACTTCGGGTTCACGCTCGGGCAGCTGACCATGGGCTACTTCAACTTCGCCATCATCGGCCCGGTGAACGGGCTGCCCGCCCAGATGGTCTACGTCGCGAAGCTTCTGCTCCTGTCGGTCTACATCGGCCTTGGAATGGTGACCCTGGGCCTCGTGTTCGGGGCGATCAACTGCTACTTCAACCGGAAATGGCTTCACGTGGCGGGGAAGGTGAGCTGGATGCTCGTGGCGTGGGGAGTCACTCTCCTGGGGCTCTCTCTCGTGCACCACTATCCCGGGTCCTGGCTGATATCATACAGCCAGTTCTTCTACGAGTACCTTGCGCTGGCGCTGGTTGGCGTTGGGGGCATCCTCGTCTGTGAGGGAGTCATGGCAGCGGTCGAGCTGCCCTCCATAATCAGTCACGTGCTCTCGTACGCACGGCTTGTCGGGATACTTCTCGCCTCGATAATACTCGCCTACGTCATCAATTTCATCACGGTGATAGGCGGTCCGGGGCAGGCGCCGATGATTGCCCACGGCATCGGCTTCGCTGCGCTGGGCATCGCGCTCGTTCTGATCGGCGCGCTCTTCAACATCATCCTGGGCGTTTTCGAGCCCGGCATCCAAGGGGTTCGTCTTCTGTACGTAGAGTACTTCTCAAAGTTCTACACTGGGAACGGCCGGCCCTTCATCCCCTTCGGGTCAGCGAGGAAGTACACCCGCCCCGAGTTCGTGGAGCACCCTCCGCGCGCGTGAAGGGACCCTAGGTGCCAATCCTCGTGTGATCTCGGCGCGTCACCAGTAGAAACCGACGGGGTCCTTGCCATCATTGGGCGGCGGCGGTACGGGCGGGAACTGGCCTGCCTGCGCGGGGCGGGCGTACATCGGCGGGGGCGGTGGTGGGGCAGGCGCGCGCCTTCGTGTGGCTACGACCACGACCACAGCTATGACCACTGCGATGATCGCGAGCAGCAGGATCCCTCCCAGCCTGCCCAGATTCTGAGATGGTTGGGCAGGGCAATTGTAGAGGCACCACGACTGCGCGTCTGCGAGCGAGAGAGGAGTTGCCTGCAGGACGGCGGTGGGTCCGGTGGTCGCTGGCATCGCGTTAGAGATCAACGCAGCGTTGGCGGGGGTTGACCCGAACACGCTCGAACTGCCGTAGCGGCTCGAGGCGGCAACGATGCCTCCGTGCTGCGCGCCCGCCAGGCTGACATCGATCCGCTCGGTGCTGAAGACCTGGCTGCCCGGCGCACCCTGCACACCGGAGCTGTTGAGAGTCCCGCTGTTGAACAAATTCCCCTGCGTGGGGATCAGGAGGATGCCCTCGTGCTCGTCAAAGGAGAAGGTGGGGCTCGAGACGGTGATGCCTATCACTGCGGCAGTGTCGTTGCCGAAGGTGATGGTCCCGTAGTCGGTCCCGTTGAGGGCGACGACCCCGGATCCCTGGAAGCTCATCGGGCTCCCTCCACTGGTGGAGAGCACGCTACCCCACGGGACGTGGCCGTAGACGTGCCATCCCAGTGAGTACATTGCGTTAGCGTTGAACGCGCTCGAAGAGTTCCAGCTCTCTCCCTGGGTTGGGCTCAACGGGAACAGCCCCAGGGCCGGGAGGAACGACACCTGTGCGGTCGTCTGGGCGGCGACGGAGGCGTAGAGATACCCCTTCTGGGGTCCGGACAGGGTCTGCCAGTTGGCGGATAGGACCTCGGTTATGTTCCCCGAGGACCAGGCGTTCTCGTTGAGGAGGCCAAGCGCGGGCGTGTCAGGCGAGACGGATGACCAGACCGAGCCAGCGGTGGTGAAGTTCGCAAAGCCCGTGTCCAGTTCCCATGCAAGGATCGTCAGGTTCGCGCTGGCAGTGCTGACCTTGCCGTCCTCATACAGGGCGGCTGCCATCGTCCTCTGAACCTCGATCTGGAAGGTGGTGCTGGAAGTGGTCGTGAGATTGAACAAGACCTTCCATGCGAAGTAGAAGTGGGCAGAATAGCTTCCATTAGGACCGGTGGCGCTCACAGTCCTTCCCACTAGGCCTCCGTATGCCCATGAGGTATAGTTCACGGTGGTCGATGGCTGCTGCGGAGAGGCGGAAGCGACCGGAATGGACACGGACAAGGCCACTACCGCGGCCAGCAAGGACAGAAAGCTAAAAGACACCGGGGCCCTTCTCCGAGACAGATAACTAGACATGATTCCTGCACCTTTGTCGATCAATCCAAGGGTAGTATCGAGATATAAGGTGGGGTCCGGCCAGGGGATAAGCCCGGCGTACGCTATGCTATGACATATTTTCCATCCCAGGGGTCAGTTCCTCCCGCACTCACCCGCGGAGATGCACTGACCATCTGGGCGATGATCGCTCACGGGGAGGCAACCGAACGCGAGAGATTGGCCCTGAGCAGCCTTTCGCGGACCACGTATCACGAATCGAGGCGCCGGGCCTACGGGAACCGTTGGATCCAGGACCGCTACGTCCCGGACCCGAAGGCCCTCGGGTTCCCGGTAGTGGCGATCGGGCTCTCCCGCCCCCTCGCCGACAGGACGGAGGAGTACCTCAGGAATTTCTCTTACGGCCCGGGAACCGTTGTGCTGTGGTCAATGGCTGGATGCGCGCTGGGAGTCTTCCTGCTCAGGAATGCGAAGGAGAGCGAACAGCTTGCGAGGGCATGGTCGGACAAGAGGTGGGTGCGAGACTCGGACCTCGTGGTCTCGGAGCCGACCCTGGAGAGCGTGCCTGTCTACTTCGATTGCGAGGGACTGTGGGCACATCTCCTCCAAAAGGAGGGAACAGCAAGGTATCCCCGGGGCCTAGGAAGGCCAGCCTGCGAGGGGAGCCTGCAGGGAGGGAAGGGCCCTCCCACGGACGGGATGGCGAGGATGCTCGGCGAGCTCACCGGGCCTATAGATACACCAGGGCCCGTCTACCTACACAGGACGATGGGCCTGCCCCGCTCCCAGCGATCCATGGTGGAGAAGGGGTTCATCGCGAGAAGGGTGTTCATGGGACCGTTGTCGCTGCCTTCGTTCGAAGGCCGGGACACGAGCCGCCTCCTGTTTGTCACGGGCACCACGAGCCCTGGGTTCATCCCTTCGTCCGCCCTGCCGGCGCTGGTCCAGCAGGCAAATGCGTACCCGCACCTGGTGGTTGGAGGCGGAGGCAAGATGCTCATAGGATTCATGGGGCAGGGAACGCAGTCGCCTCAGGCCAACAACAGTCCTCCATCCTCGTTCTCGACCAGGTTGCTCCCCGCGCTGAAGATGTTCCTGAGCGACATCAACATCTTCCAGGGAGATGCCACTACCCTCTTCCCGATGATAGATCACAGGTACGACCGGTTGGTCGCTGGCCAGCAGAGGCCGTAGGAGCCAGCCCCCGGCTTTCCCGTCCTTCTCAGAAAGTCTGAGAGGATGGCAGCGGCTTCCCCGTGTTGGGGGTCGCGTTCACGTATGCGGGATTCACAAGGTCCTCCTCTATCTTTCCCGTCGTGGCGTAGCGGTATAGCGCTGCGGTCAATATCCCCTCGGCCGCGGTGGATATCAGGATGAGTGTGATGGCAAGGGCGATTGCCACGATCACCAGGGCGACCCCCACGATCAGAGGTCCCGAGAAGATGAGC
>Ga0326727_10024353_pt1 | contig 11457 bp, 11 predicted proteins | sample MB2enrmetagenome_FD_207643 | JGI IMG/M metagenome (GOLD analysis project Ga0326727, IMG submission 207643) | Lab enriched peat soil microbial communities from McLean, Ithaca, NY, United States - MB29MY | ecosystem: Environmental > Terrestrial > Soil > Wetlands > Peat | place: USA: New York... | reverse complement strand
AGCCTGCAGACAGGTTATTTTCAAGAGCGGCCTCAAGCTGATGGCAGAGGACCTCGCAGCGCAGCGCCGGGTCATGCACAAGGACTTGGGTGTGCCGGTGCCTGATACGGGACCGATTGAGAAGCAGGCCGACATCACCGAGGAAAAGATCCTCGCCCTTTTGGCCGAAGATTATCTGATAAACCCCGGTCTCCACATGACGCGAGGGGATATCGCCGAGCACTTGACTGATGAAGCAAGTCTGGATGGACTGCTTGTTGCACTGGAACAGAAAGGCCTTGTCAAAATATACCGCACCAAGAAAGGTATCGAGCTCATCAAGGCAACCTACGAGGGCTTAAAGAAAGCTAACCCGAAGGAATATTACAGGTGGTTCCCCGCGTGGGTAAGCGATGACAGGAAGTTTTAGGCATGGAGAGAAAAGCGGTGGGGTTACAGGGACCGCTTATTGGTTTTGAGAAGTAAGTGCACAATTTCGCTAAAGCCGAAAGAAGTGTAGGCAGCAAGTCTCATGTACAACGGTCACGTAAAGAGTCAGATCGAAGGGCTGACTATAGCGTTACTTTGAGGAGAGAACATGGACGAGAAGCGTGTAGAAGAAATATCCCGGGCACTCACCGCCAAAGGGGTCGATCGGCCCTGCCCGCGCTGCGGAAACCTGCAGTTTAGTGTAGTCGCCGAATTCTCGATCGTTCTGGACGAAAGTTCGAGCTACGATATGGGTGGGCGTTCCATACCGACGGTGATCGTCGCGTGCGAGAAGTGCGGCTATGTTGCACAACACGCGCTGGGAGCACTCGGCCTGGCCAGGTGGGGCCAACTGTAAGTACGTTCCACAGAACACCCAACTCGAATGCTCTCGCGCCGCGGTAGGCCAAGGAGACCATCATGGCGAACGATACGAACGCTACCCGTACTGTGGGAGATGAGAACAAGGTAATCCTGAAGGACGGCTCGGTTATCCTTTTCAGGCCGATCGTCAGGGATGACGTGGACGATTGGCTCTCGATGTTTAACCGATTGAGTGAAAGAACGAGATATCTCCGCCTTCACTACCTCGCGAAGGAAATGCGCCGCGAAGATGCGCTCCGGTTTTGCACGGTCGACTACGTGAACAGCTACGCCTTTGTGGCGGAAGCGGTGGAGGCCGGCCAGAAGGTCATGGTCGCCGTTGGCCGTTACAGCCGCCTGCCGTCCGGGACGAGTGCCGAGATTGCCTTCGTCATCGACGATACGTACCAGGAACGGGGCATAGGCACGAAAATGATAGAGTGGCTGGCCGTTGTGGCCCGGAAGAATGGCATCGACACATTCGAAGCCCTCGTGCTGCCGGAGAACACGACGATGATGTCGGTGGCGCGAGGCTATGGCTTTCATATGAGCAAGCAATTGAAAAACGACGTCTACCAGGTGAGTTTTCCCCTGACCAAGACTCCGGAAGTGATGAAGAAGAAGGCAGAGAGGGCGTCTGCTGCCACAGCCAACTCTCTGCGCCACATAATGTCGCCGAGATCCGTCGCGGTCATAGGGGCTTCGAACAAGGCCGGATCGATAGGCCAACTGGTTTTTCAGTCGATGATAAGCAGCGGTTTTTCCGGCGTTGTCTATCCTGTCACCCCGACCGCTAATTCGGTGATGGCGGTCAAGGCCTACCCTTCGGTCCTCGATGTTCCCGATAGTATTGACCTCGCAATAGTCGCGGTCCCGGCCTCGCAGGTCCTCAAGGTGGCCGACGAGTGCGGGAGAAAGAAAGTGAGGGGCCTGATCGTTATCTCGGATGGCTTCAGGGAAAGGGGCCCGGAGGGAGCCGCCCTGGAGATAGACTTGCGTGAGACGGCATTCGGATACGGCATGCGCATTATCGGCCCCAACTGCATGGGGCTCATAAATACCGACCCGCGCGTGAGACTGAACGCATCATTCGCGCTCATATTCCCGCCCCACGGAAATATCGGCTTTATCACCCAGAGTGGGGCCTTGGGCTTGGGCATATTGAAGTATGCGAAGAACGCGGACATAGGTTTCTCCAGCTACATAAGCGTCGGCAACAGGGCGGACATCGCGGCGACCGACATGATGCTGTACTGGGAGAAAGATCCGATGACCAAGGTCATTCTGCTCTATCTCGAATCGTTCGATCACCCTGACCAGTTCACCCGCATTTCCCGGAGAGTATCCGCGAGCAAGCCAATCCTTGCGATCAAGGGCGGAAGATCCATCGCAGGCTCAAGGGCCGCCATGTCACATACAGGAGCCCTGGCGACCCCCGATGTCGCATCAGACGCGCTTTTCCATCAGGCAGGCATCGTCAGGGTGAATACGATCGAGGGGCTCTTTCATTCGGCGGTGCTCCTCGCCAACCAGCCGGTCCCAAAGGGCAACAGGGTGGCCATACTGACCAATGGCGGCGGCCCGGGCACTGTCGCCGCCGATGCCTGCGTGCGAAACGAACTGGTCGTGCCCGAGCTTTCGGCCGAAACCGCGGAGAAACTAAGGGGCGTCATCAAGCGGGATATTGGAATAGGCAATCCACTTGACTTGACCGCTGGAGTCACCACCCAGGAGTTCGAGGACACACTGAGAATACTGGCCGAGGATCCCGGTAATGATGCCATCATGGCCATGTATGTGCCGCCTGCCGGCCTGAGCATAGAAGACATAGAGAAGGCCATAGACCGGGTGTCCCCCGTGATTGGGCAGAACGAGAAGCCTGTTCTGGCCTGTTTTGTCGGGCAGACGGAATCGAAAGGCAGGCTCATGAGTGACAGCAGGTTCGTGCCCTATTATCTCTTTCCCGAAGACGCGGCCCGGGCGCTCGCGAGCGCGGTGAAATACGACGTGATCAGAAGAAAGAAGCCGGGCACCACCCCTCGCATTGACGCTATCGATCTTGCAAAGAGCCGTGAGATCATAAGTGAGGTTTTGAGCCGCGATACGACGAGGCCCGTCTGGGCAGGCCCTGAAGAGATGAGCGCGTTGCTCGGCGGCTACGGGATACGGATGGCGGAGACCAAGGTAGCCGAGACCGCAGAAGATGCGGCTGCCATGGCTACTCGGATGGGTTACCCCGTCGTCGTCAAGCTTCATTCTTTCACTATTACGCACAAGACCGATGTGGGCGGCGTCGTTCTGAACGTGCAGTCGGCGGATGGGGTCAAGAGTGCCTTCAACCAGATAAAGGCCAGGCTGGCCGTGCTCGGTCGAGAAGGGGAGATGCAGGGGGTGACCGTGCAGCCGATGGTCGAGGAAGGCGTGGAGGTGATTATCGGGGTCACCGAAGATACCACCTTGGGTCACGTTGTTATGTTCGGCCTCGGTGGCACCTATGCCGAGCTTTTGGAGGATACTGCGGCAAGGTTGCTCCCTATTACCGATCAGGATGCCAGGGAAATGATTAACTCCGTCAAGATGGTGAAGCTTCTCACAGGGTACAGGGGTTCAGCGCCTCTCGACACGGCATCCCTTGAAGATCTCTTGCTGAGGGTCTCGGACCTCGTCGAAAATGTTCCGCAAATCACGGAAATGGACCTGAACCCTGTAAAGGTCTTACCGGAAGGCCAGGGATATCGGGTGGTGGATGTGCGCGTTGCGGTGAGATAACAGCGGCTATCCTCAGAAAATTGCCAAACGGGAAAGAAAAAGGGGCGTGCCCTTGAATCTTGAATGGCATGATAGAGACCCGGAAAACGGCACCCGTCACGACAACACCTGCTGCCGGTGAATTTGCCTGCTTTGCAATTTCCGAGGATAACCACTTATAAGGCTTAAAGTGCTATACTACACAATACCATCAAAGAGATAGAGAGAGGGTTCGATCATGTTCGAAGGTCTTTTCCAACCGACCCATCTGATAATCATCCTCGTGATTGCCCTGGTCGTTTTCGGGCCGAGCAAGGTTTCCGATGTGGGAAGTTCCCTGGGCAAGGCCATACGCGGTTTCAAGAAGTCGATGAATGAGCTGACGGACGACGAGGGAACAAACAACGGGCGTATCGAGGGCAAGGGCAAACAAAGAAAGTAATCCTCCCGTCGGACCTTCGGTAAGAGACCCCTGTCTTCATCCTCTGCCGGGGACCTGCCACAAAATTGTCGATGCCTCATCTTTAATTCTTCATCGAGATTGCGATAAGCATTTCTAAAGGGGCACACCCGAGTCTGTCCGCCGGGACCCGGGTGTGATTCCCTGATGACGAGGGTAGTCCACCATCTTATGAATAAGAAAACCGTAAAGAAGACATATGTCCGGTCCCCCATGGTCCGGGCTCTCCTCGTCCTTCTCCTCCTGGCCGTCATTAGCCTGACCCTCTATGCCTACCATGTAGGCATGTGGCGGCATGCCGTCCATTTGTGGCGCTATTTCTTCGCGCCAAAGCGGCTCGAGGCGCTTATTGTGTCGTACGGACCCTTCGCGGGGGTGGTCTTCGTCGCGCTCCAGGCCCTCCAGGTTATCATCGCTCCTGTCCCCGGCCCTGGTGAGATAACCGGCTTCGTCGCCGGCTTTCTCTTCGGACATGTGCGGGGCGCCATCCTTTCGACTCTCGGGCTTACCCTTGGCTCTCTCATGGCATTCTTGATAGCACGGATCTTCGGGGTGCCCCTTGTTGAGAAGGTGGTCAAGAAGGAATATAGGGAGAGGTTTCATGAATTCGTCGCATCCAAGGGACTCTATCTCGTCTTCGCACTCTTCCTCATACCCGGTTTTCCGAAGGACCCCCTGTGCTATCTCCTCGGCCTCACCGGCATGGGATTTGTGCCCTTTATCCTGATCAACATAGTGGGCAGGCTTCCCGGGACCTTGATACTTACCTGGCAGGGAGCGGCGGTGAGCCACCAACATTACAGGACGTTCTTTTTTCTTCTCGCCGGCAGTCTTCTCCTCACGGTTGCCCTTTACTTGACCAGAGACGGTTTCACCAAATCATTCACCTCCCTCACCCGCCGAGTGTTAAGAAAGAAGAGGTCGAGGCGAGGTGGTTGATCCCGACAGGAAGAGCTTTTCGGGACCTGCACATGGGAGGGCCGAGACGACCGAGGGGAAGGCTCCGGCACCCCTGGAGATAGAGCGTTCCACAGAATAAAGTAACGATTGCCACGGCGTAATCATTTCCTAAAGCGAAGCATAGCGTAGCGAAGAAAAAGATGGAGCCGTCGGTAACGGGAATGAATTCTGCGGAACGCTATAGAGCTGCGTCCGTGGTCGAAAAGAATATGGAGCGTTCTCAAAGAGGGATCAGGAAAGAAAGCCTGACAACGTACGCCGCATCCACCACGTGATCCCGAGAAGAGTCGTTTCTCTGAGATCACGACGGTGCCGATGGGACGGACTTAGGTGAGGCTGCCCTCTAGCGGATGCGGATCGGGAAAACGAAACTGACGCCCGGCGGAGCGGCGTAGGCGACCGGCGGCGGCGGATAGGCCGGGGCCGGATAGTAATAGTATCCGTACGGTCCGTACGGGTAGGCATAGTAGTGCCCGTGATGCCGCCAGTGGCCGTGATGCCTTCGGTGATCCCTCGCGAAGGCAGGCGGGGCCATCGATAGGGTGGCTAACGCCAGGATTAAGACGAGGGCCACCAGGATTTTGCCAATTGTCGATCCGACATTTCGGACCCGCTTTTCTGAGTTTCTCATGACGCCTCCGTTCTGGGAGCGACTCCCAGTCGTCGGATAGGATCTCCCGGTCTCCATTCCCTAAGAAGCCTAAAAGACCGGGCAATGACCGATATTGCAGGAACTTCTGCATTTTCGGGACCACAACGTTCAACGCCGGAAAATAGCATAACGAACGCCGGATGTCCACCAAGGGCATTGGGCCGATTGATATGTCGGGTAAAGAACCTTATCTCCCTTGTTATCGAATTAGCGAACCAGGGAAGGACATTGCCCCCCTTTCTCCACATGCCCGCTTTTCCTGACGGAGTGTAGTGGTTTCACGACACTGATGAAGTGACTGAAGCGGGGGCATGGTGACGCCTGGCGTCCCGGAGTTAGGGCAAGAATTGGCCTTGGCCCATCCATCCCCCCAGGCGGCACGTCTCTTGCTCGTGCTGGTCATGGCTCCTCGGGGGGCCAACCAACGATCATCGAGTGTATTGGGGGTTCGAAACGTCTCCAGCGAGGGCTAGATGGCTGAGCAAGGAACCAGTCATTGATCATACATAGGAGAGAACACAAAGGGTCATGAAAGCAAAGATACTCCTTCATCTATTCTTGGTCGTGATCACCGGAGGACTGTGGCTACTGTTATTGATAGTCTCGGGTCTGCAGTCTATCTTTAGGAAGAACTGGGAGAAACAGATGGAAAATGGCTTACGTCAAAGGGTGGCGTAGATGACATTTTCACGTCGGGGAACAAAGTCAATGTGGCTGGAGGAAGGAAAGAAAACTGAACTTCTCAAAAGAGGAACGTCCATTTTCAACTCATCTGGAGAAGGGTCTTACTTTTTAGCTTCCTAATGAGGAGGGCGCGTCGGGCCACCAACCATATCACCGAAAAGCGCCCAGTCGGGATGCTCCGCGTACTGCTCTTCTGTCTGAAGGTGGATCTGCACTATGGTGAAGACCGGGAAAACATATGCCATTTTGTCGAGCATTCCCTTGGTGGTACCAGTAAACACGCCCGCGATCGTCATGCTCCTGTGCCTCTTGTATATGAGCGGATCGAGGACGCCCCTCTCCTTCGGATAGATGGCCATGTATCGCATGCTCGATGCGCTCGCCCGCTCAGTACGGCCATAGGAATCGACAGGGACGTAGAGCGCCTCAATCTCTGATCCTTCAGGCGTCACGGTGGTGCGGGCGATGATGCCGCCAAGAACAAAAAGCTTGTCGCGGTTGGCATCCGCGTTCTGCACAAGAGAGGCGAGGTCGGGATTTCTCGTGCCTTGCTCCATCAGGTCCTTTCGAATCACCGGAGCACATGAGAGAAGAACCAGGAGAAGGAAAAGCGCAGAAAGACGTTTCATGGCCGTCGCCTCCTTTGCTTTTTGTGCGCCCAGGGCTGATTCCACATGTTGCCGATTCCTCGCGTGATCTGTCCTAAGACTTAATGTTGTGATGGAAGACGGAGAAGTCAAGCCGGAGAGGAGACGTCCCCTTCAGCTATTCAATTGGGCCAGCAGAGGAGACGTCCATAGATCTGTAAATACCTTCCCCTCACCCTCTTTCCGGAAGAAAAGGCCCCGATACTCTCTTCGCTAGTTGCGTGGAGCAGCGCGGCGCGCGAGGGCGGAAAAGGCCGATGAGCGGACAAAGGCATACTTCACCTTTCTACGGGGAGTGGCCTAGAGAGGATTCAAGGCAGCCGGCCCAGTAATCTCTCCTATCACTCCCCTCCCATAAGGCTCCCTCGCCCTCTATGCTCCCTGTGCCGATCATCCTCCTTCGCGTTCGGCTCGCCCTTTACGGGTTCATCATTGATATCTGTACGAATTGGTTATTCTTGATCTGGAGCAGAAAGAATGGCGCCACCTTCTCACCGTTGACATTTTTGTATTTGAACTGCAAGCCCTCCAGCTCCGGGGAGTTATAGAGGAAGTCGTCGATGGCTTTCCGTTCCCGAACGAGGTTCTGTGGATCGCCCGTGATTTTCAGCGTCTCTATGGCGGTCTTTATGGAATAGACGGCGTCGCAGAAGTTCATCGTGTTGTTGGGCAACTGACCTTTGAAGTCCTTTTTGAAGGCCTCCACGAGCTTCCGGTACCTGGGACTCGGATTGACTGGGCTGAGGTTCTCGCAGAAATAGCTGTTCTCCAGGTAACCCTTGCCGGTCGTGAAAAGCTCGGGGCCGTCGCCCGCCATACTTCCCATTAACTCCGTGCCTTTGGTGATTCCGCGGTTATACAGCTCCTTGGCGATCGCCACGTGGTTGGGCGTCAGGTAGGAAGAGAAGTAGCCGTCGACCTTCTGGCTCATGGCTTTCAATACGGGCGGGCCAAAGTCGAGCTGTCCTGCGCCAATCTCTATGGGCACCACCTTAACCCCGGTGCCGGTGACGTTCGCCGCAAACTTATCGATGGAATCTTTTGACGCAGGATCGGTGGGGTCATAGAACATGGCCACCGACTTGATCCACGGTTCCAGCTGGAACCATCTCTTGGCGCCCACGACATTGCCCTTGCTGGGATCCTGCATGTAAGAGACGGAGTAGGGTTTGGATGAGCCGAGCATGGTGGCATTGGTATTGGAGTTTAGCGAGAGGATCTTGTTGTCCAACAACTGCTGCGCCACGGCCCCTGATCCGCGACCGTCCAGGGGGCCCAACACCACGAGGCTTCCCGGTATGACCCTGGCGATCGTCTGCACCGCTTTGGCATTGTCCATGGCGGTATCGTACACGGTGAGCTTCACGGGCACTCCTCTGATTCCGCCCGCGGCATTGATTTCATTCACGGCGTACTCTGCGGCCCATTTCGCCGGTACCCCCGCAAAAGCAACGGGTCCGGTCAAAACGGTGAGCATCGGGATCTTCCACTCTTTCACCGCTACCGCGTCGTCCGCGTGTGCTATGGTAATGCCGGAACCGAGAAGCGAACAGGTCATGATGAAGCAAATCGACAGCGCCAAGCCTAAGCCTCCGGACCGAGCAGAACGGAACCCCTTTTTTCCCTTCATCTCGCCTCTCCTTTTTTAGTTTGTGTGGCGCTGACTACCCCTCGTCGTCTTTCGCCGTCAGCATGCCTCAAGTTTTACTCTTGCTCCCCCTAATTCAGCTATCCTGCCTATGCATACGTTTGAGCTGGACGCTCAATCTGTCTATCATTTCACGGCTCACGAGACCCTCCGGCCTCACGACAAGAACAATGACGAGCAATGCCCCATAGATGATATTCGTGTAGGAAGCCATCTCGGGCGGTATCCACTGGGGGATGCCCCACAAAATCGGCGCTGAGATGAGGACCCCCCACATCGTATAGCGGCCTCCGATAAAGAGCATCGTCATTGTGCTGAGAAGCAAGGTAAAGCCGAATGACTCGGCGATGATGGTTCCCATGGTGAACGCATAAAAAGCGCCGGCAACCGCGCCGATGAGAGATGCGAAGGTCATGACGAATACGCTGAGCCACCGGAGGTTCATGCCCAGGGTGCTTGCCAGGGCAGGGTCGGTACGCATAGCTTCGAGCGCTCTTCCCACGCGTGATTTGTCGATCCGATAGACAAAAAGACCGGTGATGGCGACAAAAACCCAAACCACGATTGGTAAATGTGCCATTTTGGGGATGCCCCACAAACCCTGGGCGCCGCCCACAAAATCGAGGTTCCGGATGACTGCCTGGATGATGAAGATAAGCGCCAATGAGGCAGTGGCGGTAACTATGCCTGTTGTCTTAGAAAACGCCAGGGCCGGAAAGAACCCTGCTGTCGCGCCGGTGACCATGGCCATGAGAAGACCTATCCCGCTTGGCCACCCGAGCATCTTGGTGACATACGCAGCGGTGTACGCCCCAATGGCCATGCAGTAGAAAGGGCCGTTGTACAGCTGTCCTCCACGGAAAGGCAGATAGACGGCCCACAGCAGCAAGATAAAGACACCCACAAACTCGATGTAGACTAATGTGGCCGGCGACATTTCTATGACTCCCCTCGCTTAAGCCCCTGGGTCAATCCTCGTTCCAGGAAGAAACCCGGTACCCTTTATCGTCGGATGCACCAAAGCCATAAAGCCTACGTCCGAGTTCCAAACACCCCGTTGGGCCTCACCAATATCACCACCATGACCACGCCGAAGACAATCGCCTCGGTCCATCGTCCGGGCATGAATGCCTGCGCCATGGCCTCGACGACGCCGAGTATGAGAGCGCAGATCATTCCGCCGGTCAGATTTCCCATGCCCGCGAAGAGCATCAATGTCATGGCCTTGATGGCCAGCGAATCACCCAGGCCCGGGGATGCCGACTCCAGGGTCACTGCGATCAATATGGCGACGATTCCCGCGAGTATTCCGGCGATACCGAATCCGATGATGCCTGTCCGCTTGAAGGGGATGCCCAAAGTGCGGGCTACGTCGAGGTCCTGGGCCATCGCCCTGATCGCCTTGCCTTGCTTGCTGCGGTAAAGAACGTAGAGAAGGACCACGACCGCGATACAACTGCCTAGGAGAGCATAGACGTCTCCCAGCGAAAAATAGACGATGCCGAATCGTATTCTGGCTCCACCCCCGGTCAGTGCCCTTGGAAAAGCGATGGCCTGGCCGTAATTAAAGAAATGGGAACATACGTCCGTCAGAATGATCGCGATGCCCTGCCCAAGAACCATTGTTTCGAGGAAGGCACGTTTTTGAGCCAGGGGGCGAAAGAGCGGTTCCGTGGCAACGGTAAGCACCGTGCCGATGACGATGAAGGCAGGGATCGATATGAAGAGATTGTCGCCCGTCAATCCCAATACGACCCAACCCAGATAGGCGGTCATGACGACGATATAGGCAAAACCGAAATGAACGACCCCCCTGACCAGAAGCAGCAAGGCCATGCCCACGACGATCAGGGCATAGGTGCTTCCGGTCGCAAGGCCGCTAATCAACTGGGCGACGAAGTTTTCCATTCCGGCCATCCCACGCCATTTGCGATTCTATCCGCCCAAGTATGCTTTGCGGACGCCTGGATCACAAGACAACTCCTCACAGGTACCGCTCAAGACAGTGGTACCGAGATCGAAGACGTAGCCCCTGTCGGCATGCTTCAGCGCTTTTCGCGCGTTCTGTTCGGTCAGGAGTATGGTTTGACCCTTTTCCCGGAGGCTGAGAACCACCTCATATACCTGACTGGCGATTATAGGCGCCAGCCCGAGAGAAGGTTCGTCCAGCAAAAGCAGCGTGGGTGAGGCCATAAGGGCTCGGGCAATGGCGAGCATTTGCTGCTCACCGCCGCTTAAGGTACCGGCCGGCTGCTTTCGCCTTTGGGCCAGGAAGGGGAACGACTCGAAGACCTGCTTCAGGTCGCCGCTGATATCGTGTTTAACATGGTATGCGCCCAACTCCAGGTTGTCGAGTACGCTCATCATGGGCAATATGCCGCGCCCTTCCGGGACCAATGATATGCCGGACGCCACAATATTCTCGGTGGGGGATTGCGTGATATCGCGACCGAGGAAACGGATGCTCCCCCGGCTTGGCCTTACTTTGCCGAGGATCGCATTCAGCAAAGTCGATTTTCCCGCCCCGTTGCTTCCCAGGAGCACGACAAACTCGCCCCGGCTGACTTCCAGATCAACCTTTTTTATTGCCTGAATATGTCCATAGGATACAGCCAGATTTTCAACGGCCAGAACGGTGTTATTCGTCTCTCCCAAGATAGGCCTCCACGACATGGGGGTTGTTCTGTATTTCTGCGGGAGTACCGTCGGCAATCTTCCTGCCGAATTCTATGACCGTAATTGAATCCGATACGCTGGTAACCATATGAACATCGTGGGAGACAACGATGATAGTTGTCCCGGTGTCGCGAATACGCTCGATGATTCG
>Ga0326727_10024352_pt1 | contig 11457 bp, 10 predicted proteins | sample MB2enrmetagenome_FD_207643 | JGI IMG/M metagenome (GOLD analysis project Ga0326727, IMG submission 207643) | Lab enriched peat soil microbial communities from McLean, Ithaca, NY, United States - MB29MY | ecosystem: Environmental > Terrestrial > Soil > Wetlands > Peat | place: USA: New York... | reverse complement strand
ACTACCGATCGGTATCGCAGCCTTGGTCATTCTACTAATCCATTCCCCCGGCGAGAAGCTTGCCATTCTACAGTCTGCACTAGCCCTAGTGGCGATTCTTGTCGGCATCTACTACTGCGGTGGGGATTCGATTAAGCCCAAGTTGAACGGGATATGGCAGATAGGTGCGCTCATGGCGTTATTTATTGGCATTCTTACCGTTTTCTTGCCAGGATTCACTTTTCCGGACCTTTCTGTAATTCCCTTAGCAGTAAGTGTTAGCCTACTCTTTGTCCTTTCGAAATTCGAAGCTGATTCAGATAGGTATGTGCCCTTGCTCGCGTGTTTTCTAGCTGGTATGATCGCGTATAACGCATTCTTCTATTATCCGCTTGATATCGGACAGGACTCCTGGGGATATCTTGCCGCAGCTTCACGAATAAGTCAAACAGGCCAAATTGCCACCGCGAATTTGGGTCTCGATCCATACTATCAGAGATTCCCCACTATCTCGATCATAAGTGCCGTGTTCGGATCTCTCACTGGATTAAACTTGGTCACCTCTCTATTTGTTTTTCCAGGAATCATCATCACACTCCAGCCATTGTTTGTATTCTTGCTCTCGCGCTCGATTTTCGGCAAGAATGCGGCTAATCTATCTGCACTAATAGTGGTCTCTGAGGCAGCAGTTACTAGATGGATAAATCAGCCGATCGCTGAAGCAGTTGCTATGTCGATGGCCCTTTTGTTCTTTCTTGTGTTGACCAAGCGCCCAGCCATAAGCACCATAGTGACCGCATCGGTCCTGTTTGTTGGGGTGGTTGCTTCCCACGGAGCGGTTGCCCTCTTGTCCGTTGTATTTGCGTGGTTGCTGCTTTTCCGGAGGCAAAGAATTGGAGGGGGGATACTCAAAATCATTATCATGATTTGCGTAGCGTATCTAACGATATCAACGGGCCTCGACAGAATTGTCTCGGCTTTTGCAGAGTTCACAAATATACCCCAGATCACAGCGACTGTCTCATCCGCGCCCGAGGTCTACCGTGGGTTAAGTACGGGTCTTCCGTTGCTCTGGTATGGATGGCCAGTGGCTCTTGCTCTAGCGCTGTATCTTGTACAGCGTCGACCAAGAACAGAATGGATTTATGCTGGTCTAGGATTGCTTGGTTTTTCCTTTGCTTTGAATGTCATCGCTCCGTCTTTGGTTATCGATAGATATGGTGGCTTGTTCGCATGGTTCATTCTAGCAATCGTCGGAGGCCAAGCGCTTCACGTTCTGACTAAAAGCTCTCGTCAAACCCTTATCGCACTGCCAATCCTACTCCTCATTTGCACTTCCGGTATAGTAGACCCAACGCTGTCGCCTCAGTACACAATCGCATATGGCGATGTGATGCCTACCTCTGTTTCCGACAGAGTGGCGCTGAACTGGATAAATCTTAACACCCGCGGGAGTGTTTTCTTAGACCAATATGCCGGCAGTTACCTCAGGTTTCTCCGGTACGAATCTACTTTTTCTGCCCAAGGGATTATAGAATATCAAGGTAGAAATGTACACGATATGCTGTACATTAGGTCCCAAGAAATCTATATGGGTCCTCACGGCGCGTGTAGCGAAGTAACATCTATGATGATCAATTTTCAATGGAGTGCTGATATGTTGTACAACGATGGGTGCGGCATAGTCATAGTTCCAAGCTCTAACTTATGAAACCTGCTCTTCGGATCCGGGATGCGAGCTCAAACAAAGGACTCATGAAGATTTGTTTACACGCTGAGTAATCGAGTAGTGTGTCGACGAACGAAAAACCAATCGGCTGAGGTTTTCGCGGCCTAAACGCCGATTGTGTTCGTGTGGATTTACTGAAATACCCTCAACAATTTCAACGGTCTTGTAAGCAGTGTTAGGATTCGATCAAGGATATCTTCTCCCAAGCAATCGATGAGAATCGATAAGCACACCGAAAAGCATGCGCGTCGTGTCCGTCTCGCATAAAGCGTATCATGTTTTTCCATCGGCAAAGAGAAGCGTACTTAATCTCTTATAATACGAGAATACTTGAACAAGAGCAGAAAGAAGTGCACGCTTCACTACTCAAACTCGGATGCTGTACCAAACTTGAGAATAAGCCTTGTCCAATACGAAATATTATATCCGTACCAAACCGGCGGACCCGGAGTAGTCGCGTACAACTTACTGAAGGAATTTGATAAGAATAACGTCCGAGTCAATTTCTTCATGTTCTGGAACGGGCCACTCCTGAGCAGTGGAGACCTGGACTTGTCAGCAAATGTAAAAATCCACGCCATAGCATATCGACCGATGACATCATTAAGGGCACTCGTCAGCTGCTTGAGGACCTTTGACTCAATAGTTCACTTCAACATTGTAGGTCACATGCCTCCACATCCGCTTCTGCCCTTGCTGTGCCGTATTCTTGGCAGGACCGTGGTCTGCTCCATGCACGGCTATTCTCCAATTGAGGAACGGTTGAACAAGAGTCACAAGTGGCCTTGGTCATGGATTGTCGATGTTGAGTTCAGACTATTGCTTCACACGGCTGACCAATTAATTGTCTTCAGTGATTACATGAAGACAATTGTGTCTCACCATGTTTCAGTCAGCCGGATTAGAGTAATACCACTTGGAGTGAACTTTCGAACGTACGCGGCGGAGAAGAGAACGCTGAGGAAATCGGATGATCCGTTTCGGATAGTTTGCGTCGCAAGATTAGTTACTGTCAAAGGCCTGGAAACCTTAGTAAAGGCCGTAGGACTGATACAGCCGAAAGCCAACCTTCGTGCTTATGTCGTCGGCGTTGGACCCCTACGATCGAAGCTCCAGGCTCTTATTGATGAAACAGGTCTTGCCAACAAGGTGAAACTCTGTGGTTTCCTGTCGGACAAGAAGAAACGCGCCTACTTAGAGAGCTCAGACCTTTTTGTGCTCCCATCGCTCTACGAACCCATTCCAATCGCTATACTTGAGGCTCTTGCCGCAGGATTACCCGTGGTCGCTTCAAATGTGGGCGGAATTCCAGAACTGGTTCGTCCAGGAGTCAATGGCCTCCTCGTGAAACCCGCGAACCCACACGACCTAGCGGCCGCGGTTTCAAAACTCATCGATGACGACAAACTGAGAAGAAGATTGGCATCTAATGCTAGGGAGTCTGTCCGTGAGTATGATTGGTCTGTTGTCGCAAAGAAGTACCTGTCATTTTACCAAGAACTGGTGAATGGGTGAAGACAGGTAATCATGGGAATCAGATGATGAGCGAACTTCACCCATTAAATTCGCACTATTAGGTCACTTGGCGCAGGTTCCCCTTCCGAGCTACGTCGTATACGGCCCTAATCCTTCAACATCAATCTGAAGAACAAACCTCGTTTTGCAACATCACGGTCTCGCAGCATTAGCACAAGCCGGATTCTTCTACAGGTTAATTAAAGATTGACTCTAAGTGTGGCAGTAGGACCTGCTTTCGTCCAGTCATATCTTACTTTTATCACTACTGCTGGACAACCACCTATCAGAGCATTATTGATGGCGAATCTTTTCGTTACAACGCTCCCAAGGCCAACTAGTACGTTGTTCCCAATTCTAGCGCCGGGGGCAAATCTGACGGCGCTACCAACGTAACAGTTCATACCAATCTCTATGTTTCTGTCACGTATTCCAATGCCGTGTGTCCAGAATTGGGAGCCAACGCCAGCAATCCAAGTGTTTCTCCCGATTACAATGGACCCCGCCACGTCAAAAAGATGGTGAGACGTAATTATGGTGTTCTCGGCGACTTCCAATCGTCTTTCGTAATTGTCCCTGTCAAATTCATTTTCTATAGCCCAGTACCCGCAATGGAAGCGGTTGAAGGCTCCAACGTAAGTGTTTTCCTTCAATAGGATCGACATTGGACCCGTGAAGAGATTAAACACTCCTAGGTGGCTCTTGGTGATCTTCACTTGCGCAGCGTCGATGACGGTCCCGAAACCGATTTTGGAACCGTGGATTTCATACCCTAGTATTGCTCGATAGGCGAAGACGCGAAGAACGTTGAGAGGCAGAACACTTATCAACCTAGCTAGAACAATTCTAAGTTTCATCTGAGGTTACGCCTGTTCCTCTCCTTGCTCTTTCTTGCGGTTAAGTGATTGCGGCTTAAGTGCCTTTCAAGGAGTACTTCCTTTAGCCGTGAAGCCGAAGTCGGAGCTTGCTCAGAGGTCCACTATTGTCATGGCTGCCCACTTGATCGCCCGCCGCAAATGAGCCCAGAATAATGAGTGAAATCCCGCAAGCTGATGATCGGCGTAAGCTTCTTGGGAAAGTTTTCGCGGAATCAAACGAAAGGCAAACCGCTTCGGTTCCTCTGCCCCACTTGCTAAGATTCCCTCAGCGTGGAGCGTTAAGGAAGACCTCGAAGAATTGTTCTGCCAGACTTTCGGGTTCAGTGGAGGTGAAAAAGCATGAAAGATGGAACGATCAAACCCTCGTGGCAATGTCGAAACCTATTTGTGTTTGATTCCCTTGGATGCATAGTTGTTAACGCTCTGACAAAAAACTTAGAAATCCATTTTACATGAGACTATCACGGAGACGGATTTGACATATTTCTCCGAAGCATCATTCTTTCGTAGGTTGCTTGATCAAAACGGCATTCAACCTAAGCTCATTCTTGTCATCGGGTGCGGTACAGGAGACGAACCCCATTACGTTCAACACGCAACTAACGCCTTCGTAGTTGCTGTTGATCTTGAGATTCGCCAAAAGCCTAGCGATTCTGATGCCTTGCAACTATTGCAAGCCAATGCTGAAATACTACCCTTCCGCACTTCTACCTTCGATGCAATTTACTGCTATCACACGCTTGAGCATGTGAGACGTGATCAGACAGCAATCTCAGAGATGCAGCGTGTGTTAGCCATGAAGGGCATCGCTTTTGTTGGGACTCCGAATAAATTGCGGCTAATAGGATACATAGCAGGAAGAAACACAACGCTCCATAATTTTTTCATCTGGAACTTACATGATTATTGGATGCGGCTCACTTTTCGGTGGGCAAATGATAAGGGAGCCCACGCTGGTTTCAGTGATAACGAACTCCGGGGCATGTTAACTCATAGGTTTTCGTGCGTTGAGAATGTTAGCTTAGGCTATTATGCAAGCAAATTTCCTAAGGTCCAGAAGCTTTGGAGCCTAATCTTCAAACTCCATCTTGAGCCATTCATCGCGCAATCACTCTATTACATAGCGATGAAGCTCTAATCGGCATTACCTCCAGTCTGGGTTACGGTTTATTAACCGCATTTCCAATCGCTGAAATTCGATGGGGTGACGAGAGCTTAACGTTACAACCCATCATGAACCCTCCAAAAACTTACCACTCTTTCAAACCATCCAGAAAACTTACCAGAACCGCTGGGACGCCGGATAAGAAGCCTGAATGAGTTTCGATGAAAATCCTCGTTGTATCCGATTATGATCCCGCCTTGCTGGATAGTCTGTTTCAGACACTTGAACAGAACGAAGCGGCCGAATACACCTTGCTGAGGAAGCTAGTCAAAAGAAGGGTGCATTATCCTTCCACAGAAGTTGTCAATTTACCTATGTCTACGTCATCTGCAGAGAATCCTCTCAGACTAACCTCACTTTTGCCAGTTGTAGCCTACTTAGCAGTTGGAATGTTCGCGGGATTGATCCTAGTTCTGAAGCGAAGAGTAGACGCCATCGTGGGAGTCTATGCCTTCCCCCAGGGTCTCGTTGCTGCAATCGTCGGAAGGCTCACCGGCCGAAGATACGTCATTCTAACAGATGGTGGAGACGTGAACAACATCTTGCCCAATCCCATCGTCAGAATAGTTATGCTATGGCAGCTCGAAAAAGCATTCGCAGTTACCGCTCAGAACAACAAAAAGTGGGCACAGCTGTTCTCCCTTGGGGTAAGAAGGCGTATTCTTACAACCACCCATATCGGTATAGATACAACACGTTTCGCTCCGCGCGTGCAAAAGGAACCGCGAACGGTTCTGTTCGTTGCACGTATGGCACCTGAGAAGTGTCCCCTAGTCTTGATCGAAGCGCTCAGAATACTTCGGCAGCGGGGCGTTCTAGTTAAGCTTCGAATGGTCGGCGACGGACCGCTCAAGACACAAATCGAAAATACAGCAGCTTTCTTGGGTGTAGGTCATCTGCTTACTATGGAAGGTTACGTCCCCTACCGTGAGGTGCAGAGATTTTATGGCAGGAGCGCGATCTTTGTTCTACCGTCGCGCCATGAAGCCGTTTCATCCTCACTTTTGGAAGCAATGTCAAGTGAATGTATATGCATAGTATCTGATATTGGGGATAATTTGGAAGTGATTCGTCCCATGTTCAACGGGTTCGTTTTTCATTTAGATAATGCTAAGGACTTAGCTGACAAAATCTGTGATGTTCTTTCTCTTCCAAAATCTGAAATCGCGAGACTTACGTCCAACGCGAGAGAGACCGTGGAGAAGCACTATTCAGTGCAGGTTGTAGGAAAGACGCTAGGAGAGATAATGTCTGAGTTAGTGCAGAGCTGAGCGGCAGAGATCATAGGTCTGTTCAATCGTAATTCTGTCTTCGCTCCCTGCGTTTACGGCTGACCCGTCCTCTGTCTTCCCTGCGGGTAGGAGAGTAGAATCCGCGACATCTTGCACATCTGAAGTTCTGTGAGAGTTTGTTCCTATTTATGCTGATCTCGTAGTCGGGAACCTTCCCACCGGCACGTATGTAATGGGCGGTTTGGTTTCGGCGAACTCATTGATCTTCTCTCTTTTCAGGCAACGCCAGATATCTAAGACGACGGATCCCGGTGGATATCCGAATTCATGCACGAACGGCGCATCTTGAGCGATTAGGAAGACGCTTGGTTTCAGTGGGGGCGGCTTAGAGTATTGTGGTACCAATGGGTCGTACAGAAATGCCTTGCGATTTTTGTTCTTGAGCATTTCAGCTACTTGCAACGAAGATGAATAGTCGATTAGGTTGGTGTTTTTCTTGTATCGCACGGCCATTATTACGATCGGCTTTCTATAGGATATCAATTGCCCCGCCAACCACTTGGCTTGCGAGTAGCGTGCTTTCATTACAAATTGAAAAGGATCGGCCGAGAGGTCTAGTTTCTGAGCGAACCAGCTTAAGGCCAAATTGTCTCTCGGGTGACATGCCCCAGAGTCACCCATGCCACCCCGCAAGTATCGAGGTCCGACAATTCTGATCTTTGCCTGCGAGATTGCGTCTGAGACAACATCAACATCGGCCCCCGGCACTTTGTGGCACATTTCCATTAACGTATTCGCGTAGACGATTTTGAAACCAATCATCGTATTGTAAGCCATCTTGATAGTCTCTGCGTTTTCCCAGGTCATATGTAATTTGGCTACATCGGTGGAAACGATGGTTTTGTAGTATTCTTCCATGACGGCGCCAGCTCTGGGATCAGATTCTCCGATTAAACAGAACTCTGGATGCAGGTAGTCATCAATCGTTGTGCCCATCGCTATGAACTGCGCGCTATAGCAGAGGCCTACCTCTTTGCCAACCTTGAAACCTGATGATCTCTCCAATGCAGGGGCGACATATTTTCTGGTTGAAGTAGGCAACATTGTTGAAATTACAGCGACAACTGGTGGGTGCGAGGTTCCTCTGATTTCCTTACCGATCGATTCCACAGCCTCGGTCACGTAAGAGATGTCGAAGCTATTGTCCTTCTTGCTCGGCGTCGGGACAGCGACAAAGACTATGTCTGCTCCTTCAACGATATCATACACGGAGTCAACAATATGTAGCGCCCTGCCTAGCATTAATACTAGCTGCTTATCTAAGTCCGGCTCGTAAAGGTCGGCTCTTCCTTTACGATAACTGTTTCTCTTCTTCGCGTCTATGTCAAAACCGTATACGTCGTGCAGTTTCTGAGATATCGCAACTGATACAGGCAATCCGAGTTTGCCCAGTCCGCAGAACCCTATCTTCATTTTTCTTATCCTCTTCTGGATTATTCTTGAACGCGGCGAGTTGATGCGAGTCTGGTATGCCCCGTCCCATATGTCTTCCGGCCCAGTAAGAGACGGCCCATTGCCCCAATCAAGCAAATTTGAATTTTTGCAAACGCTTGAACATACCTAGACATAGCGATCGCTAACAGTTCCAGAAAGATCAGTGTAAGGGCAAGAGGATTGCTCGGGTCAATTATGAAGAGAGAAACAAGAGAAAGTGTCTGTAGTCCGAGTACTAGGGGAAGTATGATGACCATGGCCAAGTGAGCGGGAGCTATCACAAGCCCGAAAGCGCCTAGCTTGCGATTGAAGAACATCTCTTTGTACTCGGACATCGCTTCTATGTGCACCTGGCCTCGTCTCACGGTTTGTTGAAAGGATTCACGCATGAGGCCTGGGGCGTCCTCATAGTAGACGGCTTGCGGTTCATAGACGGTTCTCATGCCCATCATTCTCGATTGGAAGGCGAAGCAAGTATCTACTGATCCCTTACCCATCGCAATACCAGGTTTTCTTAGTATTTCTCTCACAATCTCACGCCTCGCGGCACAAAGCTCACCTTTGATATCGAAGCAAGAATCCATCAATGATTCTCTTTGTCTCATGAAATCGTACAGATCCCTGTAGGTCTTTTCCAGTTTCCCAGATAAAACCTGTGGATTCCTTATCACCATTCTACCTGTCACAACGCCGACGTTTTCTCTAGAAAAATATTTCACGACCTGCAGCAGCGCATCTCTTTCAAACTCCGTATCTGCCCCAGTGATGGATATGACGCTCCCCGATGAGACATTGAACCCGGCCATGACGGCCCCGTTGAATCCTGCTCCTCTCTGGATTTCTCTGATCAGAATCAAGTCTAGGTCATCTCCTTTCATTTGCTCTATTATCTGAGCGGTCGAGTCCGTCGAGGCATCAACAATCACGATTTGTAACTTACCGTGCGGGTATTCTATGGATTTAAAATTCTCAATTCTACGTGCGATGACAGATTCTTCGTTGTATGTTGGTATGATAACACTGATTGTAGGAGCATCACGATCATTAATCCGGTCGACAGCAAAGGTTTTCTTCTTCTTAAAATACCAAAAACAGCAAGCGCTATAGAAAGCATAGAAACCCGCGAAGAGTACCGTGGTCGTGATTACCACATCCTCTAGAACGCTCGCAAGCGACATCGGCTATCCTTAATCTCCTCAAGCTTCCAAGGACTGAATAAGTTCAAGCACTGGTTTAGGGTATTTGTTGACTGTTTAAGAGTTTTTGGCCTATGCCTTAACGGCCATGAGTCCAGTGTTTGATGATTTTTTTTGGGGAAATGAAAATCGAAAATCGTTCGGGGTTGTGCGAGCGTTCAGAATTCTTTCGGCTCGTGGGAGCCTCTAATAAGGATGGATATGGCACGCGGTTCAAGGCAATCATGTTAAGAGGTTCTCCTGTGAACGCGTAGGTTCTGGCTCAATCTCCGTGGCTGATCAAGAAAGGTTGTATGCGAAGATGGATAGATTCGTATGAAGCATGTTGGAGTTGTCTCAAGAAAAATGAATTACTCGAAGGTCTAGGGGAAGATCTACAGATCCGAGGTGCAACTCCACGATGGAAAGGTAGATTACTGGTACACTCCGAAACTAGAAGATTTCGTTACCATCATTCCGATTGAAGGAGATGACGTCTACTTGACGAAGGAATGGAGAACTGCTTGGCATGGGTATCTGGCGACCGCACCCACACGCGGCTCTGGCCAAAGTAAAACAGAGGAACAGAGACTTGTGCATGTTAGGAACGAAATGAAACAGGAAGTTGGATTCGATGCAAAATACATCAAGAAACTAGGCAAGATATTACTGTCAGCTAGGGCAATGCAAACGTGCCACGTCTACCTCGCGAACATCTCTCGCTTTGAAATAGCACTAAAACCTTGTTAAAACTTGACAAAAATATTGAAACTAAACCATTTGACTGTAAGTCGAAGGAAAAAAGCGATCGGTGACAAGCCGTTTCGCAATTAAGGCAATTTCGAATGAGTTAGTCGTTTGACCCAATGGCTACGGTCGAATTAATCTCGACCATTGAGATTCAACTGAACATTACACTCCTAAACGTTCAACGACTCAATAATCCTTATGGCATGCCCCGAATAATGTCTATAGTCCCGGTGTGGAATGTTTGGAGCAGGTAAATTGCCAGATATGCGGGGTACGTCCCGCCAAGGCTAACGACATTTTATGCGAGACCTGCTCCGATCGATACTCGAAACAACTTCGAACACAACGGCAAAAGACGGATGAATTTAACGCGAGAATATCGAAATTAACACAAACCGGCGTCAACCCTTCTGACTCTATGAATCAGACAATTCAGTCGGGTACTCAAGTTACGCAAGCGCTCCTACAGCCTATACAAGATATGAAGCGCTCGGACCTCCAGACAGAGCAACTTCTCACAGAAACCCAACTGTTGCGGAAACAGAGGCACAATACGACGCTGGTCGGTTGCCTCTTGTTAGGAATCGGGTTGGGTGCCCTCGTAGCTTCAATCGTCTTCGCATCAACAATCTTGACTTTTATCGGTCTTGGGTTGACCCTCTGGGGGTCACTGATGTTCTTCATTCAACCAAAGAATTACGTAAGATCCGACCTGATGAATGCGACCGCTATCTCGTCACTGAAAACGATCGATAAGATGATGATAGGCATGGGTTACAGGGAGAAGGGAGTCTACATCCAAGCCCACGATTCCGATAAAGCGGTGGTGTTTGTTCCCTCCGAGCCATTCTCTATGATCCCGCAACTGTCCAGCTTCGAAGAGGACCGAACTTTCCTCAGCAGTCCGGCGGGGCTCTTAGTTCCTCCACCTGGACTCGCGCTCGCTGGCTTAATCGAGAAGAAGCTGGGTTTCAAACTCAAGAACTGTGGGTTGGAAACCCTCGTGGAGGCTCTTCCAAAAGTGCTTGTCGAAGACCTTGAGATCGTCAAGGATGTGGAGATCGAAGTAAAAGCAGAGTCAGTTTACTTCAAACTTTATGACTCAATTTACGCGGACTTCTGTCAGGAAGTTCGCGATACCAGCAGGCGGTGTGGACTGGGGTGCCCAATGTGCAGCGCACTTGCATCCATCCTCGCAGTCGCAACAGGCAAACCTGTTCTTTATGAAGAAGACAAGACATCTGACGACGCAAGGGTCACTGAATCAGTTTACCAAATAATCAACCGATCGCGACTTTAAATTTCATTTTTCAAAGAAATTCATTCAATGCACTATCCGTAGTGCCGATGTTCATCTGCCTGCTACGTAAGTGCTACAAGTGCTTAACGGCGTTCTGTAAGAAGTTAGGAGATAGTACTAGACGGTATTGTACTTGGCTTGAGAAGGCCGCGGGTAGTTCAGTGTCGCTTGGGGATTACGAGGAGGCAGCCGGCGACCACAAGCGCGCTCAACGTGAGTAGCAATGCCTCGACTGGAGAT
>Ga0326727_10024349_pt1 | contig 11458 bp, 9 predicted proteins | sample MB2enrmetagenome_FD_207643 | JGI IMG/M metagenome (GOLD analysis project Ga0326727, IMG submission 207643) | Lab enriched peat soil microbial communities from McLean, Ithaca, NY, United States - MB29MY | ecosystem: Environmental > Terrestrial > Soil > Wetlands > Peat | place: USA: New York... | reverse complement strand
TTGCCGAACTGGGCAAGCAGGGCGTGCTGTGCCTGCTGCAGGATTCGACCAACGTGGACCGGCCCGGCTACACGCCGAGCGAGCGCGCGGTGCGTCCGCGGCTGGATGAGATCTTTGCGCAGACCAAAAAGAAGCTCTTCTTCAGTTGCTTCTCCTCGTCGATCCACCGCATCCGCATTGCGATGGAGCTGGCCGACGCGCATGGACGCAAGGTCGCGGTGATTGGGCGCTCGTTGGACAACTCGACCGAGATCGCGCAGGACTTGGGCTATCTGGACCCGCCGCCGGGACTCATCATCAATCCCGGCCAGTTGCGCGATACACCCGCCAACAAGGTGCTGGTGATGATCACAGGCACGCAGGGCGAGCCGATGTCGGCGCTGTCGCGCGCCGCGGTGAACAACCACAAGTACGCGCACATCGAAGCGGGCGACACCGTGGTGCTCAGCTCGCGCATCATCCCCGGCAACGAGAAGTCGATCTACCGCATGATCGACCACCTGGAACGGCGCGAGGCCAAGGTGGTCCACGACGACGGCACACAGGGCCTGATCCACGTCAGCGGACACGGATCGCAGGAAGAGATGCGGTTGATGATCAACCTGATGCGGCCCCGGTTCTTTGTGCCTATTCACGGCGACTATCGCCACCTGAAACGCCACGCGGAGCTGGCCTGCGCCATGGACGTGGTGGAGAAGGTGGTTCTGCTGGAGGACGGCGAGATCCTGGAGCTGGACAAGAACTCCGCGCAAAAGAGCGGCAAGGTCACCGTGGGCCGTGTCTGCATCGATGCCGGCGGCTTGATCGATGTGGTGGAGGACATCATCCTGCGCGACCGCCAGCACATCGGCGAGGGCGGCATCGTGCTGCCCATCCTGACCATCAATAAGCGCACAGGCAAGGTCGAGGTGGCGCCGGAGATCGTGATGCGCGGATTCACGGTGGAGGACCCGGCCATGATCGCCGAGGCGCGCCTGGTGGTGCAGCGCACTCTGGAGGCCTCCAGCGACGAGGAGAAGGCCGACTACGGCGTAATCAAGGAGAAGGTGCGCGCCGACCTGAAGCGATACATCCAGAAGAACATGAGCCGTAGGCCCCTGATTATGCCGGTGATTATGGAAGTGTGAGGGCGCCGAAGCCGGGCTGCCCGTAGCCGCTCTTCCTATTGTCTGGTCATTATGTTTATGAGCCCTGGTATTTTCTCGTTAGACCCGCGAAGGGTATGTCTGACCAGAAGATAGGCTGCATTGAGCAATACCACTGCTAGAATGACAGCAATCCTAAAAATTGTAAAAAATAGGCCAAGACGAAACCCTTTAAAGATAATGAACGAGCCAAACAAGAAATCCACTATGAAATAAGTAGTAAACCAGTTACGGCAGGCTTTCATAGAGTAAAGCGAACTCAGAAATATGGGAAAGGCCAAGAGCGGTAGAGACATAAAAACAAGACCGTATATATCACCCCAACTATGCGGCCTAGGGTCTCCAATAATAAATATGAAAGGAAGCGCTCCATATAGTGAGTAGATAAGTGATAGCAAGCCAGCGATGATTGTGAGAGGTACAACGGCAAGAGGAATTTTCGGCTCTACTGGCATGGGTAACTTCCTTCCAAAACGACAGAAGCTCAGTTACGACTTGGCACAATGCACATAGCGGCGTCCGGAGAGATGGTACTCGCCGCTGAGGACGCGGGCGATGGCCTCCGGGTAGGCGATGTGCTCCTCAACAAGGATGCGCGCTGACAGGCTCTCGGCAGTATCGTCATCCAGCACTGGGACCACGCGCTGTAGGATGATGGCGCCGTGATCTACGGCCTCATCCACAAAATGGACGGTGCATCCGGCAACCTTGGCGCCGTACTCCAGCGCCTGCGCCTGCGCGTCGAGGCCGGGAAAGGCGGGCAGCAGCGCGGGATGGATGTTCAGGATGCGGTTGGGAAAGGCGCGCACAAACTCCGGAGAGATGATGCGCATGTATCCAGCCAGGCAGACCAGGTCCACGCGATGCTGATGCAGCGCGGCGATCATCTCGGCGTCGTGCTCGGCACGCTTGCGCCCGGCGGAGGGGATGGCGACGGCGGGAAGGCTGAGCTTGCGCGCGGCCTCGAGTCCGGCGGCATCGGGCAGATTGGAGAGCACCACCGCGATCTCCGCACCCGGCAGACGGCCCTCGCGGACCGCTTCAGCGATGGCGGTAAAGTTCGAACCGCGCCCAGAGAGCAGAATCCCAAGTCGCTGCAAGCCGTGCCTCCTCTTAGAGCGGAACCATAGTAACAGTACCCTAGCGAAGAGCATCGAAAGTGGCTTTTACTTCCACCCCAGCGACGTAGACCTGTCGCTGGGGACCCCGTTGAGGAAAAAAGGCCACTCGGAAGGATTGCCCCCGGGGTATACCTACTCTGGTTCCGCTTTACTGGATCGTACTGCATTCGGAGGCGGGGAGAAGGCTTTGTGTGGGTTGGAATTTATAGGGCGGGCTTTCAGCCCTTGTGCTGTGTGGGCATTCGTAACCTGGGGTGTTGCCCCAGGCTGGTATGGATCGCGCCTTTGGCGCCGATTGCAACAATGATGTTTCAAGCTGATGAAGTAATAAAGTTTTGGAGCACCGAGCGGGAATTGAACCCGCGAATACTGATTTTGCAGACCAGCGCGTTAGCCACTTCGCCATCGGTGCTACCTGGCCGCCGCGCTCCCGGAACCTCGATGCGCGGCGGTACAACGGTTGGGGAGGGTCTGAACAACTGTTCGACATTCCCTCGGGGGCTAAAGCCCCTTTAAGATTGCGGTGCTACGGCGGGACTCAAGTCCCGCCCTATCAAAAACAGCTACACACCGGAGACAGCAAAGCGCGCGGCGGTGCAACAGCTGCGGACGCTTAATTCGGTTGAGCGGTGGTGCGCAGATAGGGCTTCACCGTCTTGTAGCCGGGGAAGATTTTGTCGGCGTCTTCATTGCTGACGGCGCCAGTGATGATGACGTCACCACCCTGCTGCCAGTTGGCAGGCGTGGCCACCTTGTGCTTGGCGGTGAGCTGGATGGAGTCGAGCACGCGGATGATCTCGTCGAAGTTGCGGCCGGTGGTCATGGGATAGGCCAGCGTCAGCTTGATGCGCTTGTCCGGCCCGATGACGAAGACGGTGCGCACCGGCGCGTTGTTGGCCGGGGTGCGGCCCTCGGAGGTGGTGCCGTCGGAGGCGGCCAGCATGTCGTAGAGCTTGGCAACCTTCAACTCGGGGTCGCCGATCAACGGGAAGTTGACCTTCGCTCCGCCGACGTCTTCGATGTCCGTGGCCCACTTCTCATGGTTGCCGACCGGGTCCACGCTGAGGCCAATCACCTTGGCGCCGCGCTGGGCAAACTGATCTTCCAGCTTGGCGACAGCGCCCAGTTCCGTGGTGCAGACCGGAGTGAAGTCCTTGGGGTGCGAGAAGAGCACTGCCCAGTTGTCGCCAATCCACTCATGGAAGTGGACGGTTCCCTGGGTTGTTTCGGCGGTGAAATCTGGAGCTACATCGTTGATGCGCAGTGACATATTTTTTCCCTCCTGAGTATTAGGTTGCCGTGGATTAGATGCGTTACGGGCCCATTTGGATGAAATTGCTGACGGACTGGATGAAAGTGCCTCGCAGACTGAAAAACCCACCCGGCTCGTAGGCATTGGGTGGGTTGCGCTGCTTGAATCGAAAGGATGCCTGCTACGATTCGCTTATACGCACACCCACGCCTTGCACCAGCAACAGCAGCAGCAGGGCGTGGATTTCGAAAAGCTCATCATCGTCCTAGCGAATCCTTGGTCCGCGGCCAGTAAGGCTGGCTTGGAGCCCTTCGCTCCATTGCGGTCTAATGGAACGATACGTTTTGAGGAACTTTTATGTCAAATTCCCTGGATGAAACTTTCATTACAACTTCCACAGCCGAAGAGCGGGCGTACGACTACGCCGTGGTGGATGTATTTGCCGAGCGGCCACTGGAAGGCAATGGGCTGGCCGTCTTTGCAGACGCGCGTGGCCTCACTACGGCAGAGATGCAGTCGATTGCGCGCGAGATCAACCTGAGCGAGACAACCTTTATCCTGCCGCGCGCGCCCGAAGTGGAGCGCGAGCGAGGCGTCCAGGTCCGCATCTTCACCGTGCGCGAGGAGTTGGAGTTTGCCGGCCATCCCACGCTTGGCACCGCGAGCTGGCTCTATGGCAACCACCCCATTGTGCACGGAGCAAGCGAGATCACCCTCGATCTCCGGGTGGGGCCCATCCCGGTGAGCTTTTCCGCGCAACAGGGCGGTCCCGGCGTATTCGGCACCATGCGCCAAAACGATCCCACATTCGGCGAGATCCACGAACGACCGGCAGTTGCCCAGGCGCTGGGCCTGGCGATCGACGACCTCGACTCCACCGTGCCCATCCAGACTGTCTCCACCGGGACGGCCTTCTGCATCGTTCCCCTGCGATCGCTGGAGGTGGCCGCTCGGCTTGCGATTCCGCAGCCGGCGGCACAGGCTTATCTTGCGCGCAGCGACGCGAAGTTCTTCTACTGCACGACCCGCGCTGACAGCAGGGGTGACGTGGACTGGCACGCGCGCATGCAGTTCTACACCGGAGAGGACCCTGCCACTGGCTCGGCCTCCGGCTGCGCCATTGCCTACATGGTTCGCCATGGGCTTGCCGCGAGCAATCAGCCGATCGTCTTCGAACAGGGCATCGAGATGCTTCGCCCCAGCCGCATTTACGTCCAGGCAGCACGCGAAGGCGACCGCATTTGGGATGTGCGCGTGGGAGGACGCACCATTCCTACAGCAAGTGGACGCTTTTTCCTGTCGCGATGCACTTAATTTCAACAGCCGCAAGATGCGAATCGCCAACAGGGACGCGCACTTTGATAATCCGGTGAATGCGCAAGTAAATTGTTTCCCGATATTCGTCTTCTATTCGCAGTTGCCAATCCGGGTAACCCTCCGTACTGTGAGGAAGCGCTGAGGAACGAAACATTCCCCGGCAATAGCAAACCAGTCACAGTACCAGAACCAGTAACGTAACTGCATCTCAACCAGATTAGTTGAGGGAAGCCGAAGGTTTCGCGGTCGCGGCTCTCCGGCACATCGCACCTGGCTTATCGGCCGCCGACGAACCGGCATCAGGTCCTCCGACACATGGTCTGACGACACTCCGGTTTACTCGGCCCGCTGCATCCACTGCGCTTGTGTTCGCGGAGACTCGCGTGGCAATCCGCCACCCCGCTGGCTCTCTCTCGCACCCGCGGTCTGTAGCCCGGAGATAAGCCCGTTCGACGACCGGGAAGCTGCCTCCTGGCGGAGCAGAGAGGAGAGCCTTGCGCTCAAGGGCATGGCGTCAAGGATCCTCCCTCCTCTTTGCCGCGCCGAAACAGCCTCCAATCCGCCGAGCCGAGTACACGGGCGCGGACCGCGGGCCAACTTAAGTTAACCCGCCGGCGCGTCCGTTAACCAACAGACGCGCAAGGTGGTTCATACGCCAGGCTGTGCCGCTCGACCGGTTCTGAAGCCGGTCATCGGCAGGAGCAGGCAGAAGCGAGAAGCCATGCGCCCCAAGAAGACCATCGTCTGCGTCGACGACAACGAACATGTCCTATCCGTCCGCACCTTTCTGCTGGAAACCAGGGGCTATCGGGTGATCGCACTGACCAACCCGCACGAGGCACTCGACGTCATCGCCCGTTCCCTGCCCGGCTCACTGGATCTGCTGCTGGCCGACCTGATGATGGCGCAGATGGACGGCAACGAACTGGTCCGCCGCGCCAAGAACCTGCACCCGCAACTGCCCGCACTGATCGTATCGGGCACGGTGACAGGCTACGACCGCGCCGGGCAGGCCGACATATTTCTGCCCAAGGGAGCATGCACGCCTGCTGAACTGCTGGAACGGGTGCGTATCCTCGTTGCCCGCAAACGAGGCCCCAAGAAGTACTCGCTTCCCGCAGCCCCGATGGCCACTAGCCACAGCATTACCGCAGTCTCAGCCTAAACGGTTCATCTCATTGCATTGGATCGTTCTGGATCAACTAGGCGATCCTTGTCTATGCATTAACCGACAAGCTCCTTGACGTCATACCGTCTAGTCGGTACCATACCGATAAGTATCTCATGGCGCGAGGAGCATCATGGCAAACCAAGGACAATCCCACTCTCGAACACAGCTACCGTTCCAGGAAATACCCAAATCCAGAACCAGGTTGCTGGATGCGGCGGTCCATTTGATCCGGGCCAAGGGCTACGCCGCCACGGCGGTTGATGAGATCTGCCACGAAGCAGGCGTGACCAAGGGCAGCTTTTTTCACCACTTCAAGAGCAAGGACGATCTGGCGCTGGCCGCCGTCGCGCACTGGGAAGCGAAGACTGCCAGCCTCTTTGCGGCAGCGCCGTACCACCGGGCACCGGACCCGTTGGCCCGCTTGCTGGACTATCTTGACTTTCGTGATGCGATCCTCACCGGCGAGCTGGCCGACTACACCTGCCTGCTGGGCACCCTGGTGCAGGAGACCTATGCAACCCACCCAGAGATCCGTGTTGCCTGCGAACAAGCATGGTCGGCCCACATTGCCGAGCTGACGCGCGACGTCGAGGCCGCCCGGCAACTCTACGCGCCGACCGCCTCCTGGAGCGCCATGCGCGTTGCCACCTTCATCCAGGCGGTGCTGCAGGGCTCCTTCATCTTTGCCAAGGCAAGGCAGGGCCCCGAGGTTGTGCGCGAGAATCTGGAACTTCTGCGCCGCACTCTGCGCGTTCTCTTTCAGACAGACTCGTACTCCGATCCAACGAAGAAAGAGCGCCAACCGCCGGCCCCTCATCCCAAGCCAGCGGAGGCGCCGGAGGCGCCACTCGAAGTGGAGGAGGAGTACGACAGCCGGCTAAGCCACTTCGTCGACTGAAGCAGGAGCCTCAATCTCCGATGCTTGCTCGATGCACCGCGAAAATCACGACGCAATCCCTACTCCGCCAGAGCCGTGCGCGCGGCTTCGAGCACCAGCTCAACCTCAGCCTCGCCGTGTGCCGCGCTGACGAATGCGGCCTCGAACTGGCTGGGCGGCAGCCAGACTCCGGCCTCCAGCATGTGCCGGTGGAAGCGCGCAAAGGCAGCGGTGTCCGACGCGCTGGCGGAGGCGAAGTCGGTTACTGGGCCGGCGGTGAAGAACCAGGTGAACATCGAGCCCATGCGGTTGGCGGTCAACGGTACACCGGCATCATGCGCCAGCTTCGCCACACGCTCGGCGATGCTCTTTGTCACGCGCTCCAGTTGCGGATAGACTTCGCCCTCATGCTCGATGAGGTACGCGATGGTTGCGATCCCGGCGGCCATCGCCAGGGGATTTCCGCTGAGTGTTCCGGCCTGGTAGACCGGCCCGAGCGGCGCGAGGAGGTCCATCACCTCGGCGCGACCGCCGAAGGCACCGCAAGGCAGGCCGCCGCCCAGGACCTTGCCCAGCGTAGTGAGGTCGGGGGTGATGCTGTAGATCTGCTGCGCGCCGCCCAGCGAGAGCCGGAAGCCGGTCATCACCTCGTCGAAGATCAGCAGCGCACCGTGCTCAGTCGCGATGCGCCGCAGGCCTTCCAGGTAGCCCGGAGCGGGTGGAATCGTCCCCGCGTTGCCTACGACCGGCTCGACCAGGATGCATGCGATCTGCGCTGGATGGGCCACGAATGCCGCCTCAACGGCTGAGAGATCGTTGTACGGCAGGGCCAGTGTATGCTGCGCCGTCTCCGCCGGTACGCCGGCCGAGCCGGGAATACCGAAGGTCGCCACGCCGGAGCCTGCCTTCACCAGCAGCGCGTCGGCGTGGCCGTGATAACAACCTTCAAATTTGACGACGAAGTTGCGCCCGGTGAATCCGCGCGCCAGCCGGATGGCCGACATGCAGGCCTCGGTGCCGGAGCTAACGAAGCGCATCTTCTGGACGGACGGGAAGCAGCGCCGGACTAAATCTGCTAACGCAGCCTCGCCGGCATGGGATGCGCCAAAGCTGGCGCCGCGCCCCGCGGCATCGCGAATCGCGGCAACCACAGGAGGAAAGGCGTGGCCCAGAATCATCGGCCCCCAGGAGCCGAAAAGGTCCACATACCGGTTGCCGTCGGCGTCGAAGAGATACGCACCCTCAGCGCGCTCCACAAACGGCGGATGGCCGCCCACGGCGCGAAAGGCACGCACGGGCGAGTTGACGCCGCCGGGAAAGACCTCCTTCGCACGCCGTTCGAGGTCGAGCGAATGCAAAAGCGGCTTGAACTTTCCTGTTTCAGACTGCATCGAATCAGTATAGGAGGGCAGTGTGCCCGTCAGCCAATCCAGCCGAGGGGAAACGAGGCCGCAGCCTGCCAGCGACCCCTGCGTTCTGCTCTACGACGGCCTCTGCGGCCTGTGCCGGCACACCGTGCACTGGATGCTGCGTCACGATCCACAAGGTCGTCTCTCCTTCGCGACCCTGCAACAACCGCTGGCCGCCGAGATCTTCGCACGGCACGCGCTCGACCCGCAGCAGATCAACTCCGCAGTGCTGGTGCTGCACTTCGGCGAGCCTGGGGAGCGCGTGGTTGTGCGTTCGGACGCCATCCTGGGATGCCTCGGCGTGCTTGGCGGCGGGTGGGCATTGCTGACTGTGATCGTACGGCTGGTGCCACGCGCGCTGCGCGATTGTGTCTACAACTGGCTGGCGCGGAACCGGCACTGGCTGTTCGCAAAGGGCGAGAGCTGTAGCCTGCCCACTGCCGATGAGCGTATCGGTAAAACGTCCCTATGAGCTTTGGTTTTCAGTTGGGATGCACATCATACTTCGCAATATAGGCGTGCAGCAGGTCGCGGTGGGTCGCCCGGAATGCAACATAGTCCTGCGCAATACCCTGATCCGCGTCGTCGAGCAGTATCCAGCACTCGAGCATTCCGTCGACGTCGAGAGCCGACAACACCCTCCAGCTTGCGTCCATCTTCTCGGGCGTAACCTTCTGCTCTTTCAGTACCGTGAGCGCCAAACGCACACCGTCGGACTCTTCTGCGAGGGAGTGCCGATATTGCGTCTCGTTCGGGTAGGTCTCCTTGAATTTCTTACTGCGCCAGTTAGCTACATTCATGGAATAGATCATGGAAGCACCCATGGTTGCGGTGTCCTTGAGAGACGGATCGACGGTCACATTGACATTCCCTTTCGAGTCAATTGTGGGCCGCGCGGGAAGTGTAATGGGCGGAGCCGCGAGCAGTGCTTTGGTCGCGTCAGCCCACCGCTTGAGAGCCAACCGGGGCGTACGGGAGTAGGGATCTGCGATGATGGCTTCGATGTACTTGGCCTCGGCCTGCGTGGGATCGTTCTGCTTCATCAGGCAATCTCCCCAATAACGGAAGGCTGTTTCGCGATTGGGGTCGATCTTCGCCGCTTGCGCGTACCACTTGTCGGCCACGGCGCAATTTCCCTGCTTGAACTCCGTGTCCCCAGCGTAGAGCGGAGCTTCATAAAGCTTCGGGTCGGCCGCGGCGGACTCCTGGTAGAACTTGAGCGCGGTAGGAAGGTCCCCACTGGAGAAGGCCTTCTCTGCCCGGTTGAACGCATCGAGACCGGGAGAGGGAGGGACTGCGGGCGCAGAGCTGACGGGCGCATCCAGCTTTTCCAGGACTGTTTGCAGCAGATCGCTGTTGTCGCCGGCAGCCTTTGCATCGAGCATCAACTGGTGTGCGCGAGCAACATTCGCCGCTCTCTCCGCGTCCGTGCCGTTTGCGCCGAGCAGACACATGGCCAGGTGCTCTCGCCAGACATTACTGTCTGGCTGGCGTTTATGCAGGTCTTCATAGAGAGGCAATGCGCCAACCATGTTCTGGCTGCTGTAGAGAGAGTCGGCTGTGGCCGCCTCTTTATTTATCTCTGCGTCCGACATCACGCCGGGTTGCTGGGCCTGGGCTTGAGATATCGTAAATCCAACCATCCAAAGGACAAGAATCGATAACGCTATCTTTGCCCTAAAACGCATTTCGCTCTCCTGTCATGAACGCAGCCATCTTCGCACGTCGCGGTTCCGGCAACAAATTAAATCTGCACCCGTAGGAACTGGTCTGCGAATTTATCCTCATGCGCGGCTGATAGACTGGAGCTTCGCCGCCGGGCCTGACGATGTGCGGGTCCGTAGATGGAATCAGCTCGACCTGTTTGCGCCAGCTGCTTCTGAGCAGTCTTCACGCAAAGAGTCCAAGAGAATCCGAGTGCCTGAAGAGCCTTCCAAATCGCCCGCTCCGTCCCACGCAGAACAACCCCACGCCGACACGCCCATTGCAGACCAACCGGCCCATGCCGCGCACGATTTCGCGCTCCACAATGTACACACAGAGACGGTTCCCGCCGCACACAAAGCGGCCAAGGCCCACGCCACCTACTACGACGCGGGGGTGGACATCACCTCGGGCGACCGTGCCAAGCAGCGCATCAAGATGCTGGCGCGCAAAACATTCAACAAGCACGTGCTGTCAGAGATTGGCGGATTTGGCGGGCTCTTTGCTCTGGACCTGGAACGGTTCCCGCAGCCGGTGCTGGTATCGAGCACCGACGGCGTGGGCACCAAGCTGAAGGTCGCCTTCGAGCTGGGCATCCACCACACCATCGGCGCGGACCTGGTGAACCACTGCGTCAACGACATCGCGGTGCAGGGCGCGACGCCGCTCTTCTTCCTCGACTACCTGGCCACAGGCTTCATGCGGGACGAGGACAGCGCCACGGTGGAGACCGTGGTTCGCGGCCTCTCCGAAGCGTGCCGCGCCAATGGTTGCGCGTTGATCGGAGGCGAGACGGCGCAGATGCCGGGCTTCTACGCCGACGGCGAGTACGATCTGGCAGGCACCATTGTGGGCTGCGTCAACCGGCCGGACGTCATCACCGGCGACAAGATCGAGGCGGGCGACGTGCTGATCGGGCTGCCCTCCAACGGGCTGCACACCAACGGCTACTCGCTGGCGCGCAAGCTGCTCTTCGATGTGGCGGGATACGGCGCGGACCACTACGTCAACGAGCTGAAGGACAAGACCGGCGCAGCGCTGATGCGCACCCACCGCAGCTATCTGGCCATCCTGAAGAAGCTGATCGGAGCGGGCATTGTGCGCGGCATGGCGCACATCACCGGGGGCGGCATTACGGATAACCTGCCGCGCATCCTGCCGCGCGGAACGGCAGCGGTGGTCGATCTGGCAAGCTGGACCGTGCCGCCGCTCTTCGAGCACCTGCGCCAGTTGGGTGACGTGGAGCAGGACGAGATGATGCGCACCTTCAACATGGGGATCGGCATGATTGTGGTGGTGCCTGCAGAGGACGTGAAGAAAGCCAAGGCCGTGCTCAACCGCGCCAACGAGCGCTTCCACATCATCGGCCGCATTACCCGCGGCGACCGGCGAGTCACCTACAACTAATTTTCCGTGGGGTGGGATACGCTATCGATGACGATGGTTTCGACCGGGCCTTTGC
>Ga0326727_10024348_pt1 | contig 11458 bp, 11 predicted proteins | sample MB2enrmetagenome_FD_207643 | JGI IMG/M metagenome (GOLD analysis project Ga0326727, IMG submission 207643) | Lab enriched peat soil microbial communities from McLean, Ithaca, NY, United States - MB29MY | ecosystem: Environmental > Terrestrial > Soil > Wetlands > Peat | place: USA: New York... | reverse complement strand
CCGGCGCTGGATCTTCAACGATTCGACCGATGTGCCCGATCCGCCCGATCCGCCCGATGCCGGAATGGCCAGCGTGACATCCGGCAACTGATCGCGCGTGCTCACATTGAGCGTTGGCGGAGTGGTCGTATAGTCAAACCACGCCACCGGGCTGCCGATGGCCCCGACCCAGCGCAATTGCCGCCGAAAACATTCCGCCGCAGTCAGATCATTCACCGCGTCGAGCGGCGCCCGCAGCATGGTTCCGGTTGTGCTGATGCTGGTGTCCCCGCTCTCGCCGGCGTGGCCCGGCACGAAATCGGGGATGTTGCAATGCGCCGAAGGCGCGGTCAGAAGATAATAGAACCCCAGGCTGTTGGCCGTGAGCGCATCGAACTGGAATTGCCCGCCAGCCGGCCAGCCCAGCCCGTTGACGGTTTGCTCATAGGAACTTTGCGCGATGACATAAGCCGCGATCTCCTTGAGTTGCTGGGCTATCGTCAAGTATTGGACGCCGGTGTTGGCGGTGACCACATTCCCGCTCTCGATCAGCGAGAGCGATTGACCCAGCAAGACCTGCGACCGCCAATCCGCGATCTGGCCCGAGAGCGCGGAGGAAAAGCAGAGCGACAATTTCTGGAACACCAGCCGCTCGAAGAAGAAGTCCCAGGGACCGGCGAACTTGTAGGAAAAACCCTCCATCTGCGGCGTGCCGGTGCGGATGTTCTGCACGCGCCAGCCCACGAACCAGGTCTGGCCGCCGGTCCACGAGAGCACGCCGGCCAATGGCAGTCCGGCAGGGGTGGCTGCCGGCCCCGATGCCGGCGCGCGCCCCGTGGAAATTTTGATCATGGCGCCGTAGGGGAAAATCTCCGCCGCGTCCGCGGCCGCGAGCAGGTCAAACCCAAACGAATCACTGGCCTGGTTATAGACCTCGCGCTTCCATTTGCCAATGCCCCAGTCGGCCAGCGACTGCTCGACTCCATTGCAGGTGAGGGTGGTATAGGTCATAGGTCGCGGCCCGTTCTCCATCGCTCTTCCAACCGCCGCAGCCGTGTCTCCACCGCCGCCATGCGGTCCTCCTCCCGGCTGATTTCCCTTCGCGCCTGCGCTGATGCGTTATTCTCCATCGTCTCCCGCACCATCTGCTCAATCTCCTGCCGCGCCGCCTCGGGCTGCCAAACCGCTGTTACCGGCTCCTCCGCCGCCGCCGTGGCCGGCCCCGCCGCTTTGCCCTCCTCCTCTTCCCCATCACTCCGGCCTGCCGCCGGCGGACTCCCGCCGTCCGCCTCCGGCCAATCCGTTCCCGAGTTTTCCCCAGTCCCCGTCCCGCTTCCTTCCTGCCCGTCCGTCAGGGCGTCCGTCTCCGGGCGCGGGCCTGCCGTCCCTGCCCATGCTGGATCCCCGCCGGCTGGGTCCCCGGGCCTCGGGACACTGCCCTGACTCAATTCATCCTCCTGTCCGTCCTGGCCCCGCGGAGCGGAGCGAGGGCGGAATCCTTCCTTCCCGGCCTCCTTCTTCTCCGCCAGGTCACGCGTTTCCTGGCGCGCTTCCCCTTCTTTGCGCTCTTCCTTTTTCTCCTCCCTCCCGCCGTCCTGGTCGCCAACCCCCGGGTGTGCCAGGCGAAAGCGCCTCATCCCCTCCCGCGTCCGTGCGAGTTGCCTTTCCAAGCGCCCAAAATCCCGGCCCAGCGCCTTGGCTTTGCCGATGGCCCTCTCCAGTTCACCGGCTCCCTCCTCCGCGCCGGCCAGTTCCAGCGGGGTATGCAGACGAACTTCAAACTCGGAGCGTTTTACAGACATATCGGCAACACAAGATGGTCATTGCTACTCGGTTAGGGTGTCCCATCAATGCCCGCGCTGTAGAGCGCGCTGACCTGGGACGGGGTCAGGGTGTTGGTGAACAATTGATAGTCGGCATAAGCGCCGCCCTCGTCGCGGTTGTTGTCCTGGCCCAAAACGGAATAGCCTAAAGCGGAGGCGCTTGGCAGAGACGACGGATTTCCGGCTCCCGATTGGCTTAAGCCAACAGCCGATCCATCAACGTAGTATTTAACTCGATTCGCGGCGGTAGCTTGTGTGCCGTCAAACGTCAGGACATGATGATGCCAGGCGGATGTGGATGGAGCGGCTCCATAAGGATAATTGCCGGAGCCATTGGCAACCTCCACATACACATCGCTTGTTCCGTAGGGGAGGATGTAAAAACAGTCGCCAGGACTGCCGTAGTATTCCACGGTGAATCCCGCCGCCGCATATCCGTCGGTGGTGTAAATCCAAACGCTGATGGAGGCGTTTTGAACGCCGCCCATTTGGCTTATGGTGGAGGTGGTCGCGGCGTAATTTTCGCCGCCGCCGGCGATGTAGATGCAGTTTACGCTGTTGATGGTCTCCCAACTATAGGTCCCATGCAATGTCATGGCATAGTTATTGCCGGATGAATCGGCCATGGTGCCGCCGCTGCCGTCGTTGCATTTGACTCGCTGGACAGGTGCGGGGAAGGCTGGCGCGCTGGAAACTGCCCGCGCAAAAAACTCGCCGTATTTGAACCCCTGCCCAAAGGTGGAAACGCCGCCGAAGAAAGCCAGGGCTGTCAATAGCAAATAACAAATTGTCAATGACCAATGCTCAATTTTAGGCGGTATTGGCGGACGGATGCTGGGATTGGGAATTGGCCATTGAGAATTTGTCATTTGTAATTTCATAGTCAGTTCCAGTTAAGGAAAGTGATGTTGGTCGAAGGTTTTGTCAGCCAGGGCCGGGCGCTGATCCAGACATCGGTGGCGTTGGTCACATAAGCCGCGCCCCCGCTGGGCGCATTGCTCCACGCCGCAGGGAAATTGATAGCCGCCGCTGAGCCGGACGTGTTGAGAACGTGCAAGAGAAAATTGTTGAAGTTCGTCGCAGAAACATTCACCGGGCCCGTCAAGGTGATGGCCGAGGAGCAAATATAAATGCCCTCGCCCACATTCATGTCCACGCCAAGCCCCGACAAGTTAGTCGCTATGGCGAGCCGGGCAGCCGGGATTGTGCCGCTGCCAAAGAAGGTGCTGGCGTTGCCATTGGTCAGGGCCGAGGCTTCGCCGGCCAGGGAGACGACGCCCAGGATGTCGTTGCCATTGGTGGCCACGCCGGTCACGTTGGCCCCCAGGTCCACCCAATTCGTCATCTGGCCGGCCACCGCTTTGGCGTGGTTGCCGGAGATCAGACTGTCGGCGTTGAAGGGGCTGCCCAGGGGGCTGAAAACAATGGGGCCGAGGAAGCCGCTCATTTGGAAGCCGATGAACTCGTTGTCCTCCACGTCAATCTGCGAGCCGAAGCCAACCCAGATCGGCGGGACGGTTTGCGGGTTGACCGTGCTGACGAAGCGGCAGCCTTTGATGCTGACGTTCTTGAAGCCGTTGGTGATGTTGATGGCCCCGCCGCCATTGTCGCTGAACTGGCTGTCGGAAATAAAGACTTCCGAGACAAAAGCCGCGTTGTTGGTCCCAGCCGGGCTGCTGATGACGATGCCAAAGCCGCCGGTGTTGACAGGAAACCAGCAACCCCGCACGGTGGCCCAAGTCGTGGACGCCGATGCGATGTTGGCATAGGCGATTCCGGCCGAGGTGAACTGGTCAAATTCGCAGTCCTCGAAGTTCGGCTCCGGGCAGTTGGTGACCAGGACGCCCACCGAGGCCGACCCGGAGCCAACGCCCTCGAAGCGGATGTCCTTGAATTTGCAGATCGAGACGGTGCTGATGCTCGCCGTGCCAAGTTGGAAGATGGGGCCGTTGCCGCCCGGGGCCGGGGCGATGATGGTGCCGCGGTCGCCCTCTCCGGTGATGGTCCAGTCGTTGGTGAGGACGACGGTGTTGGTGATGATATAGTAAGCCTCGCCGTAGAGGTTGCCATTAGTGGACGGCGAAGCGCAGAAATGCATTGTCCTTTGCATCCCTGACGCGGTATTCGCCACGGCCTGGACGAGCGCGCCGCAGTCCGTGCCGGTCATGCTCTGCTGGAGATCGCCGCGGAAGGCCCAGAATGTGCTGCCGTTGGTGGACTCGGCAATATACCAGTCGGCGGGGAGGCGAACTAAATTGGTGGAAATGCCGGCGAGCATGGCGGTGTTGCCCAGGCCGGGGATGTTGGCGGCGGTCAGGTTGGTCCAGAGAGCGCCGTTGAGGGTGCTGCCCAGGCTGTCGTCGGAGCCGGTGTAAACGAAGGCGTTGGGCGTGAGGGCCAGGTTGGTTTGTTTGTTGGTCACGAGCAGGTTGCCGAAAGAGCCGCCCAAGGCGTTCAGGAAGCTGTTGGCGGTCACGTTGCTCATGAAGAGGGCGTTGCTCATGAAGACGTTTGGCGGGATGTTGGTGTAGGTCTGCGTGTTGGTGTTGTAGATCCAAACGTAGCCGGTTTCGCTGTCGTAAAGGCCTGTCACGCCCTGATAGCGGGCGACGGCCGCATAGCCGCTCCCGCCGGCCGGGTCTTCCATGTAAAACTTGGGCGCTCCCACCGGGCCGGAGGAATCCACCAGATCATTCGTGTTGGGACTTGCAAGGCCAAAACCAACGCGCCCGCCATTGAGAGCAAAGAAACTGTTGGCGTTGGAGACGGAACTGATCCGGCTGGCGACGGTGGCCCCGTCCGCGGCATACAAGTCAAGCACACCCTGGCCGTTGCTCCCATAATAATTGCCGACCAACGTTCCCGGCGTCCAGGGGTTTTTCAGCATCACCCCGTTATTTGAGGACATGGAGGTGTCAATCATAATGGCGTTGGTCGGCGCAAGGCCGACGCCGATGGCCCCGTTGAGGACTTCGATGTTATTGCTGATGACGCCCTGGAATACGGTTTTGCCGCCGGGGTTGCCGATCCGCACCAGGCCGTATTGATCGGTGATGGGCAGGCCGGGAAGGGAAAGGCCGTTGGTGGGATCCAAATAAAAATGAGTGCCGGGCTGCGCGTTGCCGCCCGCGGCATTCTGGTTGAGCATGATGCCGAAATCCAGGCGGCTGTTCATCGCGGTGTGCGCGGCGCTCTCCAGATCGCCGGCGATGATGGTGTATGTGTCCATGTTGCCCGCGTCGTCATACGCCCGCCAGCCGGCGTGGCCGATGGCAAAGGGCAGGCTGGCGAGGGAACCCAGATCGTAAAAGGCCAGCACGCTTCCTTCCGCCGCGTTGTAATTATACAAATCCATTCTCCCGTCCGGCGTAAAGTCCATGGCCAGGCCATTGGTGCTGTTGGTCAGCGCCAGAGGATAGGGCGCCCCGTTGTCGTTGATGGGAAGCGGCGATGTGATCGCCAAGTTGGTAAAGAGACTGGCATTCAGATTGGTCTGGCCGGAGCCGATGCTGTTCGCGGACAGAAGCCCGTTGGTCGCGCTGCTGTCAAGAAAAGGCAGGCCGGTCGCGCCATTGACGGCCCCGTAAAGCGTCGTGTTGGTGCCGTAGCCGTTCAACTGCTGGATGCCGTTGGTGGCGCCGCCGCCGCCGCCGCCGTGGCTGTTGTTGACGGCCTGGTTGAGCAGATTGCTGTTGGCCGCGAAAAAGTTCGTCGGCGCGGCCAGCGCGCCCGTGGCGTTCGCCACCTCCACCGCCGAGCGGGTCTGCGCGAGGAGGGAGGAGGGAAGATGGAGAATGGCAAAGGCCAATAACCAATAACCAATTTTCAATTCCCAATTCCCAATGAGCCGCCCCGATTGAGCATTGGCCATTGAGTATTTGTCATTTGTCATTTTCATAGGTCAAGAATGGTTGTCGCTCACATACAAACTGGGCACGCCGTTGTCGTCCTCGATCCCGATCGAATACCAATACCCGTCCGTGTCATTAAGAATTTGAAGGACCTGCCTCCCGGCGACCGTGAAAAAGCGCGCATTGCTCAGTCCCGGGGGGCTGGCCGTCGAGACCGGCCCGTCCAAAACCGTGATCGCTCCGTCCAGCAGGGTGAGGACCTTGGGCGTGGCGTCGGCTGTCAAACAGGTGATGCGAAGCCACATGTTGGCGCTGGCCTGGCCGTTGAGGGGCACAACCGTCTGCGCGTTGGGGAAAATAAAAGCGGCGTGAGGGGCGGCGGATTCCGCGGACCATTGAGCGGCCGTCAAGGTGAGATTCATCGCGGCGGCCAGCACGGTGCAGGACATGACGGGAGGGTTGGTGTCGTTTTCGCCGTTGGCAAAAATCTGGCAGGTGACGCTGGTGATGTTGGACAAGTTGGGCGCGAGCAGCGCGCCGGCCTGGCCGATCCCAATGTCAATCTCAAGGTCATCACCTCTATAGAATACTGGCGGGGCGCCGGTGGAAAGGTCCACCAGCGCCTGGTTTCGCGCCGCCAGATCGCAGAACAATCGAATTGGCAAAACAACTATCGCGCTCATATCTCAAATTGGGAATGCAGAATTGGGAATGCAGAATTCTCCACTCCGCATTTTGCATTTTTTATTTGCTTCACTGCCACGCCCCGTTTCCGGCCACCGTGTATTGGAACTTGCAACTCACCCCCACATGCTCCACGCACTCCACACTGACCATCACCGCGTTGCCCAGCGACCGGCTGGCCTGGCCGGTGGAGGACCGGTTGTAAAGAGTGAGTGTGCCCGCGACCGGGACCTGGTCCGGGTGGGAGGCCATGAAATTCAAGGCCGCTTCGACCGTGGCAAAAACTCTTTCCACCGTGAATTGCAGCCGGTTCTCCAGGTTGAACCGCGCCAGATTGGCTTTGTAGCTGCCGCGGAATAAAGGCTGGCTTTGCAAGATCCGCGTTTGTTTGGGGCAAAACCCGTCCTGCACCGTCGCCCCGCTCGCGTCGTCTGCCAGCACAAACGCCTTTCCTCCCGCCGCTGTTATTGTGATTTTCATGCCTTCCTCCCGCCCTGCCGCCTTTCTCCTCTTCCTTCTTAGTTCCTAATCTTCATCCGAATCGCCCTCGCAATTCCTCACGCCAGCGCCAGCGCCGCCGCGGCCGTTCCGCTGCTGGTGTTGATCGTCGAGACAAAACCGATCTCGCCGTTCCGCAGCGCCTTTCCGCCAAAGACAAAACCGGCCGTTTTGAGCGCCGCGTTTTTCACCGTCACGCTCACCGTTTGCGCCCCAGTGATGACCAGGTCCGCCGCCGTCGAACTGAGCTTGGCCCCATGCTCGGCCGCCGCTCCCTGCGCCAGCAGCGCCGCGTCAATATTGGCCATGGTCGGCTCCGCCGGCATGCACTTGGCCATGGCCCGGTAACTGGTGATTTTCATGTCAACTGTGCGGCCCTGGATTTTGACGGGATTGAGCTTGAGCTCGTGGGTGATGGTCCAGGCATCCTGCGCCTGGAAACTGCTGAATCCCGCCGCGCTCCCCCACGCCGCCATGTACTTCTGCCGGGGAATGCTGGACGCCGCCACCGCCGGGGCGCTGAAGGCCTGCCCCGTGGCGATGGTGTAATAGGAATTGCTCGCGCTTGGATCCAAACCATTTCCCACCACCCCCGAAAACTCCACCGGCCCGATCCCCGGCTTCTCCACCCCCAGGATCAAATCCGGCATCTTCGTCACCGCCGCCGCCCTCACCGTGATCACGTCCCCGTTGTTCGACACCCATTGCAAGGGCGCGTCCGCGTTCCCGAAAATCCGGCCCCCGATCGTCGGCTGCAGATACGGCCACAGCGCCGCCAGATTCTGGTAGGTCAGCGGCGTCCCGGTCCCCTTGACAATCAAATCCGTGTACACCTCGTCAATGTCGCCGTAGAGCGCCGCGCTGACCACGCTGTTGACCGGCGCTATTTCCAGCCGCGAATCCTCCCCCAGCGGGATGTTCGCCCCGTTAAAATTCACGTAAGCCGGCCCTCCCGCCAGCAAGGATCTCGATATGCTCATGTTCTGTTTTGAATTGGAGTGTGGGAGGGTTGGAGCGATGGGATTCCGCCTCCCAATACTCCGTGACTCCCGCGCTCCGTTTGTTTTGCTTTCCTGGCCTGCGCCTCATCGTTCTTCCTTCATCCCAATCTCCGCCTTGCGTCAATTGATGGCCGCCTCCCCCGCGTCGCTGCCCATCATCCCCGCCGCGTAACCCGCCCATCGCACCACCGTGCCGCCCGGCACGGCGAACGGCCCCTGGTAAACCAGCGCCGCCGCGTTCCCCGGACCCGGGAAACTCCCGTCCGTGGTGTAATAAATGGCCGCCCCCGGGTCCGGGGTGGACAAACTCACCGTCTGGGCGGGCGCGGCGATCTCCGGCAGCGCGCATTTGGCCGCCGCCGCCTCGCTCATCCGCCCCCGCAGCAGCACCCGGTAGCCCAGGCAACCCGGATACTCCTTCTCCAGCCCCGGCAGCGGCTCAATCGCCTTCTCATCCTGGTAAAGAAGAATTTTGCCCTCGATGGCAAACTGGTGCAGCGCCGCCCGCGCCGCCCGCGCCGCCTCCTCCGCCGTCACCTGCGTTCCGCCCGCGTTGAAATTGATTTCCGGCATCTCCACCACATCCACCGCCACCAGCACCTCTCCCTGCGCCGGCGCCACATTGGGCTGGATGCCCTGGAGGGACGGCATTCTCACCGTCAAACCGCAGCCCTTGCGCCCGTTCTTGCCCGTCAGGTGCGCCAGCCGCCGTTCCACCTCGCTGCGGATGACATGCCCGCGGAGCGTCGCCACCGCCAGGTACTCAAACGCCGCCTCCGAGTTGAGCTTGTCGCACACGTCCTGTTGTAACTGCAGCAGGAGGTCCATCAGATGGCCCTCCTTCGCTCAATCCGTGCCATCCGTGAAATCCGTGGTTCAAATTGCCTTTTCATTTTGTGACTCTTGCGCCTTATCGCGGCTACGTCATTTGCATGCGTTTGAACGGCCGCAAAAGCTGTTTCACCATCGGCGTCAAATCCATGTTGTCCAGCGCCGTCTGCCCCTCCGGATTCTCGCTGATCTGCGCCCCCAGCTTGTCAATCCGCTTCCACACCTCCTGGCATTGCAGATACCAGGCCGACTTCACCGCGGCCGGCAGGAGCGTCGCCCCGGCCGGGATCGTATCGGGGTAGCCCGCGTCCGTCGGCTCCAATATCGGGAACCAAAATCCGCCCGTGTAAGTGATGCGGATGCGGGAAAAGTAATAGCCCTGGATGCTGATGAACATGATGTAGCCCTGGTCCAGTTGCATCTGCTGGATGAGCGAGCTGCCGTTCGGGGGCAGCGGGAACGCTATCCAGCCGTCCTGCTGGTCATCGCATTTCTCATTGGCGGTGATCGTCTCCACCGGGAAGGCGTTCAGATACCAATGCCGCCGGTCCGCGGAAAAAACATCCTGCTTGCCCGCCGTCCGCGTGAAAGTGCGATTGCAAAATTGATCGAACAAATTCGCCACCCCCAGGCCGATGCCGGTGATCACGGCGTCGTAATTGGTGTCACTCCGCAGCGAAGCCGCCAGCAACTGCCCCTTCAACTCCGTTAAATTTCCAAGTCCGATATTCATCTTCCATCCTCCATCCTCGCTTTTCCGCCCCTGTGGGCGGCGGGGCCTTCCCCGCCCCGCCGCCCCGGCCCGTTTCCCCAATTCACCATTCCCAATTCACTATTCCCCAATTCTTAGCCGTTCCTCTTCGGCTTGCACCAAATGAGCACGCTCTGGTTGGTGGTGGTGTTGGTTCCCGGGTTGCCCATCGTCTGCAACTGCAGGTAGCCGATGCTTCCCAGGAGCGAGGACGGCAGGTTGGTCACCAGCACCCCGTTGGTGCTGGTGGGCGGGATCACCGCCGTCAGCGTCAGAAACGGCGTGCTGGCCGGGGTAAAAACCACCCCGTCCGACGAGGCGCCGAACGTCAGATAGTTGGTGCAGCCCAGCGGCGCCGCGTTGGTCAGCGCGCTGAACTCCCACTGGATGGCGCAAGAATCGTAGCGGGTCAGCCCGATCGGATCGCTCATCACCGCGTTGGTTGAATTGGCCGCAATGGCGTTGGTCAGCGCCGTGCCCGAGTTGGTCGTCCCGGGCGGCGCATAGGTGATGGCCACGCTGGAATAGTCTGCCGCCCCGGCCGTTCCGGCCCAGGCCAGCATCATTGTCAACAATAAGTGTTTCATAATTTCAGTTTTCAGCTTTTCAGTATGTCAGTTTTTCGGCTTTTCAGTTTCCTACCGCGCCGCCGTCTGCAGCACCGCAAAGGCGTTGGCCTGCCGGCATCCGGTGGCCGCCCGGCCGTAGGCCCGGAACGACCGTTCCAGCGTGTTCCACCGGTAATGGTCGGACGCTTCGAAGACGAAGTCGTCCCGCACTCCCACCACCTGTCCGTTGCGGTCCCCGAAGGCGGCGATCAACTGGCCCGGCCCGTCGGTGTTGGGCGCGGCCATCACCGGCACCACCGGGTAGCCCAGGATCGTCCCGATGGCCCCGTAACTGGGCGCCTCCAGCGCCCCCAGGAAAATCGGCCGCCCGTTGTTGTCCTTGATTCCCATCATCCGCACCAGCATCTGCGGGTGCATCCACCAGCGCGGCTTGCGCTTGAGCACCACCGGCGCCACCGTCGTCAGGCATCGGTTCACGTCGTCGAAATCCAGCGTTCCCGCCGTGGTGTTTCCCTGCGCCGCCGGCGCCTTGATCCCCGCGTTGAACAGCCCGGTGAATCCGCCGTTGTTCCCGTCCGCCACCCCGTCCCCCGCGAACGCCGCCGTGTCCAGCCGCAGATTCCACGCCTGCTGGAAGTCCTCCATCACCATGGCCGTGACGTCGAACTCGGCGTCTTCGATCAGTTGCCGGCTCACATTGAGCAGCACCGCGTTGGGCAGCACCGTCAGCGTCATGGTCGAGCCTGCCTCGTTGGTGTCGTCCGGGATCGGCGCCGCCTCCGTCGTCAGCCATTGCGCCAGCACGCGCGCCGTTTTGACCGGGAAGTTGGTCACTTTGGTTCCCAGCCGCCGGACTCCCAGCGTGCTCCAGTCTCCGTACTGCGCCAGCGTGTCATAGATCTCCTTGAACAACTGGGCGATGATCAGCGTCGCCCCTTCCCCCGTGTCTTCTCCGATGGCGCGGGCCAGCGGTTCGCAGGCCTGGCGCAGGTCTCCATTCCGGTCCACCGCCAGCCGCACGGCCAGATTCAGGCGCGCCCGTTTCTCCGGGTCGTGGACGATGCGCTGGATCGGGTCCAGGCCCGCCGCCACGGCCTCGGCGCGCAATTGCAACTGCAACTTTTGCACCGCCGTCAGGACTTGCGCCCGGTCGTTGGCCGAGTTTTTCAACCGCGTCATCTCCTCCATGGTTTGCTTGGTTTCGCGCCCCAACTGCTCGTAATTCTTGAGCAGCGTTTCCTGGTTGCGCTCCACCGCCTGGAATTTTTCCTCCACCGCGTTCACTCCTCGCAGGACTGTCTCCTGGAATTGTTCCTCACTTAAGGTCCTCATAATTTTTTCTTTATTCTTGTTTCATGGCTTTCTGCAATTCCTCCAGGAATCTCGCCCGCGCCTGCCCCGGGGCCGGCGCGGCGGGAGCAGGACAGTCGGCCGCGCGGCCGTTTTCGCGTTGGGAGAATTCCAGGGAAAG
>Ga0326727_10024346_pt1 | contig 11459 bp, 13 predicted proteins | sample MB2enrmetagenome_FD_207643 | JGI IMG/M metagenome (GOLD analysis project Ga0326727, IMG submission 207643) | Lab enriched peat soil microbial communities from McLean, Ithaca, NY, United States - MB29MY | ecosystem: Environmental > Terrestrial > Soil > Wetlands > Peat | place: USA: New York... | reverse complement strand
AGGGTGCCAAACCGAATTTCAAGTCTATTGGTCCAAAGTTCGGCAAGGATGTCAAGGTGGTCGCCGAACTCATAAGATCCATGACGTCAGCGGACATCAGGCTGTTGGAGAAAGGCGGCGAAATAGATCTTCGCGTCGTTGAAAGTCCTGCTCGAGGAGACGGCAAGAGCTTTCACATTGTCCGAGACGACGTTGAAGTGTTCAGCCAGCAGCTGTCCGGATGGCTCGTCGAGTCTGACGGTGCCCTGACCGTTGCACTGGATACGGAACTCGATGACGACCTCAGGCGTGAAGGGATAGCCCGCGAGTTTGTAAACCGCATTCAGAATCTAAGGAAAGATGCCGGCTTCGATGTGACAGACAGGATTTCCGTGCAGATCGATTGCCCCCAGGTTTTCATGGACGCCGTCATGAGATTGTCGAATTATATAAAGTCGGAGACTCTTGCACTTGAGCTCTCAGCGGAGTTCAAAGAAGGGGAGTACTCTGAATATGTTGAAATAGAGAAAACGAAGTTCAAGATTTCAATCAGCCGTGTGAGGAACGTCCCGATTCTTTGAATATGGATCGGGAAAAGTAAGGGCGCAAGTTTTTGCGGCCCCAGAAAAAGGAGATTTGTTATGGCAAAGAAAAAAGCAGCTAAGGGATCAAAGCCTGTTCGCCCTGCGGTCGCGGCAAGGGGAGCGGTGAAGACGCGGCCAAATAAGAGGGCTGTGGCGTCTAAGCGGAAAATTGCGGGGCGCTTGATGAAGCCGGGGGCAACTGTACTTCCTCCAAAGGGGGCAGCAAAGGGAGCTCTTCGCGACACTCGAGAGAAGAAAATCGCTCCGAAAAAAGGCTACAAGAAAGAAGATCTCGAATATTTCCGGGAGATTATCCTCGAAAAAAGAAAACAGATCATCGAGGAGCTTGAACTTATGAATGAGACTCTGAACGACAATTCGGGTGGTGATTACTTCGAAGAAAATTCTCCGTATTCTCTACACATGGAACAGGGAACGGATACGATGGAAAAAGAGAAAAATTACCTTCTCGCGGCAAGACAAAGGAAGTTTTTGGAATACCTGGATGATGCAATCAAGAGAATTGACCGCGGTATGTATGGCTTCTGTCAGGATTGCGGCAAGCTTATTGACAAGGCGAGGCTCGAAGCTGTTCCCCACGCGCAGCTTTGCATTTCCTGCAAAATGAAAAGAGGCCAGTGATTTTTTACATCATGGCACACTGCTAGGAGATAATGGATGAACCGCCCTAATCTAAAAATACTCTATGTCTCACTGTCCGTGGTTATTGTCGATCAGATCACGAAGCTTCTGATAAGAGGGATAACCATCCATTCTCTTGGAATAAAGATTGCGGGAATGCAGCTTTACTCCAGCAAACCGGTTATCGGTAACTTCCTGCGGTTGACTTACATTGAAAACCCGGGTATGGCTTTCGGAATCGATTTCGGTTGGAAGTCATCCCTTGCGATCTTTTCGATCCTCGCTAGCATAGCGATCTTTTTGTACCTGTACAAGGCCCGAGGGGAAAGCGGGATCGTGAGGTTTTCTCTCGCATTGATTCTCGGTGGCGCGATGGGGAACCTGATCGACCGGGTCTTTTATGGATTTTTGTTCGATGGAACTGCTCTGTTCAACGGACGCGTCATAGACTTCATAGATTTTGATTTCTTTAACATTAGTATTCTGGGTTACAACTTTACCCGTTTCCCCGTTTTCAACGTCGCGGATGCAACCGTCACAGTAGGTGTCATCATACTCCTGATCTTTCACAAGAGAACCTCAGAAGCTGATAGCCTAATTCAAGATGGGAACAAGACGGAATTTGCGGGGGGGAAGTTGAAAGATGACCCGCCGGGGGAGTCCGATGGACGCGCAAGTGAAACAGCTAGCTCTGCGAAGGGTTGAATTCGTTGTCCCCCAGAGGCAGCAGCGGGAACGGATAGATAAATTTCTCGCGGCCCAGCTCGAAGCTTCAAGCCGCTCGAAGGTTCAAAAATACATCGACGATAACAGGGTTCTTGTGAATGGAGAGCCGGTCCGGGCGAGCTACAAAATCGCTCCAGATGACAGGATCGTCGTTGAGATCCCAACCTCCGCTCCTTCGGACAAGGTCATTCCGGAAGCAATTCCACTCGAAATCATTTATGAAGATGTAAGCCTGATAGTTGTCAACAAACCGGCGGGGATGGTTACGCACCCTGGCCACGGGAATTGGAGCGGGACCCTCGCCAACGCGCTTCTCTTCCACTGCAACAGACTTTCAGCAGTGAATGATCCATCTGTCAGGCCTGGAATCGTCCACAGACTCGACAAAGATACGAGCGGCTTAATCGTCGCCGCAAAGGATGACTCGACGCACGCTTCGCTGGCAAGACAATTTGCGGAAAGGACAATCGAGAGGGAATATTGGGCGCTTGTTTGGGGGAAGCTCCCGAATAAGCACGGCCTCATTGAAAGCAGGATTGCGCGGAGCAAAAGCGACAGGAAGAAATTTGCGGTCGTCGAGGACGATGGTGACGAGACCGGCAAATTCGCCGCTACAGAATATGAAGTTCTGAAGGAGTTCAAGTTTCTCTCACTCGTCCGGGTGAAGCTTCGCACCGGACGGACACACCAGATCCGTGTCCACCTTTCACATATCGGACATCCTGTTTTCGGTGATCCGACGTATCATGGCCGTCGGATAAACCATGGAGAGTTGACACCGCGCTTCAGGCAGGAAGTGTCGGATCTCCTCAGGATCATGGATCGTCAGGCTCTCCATGCGAAAACGCTTGGATTTATTCACCCTGCCACGAGGGAGCGGCTTCACTTCGACTCTGAATTGCCGAAAGACTTTGCCGAGGTACTGAAGCAAATTGGTGAATAGATTTCAGATTGTCATCGATCGTTGACGTGTGACGGATCTGATAAACATTTCCTGAAGTCCTTTTTCCCGTCCGGTTTTCGTGAAGGCCTCTCGCGCCAATTTCTTCCCAAGCTGCTGGCGGTCAAGACGGGGTTTTTGAGAAATGGACTAGTCAGGAACGGAACCAAGAAAAACGTGATCGTCGGAAACATGATTGGTAATCAAGAGAATGAGCTGGAATAATGCGACTTCCACGGGATGAGAATCTTTCCTTCTCGTTTCATGTCGCGCATTGCGCAAATTCGTGTGCTGCGACGATCTCCATGAATCTTTTTGCACGCTTTGCTGTTTTCTAAGTGATCGAATCATTGAGGAGATTTGAGGATGTCTGAAGAAATGGCGGAAGACAAGGGCGATCTGAAGAAGAGATTGTCTGCAGAAGAATACCACGTTACCCAGGAGAAGGGGACCGAGCGTGCCTTCACCGGAAAGTACTGGAACTCTCACGAACGTGGTGTATATCTGTGTGTTGTCTGTGGAAACGACCTCTTCAACTCTGAGACGAAGTTTGATTCCGGCTCCGGTTGGCCGAGTTTCTACAAACCTGTTTCGGACAAAATAGTCGAAGAAGGGAAGGACTCAAGTTTTGGAATGATTAGGACTGAGATCAAGTGTAGCAACTGCGGCGCGCACCTCGGCCATGTTTTTGAAGACGGTCCGGAGCCGACAGGTCTCCGGTACTGCATCAATTCAGCAGCGTTGAGATTCAGAGAAAAAGACGAGTAGGTATTTGGGTGTCGGCTGACTACTGCCTGATGGTGAGCTCCGGACGGCGACACCGGTGAAGTTAACTTTTCTCTATTCTAGATCCGCAGCCGGTGCGCGCAACGAAGACGTACCCGTCTTCGAACCCCCTTTGCTTGTACTCGCGAGCGATCCTTGTAGCTAACTCGTTCTCGTTCCCCGACTCGACAAGGCAGATCGCGCTCCCGCCGAAGCCTGCGCCTGTCATCCTTGCTCCGTAGACACCTTCAAGAGGTTCTGCAATCTCCACGAATGCGTCCAATTCCGGCCCGCTGACCTGATAATTCCTGCGAAGGCTCGCGTGGGACTCCAGCATCAGATTTCCGACGAACTCCTTGTCACCGTTCATCAACGCCGCGCCAGTTTTCACGACCCTGTCATTTTCGGTCACGACGTGAAGGGCACGCATGTACAGGGTTTGATCCATTTCCCCGTCGACTTCTTTAATCTCTTCAGCCGTGACATCTCTCAACGACGTGAGGTTTCTGTCTAGGATCCTGCACAACTCAGCCACAGCTTCCTGACATTGCTGCTGCCTTCTGTTGTACTCAGTGGTCGCAAGCGCTCTTTTCACGCCGGTTACACAAACGAGAATCGAGCAACCTTCCGGCATGGGGATATGCTGGTACTCAAGAGATCTCGTATCTATCAGAAGAGCGGATCCTTCGCGGGCAAACTTAGCGACAAAAGGATCCATGATGCCAGTCTGAACGCCGATGAATTCATTCTCTATTCGCTGTGCCAGAATTGGTACATCCATTTCGTCCAGGTCAACTCCGTAAAGATGTGCCACAGCCTCGATGATGGAGACGACGTACGCAGCCGACGAACTCAGCCCACTGCCGCGAGGCACTGTACTTCCAACGGCAAAGTTCGTCCCTTCAATTGTCTTGTCCTTGTTGAGAAGCGTGCACGCGCCTTTGACATAATTGACCCAGAAATTCGAGTGCTCGAATCTTCCGGGGAGAATCTCGAAGGACGTCTTCTTGCCGAGTTCTTTCGAAAAAGCTATGAAGAGTTCTCCGCCTCGTCTTCCCACGGCGGTGTACGTGCGGCGGTCTATCGCTACTGGCAGCACAAAACTCTGGTTGTAACCGGCATGCTCCCCGACAAGGTTAATCCTTCCAGGTGCACTTGCAATAACATCCGGCATCCGTCCGAATTCCTCTCGGTAGATGTTGAGCAATTCCTTTCTGGTGTCGCCTTCGGTTGCCGGTTCGGACTTGACAGGGGCTTTGGGGGGTCTGTGCTGCTTGACGTGCGACCTTAGATAACGAATCAACCTGCGAAACTCCTTCTGCAATTACAGTTTGTAAATGAGCGGCTATTTCTATCCCGCGATCCAATTTGCTCTCCGTGACTAGACTAACGAGGATACTTTATACCTGGACTCTCTCCCCTATGGTTCGGAGGACTAAGACTCGGTTTCAACAGCCTCCTCCATTTTTACAAATTCACCTTTCCTAAATTTAATAATCGCAGCGATATTTTCAAGCGATGCAATAAGGTCGGTGCCCTGAACATGCCGGACAATGGCATTCTGGCTGGCTGCCGCGTCAACAACTTGATCCACGACATCCGAGACTTCGATAAGCTGTTCTCCACAAGAGACACATTTCCCTTTTCCCTCGGGGACGTCCGCTGAAAAGTGCGGCATCCCGCATGCGGAACATACAAATCCCGGTTGTGTAAAATCATCAGCGACAGCCAGCGTTTGAAGGCTGTAGTCCTGAGCAGCTTCGATCACCCTCTTCAGACCCCTCACTGCGTATCCGTCCTTTTCCGTCTCGTTCATTATCCTTCTCAACAACTTGTTCTCTTCGTGCAGTTCATACTCTTTTTCGATGCTCAAGACCATTGCCAGAATCTCGCCCTCCTTAGCGTGGATATCAATCTCTGAAATGCCGATGAGGTCCTTGTGGAGTTTAGGATAGAGAGCCCGCGCAAAATGGTCACCGAGCGGCTTCTTTGCACCGATGATTAGTCTGTCAAAGTGCCCCTTCAAAAAATGAGTCTTCAGCAAGTCTGCCACGAGTGAAAAGTGACGCCGAACTTCTTCTTCCTTCTTTTGAGCAAGTCGTTTCTCTCGCTTCATGAAAGTTTCAAGCAACGGTGTCTTAGAACTTTTTGCAGCAGTTGAAAAGTCGATATGCTCAAGGATCTCCCCGACGTACACCTCAAAGAACCGCGCGTGTCTAGAATCGATGAGAACAACACCGATGCGCGAATGCTCTTCGAGCAGGACGACAAGGGGGCGGACATAAAATGTTGTGTCGATCACCAATCTGGATTTCACGTGGATTGGTAGGCGATAGATCCTGTGGAAATTCTCTGCCGAATTGCTGAAAACCGCGATAGCCTTGTATTTTGAAGGCGAATTGTCGGCCAATACGGAGTCCCGAATATGTTCCAGATTCTCCTCGGCGGACTGCAGGCAGGCGCGATCAATATTCAAGTTGCTCAGATCCTTGCGCGCATTCTTGATCAAGTCCTTGATTTCAATGTCCCGCGAATCTTTGTTGCGGGTGTCGCCGTTGAGGTAGAGAGAAATAGCGACGCCTTGGCGCGCGTTGTAGTTTAGGAGAGCATTTACCTCACCATCAGTGATCATACCGTACCTCCTCGGTTGTCTGAGCTTAATCTAAGGCTACTTTGTTTCAAAGTCAAAGTTCACAAACTATCGGGAGAAACAGAGGACAGTTGAATGAGTCACCGGCCTGTCCAGACCTTTTGGAATGGCAATTCTTCTGTCTTGCAAAGATGGTTTTTATCTTGCATTTTGCACGCGCGATATTGTGTAGTTCTGTTCCAATCTGATTGAGGCGGTCTGTTTTGAGCGTGGTTCGGCTTTTTTTGCCTGGCGAGAGAGCCTTCTCTTTGGCATTGCGGTTGCTACTTGAGTTGTTGTGCGCGCAAAGAACTCAAAGTCTAAGGCTCTCCCAATGAGCCGCGAAAAGTCCGGGACGGGGAAGATTCTCATGACAGCGCAGGATTCTAGATTGGCCGGTTTGATTCAGGAATACCTTGTGGAAACCGGATATGAAGTTGTTTGCGAATTGAATCTTGACACGGCTCTTGAGACTTTGATCGCAGTGGACATTGATCTTTTGATAGTTGATGGAGAAATGCCAGAAAAGGTGCTAAGAGATTTTGTGGAAACGATTGCTCGTTTGAAGCCCGAATTGCCTGTGATTGCAGTAGGCATGTCCGAGTACCAGCCTGAGAGCAGGTCGCTTTCTGGATTTGTTAGTGCTTTTATTGAAAAGCCATTTAGTATTTCCGATATTTCAAACACTATCAAAGAAACTCTAAACTAGGACGAGGGTAACATGGCATTAAAGGTATCTAAGTTGGCAGACGGTGAGGTTGCCGTTGTTGAACCAAAAGGCGAGCTGATTGGCGGCGATGAGACAGATGAATTGCGCTCTGAAATTACGAAGCTGTCAACTGAGGGGAATAAGAAACTCTTGATTGATCTCGGCAAAACGACTTACATGAACAGCACAGCTATCGGGGTTCTGATCTGGGCGCACACTCACTACGCAAAATCCGGCGGCGAAGTGAAATTGGCAAACTTGAATAAGAGCATCAAAAACATTTTTGTGGTCACGAAGTTGACGATGGTATTTGATGTCCATGATACTGAGCTTGACGCTGTGGCAAGCTTCTCAAAGGAAAGAAAATAGGTTTTATGTTTAATCTAACTTTTCAGCCGTCCTGCATAGCGGGAAGGCGCAAACAATCAAAAACAACCTTCAAAAGGAGGCTTTACTGAAATGAAACAAGGCTTATTTGCAGCGGTTCTGATTATTGTTGCAGCTGTTGTCGCGTGGGCCATTTACACTTATTTACTCCCCGACTACATCCAAAAAGGCGGTCCACTTGTCATACTGCTGCTTATGCTTACGATTATGGTGGTTACATATATCTTCGAGCGCATCTTTTCTTTAAGGAAGGCACAGGGTAAAGGATCGCCTACAAAATTCCTCAAAGACGTTGAAGACAGTCTGAATAACGGCGACATAAACGCTGCGATTGAAGCTTGCAACAAGCAACACGGTTCGATGGCCAGCGTCATCCGTAACGGACTCGAGAGATACCAGGAAGTTCTCAAGGACAGTCACGTCGAGGCAGAGAAACATATGGCTGAGGTTCAGCGCGCAATCGAAGAGGCGACGATGCTCGAGACGCCACTCCTGGAAAAGAACCTTATCGTCCTTTCCACGATCTCTTCTATCGCGACGATGGTCGGTCTGCTCGGAACGGTTATCGGAATGATCCGGGCCTTCAACGCATTAGCTCACGCTGGTGCGCCGGATGCGATCCAGCTTTCGATAGGTATTTCCGAGGCTTTGGTCAATACTGCGGGCGGACTGATAGCTGCTATCACGGGAATCGTTGCGTACAATTTCTTTGTCAATAAGGTGGATACTTTTACATACATGATCGATGAAGCAACTGCGAGTATCATTGCGATTCTTAATACCCGCAAGTTCGACAAGTAGTCGACTAAGGAGCTGACAAAAATGCCGAAGATAAAAAAGAAACGGCTTGGTATCAGGATTGACATGACGCCCATGGTCGACGTTGCGACGCTGTTGGTGCTGTTCTTTATGACAGCGACCTCCTTCAAGCCGCCGGAAGCAGTAACTATAGCGCTGCCGTCGTCGGATAAAGGCCCGAAATTACCCGAGAGCGGAGTTATGACGATCAGCGTGGATAAAGGGGGACAAATATGGATGGGCTTTGATCAGCAGCAGATCATGAAGGTAGTGTTCGAAAGGATCTACCCTAATGGTGTTCCCAACAAAGAGGGAAAGCTGGTCCCTGTCTGGCTTATGCCGGCAGCGCCTGTGCAGGAAAAGGATCTCGCCAACCTTGTCGTCCAAGCCCGTCTTCAAAATATCAGGTTGATCGCAGTTATCAAAGCGGATAGAGATGCAGATTATGGACCCGTGATGGATGTTATGAACGATCTCCAGAAAGCGCAGATATCGCGCTTCAACCTGCAGACCGAACTCAAAGAAGGAAATGGAGGAAAAAATGGCTGATGTACAGACTGCCGAGCCTCGCGGCAGGAAGAAAAGCAAACATAAGAAAAAAAGAAGGATTGCCGTTCGCATCGACATGACGCCGATGGTGGATTTGATGTTTGTCCTGTTGACATTCTACATGGTCACGACGGGTTTCAGCCGGCCACAGGCGATGGAGATCAACATCCCGCCAAGCGACAGCAAAGTCGAAGTTGCGGCTTCAAACCTGATGACTGTAAGAGTTGTCGGTGACGGATCGATCTACTGGAACATTGGCACGGATCAACCGAAGAAAGTGGAATGGAAAGATTTTCGCAACCTGATTATTCAGGACAATAAAGCCAATCAGCGGCTGATCACCTTGATAAAAGTTGACCGAAAAGCAAAATACCAGGTTATGGTTGATGTTATTGATGAATTGAATGTCGATAATGTGACGAGGTTTAGTTTGGCTCCGATGACCGATGACGATCAGAAGGCGCTTGCCAAAATTGGCGTGCAAATGTGAAAGGAGGTTGACTTAAGATGAAGAAAAGGAAAGTCGCAGAAGGCGGAAATGAAACAACCCAGTATGGTGCAGCGACGCTTAAGAGACTGGCACACAAGTATACTGGATTTGGACTAGCTATCGCGGTGGCTTTTCACTTTGCATTTGTTGGGGCATACTGGGGCTCTCAATATCTCAGCAGGGAGGAAGCCGGGCCACCGATGGTAAGGCTCTTGACTTATACAGAGTTGGGGCCGCCTCCATCAATTTCAAACCAGGAAGCTCTGGCGCAAGTTGCCGTGCAGTCTGCAATGGCAAAGCCGACGGTTGGTGTTCCCGTTCCTGTCCCTGACGCTCAAGTTTCCCCTGAGCAGACGATTGCAACTCAGCAAGAATTGAGCAAGATTGCCGGACCTGTTACAACAGGAAATGGCAGCGGAGACTCTGTCGGTGTCGCGATGGGAGATTTCAAAGTTACCGATGAGGATGTTCCCCCGGCTGATTTTGTTCCTGTTGAGAAACAGCCGCAGACCATAAATCCCGTCCAGCCGAAATATCCGGAGCTCGCCCAGCGGGCAGGTATTGAGGGGAGAGTCCTCGTGAAAATCTGGGTCGACAAAGATGGAAAGCCGCACAAGGCAATCGTACTCAAGAGCGACGCTGAGATATTCAATCAGCCTGCGATCGATGCTGCCATGGCAACCAAATTCACTCCGGCTATTATGAACAAAGGCCCAGTCGCCGTTTGGGTTGTGATTCCCTACACATTCAAACTGAAACAAGCCCAATGAGGCCGGGAAATTAAGAGTCGGTCCAAAGAAACACTTTGGGGAAGCTTCTGAAATATTTTAACTATTCGCTGTCCGCCGTCTTTTTTGTCGGCGGACTTTTTGCTATTTTAGGATTGTTCAATCTCGGCAGCGTCCCAAAAGAAATGAGGATTATGCTGGGAATTGTCCTGATGCTGTGGGCAATCTATCGATTTGTAATAATCCGGACTAAATCTAAGCAGTATGAAGAAGAGGAATAGGGCCCTTTTTGTCGTTATGGTCGAGCTGGTCTTTGTTGTTTGCTCATGCAACATAAAGCAGAATGACTATTCGGCCACAACTGAGGGAAACCTCGATGTGTACTGTGCTGAATCGATATCGCCGACGGTTACACAGGTCGCTAGCGAGTTCAACTCGCTTTACTCGAAAGCTCATGTCACGATTCATGCTGTACCTACACGGACCGCGATCGTCAAGCTCTTGAATAATGAGACGAAGTTGATCGTCGCTTCCCGGCGATTCAACCAGGGCGAGCTCGATGTGATGAAAAAGTACAAAATTGAAGTCGATTCAATGGTGGTTGCATACGACGCTGCCGTAATAATTGTAAACCATGATAATCCCATCGATTCAATAAACACCGATCAGCTTCGCGGCATTTTTGCCGGCAAGATCACTTCATGGAATGCGCTGGGAAAAGGGCGGGGGGGTAGAATAATCCCAGTTCTCGAGAGTCCGAATTCGGGCATTGTCGAATACTTCAAGAATAGAATTCTAGGAGATGAAAAGTTCGGCGAAGCATATCCATGTACCACGATGGCACATGTTTACACATTTGTCAGGGACAATCCACAATCCATCGGAATTATCAGCGCTGACTGGCAGTACAACGGTCCCGGTTTGTTGCCGAGCAAGAAGCCAGCTCCAAAGTGGCTCGAAGTCGCCGAAGTAGATTCCACGTCAATCTCAAACATCGACCCGAACTCTTTCGGAAGCTATTATTATCCGTACCAGGCTCACATTGGCAGGCGCTATTATCCATTGACGCATCCAGTCTATTTCTTCTCGAGGGATTTCGACGCTGGATTAGCTACCGGTTTCCTTACATTTGCTGCAGGAAATGAGGGACAAAAAATTTTCTTAAGAAACCAACTGGTTCCGGCGACCGTGCCGGTACGGTATGTCCAACTAAATAATCATCCGCTATGAAAAAACTAAATTTGTTTATACTGTCGGTATTCATTTTACTGATCGGGTCGAAAACATTCGCGCAGAATCAATTGAGCACGGGGATGAGTCTTCTTTCCAAAAAGGACTGCGCCGGAGCCCTGCCTTATTTACTCAGGGCCGTTGCTGCTGAGCCGAAATCCGAGAAGGCGAATCTCTACTTGGGGAATGCCTATCTCTGTCTCGGCAAGCTTGACAGTGCAGAGGTTTTTCTGACGAAGGCAGTCAACCTGGATGATGAATCCGCACCGGCGTACTACGGTCTGGGCCAGGTCTATCTGCAGG
>Ga0326727_10024345_pt1 | contig 11459 bp, 13 predicted proteins | sample MB2enrmetagenome_FD_207643 | JGI IMG/M metagenome (GOLD analysis project Ga0326727, IMG submission 207643) | Lab enriched peat soil microbial communities from McLean, Ithaca, NY, United States - MB29MY | ecosystem: Environmental > Terrestrial > Soil > Wetlands > Peat | place: USA: New York... | reverse complement strand
TGCACGATGTGGCGCGGCATCGAAAATATTCTCGTCGGCCGCGACCCGCGTGAAGCATGGCTCTTCGCACAGAGGTTCTGCGGTGTGTGCACCACGGTTCACGCGCTGGCCAGCGTGCGCGCGGTGGAGGACGCATTGCATTTGGAGATACCGCCTAACGCGCAGTATATTCGCAATCTCATTGTGATCCTTCACGCGCTGCACGATCACATCGTGCACTTCTACCATCTCTCCGCGCTCGATTGGATTGACGTGCTGCAGATCCCCAAGGCGGAACCGGCCAAGACAGCTTCGTTGGCCGAGAGCCTGTCGTCCTGGACCCGCAACTCAGCTCAGGAATTCAAGGCCGCGCAAGATAAGGTGAAAGCGCTCGCCGCCAGCGGTCAACTCGGAATTTTCGCTAACGGCTATTGGGGTCATCCTGCCATGCACCTGCCGCCGGAAGTGAGCCTGCTCGGCTTCACGCATTATCTGCAGGCCCTCGAGTTTCAACGGAAGGCAACACAGGTAGTCGCAATTCTCGGCGGGAAGACACCGCACATCCAGAACCTTACGGTAGGCGGCGTGGCCAATGCCATCGATCTGGACAGTTTGGGCACGCTCACGATGGACCGGCTCACCATGATTCGCTCTCTCATCGATCAGGTGATTCCGTTCGTTCATGAAGCTTACTTCCCCGACGTCTGCGCGATTGCCGGTATGTACCCCGAGTGGTTCGATATTGGCGGCGGCGCCAGAAATTACCTCGCCGTGCCGGACCTGCCGACCGGGTCCGGATTCGATCTGCCCGGAGGAGTCATTCTCTCCGGCGATCTGAGTGCCGCCAAGAAGTTCCAGACTGCGGCCGATCCGGAGTTCCGCGCGGCAGTTACGGAGGACGCAACGCGCGCCTGGTATAAGGGCGGAGCGCTTCATCCCTGGAAGGGCAAGACGCAACCGGAATACACCGATTTCCAGGACAACGGCAAATATACCTGGGTGAAGGCGCCGCGGTACAACGGGCTTCCCATGGAAGTGGGGCCGCTCGCCAACGTTCTGGTGGGATACGCTCAAGACCATCCGCTCACGCGCAAGTGGACTGATTTGGCGATCGGCCGCGTTTCGGCGGTAGCCAGGCGGAAGGTTACGGTCAACAAACTGGAATCCACGATGGGCCGCTATGCCGCTCGTGCGATCCGCTCGGCCATGCTGGCGGATCTCGCGGTGAAGCATTGCGAACTGCTGACCAACAACATCCTGAGTGGCGACGTCGCTACCCACAACCCGCCGCAGTTTCCGAAAGGCGAGATCGAAGGCGTCGGCACGCACGAAGCGCCGCGCGGCACGCTGTCGCACTGGGTCGTCGTCAGAGACGGGAAACTGGCGAACTACCAGGCGGTCGTGCCGACTACATGGAACGCGAGCCCGCGCGATGCGCAGGGAAATGTGGGGCCGTATGAAGCCTCTCTGATGCGCAATCCGGTGGCGGATCCGGAGCGTCCGCTGGAGTTGCTGCGCACGGTCCATTCTTTCGATCCGTGCATGGCGTGCGCGTGCCACACGTTCGATCCTGAGGGCAGGGAAATTGCCCGCGTGAAGGTCCTATGACGAAGGTGCTGATTGCGGGGATCGGAAATGTGCTGCTGAGTGACGATGGCGTCGGGCCGTTTGTCATCAAGCTGCTCGAGTCTCAATACGACTTTCCTGACGCGGTAGAACTGGCGGACCTCGGTACTCCCGGTTTTGACTTGCCGGTTCACATTTCGAGCGCCGATGCTGTGATTCTCGTCGATGCCGCCAATTTTGGCGGTGAAGCCGGGCGCATTCGAGTGTTTCGTAAACATGAGATCCTGCGGATTGCAGCCGGCCCTCGCATCAATCCGCATTCGCCGGCACTCACTGAATCGCTTGCTCAATTAGAACTAACAGGGGCAATGCCTCGCGAACTGTTGCTGATTGGAATGCAGGGCAGCTGTTTCGAGTTGGGATTGCGGCTTTCACCGCCGGTTCAACATTGCGTTCCGCACGTAATTGACGCCGTTCGGCGCGAATTGCACCGGTTGAACGTCGGTTGCGTTCCGAAGGCCATTGCGGCTGAGCCGCGAATTTGGTGGGAAAGGGCTGCCTGATTATGTGTCTTGCGATTCCCGGCAAAATCGTAGAAGTTCACGACAGGAACTGCATGCGGATGGGACGGATCGATTATGGCGGCATTACCCGAGATGCCTGCCTGGAATATATTCCCGACCCACAGATCGGCGACTACGTCATGGTGCATGTTGGGTTCGCAATCAGCAAAGTGGACCCGGAAGAGGCCGCGCGGACGTACCGGTATTTGAGCGAGCTGGGTGAACTGGATGAACTCACGATGCCGGAGACAACGTGATGAAGTACGTTGACGAGTACCGCGACCAAAAAGTGGCGGAGAAGCTGGCAGTGGAAATCCGGCGCGCCGCGACAAGGCACTGGACCATCATGGAGGTTTGCGGCGGACAGACGCACTCGATCGTAAAGTACGGGATCGACTACCTCCTGCCCAAAGAAGTGGAATTGGTACATGGCCCCGGCTGCCCGGTCTGTGTGACTCCTTTAGAAATGATCGACCGCGCCCACGCTATCGCCCGCCGGCCGGATGTCATCTTCTGTTCCTTCGGCGACATGCTGCGCGTGCCCGGCTCGACCGGCGACCTTTTCCAGGTGAAGGCCGCCGGCGGCGATGTGCGGATCGTCTACTCGCCGCTCGATTGTCTGAAGATCGCGGCGGCCAATCCAAAGAAGACAGTTGTGTTTTTTGCGATCGGTTTCGAGACTACTGCGCCGGCCAACGCTATGGCGGTATGGCAGGCGAAGGCGCAGAGCATCCGGAACTTTTCCGTCCTCGTATCGCACGTCCTTGTTCCTCCGGCGATCGCCGCAATTCTCGAGTCGCCCGACAACCGGGTGCAGGCATTCCTCGGACCCGGTCACGTTTGCGCGGTTATGGGACATCGGGAATACGCGCCGATCGGGTCCCGATATCGCACGCCGATCGTCATTACCGGCTTTGAGCCGCTGGATCTGCTCGAAGGAACGTTAATGGCAGTGCGGCAACTCGAACAGGGGCGGTCCGAGGTGGAAAACCAGTACGCTCGAGCCGTAGACCCGGAAGGTAATATAGGCGCCCAGCAGATGGTCCGGCGAATGTTTGAGGTGTGTGACCGTGCATGGCGCGGAATCGGGATCATCCCGCAAAGTGGCTATCGATTGAAGGATGAGTTTTGCGACTACGACGCCGAGCAGATTTTCGAACTCGGATTGATTCACGCCCCGGAACCCGCGATCTGCATCAGCGGGCAGGTGCTGACCGGATTGCGCAAACCCCACGATTGTCCAGCATTCGCTAAAGGCTGCACGCCGCAGAATCCGCTGGGGGCGACGATGGTATCGGCGGAAGGGGCCTGCGCCGCTTACTACAACTATGGACGGCATCTGGTGGCGCTGCCGTCGGGAAGGGAGAGGGCCTGATGGCACTTTCGTTCACGCTGTCCTGTCCTTTGCCGGTAACGCGGCACGAGGCTATTGTGCTGGGGCATGGAAGCGGGGGCAGGCTCACTTCGCAATTGGTTCACGAACTCTTTCTGCCGGCGTTCGACAACCCGGCATTACGCAAACTCGATGACCAGGCCGTATTGAATGTCCCGCCCGGCCGGATCGCGATGACGACCGATTCGTATGTTGTAACTCCTCTTTTCTTTCCGGGCGGCGACATCGGACATCTCGCAGTAAACGGCACGGTGAACGATCTGGCGATGAGCGGCGCCAAGCCGCTGTATTTGACGGCGGCGTTCATCATCGAGGAAGGGCTTGCGCTGGAAGATCTGCAACGCGTGGTGCATTCAATGGCACGGGCGGCGGAGGATGCCGGCGTGTCGATTGTCACCGGAGACACAAAAGTGGTAAATCGCGGATCTGCAGACAAACTCTTCATCACGACCGCCGGGGTGGGACTGGTTCCGGATGGAGTTTCGATCTCGGCCTCCAACGCACATCCCGGTGACGTGGTGATCGTCAGCGGTCCGATTGGCGATCACGGAATTACGATCTGGTCAACGCGCGAGGGCATCGATCTCGCCGGAAGCTTGAAGTCTGATACCGCCCCGCTACACGCACTGGTCGAAGCGATGGTTGGCGCGGGTGAGGTTCACGTCCTGCGCGACCCAACTCGAGGCGGCCTCGGCACCTCTCTATGCGAGATCGCCGGTGGCTCGGGGGTGGGAATCGAGTTGGAGGCGAGCGCGGTACCGGTACGCGAGGAGGTCCGGGCCGCCTGCGAAATCCTCGGCATGGATCCGCTCTTCGTGGCAAACGAAGGACGTCTGTTGGCCATGGTGGCGGAATCGAGCGCGGAGGCGGTGCTTCACGCCATGCGAACCGCTCCACACGGGCGCGAGGCATGCAGCATTGGCCGAGTGGTGGTGGACCACCCTGGCATGGTTTTGCTCAGAACTGAAATCGGCGGCTCGAGAATCCTCGACATGCCTTTTGCCGAGCAGCTACCCAGGATATGTTGATGGCCGGACCGAACCGGGATGGCCACGGCCGAAGGCTCCGGCAAGAGTGACGAAAGACGGCAGGCTATTTTGTCATTCGCTATATCAGCAACATTGAGTTATCAAGGGCTTTGATTCGGCGACGTAAGTGCACCTCGCTTTGCCACTGGCCGGGTATGAAATCTTCGTTGCCGTACAACAACTCGCGTTCGATGCTTCTGCTTTTGGCGATCAGTGTCGCGGCAGTAACGTTCGCGCAGGGCACAGACCCCGGAGAAATCAGCAGTCTCGTCAAAGCGGCAGTGCCTGACGAGCCCAATCAGCCATCCATGCAACATGCTTGGTTTTTGGAGGATTATGACTGCTTTCGGTCTTAGAGCGCTTGGGTGAGCTGGTGCCATTCGAACGGGGAATTATTGAAATCTAGTGTTCCGCCTCGTTTTCGAGGTTATAGCGCTTAGCCCCTTGTGCCCAGGATTGTGCCCAAATCACCGCAGATGTGCGGAAGCCAGAGCCATACAGATGCATCCAAATTCTTGAAAAGTAAAGCTACGGCACACCAGCGAAACGGCCCTTCTGGTCTTTTAATGCGCTTTCCTTTTTAAGGAAGTGGTCCCTCACCGGACAGGCGTATTTGCAAGGAGAAGAAAGGAGAAGCCACTATTGATCGGAAACGGCCGATGTCCGCAGCTTTCAAACAAGCGCCGCAACCTGATCGTGTCAATGTGCTTTGAAGGGCCCGTAACTGAATAGTTTCGCATATCGGTCGAAGTTTCCCGCAACCGAGGTGGAGCATGTTCAGGTGGAGCTTTGCCCTTCGCGTCATGGTCCAAGCGACATCGCTCCTTCAGCTGCGGGAGAAAGATCACCGTGATGGATGGTTCCAGAATTTCCCCGAGATTTCCCCAGAATGTTTCAAGGGAGCACGTGACTAAGCATCTGTTTCGGAATGTTGCAGCTTCTTTACCAGTTCTTGTCAGTTCCAGGCAGTACAACAAACAGCGCAGACGGGTAGTGGAACATAAAGGGTTGTCTACAGTCGTTGGCGTTTTCAGACTTAACTAATGCTATCCCAAGGATTTCTGGCGTCTACGTTTTTCGCGTCTTGTAGACATTTGTTTACGCGCTGTCACGACCCTTGAAATCAAAGGCGTACAGGTTAGGAGAGCCGAGATGGCAAAACAGAAAGTAGTGGTTCTTTCCGCGCGATTCCATCAGGAGTTCAATAAAAAGATCGACCGTGCGATCAAAGACGGAGGCTTCTCAAGTCCAAGTGCGTTCATCCGTAGCGCGGTTGAACGCGAACTGGCGGGGCGAGATAGCGGACTCCAGGAGGCCGAAGATCGAATCGCCGCCAGTTTGGACCGGCTGGCGCGTGAGATTCGCAGCGTTCGTCTTGGGCAGCAGGCCCTATTTGCTTTTGTGGACGCATTGGTCAAAACTCTTCTCACCTGTCTGGCAGAGCCGCCGCAGGATGCGTACAATCAGGCGGTTGCACGCGGAAAGCTTCGCTATGACCGCTTTCTGAAGTGCGTTGGGGCCGGCATGGTCGGGGATTCCGAGATGGCGATGAAGGAACTCGTGAATCGTGGCGAAGAGCGCTGAATGTGCTGATGGCGACATTGTGATGCCCTCTGAGCTCGGAGTCGACCGGCTTCCGCACGCGAGGAGGCAACCAAGTTAGTGGCACAAAGTCCCCATCAGCGGACCTGAGTTATACCGAACCAGGAGCCGACACAAACGATGCGGTTGCCGCAGATACCTCATCTGCCGTATCGTAGAAGCAGCTTCATGATTCAAAAAACTGAGCCGACTTGGGCGAATGTGAACACCGACGACCCCCAGGAAATGGCAGAATTCAACGAACAAGAAGACCGCAAGGCGGGTGAACGTGTAAAAGAGGCATTCCAAAAGCTTCGGAGCCTCGGCATCGTGAACGAGAGCGGTGAACTCGTTGACGACGAATTGCCGTCCGACATGCGTCTTGGAGCGAAACGCGACTTCGGCGGTTAATGCATCCGAGAATGGTGATTGTTGCCGGGCCTCCCGGTAGCGGCAAATCGGCCGCGTTCCCGGTTAACAGTTTTGGCATTGATTACTTCAATGCGGACGATCGGGCCGCGCAACTCAACAACGCTTCCTACCAAGGTATCTCGCTTGAAATCCGCGCCGCCGTTAACAAAGAATTCGAACGGTTTGTGGAAGAACATATCCAGCAACATAAGAGCTTTGCCGTTGAGACCACGCTTCGTAGCGATATCACCTTCCGCCAAGCCCATCAAGCCCGCGCCGAGGGATTCGAGATTCACATGCGGTACATTGCTTTGAGCGATTTCAGTCAGAATCTGACGCGTGTGACCGCTCGCGCCCGCGCCGGAGGTCATTCAGCGCCGGCCGATCAACTCCGTAGAATTCACGAGTCGAGCCTTGCCAATCTGCCGCGAGCAATTCGCGAGACGGATGAATTTCGTGTTTACGACAACAGCGCTCCAGGGCGACAACCGGAACTTCTGCTTTCCGCGCAAAACGGCAGCATCAACTATCTCTGCACGCAGATGCCTCATTGGCTGGAAGATGCGCTGCACGGCACGGAATACGAGATCACTGAAGGGCTCCGAACAGCCATTGAACGCAACAGGAATTTAGGTCGGTAATCGGATTGGCTGTTTTCTGTTGGTGCCGGCGCGAAATAGCGCCATTTCGCCAGTTTTGGCCGGGGCCAGCGTACGGGTGTCAGCTGAGAGCAACCCATCGGCGAGGAAGCGATCGCCGGATTTACCGAAGGACGCTCTCCGGCGCTATAAATCCGGGCTCCGGATCGGAGAACTTTCGCTTAGCGGTGCATTTGATGGATTACTGCCTAGGGGCTGGATCGACAATCGGCGGTTCCTACAATGCATACACGGCTACGGCTGTGCCTTTGGCGTCTCGGCTTCAGCCTTCGAACGTATATTGTGGTTCTGATAATCAGGGCGTGCGATTCCTGATCGGTCCGGTACGGGCGAAGCAGGTATGGCGCGATGACTTATGATTGCTCCCCAGTGTCGTTCTGCCGCCGATTGTACCGATGCTGTACCGATGGGGGTAAATCGTGCCGAAAGAGGCAATTTGGACCTTTTTAGAATCTGCAAGTTACAGATTACAGAGATCTTAGCTTTTATCGTGGTTCGAATCCATGTCGGGGAGCCAAATATCAGTTTTGGCCGTTTCTGCGCTTCCCCCTCCCATTCGCTGTTTTTCCGATGCGACCGCAAATGCCAACGCGTCAAAAGGTTGCCGGTATTTCGCGGTCAACTCGCCGCCTTTCCAGGTGCAGTTCGAGAGTACAAAATTCAGGAGTTTGCGTTTCTCCGCCGGTGGCTGACTTTCGAACTGGACGTGCGCCGTGTGGGCCAATTCCAGGAGTTGGACCCCTTCTTCGATGTAGTTCCGGTTGGCCGCCTGGTGCGATTCCATGTCTCGCATAATACCGGTCTGGGCTGTGCGCATCTCCATGGCCTTGGTGTCGAAGAAGTCATTGGCGATCCGCCCGTCCAGCTTGTCCTCGTACATGGCGTCGATGCGGTCCTGGAGCCGACGGTGTTCACGTTGGAGCTTGGCAATGGCTTCGTCGTGGAACTGGCGTTCGTCGCGATGGCTTTCCTGGAGTGCCTGCCGAATCCAGTCCAGCGTATCCTCGCTGAACGAAATCCCCTCCAGCAACTGCGTGAATTTCTCTTCCAGGATTTCCTCGCGCGTGTATGGCTCCGGACACTTCCCCTTGAATCCAGTGCAGTGGTAGTAAATGTAGCGGCCCTTCTTGATCTCGCCCACCATGGCGCAGCCGCAATGCCCGCAGGTGATCAAACCGCTGAACGCGAACTGCTCCTTCATCTTGCGCGTCTTCTTTGTGCCGCGCCCATCCAGGATCACCTGGACCTGTTCCCACAGCTCTCGTGAGACGATCGTTTCATAGTTGCCGTGATACGTCGTGCCGTCGAAATCGAAGTCGCCGGAGTAGATCCGATTGCGCAGGATCTTGTGGACCGTGGAGGTTGGCACCATGTCGCCGCTCTTCCGGTAGGCCAGTCCATCCGCACGGGCCATCTTGGCCATCTGCTTAAGGGAGTATTTGCCGGTGGCGTACTGCTCGAACATTCGGGTGATGACCGGCGCCAGATCAGGGTCGGGAACAATGATCCGCTTCCCATTGGCACCGTCCGCGTTGATATAGCCCAACGGCGCAAACGATGGCCAGATCCCTTGCCGCGCTTTCTCCAACATGCCCTTCCTGGTTTCCTCAGAGAGGTTGTCGATATAGTTCTTCGCCATCAGCACCTTGATGCCGTGCATGAATTTCTCAGAGGAGCGGGAATCCGGAGCCAGGACGACGTTCTCCTTCACGAAGTGAATCTCCGGCCCGAGGTCTTCAATCGTCACCCAATCTTTCAAGTTGCGATAAAGACGGTCCGTCTTTTCAACCAACACGGTGCGGCAGGACTTGGACTTTTGCAACAGCGCGATCATTTCGCCGAAGCTGGTTCGCCCCGCCGCCTTCGCGGTCTCGACGTCGGTGAACTCCTTGAGCACGTTGAAGCCGTGCGCACCGGCATAGCCGCGGAGCAACTCCAGTTGGGCCGGAATCGAATAGCCTTCCTTCTCCTGATCCTTGCTGCTGACGCGCGCGTAAATCACGGCAAGACTGCGATCGCCACTAAGCGATGTATTATCGTGTTGGCTTTCTCTCTTCTTCATCTCATATCCCACCTTTGCGCTGCTTCTTACTCTTCAGTTCTTCCTTCTTCAACCATTTGCGGATTCGAGACAGTGGCGCGTTGAGCTTCTTTGCGATCTCATCTGCGGATAAGCCCGTCGCCTCCAGCCGCACTGCCTCGGCTTTTTTCTCGCGGTAGGCATCGACAGCCCGCCGCTGGGCGACTCCTTCCTCGCTGCATTTGGGGCAGTAATTTGCTGTCCCGGGTTTCGGACGCTTGATCTCCCGAACGTATGGCGCGCCACATCCCGAACACGTGTACAGGCTTTCGGCCCCAGCGACGCTCAACGCCAATTGCAGTGCCAGCGCCGCAAACAGGAACCCGTGATAATCGATCTGCAATTGCCATCGTCCTCGCTGCGGATTCCATTCCACTGAGAAATCGGAAATGCCACGCATCCTCCCCTCTCTCCAGGTCGTCAGCCACGTGCCAACCTCTGCGGCGACCATATGCCGGCCCTGTTCGACTAGGCTCCGGTTTCTCGTCGGCTTCGGGAAGAGATACCAACCCATGCCGTACTTGTGCTGCTCAAGGGCCGCTTTGTACGCCTCGCGCGTGTTGTCAATGACCGCGATCACGCCCCAATCTGCCAAATCGCCGAGCTTGTCCTGCCTTAGCGCTGCGACGATGTTTAGCACTGCATAGGCGCGACGAGAGAAGTACTTCCATGCGGCAATGGGATCAGACCCTTCCGTCATAGATTCGCCACACGGGCGATACCGCAGCGATTCTTTCTCCCCCAGAGTTTGAATCGCCAAGACGCCCCATTTTTTGGCGAACCGCAGGATGGCGGCCGAGTCTAAATCCCACAACTTCACAAACTCGTTTAAGGTAGATCGAGAGATCTCCTGGCATCGCGCCGGGCCTCCCAACTCCCAACGTATGGCCTCACCATCCAGTTCAATCTTTCCGGGCACGAGCACCTGACCGGAGGGTACCGGTTTTCCCAGGTTGCCGTCGATATCGGTTAGGCCGCCGAGGTCCCAATCTGCTGATGACATTTCAATTCATATTCTACCAGTTTTGAATTTATGGTCAATAGAGAATACTGAGGATCAGGATGGAGCGGTTGCCGCTACTCGAAGAAACGATCCGGTTCTGGCAGCCACGCACTTCGCGCCCGTTGACCCGTGAAGATGCGCGCCAGATGGTGGAGAACATTACCGACTTCTTCACTACGCTGCAAAGCTGGTCCGTGGTAGCGACCACCGGCTCTCCCAAACCCGAAGCAGACAAGGAGGCTGCATGAACACCAACTATCTCGTGGAAGTGGTCCCCAGTATTCCCAGTGATCTGGTGAGCGTGAAGGAAGGCGCCAGGATCGCCAACAAAACGGAGCGTACCATCTGGCGCGACATTCGCGCTGGCAAGCTCCGGGCCTGGGGCACGCGCCGTTGCTACCGAATCTCGGTATCGGAATTGTTGGCGCCGGTGACAGTCCGGAGTGCCAGAAATGAGTAGCTTCTCAGTGCATTCTGCCGGCGACTTCACTCCTTCCGAAGTCGCAAGTATTGGGAGACACGGGCGAAAGAAGTGAAACAGCACGGTCCTGAATGGCACGGAGGCTGCCGTATCCATGGGGGCAAAGACGATAACTCCTCCATCAATGCCAACGCTGGCATGTGGTATTGCCACAGCCAGTGCGGGCGCGGCGGATCGATCTACGATTTCGAGATGGCGATCACCGGCGCGGACTGCTGTCTCGCTTCCTCCATCGACAGACTGGGCGACAGCGAATCGCGAGTGGATCACGGCCACACATCAATAGTTGACACTGGTTGGCCGAGCTGAAATAATGGTAGCGTGCTACCATACTAACGCTCTCGGTATGGATGTTGGGCGGTGTGGGCCCGCCCCGCCAAAAACAACCCTCGCAGGACCCGTAAACAACACCTATGTCCACAATCCCTTATATCGATCCGGCTGATGGCAAGTTGCTGGACGTCGTCAGCCCAGAAAAGGCAGAGCATTTTGTCGCCATCGGCATAGCGCATCCCATGCGCACCAAAACCGGTCGCATTCGTCGCCTCTACCGCCGCACGCGTGAGCGTGCCTACGGTTCGGCGAAGGCTGGAGTGTGGGCGCTGCACGCAGGTAGCGTCACCACGCAACGTATTCGAGGCGTCGATGGGATTCACATTGCCGGGCCGCGGATACGCGAGCACAAGGAACAAGAGGTTGACCATGCTGAATAAGG
>Ga0326727_10024343_pt1 | contig 11459 bp, 9 predicted proteins | sample MB2enrmetagenome_FD_207643 | JGI IMG/M metagenome (GOLD analysis project Ga0326727, IMG submission 207643) | Lab enriched peat soil microbial communities from McLean, Ithaca, NY, United States - MB29MY | ecosystem: Environmental > Terrestrial > Soil > Wetlands > Peat | place: USA: New York... | reverse complement strand
GGCTGCCGACCGGTGCTGCCCGCCGTTGCCTCGACCGGCTCTCCAACCGCCTCACCAAAATCACCACCGAAGCCCACAAACTTGTCACACCCTGAGAATGGGCAGAGATTGGCCGGTTATGTCGGCATCCCGCCCACATGATCTCACCGTAATGGTTGTATACGCTTGTTCAATAGCAAGCGCAGACGTCCCGACGGTTTCTGTCCGGCTGTCTGCGCTTTTGTCACTCCAATTGGGCGCCAACATCCCAAGAACAATTGCCTGGACGATGTGCCACGGCACCGCAGGAGGGCGCACGCCGGGTCCTTGGCCGGGTCGGGCATTCTGACCTCCGCGCATTTTTCGCTTGACAAATGCCCAAGCATAGGCTAGAGTTGTTTTGTGGGGTTGGGCAGGTGGTGATTCCCTGCCGGTCAGGTTATGCCAGAAAGTCCTCTTTTGTTTTCGTCTGTACTCCCAGCCTTTAGTTCCTTCCTTTTGTGCCGTCAGGATGTCGAGGAGTCCGCAGGTGGGCAGTCGGCAGATGGGCAGGTCGGCAGTCGGCAGGTGGGCAGATGGGACACGGACTCGAGGGGTTGAGAAGGCGATTGGCCGACAACTGATAGCTGATAGCTGAAAGCTGAAAGCTTTTTTGAGGGAACAAAGCGAGAATGTCTATGAAAACAAAGGATAAGGTCAAGAAGTCCGAGAGTCAGGAGTTGAGAACTCGATTGGCCGGCGGACTGAGCGACATTTTGTACTTACCATTTGTTTTCATAGACATTCCCGGTTCGTTCGTTCAAAAACGCGAACGGCGCAGAGCGACGCCGGGCGGCCTTGCGCGCCTGGGGATGCACCGAAACGCAGAGGTTCGCTCCGCGCCAAGCTGCGGATTGAGCGACATTTTGTACTTATCCTCTGTTTTCATAGACATTCCCGGTTCGTTCGTGCAAAAACGCGAACAGCCGAGAGACGGCCTTCGCAGGCGAGGGCCGAGAGGTGGCCCTCCATCAGAAACTTCCAGGGTCGCGAGAATATACAACAATCGTGGGAACGAAGCCAAGAAGTCATTGAAAACAAAGGAAGTCACTCGTTATTGCAATGCAAAATGCACCCAACTTCGAGCTTCCAATGCGCACATCGAACCCAAAAAGTGAGCTTTCCCGCGAAGCGCGCGTCCCGGCGGAGGACTTGTGCCCAGGAACGACGAAGGGCGCAGCCACCACCCGCCAATTCGACCGGCGCACGTTTCTCGGCGCAGTCGCCGCGCTGCCGCCGTTACTCTCTGTTCGTGCCGCGTCTCCATTCCATCACGGTGATGAATTCAATAGGCCGGTTGCGCACGGTCGTGCCTCGGCCGAGGCGGCCAACCCAATCGACTTTTACCGTCCTCCTCAATTGACTTTGATGGTCGGGTTCATCAAGGACCCGGAGCACCATGGTTTTTCGGTAAGAGAGTGGGCGAACGGCATTGGGAAGAGCTTTGACGCGAAGCAGTTGGTCGCGGACGCCAAGAGCGCCGGAATGGCTGACATCATCTGGTACGACAAATGGATTGACGGCCTGGTCTTTCGCAAGACGAAGACCACCAATTTCGTAACCCAACGGGATTTTCTGGCGGAGCTCGCGCCGGAATGCCGGCGCGCCCATTTGAAATTGATCATTTATTTTAATATCTTCTACGACGGTAATCCGGAATTTGCGCAGTGGGCATGCCGGGATCAACAGGGGAACCCTATCACTTTTCCCCGTCCCTGGGCGGAGAACCTCTTGAGCATGTATTCCCCGTTCCATGAGAAGGCGCTCCAGCAGATCGAGGAATTGCTCGTGAATTATGACGTTGACGGGCTTTGGCTGGACGTGCCCAACTACCCCACCTTCTCCACCGATCCTTGGACCCAGGCAGCCTTCCGAAAGCAATACGGCAAGACCGCAGAGGAAGCCACTCCGGAAGAGCGGCGGCGTTTTGCGGTGGATTCGGTGGCCAACTGGATCCAGGAAGTCGCGGCCTACGCGAGGAAGACGAAGCCCTCGGCCGTGGTTACTTACAATGGCGCTTCCGATCCGGTAGGCTCCGGACCTCGCTGGGCCATCGGCCTGGCGGGACCGGCGGACTACTTTAGCGCAGAACTTCACGATGAGAAGTCCCAGCAGGACGCGGTCCCAAAGCTCTCACAATACGCCAAACCCGTAGAGGGCGGATATCTGGTTTCCGATGATTGGTTCACTCCACTCGGCAGCGGACCACTGAAGACGAACCGGAGCGAGGACCACATCGCCAGCGCGGCGGCGCTGACGCTAGGTGGAGGGATCAACCTCTACCTGGCTATAGCCCTGGGCCATGATGGGACGATCGACCCGGGATGTATTGAACTCCTTGGGACGGCGGGGAGATGGCTGAATCAAAGGCGGGAATACCTGGAAGGGACCACCAACTTTTGCGACGTAGGTATTGTCTTAGGAACCGCTGATGCGAAGGATCTCGTGTGGCCGGGCGGACCTCTTAACTACGGACAGGAAATTGTGGCGCTCGAGACCAGCCTGCGCAAAGCCGGGTATCTGCCTTGCCGGCTCGTGAACTGCCCCCATCAGCAGCGCTGGGATGAGATTCCGGTGGGCATCCGCAGCCTGATTATTCCCGATCGCGTGAACCTGAGTAGCGCGGAGCGGGAGAAAGTTCTCAGCTTTGTGGAGCGGGGCGGCAAGGTCCTGGCCTTCGGCAGGGGAGCAGGCTTGGCAAGAAGCGGCGACACCCCGAAGGTTGACGACGCTTTTGGTGTGGCCGGTGCCGGCTTTCTTGAGCCGGTTGTTTTCGAGGGGATCGCGCTTGAACGGAAGGAAAAACGTGTAAGCCTGAAGCCTCCCGTGATTCTGGTGCGCCCCAAGTCCGCCAACGTCCTCGAATGGGGCGACGTGGAAACTGAAGGATCTCTGCCCGTGCTGGCCAGCAACCGGGTGAGAAACGGCGCCGCGTACTTCGCCACCGTGACGGAGTCCGCTTTCTCGGAGTTTCCCGAAATCCTTGATGAACTGTGGAAGGAGACGATTGGAGATCCGGTTTGGACGATCGCGGAGGACCCCGGCCGTTACTTTGTGTTTCTCCGCAAACAAGCGGGCCGCCTCCTGGCACATATTGTGGATGACCTGTCCTGGCACGCGACGCTGATGGCCCGTTATCATCCCCAGTACATTCACCTGCGCCTGAATGCGGGGGTAGTTCCCTTCCAGAAGGCAACTGTCGTCCCGGAAAATCAAAGCATACTTGTGTCGAGTGACGGTCCGTGGAAGGTTCTGGAGTTATATCCAAACGTCGAAATGATGCTCTTGCTGGAACAGTAGTGGAAGACGATCGGCAGTTGCGGCGGAGGTTTCCAGCCAGCGGCAGCAGGACCCGCCGGCCTGCACGATGCTGGCGGGCCGGAAGCTGACACACAGTTAGCTAGGCTATCATCAGGGCCAAGGCCATGGCCCCTCCCCCCGGCCCTTCGGCTCTTGTCCTGCTAGGTTTTGATGCTGCGCGACGCGGCGTCCCAGAACACCGGCTGCTTCCGGAAGTACGATTCGTTGGCCATGTGGCAAGCGATGGCGGCGTGGTTGCCGAAGACCGCATTTTCAACCACCGGCTTGCGCGACTTCACCGCCTGGAAGTAATTCCACAAGTGGGGCCGCACGTCATCCCAATCGTTGCCGTGATAGACGGTGTCATCCGCGAGCGGCTCCTGGCCCGGCGGGACGTCATGATCGGCGTGCCACTGCTTGAAATACTCGTCGCGCATCTTCTGCGGGAAGCTGCTGGAATAGTAGCTGGGAGCGGTGTCCACGCCCCGCTGCGGCGAGTGGCGAAGTTCGAACTCTCCCGCATCGAGAATTCCCTTCGGGCCCATGAAGCGAGCCAGTTCAGGCGACTCCGTACCCAGACCCAGCCGGACGTAAACGGGCACGCCGTGGTAATCGAACAGCACCAGGTGAAGGTCCGGCATATTGCGGCCGTCCTTCCAGCGGAAAATGCCGCCCAGGGCGGAGGCCGAGCGCGGCGGCTCGTTCCAGCCGAGCGTCACCAGCATGCCGCTGATCAGATGCACCATCAGGTCGCCACCTACGCCCGTGCCATACTCTTTCCAACAGCGCCAGCGTGCGAACCGGTACTTATCGAACGGAATTTTCGGGGCGTCGTTCAGCCAGGTGTCCCAGTCAAGATTCTCCGGCGAGAGGTCGAAGGGCGGTGGATACTCCCACGCGCCGGTGGGATCGTTGCGTCCCAGACTGAGCTCCACATGCTCCACCTCGCCGATGGCGCCGCCGTGGTAGAGTTCGCGAGCCTTTGCGCACAGCACGGAACTGACGCGCTGCGAACCAATCTGCACAATGCGGTTGTTCCGCTCCGCCGCTTCCACCATGTCGAAGCCTTGCCCCGCGGTGTGCGACATCGGCTTCTCGCAGTAGATGTCCTTGCCCGCGTTGCACGCATCCACCACCACTCGCCGGTGCCAGTGATCGGGCACCGCCGCCACAATGCAGTCGATGTCCTTGCGGTCGAGCAGTTCCTGGTAGCGGCGCGTAGTCGGCAAGCTCGGATTGCCCGTGAGCTCTTGGGCCAGCGTGTGGCGGCCGTCGTACAGGTCGGCGGCGGCGACGCACTCGATGCCGGGAAGTGAAATGGCGGCAGGCAGCAACCCCGAACCTTGCATGCCGATGCCGATCATCCCGAAGCGCACGCGGTCGCTGGGCGGCACCGGCCTGGGCGCGGACGCGAACGCCTCGCCATCCAGCAGAACCGCTTTGCCGGCAAGCAGGCTCCCCGCCCCGGCAGCGCTACTCTTTAAGAATTGTCGCCGTGAATGTTGAGTACGCATGACAAGCTCCCCCCTTGAAGAGAATTGAGTGATCGAGACAATGAATTACTCGAGTGTCGGCGTTGAACAGGCCAATCTCTGCAATCCAAACTTACCAGCAAGACGCCTTGACTACAAGCTCGTATCAAATCTACGAGCGGGAATGAAGCGACTTGCACCCGCCATCACCGGTTGCGATGAATGTAATTAGCACTTTGGTACTCTTGACCCTCGGGTGGCTTTAGTGCGATTACCATCTATTCCCCACAGTCAGAGGGGGATGATGGGAGACCGAGGTGGCTACCGGGCGGAGAGCTCGACGGGGATACCGCTGACCGTGGCCGTTTGGGGGACGAGCCGCGCAGCCGGAGGCGGGATTTCTGGACTGAAACGACTCAAGCGATTTGGACACATCACACAGCACCCTAAGTCTCCATTGCAGTTCGCTCGAGAATTACGTAACATGTCCATTCTAGTTGGCGGGGGAGAATGCTGAGAGAGGGAATCATGGCGCCGTATTCCGATGTTCTTATCAATCAATTGAATGCCCTGGAGACGAGGTTCAAGTTCCTGGCCCATCACCTTCCAGAGGCCGGCGAACTGCTGGAGAGTGTGGGACGCCCCGTGCCTCACGACCTGCTTCGGGAACTTGCGAATTCTGGGGAACAGTTTGAAGAGATTAAGAGGGACGTGCTTAGGGTCTCGGAGCCAATCGCTCCACTTCCCCGGACACCAGAGCTCAGCTCGATCAAGGACCTTCGGGCATTCATGGAGGCTGTGTCGGATGTAGTCGCGAAACAGACTGCGCACCTGAACATTCAGCAAGCGGCATGCGGAGAGCTGGAGAAGGTCCTCACGATCACTCACGTAAACGGCATTGAGTTTACCCCACTATTACAGTGTCAGGAAAAAGCGCGAGAACTACGCGATAGTATCACCGGGACAGGTTGGCCTAACACACATCCGGATGCTGACGCCCTGGCTCGAGGGCAGCACGTCTTCTCGGAGTTTGTGAAATTCGTCAGTTTTCACGACAAGCTGGAGGATGTGGAGTGGGAACGACTCCAAGACCTTGTGAACCAGTCGTTCGGCAAGCCTTTGGGGCTTGCCGCTTCTCGTGGAAAACTCGTCGTGTCCGCCTCTGTGCCTCCTATGCCGCCGGTTCCTGTTTCTGTTGCCCAACCGGCGACTCCGACGGAGCCGCAGGAAGAAATAGCCCCAACAGAGAAGATGGCCGCGGAGGCAGTCCCTCCAACCCCCAGTGAGAAACAGGGGGAGGACCTCCACTCAGAGGAGACCCCAGCCTCTGTTCAATTGACCGCTGACCCGCCCTCCCCAATGCCGCCTGTGACGGGCGGCGAAGCCGTGGCTGAGCAGGATAGCGTCAAAGCCTCAGTCGAACCTGTAGCTGAGACGGTTGGGGTTCCCAATCCCATCGATGCAGACTCCAAGGACCAACTCCAAGACTCTCCGGCCGCGGAGTCACCAGAAATGGTGACGACGGCTGGGACGTTCGAGGGCACGCTCGACGACATCAGGTATATGTTGGTCCTGGACCTGATCGACAGCAAGGGCATGGCAAAGGTCCTTTCAAGCAAGATCACGGCTGCTTCCAGTGCCGCCGCCGGAGGTGACAAGCAAACGGCCGAAGGCTTCTTAAAGGCATTTATCAAAGAGGTTAACGCTCAGACCGGAAAGCATATCTCCGGAGCCGCGCCTCAATTGTTGCTGACAGATGCAAATAGGCTATTGGATCAGCTCCAGTGAAGTGTTGATTTGAAGTTGCCCATTCCTTATAGCCCTCACTTCTCACAAAGTGCACAGCGCGGCAAAGCCACAACCAAATGCAGATTCTTCGCTTCGCTCAGAATGACATGTCATCCTGAGCATTGACAGCCGCAGGGGCTGCCCTTGCTGAGCAGAAAGTCGGCGCGACCGGGAGTCTGAGCCGCCGTTGATTCGAAAAGGCTTACGCGCCGACTTTCTGCAGAGCGAAGCGAAGGATCTGCTTTTCTTCGCGCGCAGCGAAGAAACTCGCCCACATAGACCTGGCAGTATAGATCCCCCTTTGCCGCGAAGTTGCCGACCCACGATATCCGTTATGGTATCTTCGGATAACCCTCAAGTGACTTGCTGACATTGATTGGATCCCTGTCCTGTTCGATTAAGACGCTGCCCAGCGGGAGGCGCTTCCTGCGGTTTGCCCGGTGTGCGCCGTCCGCTGATATCGGCTTGTAGTGCCAAGGGGTTTTGTTACAAGATGCATGTGAGGCCACCAAGCGGAGAGGTTTCGAGGGGGCATGCTGTGCCGGCGAAAGTGCGAATCCGCGGACCAAGCCAGTCTCTTGTTACGGTCGGGTTGGGGTTTTTGATAGCCCTGCCAGGCGAGCTTTCCACGATGGCATCCGCAGGCCATGCTCATCTCGTGCAGGTCGAAAGCCCGTCGCAGGCGGCCTCCACGCTGCCGAGCCCTGCAAGGGTGCGACCGGGGACCAAGGTTGTTGCACAACTGGAAACCGCGCTGGACGCGCTGGCGACGCGAACTGGGGACGGGATTGTTGTGCGCGCCACCGGGAATCTCAAGCAGGGAGGGCGGACGGTTGTGCACGAAGGCGATCGACTAGTGGGCCGGGTCGCCAGCGTACGACCGCAGAGTGTGGGCAAAGGCCAAAAGGGCTCCGAGATAACCATCGTCTTCGATCGCTTGACGAGCGGCGCGAACATTTATCGGCTAAACGCCGTTATCCATTCGGTAATTTGGACTCCGGGCCATCGGCCGGACACGGCAACTGAACCGAACTTAGCGCAACCCACCACGCAGCGCCCCGAGATCCTGCGCGGACCGCACCCCGGGCCGAGCGGTGGGCAGGGAAGTCCCGTTTCACAAGCCGGGGCAGGCCGGGGGAGCGAGAAGGCCGGAAGCATCGGAGACTTCCCGCGAGGAGGCAAAACGCCCTCAGACTCTATCAAAGCCCGGTCCCGCCGGGCACCAGGTGGCGGCGCGGGGAGTGTTTCCGTGCTGACGGATAGCCAGGGGAATTTTCGCCTGAGCGCCGGAACGCTCTTGGACTTTCGCACCCAGAGCCAGTAATTTCCTCCCTTTTCAGTTGTAGGGGTACGGCTTGCCGTACCCTCTTCATTCTTATCGCGCGACCGAGCCAAGAGGGTACGGCAAGCCGTACCCCTACAATCTGAAGCGACAGTCCAACGAGGTAGATTCCGGGTTAGACTGCGGTTATGGTACGGAGCTGGTTATGGATGGCGTTGCGGCCACTTGCAGTAGGCTGGGCGGTGCTGATCGCGTTAACCTACCTCGCCGAGCGCCCCCTGCTTCTCTTGACGGCGCCCCTCGTGGGCGCGCACTGGGTGGCAACCGCCAGCCTGACACTCAACTGCCTTAAGCTTGCGGCAACCGGCTGGGTCATCGGTCGGCTGCATCGCAAGAGGGCGCTGTTAGGCATGCTAATCTTTGCGGCGACCCTAAGCCTTTTCAGCTTCGAGGTGTGGCTGCCCCTCGACGTCCCAGGGCTCATCCGCTTGGCGATGGACGCCTTGCACGATACCCGCTACTGGTGGCCCCTGGCGACGATGGCCGCGCAGCATGCCCTCTTGTTCGGCAGCTTGATCGCTGGGGGTCTGCTCAGCCGCCCGCCCCAAACGCCATTGTCGCTCTTCGGCAAAGTGCAACCGTGAAGTTGGCGTCTCGAGCCGGTCCGACAACCAGTTACAATCACGGTTGAGCTAAACTCTGGTTATCCACGTCGCGATTTCTACGGCAGACAACTCCTGGGTAGACACCCGCAACCGATCCGCAACGCCTTGAACCTTGAAAGCGTGTTCGAACGGCTCACTTGAGAAGTGCGAGCCAAGGTTATGCAACAGAAGCGGCGAGGGGGCAGCCAGCAATGCCGCCGTTTGGAAGTCACCGGCCTGCCGCAGCAGTGGAATGTGCAGACTTTCCAGGTAAGCGGCGTCATCGGCAGTGTCGAACCCCGCCACATCGGCCACCAAAGCTAAAGGAGTCCGAAAGAAGGGACGAGCCAGCAGACTCCACAGTCCCGCCGCGCCTTGGCCAATGACCGCGATCCTGTTGGGCCGCCAGGCTTCTTCGAGGTAAACAAGACCCGTGAGGATGTCCTGCACTCGTTGCGCATCGTCGGTACGATTGTAAGTGGAGAAGTAGGGGCGTTCCATTTTCCGCGATGGGTCCGCCGCTTCTCCGGTCTGAAACGCATCGATAGCAAACAAGAGGCATCCACGCTTCTTCAATTCCTGCGCCAATGGGGAGGGCGACCGAGGTGAGCCGAGGGCGGCTTCTGCGCCCTGCGGGTGAACGATCATCGCGGCGAACGTAAAGCGTCGCGGCGGAATCACCAACTGTGCCGGGATGCGGTCTTGAGCGGAGGCGCGACCAACGATCAAATGGCGCCACGTATTGTCTCGTTCCTCCGATCCACCCGGCAGAGGCCACCACCGCAAATCGTCAGGAACCGGCGATTCGGCCATGAGCGCCACCCGCAAGGCAGGTCCAAATTGCTTGCGATAGCTCTCCAGTTCTACAGTATTCTGGGGGACGGATTTCTCCAACCGCTTGCGAGTTCCCGCCACGAGATATTCGGCAAGCTGTTGGGCGTCACACGCCTCGGCAGGCGCTTGCCGGCGATTGAAAACCAGCAGCCGCCCGGGATCAAGCGAAAAGTCCTGGTCCTTTTCCTTGGGCCCTTCCGCGTAGGTCTTGACGGGGTCCTTTCTCAGCCAGCGGGCGAAGAACCGATAAACGGCCTCACGGCTAAGACGGTTGTAGTTGTGCTGCGCCGGGAACTGCACGCATGCGACACTATTGCTCTCGCCAAACAGGTCGTAGATCGCACGGACGGCAGGGTACTCGACTCGAGGAGTATCGCAAGTCCAATCCCCAGTCGCCGAAACCATGAGCAACGGGCGGGGCGCGGCCACGGCCCCGATCTCGACGTTATCCGTATCGATGCGCAGGTTGGGAGCATTCTCGCAAATGTCTCCTCCCTGCATGAAGTGCGAGATCATATTGACCGGGGCTGCCACGCGCACACGCTGGTCCACGGCCGTCAGCAGGAACGTCTGCGTCCCTCCGCCGGAAGCGCCGGTCACGGCAATGCGCTGCGGGTCCACATCGGGGAGTGAGCTCAGGAAATCGACGGCCCGGATGGAGTTCCAAAGGTGCAGCCCCAGCAGGCCGACTCCCCATAAACCCAGGCGAAGCGCTTCCTGCGACAGAGTCCAGGGAGCTGGCATGTCGCGGCCCCAATGGTGCGGTACCTGGAAGCTATCATTGTAGCCTACCATATCGTAGGCAAAGGCCGCATACCCTTGCAGGGCAAAATTCATACAGCGTGCAGGAACGGAGCAACCGTCTATGTCGCCGGGATTATGTTCGAGTCGTCCGTAGTTCCAGTGCCCGTGAGGACAAAGGACACCGGGATATGGCGGTGCAGCGGACCCGCCGCGAGGACGGAAGAGGTTCCCCGTGCAATAGAAGCTCGGATAACTTTCGAAATAGACCTTCTCAACGGTGTACCCTTCCTGCTCGATGCGGTCGAACACCTGGACCCGCAGCGGGGTCTTTTCCGGCAATGGCCACAGACCCGCCGCAACCAGGATCTGTTCCCTCAGTTTCGCGGCCCGCTCCTCCCAGGCGGCTCGCGATTTGAATGAAGGAGGCACCCTGGGCGTGTCCAGTGTGCGCACCTCCAAGCGGTGATCGCGGGCTGGAAGGTCGCCGGCGGGCGAGGCCTGCAAACCCGCGCTCCCAGCATTCTCTCCTGCTCCCACCCCTAAGCCCGCCGCCCCAGCGGGCGCCACGCTCGCCGCCAATAAGCTTGCCGCGCCCGATAGAAAACCCCTTCGTGACTGATCCTGCATAGAGCCTCCCTTCGCTCACAGGCGCTAGTTAAGCGCGAAAATGAGCATTCCGTTCGACCTTCGCCAGAATAGCAAAATCAGCAATCTACAACAATTCCGACTCATCCGGTAAGGAAAACTTGCGCCTTCCTGCACGAATGTCGAAGCGACGAGGCGCGGCGCTATTGTACCGTCCGAACTGATTTGGGGCCGAACGCCGCGGGGCTTCCCGCGAGCCGCGGACCTGAAAAGCAGGTTCGCGCCACCCTTCTGTGGTGCGGGCGTCCCGCCCGCTGCAGACTGGGCATGCCTTCGCTCCGCTCAGAGTCTGTGATTTTTTTGGATTTTTGGCCATTTTCGAGCACTTAACTCATTTGTTATCAATGGCACTTTTCGGCAACATTCAAAGAAATCACGCTCTCTCAGGACAGGTTCTGCCCGCGTGTTGTGGCACGGCCATTCCTTCACTCCGTTCAGGACAGGCTTTGGCCGTGAATCGGCACGGGCAAGATGCCCGTGCCACAGCGGGGGGGACGCCCGCACCACGCCTCATGCGCGCACCCCCTCTGCCGCCCGTCCTTTGTTTTCAATGACTCCCTGGCTTTGTTCCGGCGATTTTGGTGTTTCTGGGGCGTTTTCCTCTTCCGGACTTTCTGTCCCAGCGTCCAGCCCTACCACCTTACTCAGTTCCTCGGCCGCACGGTCGTCCGCCTCACGCGCAGGGGCGGTTCGCGAACCGCCCCCACCCCGGCGGGCGTGTTCCTGGCGCAG
>Ga0326727_10024342_pt1 | contig 11459 bp, 8 predicted proteins | sample MB2enrmetagenome_FD_207643 | JGI IMG/M metagenome (GOLD analysis project Ga0326727, IMG submission 207643) | Lab enriched peat soil microbial communities from McLean, Ithaca, NY, United States - MB29MY | ecosystem: Environmental > Terrestrial > Soil > Wetlands > Peat | place: USA: New York... | reverse complement strand
CGATGGACCAGGTGATGGCGCAGTCCACCGGCGATGCTCAATTTTATATGAGCCTGTTCGGAATTTTCGCCGGGATCGCGGTGCTGCTGGCAGTGATCGGCATTTATGGGGTCATGTCCTACTTCGTCAGTGAGCGCACCCATGAAATCGGCATCCGCGTCGCGTTGGGCGCCCTTCCTTCCGACATAGTTAGTTTGGTTGGAAAGCTGGGACTCAAGCTCACCCTTATTGGCGTCGCCATTGGAGCCGCTTTGGCGATCGGGCTGACCCGCCTGATCGCCGAGTTCCTGTTCGGTGTTAAACCCACCGATCCCGTTACCTATGCTGTCGTTGCGGTGGCGCTGGCCGGCGTCGCATTGCTGGCTTGCTACATCCCTGCGCGCCGCGCTTCGCGTGTCGATCCCATGGTGGCATTGCGGTACGAGTAGAAGTCAAAGGACCTTCTTTTGCGAATGGGTGGGTACCTTAGGCGCGGCCCTTGAGAGCGTTCGCCCTTATATCCAGGGCACCCACGCGTGAATCGGGGCAATGGACCAGTTTCCGGCCAGCCCGTCATTGGGGCACAATCCTGAGAGGTCGCGCTAATTGGCTGTGAGGGGGGATACATGCCGAAGACCTGAAAACATCTCGACGGGGTAGCCTGTCATATTTAATCCCCTAACCGTTGGGAATCCGGTATACTCCGCCCTACCCGGACTCCCGTCCGCCGGAGACACCTGCCTGGCCGAAGCCACGTTACCCGCCATCTTGCCCGCTGCCGTCCAGCTTGAGGACCGCACGCGGCACCACATTGCTCTGCGGCTGCTGCCATTTCTTTTCGTCCTTTACATCACGAATTATGTCGACCGCACGAACGTGGCCTATGCCGCGATCGGAATGTCTCGTGACCTTGGCTTCAGCGACCGCGTGTTTGGAATGGGAGCAGGCATTTTCTTCATCAGCTATGTGGCCTTGCAGATGCCCGGAGCCTTGCTGGTCGAACGCTGGAGCGCGCGCCGGATGATCTCTGCGACCATGATCGCGTGGGGATCGCTGACGGCGCTGACAGCACTGGTGCACACGCCAGCTCAACTGTACCTGGCACGCTTTGTGTTAGGCGCGGCGGAGGCCGGTTTCTTCCCGGGGGTCATCGTCTATCTGAGCCACTGGTTCATACGCGAGGACCGCGCCAAGGCAACGAGCAATTTCATGGCGGCAATTCCCATGTCCTTCGTTATTGGATCGCCAGTCGCAGGCTGGATTCTCGGCCACAACTGGTTGGCCGTCGCGGGCTGGCGCTGGCTGTTCGTTCTCGAGGGAATGCCTGCCATCGTACTGGGCGTGGCTGCGTTTTTCTACCTGACGGACTGGCCGGACGAAGCGGCCTGGCTGACTCCTGAGCGGCGGCAATGGATTGAACAAAAGCTGCACCAGGAAAAGCCTGTCGGCACAGAAGCGATCACACTGCGTCAGACCCTCGGGTCTCGCACCATTCTGTTGCTGGCGGCAGTGACTTTTCTCAATTATCTTGCAATTTACACTTTTGTTTTCTGGTTCCCGACCATGCTGAAACGGCAGTCAGGGTTTTCAGACGTGAATGTCGGCCTGATCGGCGCCGTACCCTACTTGGTTCTTTTCATCGCGATGCAAGTAAACGGATGGCACTCCGACCAGAGGCGCGAGAGGTACTGGCACTCGGCGATCCCGCTTTTTATCGCGGCCGCCGGATTTCTGGGCCTCGTCAGTCAACCACGGTCCATACCGTTCTCACTCGTATTGTTCACCATGGTGGCTATGGGCTCTGCCTATCTCCCCGCCTTCTGGGCGATACCGACCGAAATCCTGAGCCAGACGGCCGCAGCGGCCGCAGTTGGAATGATCAATGCCGTTGGGAGCGTTGCCGGTTTTGGTGGCCCTTATTTGTTTGGTTACCTTAATACGCGAACCGGATCATTTTCGTGCGGACTGGCGGTGATGGCAGTCTCCGCCGTGACGGGAGGTACGCTGATGCTGTGGTCACGGAAGAGCGCACGAGCGCTCGCCGGCTGAATGCTTGCCGGTTGAACCGCAGCGCGGAAATCGCCGCCGTTAAGCAACCCGGCGTTGTCAGTTATAATCTCTCTACAGAATAGCCGTCCGTGGCGAGCCGGCAGGAGTGCCTCGGATCCCGCCTTCCTCGGACGCCGTCGTGGGAGTTGGCTACAGCGCTGCGGAAAGATTCGGATGCCGATGCCTAGCCCCTAAAAGGGCATCTTATATCGAAGAGGTTACGGCATCGCTAATGCAATGTCCCTGACACGAAGCTTGAGTTCTGCCGCAGCTTACTAACGCAACTTGGAGCGAGATGGAATCCCCGGAGAGAAAACTGTTGAGATTTTTGGTGGAACGCGATCCGGCGGGCCCGGAGTTCTGGCGCGGAGTTCGCACGGCCTTTCGTCCTGCAGATCCGCCTGTCGACGACGAACTCGGCATGTGGCGGGATGTCTTTGTGCACCAACCGCTGCCGTATGGACGATTTCTCCAATCTGCGCTGCTGCACACGGCGGCAGTTGCTCTCATTTGGACGATTTCGATCTCGTGGATTCGGCAGCAAAAGATTCTGGCCAGCACGGAGTTTGACCGGTCGTCGCTGGTGACTTATACGCCGGAAGAGTATCTGCCGCCGCTCGACACGGGCACACCCGAGGCTCCGAAGGCGCAAAAGGGAGACCCGGTCTACGCCAAGCAGCCCATCCTTTCGGTTCCGCGGGAAGCGGACAACCGGACACAAACCATTGTCGTGCCGCCCGATCTCAAACTCGACCACGACGTTGCTATGCCCAACATCATTGCCACCGGAGCCATCGTTCCGGCGGTTCCGCTGGATGCCACGCGCGCTTCGTCAAACCGGCTCGTCGTGCCGGAGACGCAAGTCGTGGCGCCCCCGCCGGAAGTGGAGTTTGCGCGCGACCGCGTGGTTCAATCGGCGATGAAATCGGACATCATTGCGCCGCCTCCGGAGCTGACGCAATCGACGAAAGGACACGTCGGGCTTCTGAACATTGGGCCGAGTGACATCGTGGCGCCGGCCCCGCAGCTCACGCTGGCGGAACAACATTCGCTGGCGGCGCGTGGTAAAGGCCGAGTGCCGGGCGGTGGCGTAGTACCAGTGGCGCCTCCTCCGAGCATGGCTGGGGCACGCGGCAGCAACTCGGGCGGACGGCTGGTTGCGTTGGGGATTCATCCGGTCGCGCCCAGCGGACCGGTCGTTGTTCCCGGGGGCAATCGCCGAGGAACATTTTCGGCAGGTCCGCAGGGGAAAGCGGGCGCTTCGGGGACTCCAGAGTTGACGGGATCGAAATTGGACGCGAAGAACGCGGGCGGATTCGGCACGCATACCAAGGGATCTCTGCCAGCCGGCCTGTATGTGGGCGGCGCCGACGACGCACACGAGATGGCTGGCCTTTCGACTGCGGGAACGGCCGCGGGCGGGCGTTCCAAGGGACGCGTCGCCTCTCCGGTTTCCGACGATAAAATCACGGACTTGGACCGCCAGGTTTTTGGTGGCAGGCGTCCTTATACGACGCCGCTGAACATGCCAAACCTGAATTCCTCGAGCGGCAGCTGGGAGATACGGTTTGCAGAACTCGATGCCGGCCGCAAAGAAAAAGAAGGCGACCTGGTGGCGCCGCTGGCCACGGAACAATCCGACCCGGGCTATCCGCTGGAATTGATGCGCGCCAACGTGCAGGGCATGGTCACGCTCTATGCGGTGATTCACTCCGACGGGAAAGTGGGTGAAATTCGGGTCCTCAACAGTCCGGATGACCGGCTGGATTCCTATGCGGCGAGGGCGCTGGCCCGCTGGAAATTCGCGCCAGCGGAAAGAGGGGGGAAACCCGTGGCGATCGAAGCACTGGTGAAGATTCCGTTTCGAGTCCGGCGGAATTTCTGAATCGGTGTGGCTGAACCACGTCGCCGGAATTCCAGCTTTGAATTCTAACGTGGAGCCGACGCCGATTTTTCGCTAGACAGGACGGCGTAGACTGCGGGGTTGGCACAGACTTCGTAATAGTAGCGGCCGGTCCACTGCAGGATGGATAGATCGCGGACATCAACTTGGGCGATGCGGCTCTTGCGAATCGCAATCTTGCGAAATACTCCATTGGCGATGGGGACGGTGCCGACGAAGAACTCATGCTGCTCGTCGACCCAGCGTCCGGCAAAGCCCGGCTCGCGGGGATTCGCCTCCCAGGGAGAAAGCGAGATTTCCTGCTGCAGCTTGTTGAAAGCCGCTTCACTCAGACAGATTCCACCTACATTGTAGTTAAGGCGCATTTCTTCGATGCCGGCTTCGGCGCTTGCGCCGTCCTTGGGGCTGGTTCCGCGATTGCCGCCGCCTCCGATCTGAACCGAGTACACCTGGAAGACTCCAACATCGGGCGCGAGTTTCTTGCGGACGCGCTTGTTGCATGAGGAAAGACGATCGCTCTCATTGATGGCGTCGGAAATCATGATGCGGTGCTCGCCATCCATCAGGTAGAGCGGAGCTGAATCCTGGTAGGCGATGCCGAGGCCGACTTCCATCTGGGGCAGACCGGAGCGTTCGAGAAGTTCGTTGTAGTCGTGCAGGAGGCTCACAATCTCCCACGCCAGAACGCAAGTGCGGCCAACGCTGAGCATGGTTTCGCCCTCGCGTTCGAGCAGCGCGACAATGATGGCGTCGCCTTCGAGGAAGACTTTGGTGGCGCCGTATTTCGCCAGCAACTTGTTGACCGGATCGTAGAAATTAAGGCTGAAATACGAGGCAGCGTTCATGCCTTTTTCCATCAGTGAGCGGGTGAGGCGCGAAGAGTCGCGCACGTCGGCCTTCAGAATGACGTGGTGAACGACGCGATCCTGGGCGGGCTTCTGGTCCTCGGGAGGCAGGAACTCGTACAGCATGCCGTTGAGGGTGGAAAGTTCGCGGACTTTGTCGTCGCTGACGAGGTTGATGCTGTCAAAGCCAACGCTCAGGGCTTCGAGGCCGCGCAGGTCGCGGTGATAGCAAATGAGGTCGCGCAGAAGACGGGCGGCAAAACGGCTGCGCTCCGAGCCGCGGCAGGAGGCCACGCGTCCGATGGCGGCAAACAGCCGGTCGGGATGAAGCCGGCTTTCGCCAATGATCTTCTCGACGCGCGCCGCTTCTTCGCGGAAGATCAGGGCGTTCTTGAGCTGTTGCGGATTCACCTTGGGGGCATATTCGGCGAGCAAAGGAACAGCTTCATACGAAGCAACGACGTTCAGGATGACGCCTTCGCGCTGCAGCATGCGGGTCCAGATGTCGAGGCGGTCTTTTCTCTGGCGATCTTCCGGGGTCGAGTCTTCGCCGCTGCCGGTGCCCACCAGAGTATCGGCGTTTTCTGGAACATTCAGCGCCTGCTCCAGATGCGCATCGTCAATGCTTTCGCCGTATCCGAGTTCGCGCAGAAAATTCAACGCGAACTGGCGGAGGCTGGGGAAACGGTCGGGATCCTTGTCGAAGTTGCCGAACATGTAATAGTGCTCGGCGCACAGATAATCGTCGCGTCCATCCTCGGTAAGAATCAGCGGATTGAGGAACAGGCGATAGCAATCGGCGGGCAATTCGCCGAGCAGGGAGCGGCGAGTGCGGGCCAGCGTATCTTTTTCGATCTCGCGAAGCAGGCGAAACATTTCTTGCCCGGCGCGGCGAAGAATGATTTTCTTGCGGATCTGGAAAGAGGAGACGAGCTCCTGGGTCTGCATCATCTTCATTTGCCGCACGCCTTCGAGCGCTTTCGACTTGGCGCGGCACTGTTCGAGAATCCTGACAAACTGCGCTTGCAACTCGGTGCGTATGAACTTGAGCACGGCCAGGCGGCCCAGCACATCGATCGATGGGTTGCCTTCCGACTTGGCGCGATTCAGGATCGCGAGATGAATCGAGACCAGCAGAGTCCTCAGATCGGCGGGGTCGGGCTTGCGCAGTTTAGGGGCAGCCTCGGCGGCGCGTATGAATTTGGTCTGGGCCGGTGCGGAAGGAACATCCATTTCGAAGAGCGATTCCACCTCGCCGAAGCGGCAGATGTAACGCGCGAGATGAAAACTTAAATCCGCGGTGATGCGCGGGCTGAGAAAGACGTCGTAGCGCAGATTGTCGACGCCCAGCTTCAAATCGCTGAAGGCGAGGGTGAGACCGTAGTACTGAAGATCGGGCCGGGTGGGCGGTTCGGCACTGCGCAAACGGAAAATTGGGAGCTTGGGCATTGTCTCTGGCTGCCTGCAAACTGCTGAAACTGCGGTCCTAAGCAGCAGACTAGCACGGCGCCGGGAGGGGTCGAAAGTTACGCTAGTGCCAGCGCCGAATCTCCGCGGTAACGGCTATTGGCTGGCGCGGCGAGCCTTTTCGAATTCGTCGCCATTCTTCCAGCCAACGAGGTGCGCCTGGTTGGCTGCCTCCCAGCCGAGTGCGAAACCGAAGCGTGCCATGGCGGCGTCGGAGGTCCAGTCCAGGCCGGGATGATACTCGTCGCTCGGCTGATGATAGTGATGGGCGGTATAGTCGGCGTCCTGCGCCAGACCCCAGGCTTCATCGTGGCCTTTGAACTTGATCCCCTCATTGATGGAAAAGGATGGAATGCCGACGCGCGCGAGGCTGAAGTGATCGGAGCGGTAGTAATGTCCGGCTTCGGGATGCGCGTCGGGACGAATCCTGAAGCGGAACTCCTGAGCGGTCGCCTGCACCACGGGATAAAACGTGGTGCGCTCGGCGCCGGAAACCTCGACTTCTTCGGCCGCGCCCAGCGGCCTCACGTCGTCGTAGTTGAGATCGAGCGAAATTTTTCCGGCCGGAATCGGCGGATGCTTGCCCAGGTATTCCGATCCCAGCAAGCCTTGTTCCTCGGCAGTGACTGAGACGAAATAGATCGAGCGGCGCGGCTTCTGCTTCGCGCCCGCGTAGGCGCGAGCGATTTCCATCAGGATGCCGCAGCCGGTGGCGTTGTCCATGGCGCCGTTATAAATGTTGTCGCCGGGCATGTCGGGGCGGATGCCGAGATGGTCATAGTGCGCGGTGTACATCACGCCTTCATCTTTCAAGCTCGATCCGGGAAGAACGGCGATTACGTTGCTCGACGTAAAAGGACGAACCTTGCTGGTCATGTGAGCGGAGAGGCGGACGGGGAGCGGCACCGGTTTGAAGTCGCGCGAGGCTGCGGCGGCCATCATCTGGTCGAGATCCAGTCCCGAGGCCGAGAAGAGATTACGCGCAACGCTTAACTGGATCCAGGCGGCCGCTTTCAGTTTGGGAGTGCCGTCGAGCTTGAGAAACGACTTTTCGCCGGAGTTTGAATTGCGCACGACTTCCCAGCCGTAGCTGGCCATATCGGTCCGGTGAATGAGAATGGCGCCGACGGCTCCTTTGCGCGCGGCTTCTTCGTATTTGTAAACCCAGCGTCCGTAATAGGTGAGCGCCTTGCCGCTGAAAAACTTCGGATCGTCCGAGGGCGGCTCGTTGACCAGCATGAGCAGGACTTTGCCTTTGACGTCCACACCCTTGTAATCGTCCCAGTTATATTCGGGCGCTTCAATGCCGTAACCGACGTAGACGATTTCGGCGTCAACCGTGGATTCCGGTTGCTGCGTCTGATCGTAGGCCACGTATTCGTCGAGCGGCTTGAGGTCGAGCGCTGAACCCTTGGCGGGAGCGAGCGTAAAGCGCGTGTCGGCCCCCGGCGTGATCCCGACCAGTGGAACTTTTTGCAGGTAGGAACCGTTGTCGCCGGCGGGTTTCAGCCCATAGAGCGCAAATTGCGCCGCGATGTATTCGGCGGCAATGTCGCCGCCGCGCTGGCCGGTGCCGCGTCCCTCAAGAAGATCGTGCGAGAGGAAGCGAACATGGGTCTCGATATTGTCGGGACGAATGTTCTGCATGGCGGCGATGGCGGCTGAAGGAAGGTGCGAGCGGACGCGGGATTCGGCGCGCGGTTTGGCGGGCTTTGCTTGTGCCGACACTAAGGCAACCGGAAGCAGAACGGCAGCGAGCGCGGCAATTGTGCGAATCAACATGCGGAGCACCTCAAAGTCTCGTTGTCAACCAAGGTGCCCCGATTGTAATGGAAAAGGCGTGAGGGGCGGTGTTACAAGAGTTGTGGAACGAGAAGATTACTTTACAGATGGAGGCATGATTCGTGAACCGCAAAGTTATTGCTGTATTCGGCGTATCCCTTTTTTTCATTGCATCGGCGGCATTTTCTGCGGCGCAAGAGTGCGGGCCGCGACCGCGCCTCATTTCGGTTACAGGCACGTCGGAAATTAATGTCGCTCCTGACCAGGTAGTCTTGAGCCTGGGCGTTGAGTCTCGAGATAAGGATTTGGGCCTTGCCAAGTCCAAGAATGATGCTCGGATCAAGAAGGTTCTCCACCTGGCCCACGATGCTGGCGTCGAGCCCAAAGACATCGAAACCAGTACTCTCTGGATGGATGCTGACTATTCCGAAGAAAAGGTTCCGAAGTTTCTGGGCTATGAAGTTTCGCAAACTACAATCATTACCCTCAGAGACCTGACGAAGTATGAGTCTCTGATGACCAAACTCCTTGAGGATGGCATCAACCGCATCAACGGCATCAACTTTGGCGTCAGCGAAACGCGGAAACTCCGGGACGAAGCTCGATCGAAAGCAATTCACGCTGCCAAAGAAAAGGCCGTAGCAATGGCTGCGGAACTCGGCCAAACAGTCGGGAAACCGTGGGACATTTCCGAGGAGAGTGGACGGAATTCCTCTGGATTCGCAGCCAACAGTTCCGTCGCTCGCAATGGAAGGACTATGGGCGCAGACGAGTCTACGATTGCCCCTGGACAGGTGACCATCAGCGCGACTGTAAAAGTTAGCTTCCAGTTGGAATAGTTGACTGGAGTTGCGCAACCCCGCGACCGCGGGATCAGTTTTTCGAGCTTCAACCAGCGCGGAAGTCGCGGACGTCTTCGCCGGGCTGAAAGATCGGAAGGGGCGGAGTTTGCTGCGCGGCGGCGAGCTTGCGGTTTATGTCCTCCACTTCCTGTTTGACCCATCCGACGCTGGTGATTTCGATCTGCCCGTCTTGCCCGATCAAGAACAACGTGGGGACATTCGTCAGCCCGTAAGCATTCGAGACCGCGTAGCCGTTCGGATTTTCGAGCAGAGTGCGGAAGGTGACTCCGTACTCTTTCAGAAAGGCGGCGGTGTCGCGCCGGTTGTCCTGCGAGATGCCCACGATCGTAATCTTCTTGTCGCCGTGCGCTTTGTGCATGCGCTCGAGGTAGGGGAACGTGTATTGACAGACCGGACAGGAAACCTTGAAGAAGGCCGCGAGTACCGGTCCTTGTTTGAGCGCGGCGTGCAATGAGAATTTACCGCCGTCTTTGCCGCTGTCTCTACCGCTAGAGAGGACGGGCAGGGAAAAATCGGGTGCTATGGTTCCGGCCGGCAATGCAGCCATATCCTTCTTACCTCCGAACAATCGATCGAGCCACTTCATAAAAGAAATGCCTCACTAATTTAGATGATGCCGCCGGCCTTCAGGATTTTCCGCGTCAAGCCGGTGATGGCGATCCGCGGGATGCGATCGATTGCGATCCACTTGCCCCTAACGTCTTTGTGTGGAAGCGGCGCTGTGCACCGAAACACATGAACAATGTAATCGGTGATGGTGATGGCATGGCGGAACGTGCGCCAGTGCGTCGCTGCGGGCATTGGGCGCGGCGGCTGGGACGATTGGGGCAGTTCCCACATGCCAGGCATGAGCGAGGCCTTCTTCGGACGTTGCACGAGGCGGATACGACCGCCACGCTGGTTTAGCTGGCACCAGATTTCTTCCTTCAGTTGGCGTTCCTTGTCCGGTGTTGACCTGCTGCGCGGAGACGCCCGGCGCTCCGCAGTTATTATCCGGTCTGAGCTTTGACGCGATTGTCGTGTTGCGCACGACTTTTGAAGTGGGCATCCCGGGCACTTGGGCTCGCGCGGCACGCATACGGTTGCGCCGAGTTCCATCATGGCCTGATTGAAATCCCCGGGCCGTGAGCTCGCGAGAAGCGCTTGCGCGTGCTGCCAGATTTGCGGCGTGGTTAGATTGGTGCCCATCAATCTCTGCAACACGCGCTCGACATTGCCGTCGACGACGGCTACCGGCTCGGCAAAGGCGATGCTGGCGATGGCGGCGGCGGTGTAACGTCCGACGCCGGGCAGCATCTGAAGCGTTTTGGAATCCTGCGGAAAGTGGCCGCCGTGCTCTCGCACGAGTTCCCTCGCCGACCGATGCAACCTGCGCGCTCGCCGATAGTAGCCGAGACCGCTCCAGGCGGCCAGCACGGCCTCTTCAGAAGCCGCGGCGAGCGCTTGGACATTCGGAAAGCGTTCGAGGAAAAGCCGATAGTGGTCGAGCACGGCGGCGACGCGCGTTTGCTGCAGCATGATCTCGCTGAGCCAGATGCGGTAGGGATCGCGAGTTTCGCGCCAGGGAAGATCGCGCCGATGCTCGCCGTACCAGCGGAGGAGGTCGCGCCGGAAACGGGTAACGTCCTTGCCGGAAACGGCGGAGCTGATCGAGGCCCGAGAACGCGGGGGCGATTCGACTTCTATCCTCGGACCCATGGCGCGATTGTACCGTGTGCTGGCTTGTGTGGTGACGGGGCTTTGCCCCGTCCAAGCGGGCCGGAGCCCCTCCACGCAAACCCGATTGACCGCTGGGAGCGAGCCCACGATAATGATGAAGCCTGGTAACCGCGACATACGCGTGAACATTAACTCCAACCGGCAGGATGGATATGACCGAATTCGACCGCAAGGTGGAAGAGGCTTCCGCGCGCTTCAATCGCTCGGTAGCGAATATCGCCGAGACTCTGGAAAAAGAGACGGCGGAGCTGGTGACGTATCTGAACGACGAGGTTGTACCCGCGGTGCGAACGCATTCCTCGAAGGCGCTGCGAACGGCGGCGGGAAAGCTCTCCGAGTTCGCGGACTATCTGGAAACGCAGCGCAAGGGTTCTTGAACTGCCTCGCCTCCAACTGCCCGTCCATGAATGCGCGCCGGTTGCGCTCGTCCGCCGCATGGCCGGCGCCATGGGTTCTATTCCTTCTATTGGTGGCCGCGCTTCTGAGCGGCTGTGGCAAGCACAAGCCCACGCAGGCGCAGGTTCCACCACCGCCGTCGCTTCCGCAGGAAAAAGAAAAACCAGCCGAGACTGCGCCGCCCGCGGAAACGCCAGCCGCGAACGAGAAAATCGAGGTTCCCGCCGGCGCGAAGCCGATCTTTGAAGAGACCGGGCTGGCGAGCTGGTACGGCGCTCCCTATCACAACCGGCGGGGATCGAATGGCGAAGTGTACGACATGAACGCGATGACGGCGGCGCATCTCACTTTGCCGCTGGGCTCGATCGTGCGCATCACGAATGTGAAGACCGGGAATTCGGCGTTGGTGCGGATCACCGATCGCGGCCCGTTCGTGGTGGGACGCATCGTCGATCT
>Ga0326727_10024341_pt1 | contig 11460 bp, 9 predicted proteins | sample MB2enrmetagenome_FD_207643 | JGI IMG/M metagenome (GOLD analysis project Ga0326727, IMG submission 207643) | Lab enriched peat soil microbial communities from McLean, Ithaca, NY, United States - MB29MY | ecosystem: Environmental > Terrestrial > Soil > Wetlands > Peat | place: USA: New York... | reverse complement strand
GGTCTCCGAGCGACAACTTCGTCGTCTTCATGCAGAGAACGGTCAATTCCATAGGATGGTCGGCGACGATACCATTCCTCGGGGTCTATCTCGCGGTCAACCGGGGAGTTCCGTTTGCAATCATCGGCCTCGTCTATCTGGTCACGGGGACTCTCACGCTGATCAGCCAGCTCGCCGGAGGGCGCCTGACAGATTCGATCGGCCCCAAACGGGTGATGCTCATCTCGTACACGTTCTCGGTCGCATCCTCGCTCGTCCTCGGTTACCTGATCGGCATTAACGCGAACACAATTATCATCCTAGTCGCATACCCGATATTCAACTTCATCCGCGGAGTGTCCCAGCCGGCGGTCTCCGCGGTCGTAGCGAACCAGAGCGTGGAGAAGGTCAGGAGCGGAATGACGTTCATGACGATCGGAAGCAACCTCGGCTTCGCGATCGGCCCGGCGATAGGCGGCGTGGTCGCCGACGCGTACGGATATGGCATCGTGTTCCTGCTGTCGGCCTGCAGCGCGGTCGTCGTAATCCTGATGACGATAACGTGGGTCCGGGGCGGCCTTCTCTTGGGGGCGCTGAGGAGCGGCGTCGGTCGGGTGAAGTACCTGTTGCGGTGGAAGGAAGACAAGACCATCATTCTCATGCTTCTGCTCGTCTTCTGCGCCTTCCTAACTCTTGGGTATGAAGTGGTTCCGTTCTCACTCTACACGGGCAGCGTCCTGAACTTCTCGGACGCCCAGATTGGGTACATCTTCACGGTCAGCGGTCTCGTGATCGTGGTGCTGCAGGTGCCGATTTCGAAGCTCTATGGTCGGATGAGACTCGCCGCACTGCCGCTCGTCGTCGGGTCGCTCCTTGCTGCAGCGAGCTACTCGCTGGCCGCGGTCTCGACGACGTTCACCGAGATGATGCTGATGATGATCATCGTAACCGTCGGGGAGATTTTCTTGACCGTGCCGTCCCAGCTGCTGATCACGGCGTTCTCGGGGGCTGAAAACCGAGGGACCTTCCAGGGCTACTACAACGCAGTGTCAAACGGGGGGAGGTCGATAGCGTCGTTCATCGGTCCGTTGACCTTCAGCATCTTCGCCTCTGAACCCAGACTGGGATGGGTGATCATAGCGGTCTTCTCGGCTATCCTCGCGCTTGGCTTCCTTCTGATCTCACCGACGATGCAGAGGGAGTACGAGGCGACGAGTCATGCCACGCTCGTCAAGCCTGTGGAGATTTGATGGATATGTCCGGAACTCACTGGGCCGACAACTCTCTTCGATGCACACGTAAGTTGGGGGGCGCCCACGTTAAATCAAGTTCCGGCCAAGGACTTTCTCATGCCAAAAAAGATTTGGACATCGCTCCCCCTGCCCCAATCCCCCCCGGGGGCAGACTTTCAACATGAGACGAATCCCAGATTGGGGACTTGAACTCCAAGAAGTCGGGGAGTTGAACCTAAAGTGTGATACCCTCTCTTTACGCACTTCAGTTCGCGCGCTGGCTTGGAGCATTCATGAGGGTCTGCGTTCCGCGCAAGCCCGTCCCGGCGTAGCACGGCGCACTCAACGCAACTCCCGCGATGCTTGGCTCTCAAACCGTCCTGAGTGGGCCCGGAGGTATTCGAACCTAAAGTCCAACTCACCTTGAGGCGCGTGCCGTCTCAAGGTTTGCCGTTTATACCTGCAAGTGTCGCGGTCGCCGTTGGAGCGGTTGTTCGGTCAGTACAGGTCAATTCCAAGCCAGGCCAAATTGCTGATCGCCCTTAGCTTCATCCCAGGCTTCGCTCTGGCTCTCATCTACACCGACCTTTCCTACTTCCTGACCTCCGTTAGAGGACTGTCGATCCCTTTCACCTCACTGGTGCTCACGGTGATGGGACTCACCGTAGTCGTCATGAGCGTCCCCTTCGGAATTCTCGCCGACAGGTACGGGAGGAGGAGGTTCGTCATAGTCGGCAACCTGCTGGCGAGCATCACGCTGGCTGCATTCGCTTTGACCGCGACGCCGACTCTGCTTATCTTGGCCGCGATAGTGGAAGGGAGCACCGAGGCGGCGTTCGCCTCCGCGGGGACCGCTCTGCTGGCCGAGAAAGCTGGGGAAGCGCACAGGACGGTGGCATTCTCACTTTCAGCCTTCCTTTCGAACATCGGCTGGGGCTTGAGCGGGTTCGCCATACCGCTCGTCCTCGTCTTTCAGTCATTCGGGCTGAACAATCTCCAGTCACACGAAGCGCTTTATCTGATTCTCGCTGCGTCAAGCGTGGCCATTACCCCGTTCCTCTTCAGGATAAACGAATCAAGGACCTCGGCGAAGGCCAAGAGCATACGGGAGTTCATACCTCGGAAGTCCAAGGACGTCTTGGTCAAGTACGCGGTTACAGCGGTCCTCATCGCGTTCGGCGCCGGTCTCTTCGTTCCTCTCATGACCCTGTGGTTCTCACTTGCCTTCCGCGTGCCTGACACCGTCAGCGGACCCGTAATCGGTGTTTCTGGGTTCTTGATTGCGGCTTTCACTCTCTGGGCCCCCAACTTGGCCCGCAGGTTCGGGCTCGTGAAGTCCATCGTGCTTACCGAAGGCCTCTCAATGATCTTCATGCTCGCGGTACCGATTGCTCCCACCTTTGCCACGGCTGGGGGAATCTACATCATCAGGACCTTCATCATGAACTTCTCGAGTCCGCTCGGCACTTCGCTGATCATGGGACTCGTGGACAAGGACGAGAGAGGGGCTGCCTCGGGAATAAGCACTGCGATTTGGAGGTTCCCAAACTCCATCAGCACCATCATAGGGGGCGAGATGATGAGAGGAGGCATGCTCGCTCTTCCGTTCTACATTGCATCCGTCCTCTATAGCGTGTCAATCGGTCTTTTCTGGATCTTCTTCCGGAAAGCTAGGGTCCCTGAAGAAGTAGAGCAACTTCAGTAGCCCTCGCAACGCAATGTGGGCGCCTCGACAGATGGGGGGATTGGAACCGGTTGGTTCGAGCACCTTCTAACCTAACGCGCGCGCGCTGGGTTCGAATTACTTCCGTCTTGCTAGGTGCGGGGTCTGGTCGTCACTTCCTCATCCCATGGCAGGTCGATTGAGAACACTTCAATTGGGAATTCCACGTTCTTCACCTCCTTCTTTCCGACTTCGGTCAGGTGATTCCCTAGCTTATTCCAGACCTGATCGAACACTTGACGAGTGATGCAGACTCCCCCAGGTTCGGCTAATGCGTAGACCCTGCTTCCGATGTTTACGGCGTCGCCGAGAATATCGCTGCCCTTCCTTTCGATGTCTCCAATGTGGATTCCGATGCGCGCGAGTAGTCTGTCCGCCTCGCGCACGTTCCGATTCCTTTCATACATTCTCCGTTGCATCTCTACTGCGCACTGGGATGCCTCCAGGGCGCTCGAGAACTCTACCAGAAATGCGTCGCCCACTGTCTTGACCTCCCTTCCATGGAACCTAGGCAACACCTCCCTGGTGACTGTCCGATACTCCTCGAGGAGTTCGAGGGCATGCCGTTCGTTCTTCTGCGTCAATGCCGTGTAACCGGCTAGATCGGCGAACATTATTGCGGCGAGACCTCTTGTCGGAGTCTGGTCGAAGGCCTCAAGGTAGCCGTTCATCTTCCAGTAGGTATCGAGGTACTCCAATCCCCGAGGCGTAGCCGCGTAGGTGGTTTCGTCCTCGTTCGTCGTCTTCCTAAGCAGCCCAAATGCGATCAGGTCATCGACCATCACTCGAAGTCGGTCCAGAGGAACTCCGACTCCGTAGGACACTCTCGTGATCCTCCCACCTCCTGGATTCCGACGCACTACCTCAAGGATCGTCGCGTAGATGTCGGCCTTCGATCGCTTCGATGTCCGAGTACTCAATCTCCCATCCTCTCACCGGATTCGACTGATCATCCTCCTACAGCGGGAAGGGCGGAAGGCTTTCGGACTTTTGAGGTGGACTGAGGTGTATCACTCTTTCTCCTTCCCGGAGTTCCCTTGTGTATACGAGCCCTCCGACAACGCACGTGTCTCCGATATCGACGCTCTCAGCGTAGACCTTGCCCAACTTGGACCCTCCCTCTACCTTGAGTCGCGAGCAGTACACGTCCTGGACCTGGGCTCGTTTGCCTATGTGCACTACGCCCCCGACGAGGTTGCCGATGCAACTCGCACCCTTCCCTATCTCTATCCCGTTTGCCTTAAGCCCCTGGGAGGTCTCCACCCTGCCCCCGATTTCGACGGAGCCTGAAAGAAGGCCCTTCGCGGCCCTAAGGATTCCGCCGACTTCCACATCGGTCCCGGAAAGGACTCCTCCTATCTCCGCGAGCCCGCCTACTTCAAGCCTTGAGGTAAGCGCAAGGTCTCCTGAGACTCTAATCTTCCCACCGATCTCGGCCGTTCTCCCCGAGAGGCTCCCCTCCACGACTGCCAGGCCGCCGACCTCCATCTCTTCGCAGTCAAGGTCTCCATACGACTGCAGCTTCGCGCCGACCTCGATCTTCTTGCCCTTCCCGCCGCTCAATTCGACGCTGCCACCTGTTTCGAGCCTGTCGAACCTCAGTTCTTTCCGTGAAGTGAATTTCCCTCCGACATCGATCGTTCCGGTGACCTCGCCCCCACCGATTTCGACGCTACCACCCACGTCGAGATCCTTCAGTCTTAGCTCACCAAGCGCCTCGAAGGAGCCCCCTACGTCCACAGACTCCGCGGCGACGCTGCCTTGAACCTCGAGTGAACCGCCAACCTCCGCCCTTTGGGTCTCCAACGACATCCCGACGGAGAGCCTCCCGCCGACATCCACTCTCTTCGCCTTGACACTGCCCCTGGCATACAGGGCTTCCTCGACATCAATCTCTTCGTGGACCGTTAGGCTCCCGTTGACTCGGACGAGCCCATCCCTGGATTGCAGTGAGCCACACTCGAAGTCGCAGTCCAACTCGACGCTACCTTCGAAGAATGCCGTACCTGCAACGAAGACTGAAGATCCTTCAGACGCTTGGATAACCGCGTGGTTCCTGGCCCTCACGTCTCCATCCACTCTGCCCAGCCTCACCGTCTCTCTCTCGCGGATCACTCTCTCCTCCATAGACTCGGGTTGCGGCGCTTCCAGTAATATAGTTGGCTCACGAAAAGTGATTACTTTACGTTCTGTCGCACTGTTGACACTGGGAGCGAGGGTTCCCTTGAAACAGGTACGTGCTGATTGAACCAAGTCCAATTCGCGCGCGGAAGCCCCTGTCAACTTCGCAGGGGCCCTGCTAGGATTCCTACCTGAACAGGTTCTTTATGGATCTGCAGCATGATCAAGGAGGGCTGGAGTTACTTCCACTTTGTCAGTATCTCCTCCCTGCGGAATGTGGCCGTGCTGATGCGGAACAGAACCAGATCCAGCGCTGCGAGAACAGCGGAAATGATGAGGAGATTGTTGGTGCCGAGTGATATCAGGCCTATCTCGCCCGCGAGGTAGATGCCCAGAAAGGGTAGGAACATGAGGCTCCCGAGCTGTGAGGCTGCTCGTACGTCACTGACTCTCGCCGTCGCGAATACACTCGGCAGAAGGACAGCCGCCTGAGTGATTCCCACCAACGCGGTCGAACTAGTCGTGACGAGGACGAGCCAGAGCAAGGCGACATCGAAGACGGCATCCCCTGACTGCGACACCACCTGACTCACCCAGAGTGAACTGAACGAACGGCTTCTGAAGAGCGTGGAATAGCTGGGGTGTTCGGCCGTCAAGATCGGTCCCCCCCTGGCGAGACAGGGGTTTCAAAAGTTAGGGGGCATCAATTTGGTTGTCCCCATCCCCCGAACGGTTGTCGTTGTTGCGCTGACTGGACATGGCTAAGGTATGTGGACCGCTTTGGGAGGGCAGCCCGCGTGGTACGACCAATCTCCGAATCCTGCTGTCACATTGTCGTGGCCGACACCAATTCCAAGCACCACGCAACTGAGTGACTCGTAGGTCGCGAAGAAGTACGTTGTGCAACCCGCATTCCCCGGTGGAAGGCAGTGATGGACTCTAAGGGGAGAGTAGACCACTGGAGCAAACGCAAACACCGCAATCGCTGCCCCCGACAGAATTGTCAGGACTGCGACCGTTCTGCTCTTCATTTGACGCACAGGAAAGCACGGTTCGGAGGTATAATCGTTGTCACCACAACCTTCAAGCTGGATCTTGTCTGGCCGCATTCCTCGTCGCCCGACCGACTGGACCCTTCCGTCGCCCTCGTAGTCCTGCTCCACGAAACAACGAATACTTTGAGACGAATCCGAGTTGACTTACCGTCTTCGCGGCATCCTCATCGGGCTGGGCACGACCCCGCCAAGCATCTTCTCACTTTGCCATCCAGTGAGGAGGATCCTTCTCTTCCTGCTTAGCGCTTCTCCGTCTTCGGTTTCAGTGAGGCCTTGGAGGTCGCAGAACTTCTGACTGGGGCGGGCCTGCGCCTGTACGTTCTAGTTGGCTTGGAGATGGATGGCACTCCGAATGGTGTGATTGATGGCGCGGCGTAGTGGACTGGAGCGGGAGTAGGCTGCACAATCTCGTAGATCGCCTGGGCCGGAAAAGGAGCAGGCTCAGCCACAGCCGTTGCCACCGCAGCGGGACCCGCGACTGGCTGCTCACGCGGCGCAGCGCAATATTCGACTGGCGCCACCGAATCCATGGATGGTTTCTTCTTCGGGTGCCCCAGGTAGCCCTTTGATGCCCAATAGAGCACCGCCAAGACGTCTATGCAGGCGTCAAGCATTACGATCGTTAGTGTCAATTCAGGGATCATTATTGACGTTGATACGAGGTGAGGAGTTCTTTTCAGCCAGAGTCAAGTCTGATAGAGGAGATTGTGAAAAATGACACTGCACGGATTGTACTTATGTCACGCCAAGACCAATGGTGTTATCTCTTCATTGGTGCTGTCTTCTGGTGCCTGCGAAGGTACTTGATTGCTAGCTACTACGGACCGATGGAGTCCACGCCCAATCAATCCTTGTTATCACCGAGGTGTCTGGGAACCAATGACGTAGACAATGATTCTGTAGCCGTGGTGACCCTCCTTGAAGGTGCGAAACTCCTTGGGGCGCCATCCAGGAATCCCGAAGTCGTGCGAGACGATGGTGGATCCTTTCTGAAGTTCGCTGAGGAGCTTTCTCTTCAGTCTCGCGTTCTCGCTCGAGCTCTGGTAGAGCGTCACAACGGTTGCCTCCGACAGGTCTACAGTGTCGTAGTTCGCGTTCACTATGACGACATTCTTGAGGTTCTGCGTCTTCTTCAGCGCCACGGAACAGAGCCTCTGGTTCTGCTCAATGCCCACGACCTTCTTGGCGTTGTGGTCACGGGCGGCTGCAACGAGGATGCCTCCATCCCCGCAACCTAGGTCGTAGACGATTGATTCGGAATTCACACCGGCCAGAGTAAGCATCTTCTCAATTACAGGAGGAGAAGTAGGGTAGAAAGGGGCGCCCAATGCCTTCTGAAGGGTGCGAATGGAAAGATAAAGCTGTCCGCCGCAATCGACCCTTCGATTTCGGTCGACTCTCAGGTAGACTTTCGCAGCGACCCCCCATTTGGCCACTCACGTGGGCACCCTTGAGCTAGCCAAGCGGACGATCATGGTTGTGAAGAGCATCGGGCCTGCGCGCGTAGGTGGTGCGGGCGATTTGGGCTATTCGCCAAAGTCGTCGTCTAGTGATGTCAGAGTGGCTACGTGTGCAAAATGCGGCAAGGAGATTCCTGTGGGGCAAGAAGTGAAGAAGAGTTTCCTGATGAAGAAAAGCCATCATGGAGATTGTGCTGGCCGAGGAACCCCTGCTCTCCAACCCTCGACCCTTGGCAGCGAGACGAATCCTGGGGCGGCCCATCAAACCTACCAGGGCCCTGTCCAGTCCAAGTGCTGTGGAAAGAACTCGAAGAGGCAGGATTTCCCCAGGGGCAGACCCATCACATGTGACAGGTCAAGAACTGGATGGTCAGAGGGGCGTCGAACCGCTCCGACTGAAGAGAAACAAGGATACATATGCATCCAAACAGGTGCAACGCAGGGACAGATGGGTGGGGCAAGGGTCGCGCAAAGAACGATATTGGTGATCGGATTCAACCCGTTCGCGGGCAGGAAGGCCAACGCTGCAGGGGATATAGTCGACGCCTTCGACGGGCAGGAGTTCAACGGTGTAGAAGTTCGTTCAGTCGTAATTCCAGTCGAGTGGGGAACGCCCGAGACAACGATCAAGGGTGTGATTGAGGAAATCCAGAAAGAAGGTCAACGGCTCATGGCTATTCTAGGGCTGGGAGAGTGCAGCGGAAGAAGAATCCGAGTGGAGGAGAAGGCCCACAACCAGCGCGCCAAGGGACGCGCCGACGAGGCAGGTAATAGACCCGGAGCCGAGGTGGGGACCGAAGTCATCACTGGAGGCCCACTAGAGTACTCTTCGCCCCTTGCCCAAGATGTCAAACAGGCTTTGCGGGACGCGAGAATCGATTTTGAGAAATCCGAGGATGCGGGCACGTTCCTCTGCGAGGAGGCGTTCTATGCAGGCATGCATCTTACGTCTAGGCAGGCAAAGGTGGCAGGACCCGTCGGCTTCGTCCACATTCCTCGGTATCCTGTGGCAGATCAGGACAAGTCGAACCATGACAATAGGATGCATCTGAGAAGAACGAAGAGATCGGTCCAAAAGATCCTCGAAAGGCTATCGAAGAAAGATACCTAGGCGGCGCTGGGGACATGGACTTACTTCCGTGAAAGCTCTTTCTTGTTAGCTAGTAAGATCCACTCGGGCCCTCTTGTTAGGGCGCCTGCACGAGCTGAAAGGCCCTGCCCTGTCGCCAACATCGGCAGACTGTCCGTGCTCGCGAATGGAATCCATTTCCGGACCTGTCTAGGGGCGGACGTTCTCAGGGTAAGCCCAGAATGGGTTTCTTGGATGTGTTCATCTCCTTCCTTCACCTCATGTCTGGTCAATCATTGAGGCCTCAACTCCACTGGTCTCCTTCCCAACGTCAGGACCCATGCGCAGAAGATTAGGTACAGGCACCATAGGATATCTGGGGCTGAACTCAGAGCGACGAAGTTCGGGTAGAATTTCGTTGCAATCTTCCAACATGCCAAGAACGAAATCAGAGCAGCAAAATCAGCAGATGCCTTTCTCGGATAGATCATCATAAGGGAAACCACCGCGGCGATTATGGCAAGCGCTGAATCACCGTCGAAGGTACTCTGATGAAACCTTGATGGTGACCAGACACTCGTGTAGTGCGAATAGAGCTTTATCACCGACAAGGCAAGCAAGACCAACGCAAGAATGGTCAGAACGTCTCTTCTGCGAAGGAATCCCTTGATGCTCACTGATATTGCCTCAGTATTCTCTGAACCTCCATTCGGGCGCTATATTCGTTGTTACCACGACTTTCAAGTTAGATCTTGTTGCGCAGTGCTCCTCACCGCATGATTGGCTGCACCCATCCGCACACGGAGACCGAGGGCGTCTCTCCAGAATCCCTATGATACACTCAGACAGGATTTGAACATCGTCTTCCATCCCCCAATCCTCTGGGGGCCCGTCACCTGAGATGGGCGAAGGCTGGGAGGTCAGAGGGGCACTGAACCGATAGTAGTGAGATGTTGACCTCGGAGAAACCGGATCCTCGACCCTCGCCGCGGTGTTGCATCCTTGCCCCCGTTCATCGATGTCCGTCTTGCCTCTAGGCCGCAGTACCTGATGCTGGCCCTGGAAAGATCTCATCAAGTTCTTGCAGGTCCTGTGTCGAAAGTCTCCAGCCGCTCGCCTCGAGGTTCTCCTTCACGTGAGCCGGGTTCCCTGCTCTCGGAATCGGAAAGATATTCGGCTGTGAAGTCAGCCAGTTCAACGCAACCTGTGCAGGTGTCTTCGAGTACTTCTCACAGAAGACGCGGAGCTTCTCCTTCTCACTTGCGAGTTTGCCGTGTCCCAGCGGAAAATAGGCCAGCACAGCAATCCCCTCACGCCTGCAGTAGGGGATTACGTCCTTCTCTATCTCGCGATGTAGCAGGCTGTAACTCATCTGCGTAGAGGCAAGCTGAGCCTTCTTCAAGGAGGCATTCGCCTCCATCATCCGCTTCAGGGAGAAGTTGCTGATACCAATCGCGCGTATCTTCCCCGCCTCCAGAAGCTCCTCCATCGCATCCATCGTCTCCCGAATCGGAACGATAGGACTCGGCTGATGAACCTGGTATAGATCTACGTAGGACGTCTTCAACCGCTTCAGACTCCTCTCTAGAGCCTTGAACAATGCCTTGCGCCTAAGATGGGTTAGGGTAACCTTAGTTGCGATGAAGAGATCTTCGCGCTTGTATCCTTGAATTGCTTCCGCAACGAGGGGCTCCGAGTTGTACACCTCCGCCGTATCAATCATCGATATTCCGCCTGCCAAGCCCAACTTTATCGCCTCGACCTTGCGAATCGCGGCCCTCTTCCAACCCAATCTCGCTGGAAGGATCCAGGAGAAGTCGTAGTATGTGCCCATGCCGATTTCAGTGACGCTGCGTCCCGTCTTTCCGAAGACCTTGAGTTCCATACGACGCTCCTGCTCTTCTCGCCAAGAGTTAGCTAAGAGTTTTTGCCTAGCTCCATCTGTCGCACCACTAGCCCTATTCTCAATGCACAAGCGATGTGATACTTCCTGTGGCGACCATAGTTGCTGTGTTTGGCAATGTGGGGGTAACTGCTTATCGTCTCCTGACAAGCATCACAGGATGTTGGTAACCGCGTCGAGCGGTTGCTGGCATCTCTGACGAGTGCTACAGAAAGGCTTGGGAGTGACACACCTCTGTCGGATTCTGCTTCTTGGGGGGAATTGCGCCTTGCCACTGTTGACAAATGTCGCGATGCGGTATATAAGATACCCTAATTGGTAAGGCATGCACGCTCAGGAGGCCCTAATGGCTTGGGGGGACCTGCGGCGACGGAGGCTGAGAATTCCCCGACGCTTCTCAGGTGGTTTTGATGCGCTGTGCGATTCACGGGACAGAAATGGATTATCAGCAGGGAAAATGCCCGTGGCAAGAGACAAGCTGCAAAGACCCAGCAACCAAAACAAAGAGACCGCAAAAGCGATCGACGATGGTATCGATGTAGATGCACCATATGCGAATTGTCAAGAAAGCCTTAAGCCAATTCGGTCGACGGGGCTATGTCGAACATAACCCATGGTTGGCTCAGGTCATCTTGAGTGGTTCGAACAACTGCCCTGTTCGGTAATGGTCTGCGACAAAAACTACACGATCCTATACATGAACGACAAGGCCGCAAAAGGGAACTCAAAGGACGGAGGCAGGGCCCTCGTCGGAAAGAACCTGATGGACTGCCATCCGCCAAAAGCCCAAGTGAAGCTCAAGAGGGTAATGGCCTCAGGCCGGCCAAACGTGTATACGACTGAGAGGGAGGGGACCAAGAAGCTGGTGTATCAGTGTCACTGGAAATTGAAGGGACGGTTGGGTGGGCTCGTGGAGCT